>Ga0182741_1003393_pt1 | contig 17034 bp, 13 predicted proteins | sample eDN5th37CBELigOP_FD_128874 | JGI IMG/M metagenome (GOLD analysis project Ga0182741, IMG submission 128874) | Enriched Organic Plus compost microbial communities from Emeryville, California, USA - eDNA 5th pass 37_C BE-Lig OP (version 2) (version 2) ...
GTCATCTTCGTCCTCGCCGTCGAGTTGAAGAGTCGCGCAACCGGCGAGGGTCCTGCCGAACTTGTCGGCCCAGGCATGTGCACGGTCTGCGGCATCACCGATGACATCCGGCAGGGCGCTGCTCGATGTGCTGCCTTTCAGAGTCACGAGTCCTCGGCGAGAATCATCTTCTTGGACTGAGCTGATGGTGATCCGCCAGTGCGTCGTCATGTGATCGAGTCTCCTTCGGTCCGGCTGGAGGCATGCGGTGACCAGCACGTGACCGGGGCACAGGCCTCAAAGGAGCAGCCGACACGAGCGTCGTTTTTCTTGCCTCACCAGGCCAGCTGCGGTTCTGTCGAATGTAGGACGGGAGGGCTGGATTGACAGGCTACTTTGACAGAATGTCGGCGCCGCTAACGGTCGCCGTTACAGGTAAGCGCAGGTGAAACCGGTTTCTCCCTGACCGATCGTTGTCAATCTAGTGCCGCATCATGCAACGTTCGCCCTGTCGACGGCTACGCGAGATCGTCGACAGGGCGAACGTTGCATGATGCGGCACTAGCCGCAAGATGCGCCAGGGACGCCGGACCACGTGTGCTCGACCTGTGACGGCTCGTTGCCGCGTCCGAATTCAATCCAGGATGTCGCGAACCTTCGTGTCCTCGCGACCGGAAAGCACGAGGGACTCGGCCACGACCATGTGCTTCTGCCAGTGCGTGAACGCACCGGACCCGTCGCGGGCACGCAGCAGCTTGATCAGCTTGCGCTGTGAACGGACGAACAACTTGTAGTTCGTCTCGTACTTTTCCACGTCGGTCGAGAGCCGTTCCTGAGTGACGTTCGTGGTGTGCCGTTCGTAGATCTCGTGCAGCATTCCGGCTATCAAGGCAAGTGTGGCATTGCCTGCCAGCTGGACCATCCGAAGGTGGAAACGTGCAGCGGTCTGCCCGAAAGTGCCGGATTCGTACGATGCCGGAATGGCTTCGTCCACGATGCGTTCGAGTTCGTCGAAGGCTTCGTCGGTGCCGGTTTCGGCTAGAAGTCGCGCTGCGGTGGGTTCGATGGCTTGGCGAGCGATATACACGTCGGCGACGGTGGCGCCTGAAAGCTCCAGCAGTAGCGACGCCGGTCGTGCAACTACCTCCGGGCCCGGCACGCACACCCGGGCACCGGAACGGGAACCGCGGCGGACCTCGACAAGCCGTTCGGCTTCGAGCACGCGGACCGCCTCGCGGAGCGTGGGCCGGCTGACGGAGAAATGCTCCATCAGTTCGGCTTCGTGTGGGAGATGGTCGCCGTCCTTGAGTTCGCCGTCGACGATCATGCGCCGCAGCTTGCGCGCGACGAGCTCAGCCGTCTTGGGGGTTCGAATCGCTCGTCCCATCGTGCCGGGGGCATCGAAGATCGGAGCCCATGCTTGGTCGGTCACGGGGGACACCTTCCTGCTCTGGTTCAACTTCGCGTACTTAGTAAGGTACCCGAGGGGGCTACCCGGAGGTAACTACCCGTGAAGGCGTGTCACGGAATGCTGCCGCGGTACCGTGCGCTTCTGTAGGCGGCGGGCCACTGTAGCTCGGACCGAAGTTCGGTCGCTGCGCGATAGGGCCAGTGCGGTTCACGGAGCAGTTGTCGGCCGACCATGACGACGTCGGCGGCGCCGTCGACGAGTATCTGCTCGGCTTGCACCGCTTCGGTGATCAGTCCGACCGCTACGACCGGTAGCGCACTTGCTTCGCGTGCGACTCGCGCGAACGGCACCTGATATCCAGGCCCGACGGTGATCTTCTGGTGCGCGACCATACCTCCGCTGGAGATGTCCATCATGTCCACCCCGGTGCCGTCGAGGAGGCGGCACAGTGCAGCGGTGTCGTCGAGGGTCCAGCCGTCGTCGGCCCAGTCGGTGGCGGAGATGCGGACCAGCAAGGGAATGGTGTCGGGCAGAGAAGCGCGGACGGCCGCGACGATCTCGAGTAGGAAGCGGCAGCGATTCTCGAAGCTGCCGCCGTACTTGTCGTCACGGGTGTTGCCGAGTGGGGACAAGAACTCGTTGATCAGATAACCGTGCGCGGCATGGATCTCGACGACCTCGAATCCGGCGTCGACCGAACGCCCTGCGGCGTCGGCATACGCGGTAACCAGCTTCGAGATCTCGTCGCGCGTGAGTGCGTGCGGTTCGGGCAGGCCTTCGTAGGCGACCGCCGAGGGGGCGACGGTCTGCCAGCCGCCTTCGTCCAGCGGAAGCGGGATGCCGCGGCGGCTGATGCTGCCCTTGCGGCCGGAGTGGGCCAACTGAATCGCGGGAGTGGCGCCCATATCGGACACGAAGCGGGTGATTCGCCGCCATGCCTCGACCTGCTCGTCTTCCCAGATGCCGGTGTCGGCAGATCCGAGACGTCCCGCGGGCTCCACGGCGGTGGCTTCGGTCATGACCAGTCCCGCGCCACCGCGAGCCATTCCGCCGAGATGTGCGAGATGCCAGTCCGTGGGTACGCCGGATTCGGGTGCCGAGTACTGCGCCATCGGGGCTACCCAGATTCTGTTTCGAGATGTGATGCCGCGCAGCGTGATCGGTGAGAACAGCAGGCTCTCGGACACGGGTCCTCCGATTTCGGTGATGGAGTGGGTGGTGAGGAAACTGCATGGTCGTCACGCAGGTGGTCGGGCCATGTGGTCGAGGCGGGTAAATATTTCTTGCGCCTACAATACATAGTCAACTATGTTATCTAGGTAAGCAAGCGGTGTTCTACCGTGAGACAAGGCGCCGGATTGCCGGCGAACTCCGAGGAGCGGCAATGTTGAGGACGCGGTTCACCGAAGAATTCGGTATCGAACATCCGATCGTGCAGGGCGGCATGATGTGGGTCGGCCGGGCGGAACTTGCCGCTGCGGTCTCCAATGGAGGCGGACTCGGCATCATCACGGCGCTGACCCAGCCCACCCCCGAGGATCTCGCCGCGGAGATCGCGCGGTGCCGGGCGCTGACCGACAAGCCGTTCGGCGTCAATCTCACCCTCACGCTGTCGATCAACCCGCCGCCGTACGCGGAGTACCGGCAGGCGATCATCGACTCCGGTGTGAAGATCGTCGAGACGGCAGGCTCCGATCCGACAGTGCACGTCGAGCACTTCAAAGAGCACGACATCAAGGTCATCCACAAGTGCACCAGCGTCCGCCACGCCCTCAAGGCGCAGCGCATCGGCGTCGACGCGGTGAGCATCGACGGCTTCGAGGCCGCGGGTCACCCCGGCGAGGACGATGTTCCTGGTCTCGTTCTGATCCCGGCGTCGGCCGACGCCCTCGACATCCCGTTCATCGCCTCCGGCGGTTTCGCGGACGGCCGGGGGCTGGCGGCCGCGCTCACACTCGGCGCCGCCGGCATCAACATGGGTACCCGGTTCATGTGCACCGCGGAGAGCCCGATCCACGAGAACATCAAGCAGCAGATCGTCGGTGCCAGCGAGCTCGACACCCAGCTGATCTTCCGTCAGCTCCGCAACACCATGCGCGCGGCCAAGAACTCGGTCAGTGAAGAGGTCGTCGACATCCTGAACAAGGGCGGTCGCTTCAAGGACGTCAAGGACCTCGTCGCCGGCACCCGCGGCCGCAAGGTCTACGAGAACGGCGATCCCGAAGCCGGCATCTGGACCGTCGGTGTCGCGCAGGGCCTGATCCGCGACATCCCGCCGGCCGGTGAACTCGTGCGCCGTATCGCCTGGGACGCCGAGGAAATTCTGTCGTCCTTGACCCGCAACATCACCGACTCCGTTTCCGTCTCCTGAGGGGCGCGCAATGACCGAGACCGATGCACGCGAAACCGCGACTCCCGAAGAATCCCCGTTGCTCGTCACCAAGGACGGGCCGGTCGTCATCCTCACGCTCAACCGGCCCGACCGGCGCAACGCCATCAATCGGGCGATGCGCAAGGCGCTGAAGAAGGAACTGTGGCGCGCCGACGGTGACGACGAGGTGCGTGTCGTGGTGATCACCGGCGCAGGCACCGCGTTCTCGTCGGGTGTGGACCTGCCCGAGGCGTTGTCCGGCCCGCCGCCGCGCACCGAGGGCGTCACGCCCACGCAGGTGCTGCGCGGCATCTCCAAGCCGGTGATCGCTGCTGTGAACGGGCCGTGCTACACCGGCGGTTACGAACTGGCCGTGAACTGTTCGTTCATCATCGCCTCCGATCGCGCCGAGTTCGCCGACACCCACGCCCAGATCGGCCTCCTCAACGGCTGGGGTGGCAGCGCCATGCTTCCTCGCATGGTGGGTCTGCCCGCCGCGATCCAGTTCATCCTCAGCGGTGAACCCATCACCGGAGACACCGCGGCACGGATCGGCCTCGCGAACGAGGTCGTCGAGCACGACAAGCTCATGGATCGCACGTTCGAGATCGCCGGCAAGATCGCCGGCGGGCATCCCGGGGCAGTGCAGCGGATGCTGCGCCTGCTCAAGGAAGGTGCGGGCGCTTCGCTCGCGCACGCACTCGGCCTCGAGGCCGAAGCCTCTGCTACGCACCGTTCCGACGGCGCCGAAGTCGGCGCGCGGTTCGGCAAGCGGCGCGCCGAAAAATCTTGACCTACACACAATCCGAGTTCTGACATCATGGGAGGTGGCGCGGTGGAACAGAAGACCACGGCGGTACTCGAAGCAACGACCGGCGACTGGCGCGACCGGCTGGCCACACTGCTCGACGACTACCGGAAGCGTCCGCGTCCGGCAACGTCCCGTGAGCGATTCGAGGCCGCCAAGGCGTGGCAGTCCGAACTCGTCGACGCAGGTCTCGCGGCACCGGGCTGGCCACGCGAAGTCGGCGGCATGGAACTCTCGCTCGAAGACCAACTCGACTACTACCGGATGACGACCCGTGCCGGTGCACCGAAGCATCCGTGCGGCCTGTCGTTCATCGTCGCGCCGACTATCATTGTGCACGGCACCCAGGAGCAGAAGGACCGTTTCCTCGAACCGCTGCTGCGCGCCGACGAATTCTGGTGCCAGGGCTTCTCGGAACCCGGGGCCGGCAGCGACCTCGCGTCGCTGTCCACCCGCGCGGTGCGCGACGGCGACGTCTATCGGGTGACGGGTCAGAAGATCTGGACCACCATGGCCGACAAGGCCGATTGGATCTTCGCGCTGGTGCGCACCGGTGCCACAGGCCGGGGCACGTCCGGCATCACCTACCTGCTGATCCCGATGAATTCACCGGGCATCGAGGTGCGTCCGCTCCGCGACGCTGCAGGTGGCCACCACTTCGCGGAAGTCTTCTTCGACGACGTCGAAGTCCCCGTCTCCAACCGCCTCGGCGAAGAAGGCGGCGGGTGGTCGATCATGCGGACCTCGCTCGGTCACGAGCGTGCGACTGCGTTCCTCGCCGACGAATTCCGTTACCGAGGAACGGTCGACAAGGTCTTCAAGCTCGCCGTGGAACAGGGTTACGCGAACGATCCGCTGATTCGCCAGGAGCTCGCGAAGGTCGAAACCAACGTCCGTGCGATCGCTGCCAACAGTGCCCGCGCGCTCGACGCCGTGTTGCGGAACGAGGATCCGGGTGGGGTCGCTTCGGTCAATCGTCTGGTCAAGTCGGAGTTCGAGCAGCACATGCACCGGCTCGCGCTGCGTCTGACCGGTTCGGGGGCCTTGCTGAACACCCGGTCCGAAGGTGTTGTCGAAAAGGGCCGTTGGACATACGGATACGTGATGGCGCGCGCCGCGACGATCGGTGCGGGCACCGCCGAGATTCAGCGCAACACCATTGCGGAGAACGTGCTGGGTCTGCCGTCGCATCGCGGCGAGGGTCGCCGAAACCCGGTGGTCGCGCCGGGCCGGCCGCTCACCGCTCCCGAAGAGGACGAGGCAGCCTTGCGCGAGGTACTCGCCGACCTGGTCTCGTCGTACGTGGACACCGAGAAGTTGCTTGCGCGCGAGTCCACGCCCGGCGACTACGACATCGGCCTGTGGGACGAACTCGTGAAGTTCGGTTTGCCCGGTCTGACCGCCCCGGAATCTCTCGGCGGCGGTGGCCAGTCGTTGCGACTGTTGTGTGCGGCCGTCGAAGAAGCGGCCTACCACCTGGCTCCGGTTCCGCTCGTGCCGACCGCAATCGCGCTCGAGGTGCTCGTTGCGGCCGGTGCGGACGAGCAGGCCCGCACGGTGGTGTCCGGTGCCACTGCCGCGTTCCTCGCCCCCGTCGACGATCAGGGCTGGGTTACCGGTTCGGGTCTGCCGGTACTCGACGGTGGCCGGTTGACCGGCCGGATCGAACGCGTGGCGGGTGCACCCGTCGCCGACGTGCTCGTGGTCCTCGCGACCGACGCGGTCACCGGCGACCGTGTGCTCGTCTCGGTGCAGCCCGCCGATGTCACCGTCACGGTGCAGAACTCGGTGGACCTGACCGCGACCGTGGGTATCGTCACCGCGAACGGGGCGCCGGCCGCGGTGCTCGCGTCCGGACAGACCGTCGACGACGCGCTGATCCGCGCTCGCCGCGTCGCGCAGCTGCTCGTTGCAGCGGACTCGGTGGGTGTCGCCAACCGGGCACTCGCGATGGCGGTGGACTGGGCCGGGCAACGTGAGCAGTTCGGACAGCCCATCGGCTCGTACCAGGCCATTTCCCACCGTTGCGCCTACCTGTTGGTCGGTGCGGAAGGTGCACGGGGGCAGGTTCTTTCGGCTGCCGATTGTGGCGAGAACGATCCCGACGCCGCGACCTCCGCGAACCTGGCAACGGCGGCTGCGCTGAGCACCGCTGTGACCGCCGCGGAGGACTGCATCCAGATCCACGGTGGTATCGGTTTCACGTGGGAGCATCCCGCTCATCTTCTGCTGCGCCGCGCGACGGCCAACGAAGCGTGGATCGGGCGTCCGGAGGTACTGCGTGATCGCGCCGTGAGCGCGGTGTTCGACCGGCTTGCCTGACGAGGTCGATCGAATTCGATTTCGGTACACGGACGAGGCCGGTGTCCCAGTCGGGGACACCGGCCTCGTCGTGTGTCGCGTGGGCAGGTCGGTCAGCCGACGATGCCCTTCTCCCGCAGTTCGGCGATGCGCTCGGAGTCGAACCCGATCTCGGCGAGTATCGAGTCGGTGTGTTCACCGATCGTGCACCCGGCGTCGGCCTTGACTTTCGAACGGGAGAATCGCGTCAGGGGAGCGAGGCGCCGGTGCTCGTCGAAGATCGGGCTGTCGGCGAGCACGGTGTAGCCGGCCTCGAAGTATTCGTCGCCCTGCAGGTGGCTCTCGGGGGTCCGTTCGGTCACGGCGACACAGCCGATGTCCTGCGCGCCCAAATCCTTCTCCCACTCGAACTTGGAGCGGGTACGCAATACGGCGTCGAGCGACTCGGCGAGATCGGTGGCGTGTGTGCGGCGCAGATCCGGTGTCGAGAACTTCTCCTGCTTGAGGTCGATGTACGGCTTCAGTGCCTCGACCAGGGTGTTCCACTCGGAGTCCTGCGGGGCGGCGAGGAAGATCCAGCCGTCCGACGCCTCGTACAAGCGGTACAGGGCACCGAGGCCGTACAGGTCGGGGTCGGAGACCGGCGGCTCGGGACGGTTCGCGTAGTCGATGTTGCGGTCCATGAGTGCGTGGGTGGCGGAGGACAGCATGGTCGCGGTCATGTCGCCCATCGGGTAACCGCGTTTGCGGGCGAGCAGGCCCAGCAGCATCGACGAGGCGACACCGAGCGCGGCGACACCGTCGGCTTGGACGGACGGGTTGGCTCCCGCGGTGTGCCGCCGCAGGGCAATGCGCTTGATCTCCTCGAGATTCTCGCCGTGGAGGTCGAGACCGCCGAGGTCGCTCATGCTGAGTCCGGATGCCGCGCCGACGGAAGGTGCGTAGGCAGGACGACCGCCGTATGGTCCTCCTGTGCCGTAGCCGGGTGCATTGAGGTACACCAGATCGGGGTTGAGGGCCTTGAGTGTGGCAGCGTCGACACCGATGCGTTCCGCGGCGCCCGCGCGATAGCTCTGCAGAACGATATCGGACTTCTTCGCGAGCTCGTGGACGATTGCGAGGCCCTCGGGAGTGTTGATATCGAGCGCGACAGATTCTTTGCCCTGCAATACTTTTGCGCCGCCCGCTTCGGGGAATGCAACGAGGCCGCGCATCGAGTCGCCGGCGAGTGGTTCGACCTTGAGGACGCGGGCGCCGAGATCGGTCAGGAGCGTCGCGCCGTAGGGCGCGGCGAACATCGAGCCGAGCTCGAGGATCGTGACCCCTGCGAGGGGCAGTGCCCCGGTGGGTGCGTCGGTAGTGGACGAGGCGTTCGATCCGGATGCGATGCCGGCGAGCACCTGCTCGGTGTCGGCCCCGAGGCGGGGCGCCGGCCGCAGTTCCGTGAGCGGCTTGCCGTCGACATGGACGAGCGTCGACGGCTGGCGGACCGGGCCGAGGTCGGGGTCGTCGACGGTGACGACACGACCGTCGTGCTGAAGCTGGGGATGATCCAGCGCGGCAACCGGATCGTTGAAGATCTCGGCGCTGACATCCGGGTTCGTATCGAAGACGTGCTGCCATTCGGCAAGGGTGCGTTCGCGGACCTTCTCGAGCATGATGTCCCGCAGTTCGACGCGGCGTTCGACGTCCTCGAAGATGGGCAGGCCCTGCCAGTACGGGTCGGCGAAGACGTGGGCGAGACCGAACTCGGTCATCATCGCGAAGAACAGGCGAGGCTCGGTCTGCGCGAACTGCAGCCAGTGACCGTCCTTGGTCTGCGCGACGAGCAGCGGGTAGATCAAGGGCGCAGCCGGCCGACCCTGATCGTCGAACGCATACATCGCCTGGTAGGCGTCGGGCCAACGCGCACAAACCAATTCGAAGAACCAGTTGTAGGTGTCCATCGAGGCCGCGCCGCGCAGCAGGTCGGCCTCGACGTGCTGACCGACCCCGCTCGACTCGCGTTCGTACAGTGCAGAGAGGACGCCCTGGACGGCGGTGTGCGCTGCTCCCCAGGCCGCCCAGGGTGTGGGTGTGAACGACGGGCCGGGACGCTCGGACATCTGCGCCTTGCCGTGGAACACGCCCATACGGGCGAGGACCAGGGCTTCGTATCCCTTGTCGTTCGCCCACGGGCCGGTGGTGCCCCAGCCGGTGATTGATGCGCTCACCAGGCGGGGATTGAGGTCGGCGAGATCGTCCGGAGTCAGACCCAGGCGCTCGAGCGCGGCGGGTCGTGAGGTGGTGATCAGGACGTCGGCGCTGCGGAGGAGGTCGTGCAGCGCGGTGAGCCCGGTGTCGGTCTGCAGATCGAGCGTGACGCTCTTCTTGCCGCGGGCGAGGGCCGGCCAACCGGTTTCTTTGCGCATCGGGTTGCCTGCCGGCGGCTCGACCATGATCACGTCCGCGCCGGCGTCGGCGAGGAAGACGCTTGCGTACGCACCGGGAGTGGTGAGGGACAAGTCGATCACGGTCAGGCCGTGCAGAGGGGCGGTGGAAGCGGGAGAAACTGCGTTCACTTCGGACCTTTCGAAAGGGTTACGGCGAACGTGCGATGTGACCTTTATAACTAACGAAGTTCACTACGTCTACATGTTGGACGGTGTTAAATTGAAATGGAATTCCTTTGCCGTGCAAACGATAGCCGCGTCGAGAAGCAGAAAACGCACGCCGACCTGCGTCGACGTGCGTTTCTGTTCGGTCCGAGTCTCTGTCAGTCCCGGAAACGCAGTAGCCCTTCCTGCGCTGTGCTGGCAAGGAGATTGCCGTCTCGGTCGAACAGGTAGCCGCGCGAGAGGCCGCGACCTCCGCCCATCCGGTACCCGTGTTGCTCGTAGAGGTGCCATTCGTCGGCGCGGAACGGTGCGTGCCACCAGACCGTGTGATCCAGGCTCGCCAGCTGCAGACCGGGTGTGTCGATGTGTCGGCCGTGTGGGGGAAGCGCCGCGGAAAGCAGGAACAGGTCTGAGCAGTAAGCGAAACCTGCTGCGTGGACGAGAATGTCGTCTCCGAGCCGCTCCGGGGTGCGGATCCAGGCGCGCTGGCGCGGTGGTCGGCTCTCACCCCGGCGATTCACCAATCGGGGGTACTCCTCGGGGAAGCGGAACTCCACTCCGATATTCGTCAGGAGCGGAGGAAGCCACGTGGCTTCGCTGAGTTCTTCTTCGCTCAGGCTGTCCTCGAGCCGGGGGAGTTCCTCTGGAGGGGTGGCCGGAGCGCTCACCGGAGTTTGATGCTCGAGCCCCTTCTCCGGGCGCTGAAACGATGCGGTTGCAAGGAAGATCGTGCGGTCGTTCTGTACCGCCCGTACCTGGCGCGTGGTGAAGCTGCCCCCGTCGCGCAGGCGTTCGACGTGGTAGTCGACGGGAGTGTCCGAGCGCCCGGGATGGACGAAATGGCCGTGCAGCGAGTGCACCTGCCTGTCGCGATCGACAGTCAGACCCGCGGCGACCAGTGACTGTCCGAGGGCTTGGCCACCGTATATCCGCGGAGCCTGGGTATAGGCCGAACCCCGAAACACGTCGTAACCCACATTCTCGAGAGAGAGAATCTGCCCGACGGGCGGGCGGGGGATACTCGCGAGAGTCTCGACGGTGACAGCGATAGACATCGTTTAATTGTATAACTACGTTGTCCTTCAGTATAGGTCGTATCCAACGCGAGGAGTACCGATGGAATACCGCTATCTGGGCCGTAGTGGCGTGCAGGTGTCCGCGCTGTGCTTGGGCGCGATGTCGCTGGGATCGATGGGCAACACCGATGTGAACGAATGCACCGAGATCGTGCATCGGGCGCTGGATGCCGGAATCAACATGATCGACACCGCCGACGTCTACTCCCGAGGGCAATCCGAGGAGATCGTCGGGGCCGCGATCGCCGGTCGCCGTGACGACGTCGTGCTCGCCACGAAGTTCTACAACCCGATGGGTCGCGATCGCAATCGCCGCGGGGCGTCGCGCCGTTGGATTGTGCAGGCCTGTGAGGACAGCCTGCGGCGGCTGAACGTCGACCACATCGACCTCTATCAGATCCACCGGCTCGACGAGAACACCGACTTGGACGAAACCTTGTCCACCCTTTCGGATCTGGTGCGATCCGGGAAGGTGCGGATGATCGGCTCGTCGACCTTCCCGGCCGAAGCCGTCGTCGAAGCGCAGTGGGTGGCGGAGCGGCGCGGGCACGTCCGGCTGCACACGGAACAGCCCCCGTACTCGATCTTCGTGCGCGGTGCCGAACGTGATGTGTTCCCGACGGCTCAACGCCACGGCATGGGCACGCTCGTCTGGAGCCCGCTCAACGGCGGGTGGCTGACCGGCAAATACCGCGCCGGCGCGGATCCGGAGGCGGACTCGCGATTCGCGCGAGTGCCGCAGGGTTCTTGGCGCACCGACTCGCCAGGTGCGCAACGCAAGCTCGACGCACTCGACAAGCTGGAGAAGGTCGCGGTCGATGCCGGCACAGACCTCATCGGCCTGTCGATCGCCTTCGCGAAGGCACACCCCGCGGTGAGCTCGGTGATCATCGGCCCGCGCACCGTAGGCCAGCTCGAAAGTCAGCTTCTTGCAGCTGACCTCGTGCTCGACGAGGACATCCTCGACCGCATCGACGAGATCGTGTCGCCCGGCACCACCATCGCGCGCGGCGACCTCGCATTCGAACCCCGGGCGGTGCGCCACAAGCGACTGCGGCGCCGCTGACGGTGCCGTCGCGGCCGAGCATTGACAACCATCGAAGAAGTCAGAATACTATTCTCAGAATAACAATCTGACTTTTGGCTTCTTGTGGTGACTCCACCGGGAAGCCTTCGGTGGAAAGGCATCGCATGACGCCCCTCGACGACAAGCAACTCCACGCCGACCTTGCCGTCCGCGCCACGCGCGCCGGCCAGGAATGGCGCGAAGGCCTCACCGTCTCCGATGTGCGCCCGCTCTCGGGTGGTTCGTCGAGCCTCACCTTCATCGCCGATGCCTCGTGGCCCGCGGGGGATCAGCAAGTGGTCCTCAAGGTCGCGCCTCCCGGGCTCGAACCCGTCCGCAACCGCGACGTCCTGCGGCAGGGGCGTTTGATGAACGCTCTGCACGGAGCGTCCGGCGTCAAGGTGCCGGAGGTCTACTTTTCCGCGGCTGGGAAGTCGAAAGAGGTTCCACCGTTCGTGGCCATGGCCTTCGTGGCGGGAGAATGCGTCGAGCCTCTGCTCGAGGACGATCGCACCGACGCCCTTCGGGAGCGGACACGCACGCGATTCCTCGATGCCGCCCGCATGCTCGGCAATCTGCACCGGGTCGTCCCCGCAGAGGTGGGTCTCGGAGACGAACCGGTCGTTACCATCGAGGACGAGATCAACCGATGGACGAGGGCGTTCACCACCGCGCCCGAGGACCTGCAGGGCGAGTACGAGACGTGCGCGAAGGCGCTGCATGCGACCGTCCCTCAGCCCATGGCTCACGTGGTCAATCACGGAGACTTCCGCCTCGGGAACACCCTGTGTGACGGCACGAAGGTCACCTCGATCATCGACTGGGAAATCTGGTCTGTCGGAGATCCCCGCATCGACCTGACGTGGCTGACGTACTTCACCGACGAAGCCCGGCATCCGGCCCGCCCCAACGACGAGCCCTGTGGTGCGCCGATGATCGCCGAAGTCGTCCGGGAGTACGAAAACTCGTTCGGCGCGAAGATTCCCGATCTCGAATGGTTCGACGCTCTCACGCGCTACAAGGAAGCCGCCGCGACCGCGCTGCTGATCAAGCGCGCGCGCAAACACAACACGATGAACCCCTCCTTCGCGCGGATGGAACCGGCACTGCCGGAGCTCATCCGCGAGGCGCTCACCCTCGTCGGCGCCTGACACGCCGCAAGCTGCGCCACATCACGAACTACTTGTAAAGGGACGACTATGTGGGATTTTCAGACCGATCCGGAATTTCAGGAGAAGCTCGACTGGGTCGCGACGTTCGTGCGCGAGGAGTGTGAGCCGCTCGACCTGCTCTTTCCGCACCTCGGCCAGCCGTACAACACGGAGAACAAGGCGGCCCGCGCGATCGTGAAGCCGTTGCAGGAGCGCGTCAAGGAGCAGGGCCTGTGGGCCTGCCACCTCGGCCCGGAGCTCGGCGGCCAGGGATACGGCCAGCTCAAGCTCGCCCTTCTCAACGAGATCCTCGGTCGCTCCATGTGGGCCCCGACCGTTTTCGGCACCGCCGCGCCCGACACCGGCAACGCCGAGATCCTCGCGATGTTCGGCACCGACGAGCAGAAGGCCCGCTACCTGCAGCCGCTGCTGGACGGGGACATCGTCTCGTGCTTCTCGATGACCGAACCGCAGGCGGGCGCGGACCCCAAGGAATTCGTCTGCTCGGCCCGCAAGGACGGGGACGAATGGGTGATCAGTGGGGAGAAGTGGTTCTCGTCCAACGCTCGGTACGCGTCGTTCCTGATCGTCATGGCGGTCACCGACCCCGACGCCTCGCCGTACCGACGGATGTCGATGTTCGTCGTCCCCGCCGAGACGCCGGGAATCGAGATCATCCGCAACGTCGCAGTGATGGGCGACCGCGAGGAACTCGACGAGGGCACCCACGGGTACATCCGGTACAACGACGTACGGGTGCCGGCAGACGCCATCCTCGGCGGACCGGGACAGGGCTTCGAGGTCGCCCAGGCCCGCCTCGGCGGTGGACGAGTCCACCACGCGATGCGCACCGTCGGCAAATGTCAGCGCGCCTTCGACATGATGGCCGAGCGGGCACTCTCGCGGACCACGCAGGGTGAGACGCTCGCGAAGAAGCAGCTCGTTCAGCAGTTCATCGCCGATTCGGCCATCGAACTTGCACAGTTCCGGCTGCTGGTTCTCAACACCGCGTGGGTCATCGACACCCAGCCGCACGGTGCCGCCCGCACACAGATCGCGATGTGCAAGGTTGCGATGGCGAAAGTCTATCACGACATCGTTCATCGGGCGATCCAGGTGCACGGCTCGCTCGGTGTCACCATCGAACTCCCGCTGCACGAGATGTGGGCGAACGCGTTGTCGCTCGGCCTGGCGGACGGACCCACGGAGGTCCACAAGGTCGCCGTTGCCCGCGGTGTCCTGAAGAACTACGAGCCCGTCGACACCCTGTTCCCCTCCGAGCACATCCCCACCCGACTGGCTGCCGCCAAGATCAAGCACGCCGCTGTCCTCGAGGAGTACGGAATCGCATGACCGACAACATGTTCGACCTCGACGGCAAGGTCGCCCTGGTGACCGGCGGCAGTCGCGGACTCGGACGCGAAATGGTCCTGGCCTTCGCGCGCGCCGGCGCGGACGTGGTGATCACGAGCCGCAAGATCGACGCGTGCGAAGCGGTTGCGCAGGAGGTCGAGGCCCTCGGCCGTAAGGCACTGCCGGTCGCGTGCCACGTCGGCAAGTGGAGCGACATCGACGCACTGGTCGAGGCTGCCTACGAGACGTTCGGCAAGGTCGACATTCTCGTCAACAACGCCGGCATGTCGCCAGTGGCACCGTCGTCCGCCGAGACGAGCGAGGAACTGTTCGACAAGGTCATCGGCGTGAACTTCAAAGGCCCGTTCCGGCTCAGCGCGCAGATCGGTCAGCGGATGGCAGCGGGCGACGGCGGGTCGATCATCAACGTGTCCTCGTCCGGCGCGATCTTCCCAGCGCCGAAGTTCGGCCCCTACGCCGGAGCGAAGGCGGCCCTGAATGCACTGACAGGTGTGTTCGCACGCGAGTTCGGTCCCACGGTCAGAGTCAACACGATCTCCGCGGGCCCGTTCCTCACTGACATCTCCGAGGCATGGCCGGAGGAATCACGCCGCTCGACCCGCAGTGCGGTCGGACGGCCGGGGAAGCCGGAGGAGATCATCACCACCGCGCTGTACCTGGCGAGCCCTGCATCGAGCTACACCACCTCGTCGCTCGTGCGTGTGGACGGTGGACTGTACTGATGCATAACCCATCCCGGGTCCGAGGAGGCGGTTAGCCATGCGAGCAGCACGTTGCGAGAGATACGGGCCGCCGGATGTGGTGACGGTGTGCGATCTGGCCGATCCGGTCCCGGCCCGGGACGAGGTGCTGATCGAGATTCGTGCGGCGGCCGTCAACTACCCCGATGTCCTGACGGTCGCCGACAAGTACCAGGTGTCCGTTCCCACGCCCTTCACTCCGGGTAGCGAATTCGCCGGAGTCGTGCGGGCGGTGGGAGCGGATGTCCGGTCGGTCGAACCGGGCGACGCAGTCATGGGTTCGGCGATGACCGGAGCATTCGCGGAACTGATCTGTGTTCCCGCAAGTGCACTCACTTCCAAACCCGACGGCCTCGACTGGGTTTCTGCGGCGGCGTTCCGCGTTACGTACACCACCGCCTATCACGCACTGGTGACCTTCGGTGCGATGCGGGCAGGCGACTGGGTGGTAGTGCTGGGTGCCGCCGGGGGAGTAGGGACTGCAGCAGTCGACGTCGCCACCCGTCTCGGCGCCAGGGTCATCGCCTGCGCGTCATCGGAGGAGCGACTGGCCGCGGCGACGAAACTGGGAGCGGAGGTCGGCATCGCCTACGACTCGGAAGACCTCAAGACGCGCATCAAGGAGATCACCGGTGGGGGCGCGCAACTCGTGATCGATCCCGTGGGTGGGAAGTACGCGGAACCGGCGCTGCGGGCACTGGCCCCGGGCGGCACGTTCGTCACCGTGGGATACGCGGCCGGGGAGATCCCGCGGATACCGTTGAATCTCGTGCTGTTGAAGGATCTTACGATTCGGGGTGTCGAGCTGCGCACCCTCGCGCAGCGGCATCCGGCCGCGCCGACGCATGCACAGCAGGCGCTTGCGGCGCTTGTGACGGCGGGCATGAAACCGTTGGTGTCGCAGGTGTTCGGCCTGGACGATGTCGCGGGAGCGCTGACGAGCCTGAACGACCGGACTGCTGTCGGAAAGGTCGTCATCGCTCTCGACGGAGCATGTTAATCTCAGAACCGCGTTCTTCATCGTATGGAGGTGAAAGCCGGCCGTGTCCTCATCTCCCGCCGACTCGCTCGACACCGAATTCCTGGTGATTTCCGGTGGTCGGCAGTTACGGCGCGCCGCCAGCCCTGCCCGGCAGGAAGCATATGACGCCGAGGTCCGGACATTGATCCGCGCAACCTCCGAGGTGATGCTCCGCAAGGGCTGCACCGAGGTTCCGAAGGTCAGCGAAATCGTCCACGAGGCCGGCATCACCAACCAGGCGTTCTACCGGCACTTCCGCAGTCGCGACGACGTCATCGTCGCCACCTACGAGCAGGGCATGCTGTCGGTCTACAGCTACCTCCGGCACCGTGTCGGCAAGAAGTTCTCGTGGCAGGACAAACTCGATGCGTGGATCGACGGGATTCTCGCCCAAATCGAGGATCCACGGTTGGCCGATCTGAGTGCCGTCATCCAATGGAATGTCGCCCAGATCGCCAGGGAGAAAACCGAAATCGAGCCGGTGGGACGGGAGCGTATCCGTGCGCTGCTGGTGTCCATCCTGACGGAGTCCGGAGTGGCCGATCCCGAGCGGCAGGCGTTGTTCGTCGACAACCTCGTCACCGGCACTGCGTCGCACTACATGGACACCGGTCGGCAACCGACGCCCGATGATCGGAAAGCGCTCCTCCGCTTCTGCCTTGCCGGACTCGGAAGGTCTCCGGCACAAGCGGATCCGGCTCCGAGCGATCACCGATAAACGACTGCCGGGCGCCGGGCCGGGTAGCAATACCCGACCCGGCGCCCGGTGTCGATGAACCTCGTCCTAGTGGCTCGTCATGGATTGTTGACCGGGTAATCCCCAGCTGACCACCCCATCCACGGCAGACTGTCTCCGAGTCGAGACAAGGAGGTGGTCGTGGCACGTCAACCCAGCGTGTTCGTCCGATCGTTGACCATGGAGGAAGGACGACGGCTGCAGAAGATCAGCCGCACCGCCAAAGACCCGATCAAGCTGCGCCGCGCCATCGTGGTGCTGATGTCCGCGCAAGGCCAGACGGTCAAGGACATCACCTCGTTGATGCAGGTCAGCGACGACTACGTCCGCGATGTCATCCACGCGTTCAACGAGCAGGGATTCGAGGCGTTGCACCCAAAATGGAACGGGGGACGTCCGAAGA
>Ga0182741_1003394_pt1 | contig 17032 bp, 17 predicted proteins | sample eDN5th37CBELigOP_FD_128874 | JGI IMG/M metagenome (GOLD analysis project Ga0182741, IMG submission 128874) | Enriched Organic Plus compost microbial communities from Emeryville, California, USA - eDNA 5th pass 37_C BE-Lig OP (version 2) (version 2) ...
GCGGCCGACCGCGTCGATCTCGTCGATGAAGATGATGCAGGGCGCGTTCTTCTTCGCCTGCTCGAACATGTCGCGCACGCGGGAGGCGCCGACGCCGACGAACATCTCGACGAAGTCCGAGCCGGAAATGGTGAAGAAGGGAACGTTGGCCTCGCCTGCCACTGCGCGGGCGGTCAGGGTCTTACCCGTGCCGGGAGGGCCGACGAGCAGCACGCCGCGTGGAATGCGGCCGCCGAGCCGCTGGAACTTCTGCGGATCGCGCAGGAATTCCACGACCTCCTGCAAGTCCTCCTTGGCCTCGTCGATGCCCGCGACGTCGTCGAAGGTCACGCGCCCATGCGCCTCCGTGAGGAGTTTCGCCTTCGACTTGCCGAAGCCCATGGCGCGGCCCGCGCCGTTCTGCATCTGACGCGACAGGAAGACCCAGGCGCCGATGAAGAGCGCGATGGGAAGGATGTTCATGAGGACGGCGATGAACCACGGGGTCGAGTCCGATTGCGGACGGGCCGTGATCTGCACGCCTTTCTGCTGCAGCTTCGTCACGAGGCTTGGATCGTTCGGCGCGTAGGTCGAGAAGGTGCGACCATCCGTATAGGTACCGCTGATCTCGGGACCCGAGATGATGACGCTCGTGATGCGGCCGGCATCGGCGTCGTTCAGGAGTTGACTATAGGCGATGTCGCTGCCGCCGCCTCGATGGCCCGGGCTCTGGAAAAGGGTCACGAGCGCCAGCACCAGGAGGAAAATGACAACCCACAAGGCGAAGTTGCGGAAATTTGAATTCATCGGATCAGGTTCTGCCCCAGAGGGAGATGAAGCACGAGGAAAGTAACAGAATCCCCCCATGCGGCTAAACTCAATGTAGGCACACCGTTTCCCCTTGCCAAGGGAATGCGGCGCGTATGCGGCATCATCCGTAGGTCTTGGCTAAGAGAATTGGCTAACGGCCTCGCGAGCGAGGCGGTTCCGGCCTCACCCTTAGGCGACCGGAGCGCGCGAGATCAAGGAGCGCTCCCGCGATCGTGAGGCGCAGGGGCTCGCCCGCCAGCACCGCCGCCCGCAGGCGTTCGAGGCTGGTCTCCAGCCGGTGGAGACGGAGATTCCCGAGCCCGATCCGGGCCAGGGCCTGGGCCAGGATGCGCAGGCCGATCTCGAAGGGCTCCCGGACAAGGCACAAGGCCTCGAAGGAAAACTCCCCTTCCCCGGTTTCCGGGCCGGCATCCGCGAGAGCCTCGCCTGCCTTGATCTCCAGGGCCTCGGTGGCCTGGGCCATCCGCTCGGCGAGCCGGGCCAGGCGGCGGGCGGTGAGCCCCTCCTGGGCCAGAAGCGGCATGAGCCTGCGCCAGCGGACCCGGGCGTAGCGCTCGTCCGCGTTGGACGGATCGGTGACGAAGCGCCAGCCGTTCTCCCGGCAAAGGGCGATGAGCTCCGCCTTTGACCGGCCCAGCAGGGGCCGGGCATGGAGGATGCCTCCAAGGTCCCGCTCCCGGCGCATGCCGGCAAGGCCCGTGAGCCCCGACCCCTTGGCCAGACGCATGAGAATCGTCTCGGCCTGATCGTCCAGGGTGTGGGCGGTCACGAGATGGGAGGCCCCGACCTCGCGGGCATGCTCCGCGAGCAGGCGGTAGCGCGCCTCGCGGGCCGCCTCCTGGAGCCCGGCCTTCGGTTTCTCGCCGGTCCAGACGAGGGTGCGATGGGCAAGGACCAAGGCCTCGGCCTCCCGGGCGACGAGGGCGGCCTCCTCGGCGGCCTCCGGCCTCAGGCCATGATCGACCGTGGCGACGAAGACGGGCGGACGGCGATCCGGCGCCCAGCGGGCGAGAAGATGCATCATCGCCATGGAATCGGGCCCGCCGGAGACGGCGGCCAGGATGCCCGTGGCATTGTTCAGGCTGGAAAAAAGAGGCTCCCGGTCACCGTTCGGGAGCGGATCATCAGGCGAAGGAGCGTCCACGGTCCGGGTGCTCGACTTGCAGGCCTGGGGTCAGGTGCACTTGTTGCGCTTCTGCTCGCGCTCGGAGGCCTGGCGGAGAGCGGCGGGAGCCTGCGGGTACTTGCGGTCGAGCTCGGCGAAGACGGCGCAGGCCCGGTCACGGGCGCCCAGGCCGTTGAGGGACACGCCGAGTCGCAGCATCGCGTCCGGCGCCTTGGGGGCGTCCGGGTGTTCGGCGGAGACGTTCAGGAACTGCTCGGCGGCCTCGCGGTAGCGCTTGCGCTGGAGATAGGTCTCGCCCAGCCAGAACGTGGCTTCCGGGACCATCTGATCCCGCGGATTTGATTGCAGGAAGCGGCGGAAACCCATCTCGGCCCCGTCGTAATCCTGCTCGGTGAAGGCGGCATAGGCGGCGTCGAAATCGGCGCGCGGGTTGCCGACGCTGGTGGCCGCCACGCTCGGGCCCGGGCGCGCCTGGATGGCGCCCTGCGGCATGGCCAGGCCGCTGTCGAGCGCGCCGGGGGCCGCCTGCTCCTCCTCGATCAGATCGCCGATCCCGGCGAACTGCTCTCCGGCCGGATCCAGCTCCGCATCCGCGAGGGGCTGCGAAGGCGGGGTGGTGCCGAGCGGGCGCGGAGCGCCCGGGGCATCGGGATCCTGGGAGGGATCGAAGACGTCGCCGCGGCGCTGGGGCGTCGCCTGCGGCTGAGCCGGGCGGGCGGGCGTCGTGGACGGGGAAGCCGGCTTCGAGCCGCCGCGTCCGCCGAGATCCTGGAAGCGGAACTCCACGTCCTCCTGGAACTTGCGGAGCTGATCCTTCAGCTGGCGGTTCTCGAACTGGAGCTGCTCGAGCTGGCCCGCCATCTGCCGCATCTGGTTCTCGAGGCGGTTGAGGCGCACGATGGCATCGGCGGCGTCCTGCGCGGCGGCGGGGGCTGCCAAAGCGAGCGCCAGGGCGAAAAAGGCGAGGAAATGTCGAAACATGCTGGGTACCGTTGAAGGTCTTATGAGCGACCGTTCCGATAACACATAAGCGCCGCCACGGCGATAATGTGGCGACGCCCCCGAGTTTCACACTTCGGTGTCCCGAAGGTTTAGGCTCCCGCCCCGCCGCCGAGGACCGTGACCGCGCGGCGGTTCTGCGACCAGCAGGAGATGTCGTTGCAGACGGCCACAGGGCGCTCCTTGCCGTAGGAGACGGTGCGGAAGCGGTTGGCCGGGATGCCGCGCGAGATCAGGTAGTCGCGCACGGTCTGGGCACGGCGGGCCGAAAGCGAGTAGTTGTACTCGCGGGTGCCGCGCTCGTCCGCGTGGCCTTCCACGATGAAGGTGTAGTTCGGGTAGCGCTGCAGCCACTGGGCCTGCTTGTCCAGGGTCGCGACGGCGGTGGGGGTAAGGTCGGTGGAGTCGGTCTCGAAGAACACGCGGTCGCCGACATTCACCACGAAGTCCTGGGCGCTGCCGGGGGTCGCGGCACCGCCGGCGCCGAAGCCGCCATCGGCCATGCTGTCTTTGTTGGAACAGGCTGCCGCCCCGAGGGCGAGGACAATGGCAGCGGCGAATTTGACGGCGCGCAGCGACATCATTTGGCGGTACTCCTTACACACACGTTTGCCGAACGTTGTGGGGGTTATACGGGCAGGATGGTTAAGGGAGGGTTCCGTCAACCTTGGAGGGAGCCGACGGGATTAAGGTGAATTATGGCCAAGTTGTGGAACTTGCGGGTAAGGTTAACAGGAAGTGACATGGGATGGGCCCTCCGTTCGGGCAGTTCGTGCGCCGAAATGCCCGCCTTGAGCGTTGAGAGGTCATGGATCTCATGACGAACCGCCCTGGACTCTCGATTCAGCCCTACCGCGCCGCCCTCGACGAACTCCGCATGGAGCGCGCCTTCTCGCGCATCGCCGACAGCGACCTGCGCCAGGGCAACCTCATCCGGCTGCTCAAGAACTCCAGGGAAAACTATCCGGCCTGGCTCGACGCGATCCGCTCCGCCCGCGCCGTGATCCACTTCGAGAACTTCATCATCGCCGACGACGAGACCGGACGGAGGTTCGCCGAGGCCCTCATGGAGCGGGCGCGGGCCGGCGTGAAGGTGCGGGTGCTCTACGACTGGCTGGGCTCCTCGTTCCGGGCGCTGCCCGCCTTCTGGCGGCGCCTGCGCGAGGCGGGCGTGGAGGCGCGGGTCTTCAACCCGCCGCGCCTGACGGATCCGTTCTGGATCCGCCGCAACCATCGCAAGCTGATCACCGTGGACGGGCGGATCGGCTTCGTCTCGGGCCTGTGCATCTCGGACAGCTGGGAAGGCGGCAAGGACGGGGAGCCCTGGCGCGATACCGGCATCGCCCTCGAAGGCCCCCTTGTCGCCGATCTCGATGCCGCCTTCGCGGAGAGCTGGGCGCTCGCCGGCATGCGCGCGATCCCGAAATCGGAACTTGCCCATGCCGAGGCGATCCCGCCCGCGGGCAACATGGCCGCGCGCCTCATCAGCGGCGAGCCGGGCATGTTCCGCACCTACCGGGTCGACCAGTTCATCGCCGCGACCGCGCAGCGCAACCTCTGGCTGACCGACGCCTATTTCGTCGCCACCACCTCCTACGTGCAGGCCCTCGGCGAAGCCGCGCGGGACGGGGTGGATGTGCGCCTGCTCGTGCCGGGATCGAACGACCTGCTAATGCTGCAGCCCATCGCGCGCGCGGGCTACCGCTCCCTGATCGAGGCGGGCATCCGGGTCTTCGAGTGGAACGGCTCGATGCTCCACGCCAAGACCGCGGTGGTGGACGGGCGCTGGGCGCGGGTCGGATCCACCAATCTCAACTTCGCGAGCTGGGCCACCAACTGGGAGCTCGACGTGATCGTCGAGGATGCCGGGTTCGCCGAGGCCATGGAGGCGATGTATCTGGAGGACCTCGCCAACGCCACGGAGATCGTTCCCGGCTGGCAGTCCCGCCGCAAGCGGGCCCGCAACATGCGCTCGAAGCGGGGCCACCGCTTCAAGCGCGGCGGCGTGCGCCGGCTCGCCGCCGGCGCTCTCGCGCTCTCCAGCAGCATCGGCAAGGCCATGGGCTCGCGTTCGCTCACCGCGACGGAAACGAGCAGCATCGCCATCATCGGCTTCGGCCTGCTGGCGCTCGCCGCAATCATCACCGTGTTCCCGGTGCTGATCATCTCGCCGGTGGTGATCGGCCTGATCTGGTTCGCCCTCGCGCTCCTGATCCGCGCCTTCCGCATCAAGCGGCGCGTGCGCCTCAGGCGGCGCAAGATGGCGATCCGGCGACGTTTGACCCGGATCAAGGCCCAGACGCCCGGTGGGAAATAAAGGAAACCAGCTGCCAAGCTGACGCGTTGATTCAGGGGCTGCCTCCCGCGGGAGGCCTGACCGAAGGAGACGACGATGGTTGCCGGAACGTCCAATCCCACCCACCCTGATCCGCTCTACCGCGCCGAGACCATGAGCGCGCTGCTCGCGCGCAACTGGTGGGCTCTGGCGCTGCGCGGCGTGTTCTCCGTCCTCTTCGCGCTGATCGCGTTCTTCTGGCCCGATGCGACGATTCTCTCCTTCGTGCTGTTCTTCTCGGCCTACATGCTGGTCGACGGCGTGTTCGGCATCGTGTCCGGCATTCGCGCGGCCTCGCGGAACGAGCGCTGGGGGCTCCTGATCCTGGAAGGCGTTCTCGACATTCTCGTCGGCGTTCTCGCCTTCATCATGCCGGGGCTGACGGTGGTGTTCTTCGTCACGCTCCTGGCGGTCTGGTCGCTGATCACCGGCATTCTGATGATCGTCGCGGCCTTCAAGCTGAACCCGGATTACGGGCGCGGCTGGCTGATCTTCAGCGGCCTCGTCTCGGTTCTCTTCGGCATCGCGCTGCTGGTCGCGCCGCTCGTCGGCGCGGTGGTGCTGACCTGGTGGCTCGGCGCCTATGCGCTCGTCTTCGGCATCGCGCTGATCGTTCTCGCGTTCAAGCTGCGCAGCCGGAAGGACGATCTCGTCGGCGGCGCGGCGCTGCGCGCGTGATCCGTCCAGGATGCCGGACATGAAAAGGGGCGCTTGAAGCGCCCCTTCGTTGTCTTACTGACGGGCCTCGCTGAGCAGCGGGGACCAGGTCGGGTCCGACGCGAAGGAGGGCGTCGGCACGGGCTGCTCCACGCGGCCGGTGATGTCGACCATGTAGAGCTTGCCGCCCGCCTGTCCGCCCGGATCGCGGAAGAACAGGATGTACTGGCCGTTGGGCGCCCAGACCGGGCTCTCGTTGTGGAAGCCTTCCGTCAGGATGCGCTCGCCCGAACCATCCGGCTTCATGATGCCGATGGCGAAGCCGTTGGCGGTCTGCTTGGTGAAGGCGATGTAGTCGCCGCGCGGCGACCAGGCGGGCTGCGAGTACGAGCCGTCGCCGAAGGAGATGCGGCGCTGGTTCGAGCCGTCGGCGTTCATCGCGTAGATCTGCTGGCGTCCGCCGCGGTCGCTCTCGAACACGATCTGCGACCCGTCCGGCGAGAACGACGGCGAGGTGTCGATGGCGGCAGTCGAGGTGAGGCGCGTGGTGGCCTGCGAGCCGAGATGCATCAGGTAGATGTTGGCGTTTCCGCCCTGCTGCAGGCTCATGACGATGCGCTGGCCGTCGGGCGCGAAACGCGGGCTCGAGGTCATGTCGGGGAAGTTGCCGACCACCTGGCGCGAGCCGGTCTCGAGGTTGATCACCTGCACGCGCGGCTGCTGGCCCTCGACCTGGGACATGAACGCGATTTCCTGCGTCACCGGCGAATAGCGCGGCGACACCACGCTGGCATCGCCTTGAGTCAGGTAGCGCACGTTCGCACCGTCCTGGTCCATGATGGCGAGGCGCTTGCGGCGGTGCTCCTTCGGGCCGGATTCCTCGACGAACACGATGCGCGTGTCGAAGAAGCCGCCGAAGCCGGTGATCTTGGTGTAGACCGCATCGGAAATGATGTGGCCGACGCGGCGCCAGAAGTTGGAATCCGTCACGTATTGCTGGCCCGTCAGCTGCTGGCCGGTATCGATGTCCCACAGGCGGAACTCGGCGCGAAGGCGCCCCGACGGATCGCGGGAGACGCGGCCCGTCACGAGAGCCTGTGCGCCGGCCATCTTCCACGCATCGAAGCGCGGAGCCGCATCGAAGGACGGGCGCTCGGGAAAGCGCGACTTGTCGAGGGGCGCGAAATAGCCGGAGCGCTGCAGGTTGTTGGTGATGATGCCGGCCACGCGCTGGCCGAGATCGCCCTCGCCCGAGAAATCGGCGATGGCGATCGGCATCGGCTGGAACTGGCCGCCGGGACCGACGCGGAACGAGAGCTGCGCCTGAGCCGCAGGGGCGAGCGCCGCCATCGGAACGATGATCGACAGCACGACGAGAAGACGGGAAATGAGGCGAGTGATCATGATGTCATGTCTCAAGCGTGATTGGTTTTATGATCAGGACACATCGAAACCGACGTTCAGATGCTTCCAGTCGTCGAAATACGGAGCGTATTGGGCCGGGATCTTGTAGGGAGCGCAGCGGCGCACGGCGCGCAGGGCGGCCTCGGCCACGGCGCGGTCCATGGATGACGGGCCGACGCTGATGATTTTCGGCTGCGCGGCGAGCGAGCCGTCCTCGCTCAGGCGCACATCGATCTGAGGCGGCGTCACGTTGCCGCCCGAGGCGCTGATCGGCACCGTGTAGCACTGGCGCATCTGATCCTGCAGAAGGCCGATCAGGCCGTCGCGCATGCTCGGGCTCAGCTTCGCCGAAGTGCCTGTCGCGGTGCCGAGGGAGGCCTGCTTGTTCACCTGCGCGCCGGTCGCTCCGGTGGAGCGGCTCCTCTCCTTGCTGTCGAGGAACTGCTTCAGGTCGCCCATGTCGAGCTTCTTCGCGGCCTGGGCTTCCTTGCGCGCCTTCTCCTCGGCTTCGGCCTTCGCCTTGGCTTCGGCAAGCCGCTTGGCCTCCGCCTGCGCCTTTGCCTTCGCCTCGGCTTCCGCCTTGGCCTTCGCGGCCTTTTCCTCGGCCACGCGCTTGGCCTCCGCTTCCGCCTTCGCCTTGGCTTCGGCCTTTGCTTTCGCTTCAGCCTCGGCCTTCTCCTGCTCGATCTTCGCCTTCTCGATGGCCTCGGCCTCGGCCTTCTCGGCCGCCTTCCTCTCCTCCGCCGCCTTGGCCTCGGCGAGCTTCTGCTCGGCGGCCCTGGCCGCGGCGGCAGCCGCAGCAGCGGCGGCGGCCTCCTCCTGCTCGGCGACCTTCATGTCGTCGGGGCGCTTCGGAGGCGCGGGCGCATCGATCTTGTCCTCGCCCTGCTCGCGCAGCTCGGCCTTGTCGGCGACCCTGTCGGCGCGGGGCTTCGGATCGGGCTGCACGGCCTTGGCGTCCTTCTCGCCCTTGGTGATCTGCGAGAGCATGTTGTCGGTGACGACTTCGACGGGAATGCCCTCCTGGGCATCCGGGAACGGCGAGACGGGCGACCACAGCAGCAGGATGGCGGCCACCACAAGAACGAGCGCGTGCGCGATCCCCGAGATCCAGAGGCCCGGTTCGGACGGGTCGAATTTCGGCTTCAACGCCACGTGTGTGTGCCCCTTGCCTTTCAGCGTTCCTACTGCGCCACCTCGGTCACGAGCGCGACCCGCTTGTAGCCAGCGGTTGTGACGATGCTCATGACCTGTGCGACGCGTCCGTAATCCACCTTCTTGTCGCCGCGAACGAAGATGCGCTCGTCGAAGCCGGCCTTCGCCGCTTCCGCGAGCTTGCCGACGATGGCTTCATCGGTCAGTTCGTCTTCCCCTAAGAACACCTGACCGGAGGCCTTGATGGACAGGGTGACGGGCTTCGTATCCGCATTGAGCGGCGCGGCCTTCGTCTGCGGCAGGTCGATGGGAACGCCCGCCGTCATCATCGGCGCCGCCACCATGAAGATGATGAGCAGCACCAGCGTGACGTCGATGAACGGCGTCATGTTGATCTCGTTGATCGCGCCGGTACGCCTTCCGCGCCTGCGGCGACGTCGACCTCCTGCGGCACCTGCCATCATGGCCATCGCTCAACCACCCCTTCTCAAGCCGCGCGCGAGATGCGCTCGTCGATCTGACGCGACAGGATGGCGGAGAACTCGTCGGCGAAGGCCTCCAGCCGCGACTGCAGCTTGCCGACCTCGGCCTGGAGCTTGTTGTAGGCGAGCACCGCCGGAATGGCCGCGAAGAGGCCGATGGCGGTGGCGAACAGCGCCTCCGCGATGCCCGGCGCCACGACCGCGAGGCTCGTGTTCTTGGAGGCGGCGATCGAGGTGAACGCGCTCATGATGCCGACCACCGTGCCGAACAGGCCGATATAGGGGGCGGCCGAGCCGATGGAGGCCAGGATCATGAGGCGGGAATCGAGGCGCTCCACCTCGCGCTGGATGGTGACGTCGAGAACCTTGTCGATGCGCTGCGGCAGGCTCTGGAACGAGCGGCCCGACCCCTCGAAGGAGCGCTTCCACTCGCGCATGGCGGCGACGAACACGGCGGCGAGCCCGGTGGCGGGGCGGCTCTGGAGCGAGCGGAACAGCTCCTCCAGCGACTGGCCGGACCAGAACACGTCCTCGAACCGGTCCATGGCGCGCTTGGTGCGGGCGTAGAGCAGCGTCTTGTCGATGATGATCGCCCAGCACCACACGGACGCGCCGAGCAGGCCGATCATCACGAGTTTGACGACGATGTTGGCCTGCCAGAACAGGCTGAACAGGGACATGTCGTGCACCACAGGGGCAGCCTGGGCCACATCAGCCGGATTCATCAGTTTCGTCCTCGCTCTTCGAGCAACCTTGGGAGGAGCCCAAGGCCCACCGCCACATTGGTCTAGGAAAATCTTGTTTGCTTACCCTGCTCGTTCGCGCGCGAATCTGTCGAAAATAAGGGCGCAAAGCTCAAGGAAGCCGATGACCTCCCAACCGTAGTCTTTTAGGCACAGAGTAAGGTTAAGGCTTGGTTTAAACGTGGCTTTTTCAAACTGGAACAGGGACATATGCCGCAGGGGAAGGGCGGAGTAAGGATTGTCTCGGGCCCTCGGAGCCGTCCCTGCCGGCCTCCCCTCCCCTCGATCCGGAGGGGGGAATCCCGGAGCGACACCTGAGCCTTGACGGCCCTGCAACCCTGCCCGGCGCGGCCAAGCGGCTCAGGGCCGTTTACGAGCACGATCGTCCATTGCCGTCCTCATCCTGCCGGGACCAGTAGCCCGGATTGCCTCGATAGGCAGGCGCCAGCCCGACGGCACGGGCAAAAGTGCAGTGCGGGAATGCGGCGACGTGCTTGATGGTCATGCCAGGAGTCCAAGGACTCAGGCCCAAGACAAGGCAGGTCAATGCAAAGGACAGGAGGGCCACCAGCGCCGTACCCTTGGCCTGACGGGAGTAATAGCGAAGTTTGATGGACCGCTCGTAACGACGCGAAATCTTCTGGAAACGGCTCTTAAGACGTTGAGCTTTCCGCTCACGATCTCGGCCCGCGTGAATGCTCCACACTTCCGCCAACGCCTACATACCCCGTTTCCGGAATATTATAAGCCGAGACGCAACATAGATCCAACTAGGCGGATCACTCCGTGTGGACCGATAGCGCCGCCCGGAGGCTGTCGGGAATGCGCACCGCGCGGCCGTCGCGCACGGCGGCCACCATCACATCGGCGCGCACGAGGACGTCGTCGCCCCGGCGGACCTCCTGCTCCAGGGTCATCGATGCACCGCGCATCTCCTTCGAGCGGGTCACGACGGTGAGCACGTCGTCCATGACGGCCGCCCCGAGGAAATCGATACTCATCTTACGCACGACGAAGGCGAGACCGCCCATCTCCGCATGAAGATCCGATTGCGCGACTTCCACCGCGCGCAGGATCTCCGTGCGCCCGCGCTCCATGAAGCGCAGATAGCTGGCGTGATAGACGCGAGCAGAAAAATCCGTGTCCTCATAGTAGACGCGGATCGGCAGATGATGCGCGCCGTCGATCATGCGGCCGGAGAGATGGGGCCAGGAATTACCCTCCCCTTGGATATCCGGTGTTCCCGAGATCCGTTCTTGCTTTCCCAGGTCGGAAACATCCGACTCGGGTGGGGGAGGGTCGGAGCGCGTCAGCGATCCGGGGTGGGGTGGCGGCGCTGCATTCTGAAAGCCCGCGTTTTCCACCCCCTCCCGCGCCTGCGGCGCGACCTCCCCCCTTGAGGGGGAGGTATTCGCGTCGCGCTTCTCACGCATCGTCATCCCCATTGAACAGACCGAACTGCGCCGTCGTCTCGCGCGTCGGCTCGGGCATCCCGAGATGCCTGAAGGCATGGGGCGTGAGGATGCGTCCGCGCGGGGTGCGCTGCACGAAGCCCTTCTGGATCAGATAGGGCTCGATGATGTCCTCGATGGCGTCGCGCGGCTCGGAGAGCGCGGCCGCGATGGTCTCGATGCCCACGGGGCCGCCGCCGAAGGACGAGGCGATCATGGTGAGATATTTGCGGTCCATCAGATCGAGGCCAATGGGGTCCACGTCGAGCAGGCGCAGGGACCGGTCGGCGAGTTCGCGCGTGACGATCTCTGCATTCTCCACGATGGCGAAATCGCGCACGCGGCGCAGCAGGCGGCCCGCGATGCGCGGCGTGCCGCGGGCGCGGCGGGCGATCTCGTTCGCGCCCTCCTCGCTCATGTTGAGCCCCATCACGCGCGCGCCGCGGCGCACGATGAGCTCCAGCTCCTCGACCGTGTAGAATTCAAGGCGGATCGGAATGCCGAAGCGATCGCGCAACGGCGTGGTGAGCAGGCCCGCGCGGGTGGTGGCGCCCACCAGCGTGAATTTCGGCAGCTCGATCTTCACCGAGCGCGCGGCCGGGCCTTCGCCGATGATGAGGTCGAGCTGGTAATCCTCCATGGCGGGATAGAGGATCTCCTCCACCGCCGGATTGAGGCGGTGAATCTCGTCGATGAAGAGCACGTCGCGCTCTTCCAAGTTCGTGAGCTGCGCGGCGAGGTCGCCCGCCTTGGCGATGACGGGGCCGGAGGTCGAGCGGAAATTGACGCCGAGCTCGCGCGCGACGATCTGCGCCAGGGTCGTCTTGCCCAGGCCCGGCGGGCCGACGAAGAGCACGTGGTCGAGGGCGTCGCCCCGCGCCTTGGCGGCATTGATGAAGACCTGGAGGTTGGCGCGCGCGGCGGCCTGGCCCGTGAAGTCGCCGAGCGACAACGGCCGGATCGACGCCTCGATATCGTCCTCGCGTTTCTCGGGGCTGAGCAGGCGGCGTGAATCGGTCAAGGAGACTTACCTTCCAAAGGCTTCATATAAACGGCGAGACACTCATACGCCATTCTTGGCGAGATCAAAACAGGAACAACGTTAACAAGCGCTTGAGCTTAGCGCGCCAGCTCCCGCAACCCCAACCGGATCAAAGTCTTCGCCTCCGCCTCCTCGCCTGCCTGCTTCATGGCCGCGGCCACGGCGGCGGAGGCCTGGACCTGGGGATAGCCGAGATTGACGAGGGCCGAGATGGCATCGGCCACCGGGGCCGGGGCACTCTTGTCCTCCACGGCGCCGGTGAGGCGGATGAGGGTCGGGTCGACGGCGGCGAAGGCCGGGGCCTTGTCCTTGAGTTCGGAAACGATGCGCTGGGCGAGCTTGGGGCCGACCCCGGGGCCGCGGGCGACCGAGGCCTTGTCGCCGGTGGCGATGGCCGTGGCGAGGGCACCGGGATCGAGCACCGAGAGGATGCCGAGCGCCACCTTGGAGCCCACGCCCTGCACCGATTGCAGCAGGCGGAACCATTCCCGCTCCGAATCCGACCTGAAGCCGAAGAGGCGGATCATGTCCTCGCGCACATGGGTCTCGATGGAGAGTGTCGCCGCCTCGCCGACGGGCGGCAGGTTCTGCAGCGTGCGGGAGGAGCAATGGACCACATAGCCGACCCCATGCACGTCGATGATGACGAAATCCTCGCCGTAGGAATCCACCACGCCTTTGAGTTTGCCGATCACTGAACCCTCTGCTCCTCATGGTCATCCCGGGGCTGCGGAGCAGAACCCGGGATCGTCAGCAGGATAAAACACTGTTTCCGCTGGAAGGAAAGCCTTTGGCCGCGCTTTGTTCTCATGGCGATCCCGGATCTGCGCTTCGCTCCGTCCGGGATGACGCCTTTTCAGATGATCTTACAGACTCGCCAAAGCGCGGGCTTTGCGGTGGTGCGCATGGGCGATGGCGATGGCGAGCGCGTCGGCGGCGTCCGCCTTCTTGAACTCGGCCCTGGGCAGCAGGATCTTCACCATGGCCTGGACCTGGTCCTTCTCGGCATGGCCCACACCCACCACGGTCTTCTTCACCTGGTTCGCGCCGTATTCGGCGACCGGCAGGTTGTGGAGCGCGGGCACCAGCAGCGACATGGCGCGGGCCTGGCCGAGCTTGAGGGTGGCCTGCGCGTCCTTGTTGACGAAGGTTTCCTCGACCGCGACCTCGTCCGGCGTCCAGGCGCGGATGACCTCGGTCAGGCGGTCGTGGAGCTGCTTGAGGCGCAGCGCGAGGTCGAGATCGCCATCGGAGGTCACGACCCCGCAAGCCACGTAGGAGAGCTTCGTCCCCTCGACGGTGATGACGCCCCAGCCCGTGTTGCGCAGGCCGGGATCGAGGCCGAGGATGCGGACGCGCTCACTCACATTCAGCCTGCCATCTTCTGCATGAGGGCCTCGGAGAGCTCGAAATTGCCGTAGACGTTCTGCACGTCGTCGTGCTCCTCGAGCGATTCCATGAGCTTCATGAGCTTCTCGCCGGTCTCGTCGTCGACGGCGACGGGGTTCTGCGGCTTCCAGACGAGCTTGGAGGCCCTCGGCTCGCCGAATTTGTCCTCGAGCGCCTTGGTCACCTCGTTCAGAGAAGCCTGGTCGCAATAGATCTCGTGGCCGTTCTCGGTGGAGACCACGTCGTCCGCGCCGGCCTCGATGGCCGCTTCCAGCATCGTGTCGGCATCGGCCACGTCGGCGCCGAACTCCACATAGCCGACCCGGTCGAACATGAAGGAGACCGCGCCGGTCTCGGCGAGGTTGCCGCCGCTCTTGGTGAAGAAGGAGCGGATGTCGGACGCGGTGCGGTTGCGGTTGTCGGTCATCGCCTCGACGATCACCGCCGCGCCGCCCGGGCCGTAGCCCTCGTAGCGGATCTCCTCGTAGTTCTCGCCGTCGTTGCCCGCCGCCTTGTTGATGGCGCGCTGGATGTTGTCCTTGGGCATGTTCTCCGCGCGGGCGGCGAGGATCGCGGCGCGCAGGCGCGGGTTCATGTTCGGATCGGGCGTGCCCATCTTGGCCGCCACGGTGATTTCGCGGGCGAGCTTGGAGAAGAGCTTGGAGCGCATCGCATCCTGGCGCCCCTTGCGATGCATGATGTTCTTAAACTGGGAATGTCCGGCCATCGGGGCCTCCGAGATGCGGCCGAGGGCTGCCCTTACGGGCGCCCATCAGGCCGGTGAATGTTGACGATCGCAGGCGCTTATAAGGCGGCAAAGGGCGTCAGGCCAAGCCCCCACCCGTGGTCGCGGACAACTAAAATCCGAGCCAGGACGGGACGTTGGCGATTGCGGCCATGACGAGGTGATAGGAAGCGCCCAGTATCGTGGCCGTATAGGCAAGCCCCGCCAGCCCGATGAGATAGCCGGCGATCAGGAGGTAGCCGTCCTCCTCCATCACCGCGATGGAGGCGATCACGAGAGCGATCGAGGGGGGGAAATTGGTCCCTGGGAAAGGGATGAGCACCGACACGGCGACCAGGAAGGCGAAAAGCCCGGCCAGCCGGTCGCCGAGGGGGCCGAACAGGAGGGGCAGCCTCGGCCTGCACCAGCTCTCGAGCCTCTGGAGCTTGGGCTCGGCGATGTCGATGAGCCGCTTGAATTTCGACACCGACACGGTCTGGCGCAGGATGAATTTGGGAAGCCAGGGGCGCTTGTGGCCCAGCATCATCTGGATGCCGAAGATCAGGACCGGCGTGCCCACGATGCCGGCGATGCCGGGCACGTTCGGCACGCAATTGGGCAGGGAGAACAGGATCAGCACGAAACCGAAGGCACGCTCGCCGAAGGCGTCGATGATCTCGCCGATGGAGATCGTCTCACCCTTTGCCTCGTCGATGACGGCGCGCAGCACAGCCGAGGCGCTCTGGTGCTCATGCGCCCGGTGAAACTCGCTCGCTTCGCGATAGGGATGTTCTCTGACCCCGGCTGTCTCTGTCTTGGCGTCCACCGTCGTCCTCCGTCGCGCAAAGATGGGGATGGAGACGAGCGAGGTAAAGAGAAAGATCGCCACAGGCCCGGTCAGAACCGCAGGCAGCGCGACGCGCCTTACATTGTCATGGCCGGGCTTGTCCCGGCCATCCCGATGAAGAACGGCACCGCACCTGGAACGATCGGGATCGCCGGCACAAGGCCGGTGATGACGAAGGAACGGGTTCGGCGATCATCCGGTCGAACCACCCCTCCCCGCAAGGGGGAGGGAACAAGCGCCGCGCTCGTCAGGACGCGTATTGCGCGGGCGTTCTCCTAGTCCCAGAAGCGGGGCCAGGTCTCTTCCAGATTGGGGCCGAGCCGCACCGCGGCGACGCGGACGGCGAGGCCGGTGCGGTCGTCGGTTTCCACCGCGATGCCGGACAGCGTGCCCTCCCCGAGGCCGGGCTCGAGGCGGGTGCCGGGGGTCTTCTGGAGGAAGCGGCGGATCGCCTCCTCCCTCTGCATGCCGAGCACGGAATCGTAGTCGCCGCACATGCCGGCATCCGACATGTAGGCGGTGCCGCCGGGCAGGACCCGGTGGTCGGCGGTGGGTACATGGGTATGGGTGCCGACCACGAGGCTCGCCCGCCCGTCGAGGTAATAGCCCATGGCCTCCTTCTCGCTGGTGGCCTCGGCATGGACGTCGACGATGATGGCGTCCGCCACCTGGCCCAGGGGGCAATCCTCCAGCGCATGGTCGGCGGCGGCGAAGGGATCGTCGAGCGGATCCATGAAGAGGCGGCCCATCACCTGCACCACCAGGACGCGGGCGCCGGAGCGGGTGTCGATGAGGTTGGCGCCGCGCCCCGGCGTGCCGGGCGGGTAATTGGCGGGCCGGATGAGCCGCGGCTGGCGCTCGATGAAGACGAGGGTTTCGCGCTGATCCCAGGAGTGGTTGCCCAGCGTGATGGCGTCGGCGCCCGCGTTCAGGATCTCGTCACAGATGGCTTCCGTGATGCCGAAGCCGCCCGCCGAATTCTCGCCGTTGATCACCACGCAATCGAGATTCCAGCGCTCGCGAAGCCCCGGCAGCCTCTCGATGACGGCATTGCGGCCGGCGCGTCCGACGATATCGCCGAGGAAAAGTAGGCGCATGGTGATCCCTTAGACAGGCTTGGTCCGAATGGTTTCGGCTTCCGTGATGACAACGTCGAGCAGGCGGTCATGGTCCTCGACCGGAACCTGCCCGATCTCCTGAACCGCATAAGCGAGGCCGATGGTCAAGACCGGATGCTGCGCTTCGAGCGCCGCGATGGCCCGGTCGAAATGGCCCTTGCCGTAGCCGATGCGCCCTCCCCGGCGGTCGAAGGCGGCCAAGGGCACGATGAGCGCCTTGGGAAAGACCTCCGGCGCGTCGGGTCCGGGCTCGCGCACGCCGAAGCCGCCCTTGACCAGCACGTCGCCCGGCTGCCAGAGGCGCCAGCTCAGATAGGGATGAAGGATCTGGGAGAGGGCCACGTCCTGTCCGCGCTCCAGGAGCGCCTCCATCAGCGGGCGCGGGTCGACCTCGCTGCGGATGGGCCAATAGCCCCCGACCGGAGTGATGTCTCGAAGCTCGGGAAGATCGAGGACCCGGGCGGTGATGGCCCGGGCCGCCTCCTCGCGGAACGCCCTGTCGAGCCCGTCGCGGCGGGCGAGCGCCTCCTGGCGGAGCTGCTCTTTCAGAACGGGGGGAGGAGAGGAATGCATGAAGTGCGGAGCCACAAAAGCCGTCGGAGAAGCGATCCCGGGAACCTACAAAGTAGGTGGGCGCCGTATGTCCCGGTCCACGGACCGGGTCAGGGACAGCTCCCTTCAGGATCGATAAGGCCCCGGGGAATATGAACTCCTAACGCGCCCCGCAGCCCCGCCTTCCCTATGTAGGGA
>Ga0182741_1003395_pt1 | contig 17027 bp, 14 predicted proteins | sample eDN5th37CBELigOP_FD_128874 | JGI IMG/M metagenome (GOLD analysis project Ga0182741, IMG submission 128874) | Enriched Organic Plus compost microbial communities from Emeryville, California, USA - eDNA 5th pass 37_C BE-Lig OP (version 2) (version 2) ...
CTATGCCGTCCAGGTGGCCCTGGCGGACGAGCTCGGCGGCATCGCCGGCTACAAGCTCGGCCTGTCCAGCGCCGCCGCCATGGCCCGCAGCGGCCTCGGCGGTCCGGCGCGCGGCTTCATGACCGGCGACCGCATCAAGCGCTCCGGCGCCACCCTCGGGCCGGTGGCGGGCCCGCTGCTGGTCGAGGTCGAGATCGCCTTCGTCCTCGCCCGCGACGTCCCCGCCGGCACCCGCGTCGCCGACCCGGCCGGCCTCGTCGGCGATGCCCATCTCGCCATCGAGGTCGTGCGCAGCCGCTTCAACGACCGCATCGCCGTCGGCCTGCCGAGCTTCCTCGCCGATTCGGTCGGCTTCCACGCCCTGCTGCTCAGCGATCCGCTGCCGGGCGGCGTCGGCTCCGACCTGCTCGGCGCCCCGGCCGAGCTGCTGCATGACGGCACCCGCGTCGCCGGCCCGCTCGACGGGCCCGAGCGCACCGACCCGCTGCATGCCTTCAAGCTCTTCCTCGACCAGGCCGCCGCCGCCAACTTGCCGGTGGCCAAGGGCATGATCGTGACGACCGGCACCCTCGTCGCCGCCTACGAGAGCGACGCCCGCGGCCGCTACGAGGCGCGACTCGGCCCGGCCTCGGTCAGCTTCACGATCTGACATCGGTATCATCAGACCGAAGTTCGGCGCGCGCGCAGCGAAAGTGCGCGCGTCACTGTCCGTGGCGACGCAATGTTGCGCGCCCGCGTGACCGACGAAACAATCCCTCTGCCTGCTGAAACACCTTCCTGCTCCGACGCAACGCCGGCGAAACGCGGGCTTGCTAGTTCGGTGCCATGACAAGCGCGCCTGAACGGCGCGACCGCAGGAGGGGTTCATGCAGAACGGTTACGCGCTCATCAACACGTCGTCGGCCCGGCCCTGGGTGGCGACGCAGGAGACCGCGGACGAATCCCTCATCGAGGCCATCGCCGCCGGCGACCGGCTCGCCATGAAGGTTCTGTTCGCCCGGCACAACGTGCGCGTCTATCGCTTCGCGTTGCGCCTGGTCGGCAATGCCACCGTGGCCGAGGACCTGGTCAGCGAAGTGTTCCTCGAAGTCTGGCGCCAGGCCGAGCGCTTCGAGGGCCGCTCGCAGGTGTCCACCTGGCTGCTCGCCATCGCCCGCTACAAGGCGCTGTCGGCGCTGCGCAGCCGCTCGAGCGAGCAGCTGGACGACGACACCGCGGCGATGATGGAGGACGATTCCGACAATCCGGAGCAGGCGCTGGAGAAGAAGGACACCAGCGCGGCGCTGCGCAAGTGCCTGACCCAGCTCTCGCCCGCCCATCGCGAGATCATCGACCTCGTCTACTACCACGAGAAGTCGATCGCCGAGGTGGCCGAGATCGTCAACGTGCCGGCGAACACGGTGAAGACCCGGATGTTCTACGCCCGCAAGCGCATCGCGGAACTCTTGAGCGCCGAAGGCATTCAGCATGCCTGGGCGTGACGTGCTCTGAAACAGTCCGGAAACAATCGACGACACCATCGCGAAACAGCGGGACGCTAGAACCCGCCTCATCACGCAGGGAGACGGAAATGACGACCCTCTATCTTCTCGGTGCCGTATTCGTGTCGCTGTTCTTCGCCGCCGTCGTGGCCGGCGACGAGCAGCGCGTGCGCTGACGTCCGCCGGAGCCTCCGATGAGCGCGCCTATGACCACGCCGACTGCCGACCGCGCCGGGGCCGACCGCACCGGCCTGCGCCTGATCGGCTGCACCTTTGCCGGGCTCACCGTCGCGGTGACGCTGGTCGCCACCGTGCTCGTGCACAAGACCGTTGCCGGCGAGATCGTGCTCGACGCCGCGCCGGCGATCGCCGCGCCCGCCCGCTAATCCGCCCCGGCGCATGCCGCCGGGCCGGGTCACTCCGCCAGGTCGACCGGCTTGAACGCGTTCCGCGCCAGCGGATCGATCTTGAACCCGGTCAGTTCCTTCCGCGCCGCCATGAACATCATCGAGTGGGCGATCGGCACCCAGGGCGCCTCGCGCTTGACGATCTCCTGCGCCTGCCGGTAGAGCGCCGTCCGCGCCGCGCGGTCCGGCACCTGCTTCGCCTTGGTGATGAGGTCGTCGTAATCCCGGTCGCACCATTTGGCGATGTTGTTGCCGCCTGTGCGGGCCGCGGCGCAGCCGAGCAGCACGTGCAGGAAATTGTCGGGATCGCCGTTGTCGTTGGTCCATCCGAACAGCGCCATCGGCGCTTGTCCCGCCATCACCCCGGTGCGATACTCGCCCCATTCCTTCGTCACCAGCCGCACGCGGATGCCGATCTTCGACAGGTCGGACTGGATCATCTCCGCCATGCGCTTGGCGTTTGGATTGTAGGGACGGCTGACCGGGAAGTACCACAGCTCGGTCTCGAAGCCGTTGTAATAGCCGGCCTCCTGCAGCAGCCGCTGCGCCTCGTCCGGGTCGTAGGGATAGTCCTTGATCGCATCGTTGTAGGACCACAGGTTCGGCGGGATCGGGTTCTTCGCCGGCACCGCCGCACCCTGGTAGATCGCCTCGACGATCGACGCCTTGTCGACGGCCATATTGATCGCCCGCCGCACCAGCACGTCGTTGAACGGCGGCCGCAGCGTCGTCATCGCCAGGTAGCTCACGTTCAGCGACTTTTCGCTGAGCAGCCGCAGCGCCGGATCGGCGGCGATCTTGGCCGTGTCGCTGGGATTCGGGAATGCCATCAGGTGGCATTCGCCGGCCTTGAGCTTGGTCAGCCGCACGGCGGCATTGGGCGTGATCGAGAACACCAGCGTGTCGATCGCCGGCCGGCCGTTCCAGTGCTCGTCGAAGGCGCGGTAGCGCACCACGATGTCCTTCTGGAACCCCGCGAAGGCGAACGGGCCGGTGCCGATCGGCTCGCGATCGAGCCGTTCCGGCGTGCCCGCGCGCAGCAGCTGCTCGGCATATTCGGCCGAATGGATCACGTTGAACGGCATGGCGATGTCGGCGAGGAACGGCGCCTCGGGCCGGGTCAGGCGGATGCGGACCGTGTAATCGTCGATCTTCTCCACGGCCTTCAGCAGGTCCGGCATCTCCATGTCGTTGAAATAGTCGTAGGTGGCGCCGGAGATCGGATGGAACGGGTGGTCCTTCTTCCACTGCCGCATCAGCGAGAACAGCACGTCGTCGGCGTTCATGTCGCGGCTGGGCTTGAACACCGCGTTGGAGTGAAACTTCACCCCGCGCCGCAGCTTGAACGTATAGTCCAGCCCGTCGTCGGAAATGGTCCAGGATTCCGCCAGTGCCGGCACGATGTCCGCGGTTCCCGGAACGAACTCCACCAGGTTGTTGAACATCGGCAGGCCCGCATTGGTGCCGGTGGTCGTGGTCGCCAGTTGCGGGTTGAGAGTCTCGGGATTGCCCTCGAAGCAATAGACGAGCGTCTTGGCGAAGGCCGGCGGAGCGGCGAGGGCGATCAGGGTCGCAACAACGAAGGCGGGGGCGCGCATCGGTTCCTCACGCGGATGTGACGAGCCGCTCCGGCGGTGTCTCGGGCACGGTCACCGGCAGATCGATGGTGAACCGCGTTCCCTTGCCGGGGGTGCTGTCGATGTCGATTTTTCCGTGCAGCTTGCTGGTGACGAGATTGTAGACGATGTGCAGGCCGAGGCCGGTGCGGCCGCGGCCGCGTCCGGTGGTGAAGAAAGGGTCGAACACCTTGCCGATATGGTGCGGCGGAATGCCCTTGCCGTCGTCGCTGAAGACGATCCGCACTGTGTCTTTCGCCGGCTCGGTGATCTGCACCACCATCCGGCCGGAAACGCCTTCGTCATAGGCGTGGGCGAGGGCGTTCATGAGCAGGTTCGTCACCACCTGCGCCAGGGCGCCGGGATAGGTGTCGATCATCAGGTCCGGCCGGCATTCGACGTGGATCTGGTGGCTTGTCTTGCGCAAAGCAGGACCGAGGCTGGTCAGCAAGTCGCCGAGCCACGTCTTCATCTCGAACCGGCGCCGTTCGCCGCTTGCCTGGTCGGCGGCGACCTGCTTGAAGCTGTGCACCAGGTCAGCGGCCCGCGTCAGGTTCGTGAACAGCAGTTTCGAACCTTCGCTCATGCGCTCGACGAAACGCACGAACACCGAGCGCGGCAGCTGCCCGTTCGCGGCGGCCGCGGAGAAACGGTCGACCTCGTCACCGAGCAGGGTGGCCGTCGTCAGCGAGATGCCGAGCGGCGTGTTGATCTCGTGCGCCACGCCCGCGACGAGCTGGCCCAGTGAGGCGAGCTTCTCCGCCTGGATCAGGTCGGCCTGTGTCTGCCGCAACTCGGCCAGCGCCGCGTCGGCGCGGTTCTTCGCCTGTCGCAGCGCCTGCTCTCGTCGGCCGATTTCGGTGACGAAGAAGTTCGCCGCCCGCGTCATGTCGCCGAGCTCGTCGCGCCGCTCCGAATCCGGCAGCCGGCCGCCGAGCGGGTCGGCCGCCAGTTCGAGCATGCCTTGCTGCAGCCGGCCGAGCGGCCGCGTCATCGACCGCGCCACCACATAGGCGGTGACGCAGCCGAGCAGCAGACCGGTGGCCGCGCCGAAGATCAGGATCTTGCGGATCGAGTCGCCGATCCGGTTCGCCTCGCCGGTGAACAGGTCGTTGAGGGATCGTGCGCCCTCGACCATGGTGCGGGCGGCCGCATCCATGTCGGCGATCATCTCGTTCTGGTTGCGCAGGCCGTCGATCGTGGTCTCGAGCGCCTTGCTCCACTGCTCGATCGCGTCGATCATCTCGCTCTGGATCAGCGGCGAGATCGGCAGCGACGCCACCGTCTCGGCCAGCGCCCGACTTTCCAACAGCAGCGCTTCCGCGGCGCTGGGATCACGATTGGCCAGCGCCTCGCCGGTCCGTTGCCCCAATTTGAGCGTGAGGATGGCGATGTTCTGCGTCGCCTGCTCGGTTTCGCCGGCTTGGACCGAATAGGTGAGGAGCTGCGCCACCTCGTCGTGCAGCGTCCGCTGCTCGCTCGAATTCACCTTCAGCAGCCGATCGGCCCAAACCGCGAGGTCGCGCCGCTTCGCCGCGCCGGTGGGCAGATCGCGGGCCGCGGTGCCGCCGAAACTGGTGACGTCGGCCTCATAGAGCCGCTGCAGTTGCGACAGTTCGTCCGCCTCGGCGTCGCGGCCGGCCTGGCGCAGCGCCAGTCCGAGATCGGCCGCGGCATTCTTCACCCGCGCCGTGCTGAACACCAGCTGGCGCTGGGCGTCGCGGCCGAGTTCCTCGTTCATGCTCGGGCCGGTGAAGACGGCCTCCTGCAGCTCCACCTCGGAGATCGCCGTACGCAGTTCGTGCGCCTTGTCGACGATCTCGCGGGTCGCCCGCAGCCTGCGGTCGCCCTCAGTCAGCGACGTGATGATGTCGGCATTGGACTTGCGCTGCCGTTGCCGCGCCTGGTCGGTGAGGGTGATCAGCGACGATGCGCGCACCGCCATGTCGGAGATCAGCCCGTCGTTGCGCGTGGTCACGGCGACGAACTGGCCCATGCGCTCGATATAGCGTTCCAGCGCGTCGCGGGCCGCATCGGTGGCCTGGCGGTGGGCGCTGTCGCGCGCCACGTTGCGCAGCACTTCGAGGCCGTTGCGCGCCTGTCCCGCGAGTTCGGTGAAACGCGTGGCATGCGCCGGCCGGCTGCTCGGCCGGGCGTTGATGTACTCGTCGCGCGCGGCCATTGCCACCAGCAGGTCGCGGTAGATCGTGCCGGCCACCACCGCGCCGTCGCGCGCGCGCTCGCCTTCGTTCAGCAGCAGCCAGGCAATCAGCGCGATCGCCGCCGCGATCGTGATCGGGATGCCGCCGACAATTGCGATCTTCGAACTGATGCGCATGGGCGTACCGGATCAGCGGCTCAATGCGATGTCGGTGGCGTCGCCGGCAGCGCGATGGTGAACGTGGCGCCGCCCCCGGGGCCGTTGTCGACGATGATGCGGCCGCCATGCAGGTCGACGATGCGCTTGACGATCGACAGGCCGAGGCCGGTCGAGCTTTCCCCCCCGGTCGGCTTGGCCGACAGGCGCTGGAAGCGGCCGAACAGCCGGCTCGTGTCCTCGGGCGAGAGGCCGGGCCCGCTGTCGCGAACGCGAATCAGCGCCTCGTGGTCGGTCCGTTCCACCGTCACCGAGATCGGCCCGCCGATCGGGCTGTACTTGATCGCGTTGCTGAGCAGGTTGTCGAGCGCGTCGCGCAACCGGTCGTGGTCGCCGGCCGCCGTGGCGCCGGAACTGCCGGTGAGCGAGATCGCCTGCTGCTTCTGCTCGGCAAGCGGCCGGTTCGCGTCGACCACGTCGGCCGCGAGCGTGACCAGATCCACCGTCTCGCGGCGGATGCTGATGTCGAGCGCGTCGGCCATCGCGTCCGCGATCAGGTTGTCGACCATGTCGGTCAACCGTTGCGCCGAGTTCTGGATATGCGCCACCTGCGCCTTGGCGTTCTCGATGGGGATCGGGCTTTCCGCGATCAGCTCGCTCAGGATCTCGGTGCGGCCGATGATCACGCTCAGCGGATTCTTCAGGTCGTGCGCGACCTTGCCCAAAATCTCGGTCTTGAACGCGTTGGCGGCGCGCAGCCGGGCCCATTGCGCCTGAAGCCGCTCGTTAGCCAGCGTGAGCTCGGCGGTGCGCCGCGCCACCCGTTCTTCCAGCGAACTGTTGGCCCGCTGCAGCTGCTCGTAAAGCGTCACGTTGTCGAAGGCGATCGAGAGCCGCCCGCACAGCACCTCCACCAGCGCGCGATCCGTTTCGGACAGCTGCTTGCTGGCTTCGAGCAGGACCACGACTTCGCGGCCGCTGCCGGTGCCGACATAGAGCAGGTAGCGCCCATGCAGGAACTGGTGGCAGCGCTGGGCAAACGTTTCCAGGATCAGGCGGCGCAGTTCCGGGTCGAGCGGCGGGTGCTGCTCCGCCGAGGTGTGGATCTGGTAGCAGCCCGAGCCGGCCAGGATCGAGAATTCCTCCTCGCCGCCGCCCTCGCGCAGCACGAGGATGCCGGCGCAGTCGACGTCGAGCAGGGACGCGAGCTGGGTCAGCACGCCCTCCGCCAGCCGTTGGATCGAGCGATACTGATATAGAGAGGGGGCCGCCTCGACGATGATCTCGAGGCCGCGCCGCGTCTGGTCGAGCCGCTTCAGCTGCTCGTAGCTCCGCAGCGCCGAGGTCATGGTGGTGAACAGCTTGTCGGCGGTGAGCTCGGTCTTGGCCTTGTAATCGTTGATGTCGTAATCGACGATCACCCGCTGCTCCGGCGCCTGGCCCGGCTGGCCGGTCCGCAGGATGATGCGCACCGTCTCGTTGCCGAGGTCCTTTCGGATGTAGTCGACGAGGTCGAGGCCGGCTTCGTCGCTCTCCATCACCACGTCGAGCAGGACCACCGCCACGTCCTTGTGCTCGCGCAGCAGCACCTTGGCTTCGGCCGCCGAATAGGCCGACAGCAGCTCCAGCTTGTGTCCGTTCAAGACGTAGTCGCGCAGTGCGAAGCGGGTGCCGTCATGGACCGCCGGGTCGTCGTCGACCACCGCGACCTTCCAGCGGGGATGGTGGTCGGCCGCGCCAAGGCCGCCGTCGTCCTCGACCAGGGTCACGAATTCGCCGGCATCGGACATTGTCGCTCTCCAGCAAGACGGCCGCACAGATCCGCCTTCCGCATCAGCGGACGACGATTTTCGCAGAAAATGCAATCGAATAGGAGACCAGGCCCAGGCCGGTTGCTCTCCGGCTGTGCCGCGCCCTAATCGGATCGGATGCAGCCAGCCGGGTTGACAACCGTCCTGCCTCCGCCGACAAGTACAGGCCCGGCGGAAGAAATAATCAAGCGACACGCGCCAGTTAAACCGAAACCGGTTAAGGCCCGGCGAGGGCCGGACGACGCGCCGAGGTCCAGCGGCTGGGTGGGGAGCGGCAATGAGAGCCGTGCCGGGAAACGTTCGGACATGAATCGAAACCAGCACATTGTCGTTGTCGATGACGAGTTGTCGGCGCGCGAGATGGTCGGCGACTATCTGCGCATGCACGGCTTCGACGTCACGCTGTGCGACGGCGGCTCCAGCCTGCGACAGGTCATTGCCCGGCAGAGCGCCGATCTCGTCGTGCTCGACCTCAACATGCCGGAAGAGGACGGGCTCTCGATCATCCGCGCACTCAAGCAGCAGGCCAACATCCCGGTCATCATGCTGACCGCCACGGCGAGCCCAATCGACCGGGTGGTGGGGCTCGAACTCGGGGCCGACGACTATCTCGCCAAGCCTTGCGAGCTGCGCGAACTGCTGGCCCGGATCCGTTCGGTCCTGCGCCGCAGCGCGCCGGCGAGCGCCCCGGCGGCCGCGACCGCCGCGCCGCGCGCGACCGTGCGCTTCGGGACCAAGTGGCTCGACCTCGACGCGCAGATCCTGCGCGACGACGAGGGCAACGAATATCCGCTGACCAGTTCCGAGTTCAGCCTGCTGAAGGCCTTCGCCGACAATCCGAAGCGGGTTCTCTCGCGCGACCGGCTGCTCGACCTCGCCAATGCCCGCGATGCCGAGGCCTTCGACCGCGCCATCGACGTGCGCATCACCAGGATCCGCCGCAAGATCGAACCGGACCCGTCGCACCCCTCGGTGATCAAGACGGTGCGCGGAACCGGCTACCTGTTCGCGCCGGCGGAAGGCGAGGGCTGAGCCCGCGCCGTGGCGCGGGGGCCGCTAGCTCGGGAACGCCGCCTCGAGTTCCGTGATCTGCGCGGACGTCAGCGGGGACGTTTGTTCTCCGCGCAGGAGAAACGTCAGTTTCGCCGTTTCCTCGAGTTCTTCCGCGCTGAACACCGCGTCTTCCAGCGATTTCCCGGCCACCACGGGGCCGTGATTGGCGAGCAGCACCGCCGAATGGCGCTTGGCCTGCTGCCGCACCGCCTCGGCCAGCGCGCGGTCGCCTGGCCGGTAGTATGGGACCAGCGGGAGGCGCCCGAACCGCATCATCTGGTAGGCGGTCAGCGGCGGCAGCACATTGCTCGGGTCCGCGTGGCAGCAGCACGAGACCGCCACTGCATGCGTGCAGTGCAGGTGGACGATGCCCCGCGCGTTCGGCCGCTCCTCGTACATGGCGAGGTGCAGGAACGCCTCCTTGGACGGGGCGTCTCCGCTCAAGTGCTTGCCGTCTAACGACAATTTCGAAATCCGCTCGGGCTCGAGCAGGCCCAGGCACGAATTGGTCGGCGTCAGCAGCAGGGCGTCGTCCATCCGCACGCTGATATTGCCGGTCGATCCATGTGCATAGCCGCGCATATACAGCAGCGATCCGAATTTGCAGATCGCCTCCCGCAGCTTCGCCTCGGTGCTCATGGCAGCAGGCCCCACGCCTTCAGGAAGAAATCCTTGGCGCCGAAATTGCCGGACTTCAGCGCGAGCGCCACTTCCGGCTGGCTCAGCGACCGCGTCCACGGCACGCCCGGATCGATTTCCGGTCCGATTTCCAAGGCCTTAACGCCCAAGGCCTCGACCACCGCGCCCGACGTTTCGCCGCCGGCGACGATGATCCGGGAGAAGCCGCCCTCGACCAGCGCCCGCGCCGTCGCCGCCAGCGTGCCTTCGACCAGGCTTGCCGCCTTCTCGGTGCCGAGCTGCTGCTGCGCGGCCTTCACCTCCTCCGGCGTCGCGGTCGAATAGATCAGCACCGGCCCGTCCGCCTTCTGGCTCTTGGCCCAATCCGTGGCCCGCGCTGCGTCCTGGGACCCGTCTGCCAGCGCCGCCGGCGTCAGCCTGAGGGCCGGCACGCCCGCCTGTTCGGCGATCGCCACCTGCTGCTGCGTCGCCGCCGAGCAGCTCCCGGCCAGGATCGCCGCCCGCCCGCGCGGGGCCGCGAAGCCGGCCCCCGCCGCGTCGGCCGTCAGCAGCCCGGCCCGGCGGAAATTCTCGGGCAATCCAAGCGCGACCCCGGACCCGCCGGTGATCAGCTTGGCATCGGCCAGTGCCGCGCCGATCGCGCGCAAATGGGTGTCGGTCACCGCGTCCGTGATCACCATGCGCTCGCCCCGGCCGGCGGCCTCCTGCAGGGCGGTGCGGATCGCTTCGGCGCCGCGGTCCACCACGGCAAACGGGATCAGCCCGACCGGCAGCTTGGTCTGGCGCTGCAGCACCCGCACCAAATTGGAATCCTGCATCGGCGTCAGCGGATGGTGCCGCATCGGGCTGTCGGACAGCAGCTGGCTGCCGACGAACAGGTGGCCCTGATAGATCGTGCGTGCGTTGGTCGGGAAGGCGGGGCAGGCGATCGCGATCGGCGCGTCCAGCCGCGCCAGCAGCGCTTCCGCCACCGGGCCGATATTCCCCGCGTCGGTCGAATCGAAAGTCGAGCAGTACTTGAAGAAAATTTGCTTAGCGCCTTGCGCCAGCAGGAAATCGAGACTTTCCAGCGACAGCCGAACGGCGTCTGCGGCCGGAATCGTCCGGGATTTCAGCGCGATCACGACGGCATCGGCATCCGGCAGGGTGCCGGTCGGCACGCCGATGGTTTGAATCGTGCGCATGCCCTCCCGTTGCAGCATGAGGGCGAGGTCCGTGGCGCCGGTGAAATCATCGGCGATGCATCCGAGAAGCATCGGGAAAATTCTCCATTTGCGAACGCGCGGACGTCCGAGTGCCCGGACCGGCCGCCGTTAGCGCGTAACCGCTGCCGGGCCGGGGGTCAAACGCTGAGGAAGCCGCCGTCGACCGGCAGCACGTGGCCGGTGGTCATTGAAGCCGCCGGGCTGGCCAGGAACACCGCCGCGGCCGCCACTTCGTCGGCGGTCGCGATCCGTCCGAGCGGCGTCATGCCGACGATGCGCGCGCGCACTGCCGGGTCGGACAGGAGCTTCGCGGTCAGCTGCGTCTCGACATAGGTCGGAGCGACGGCGTTGACCCGGATCCCGCGCGGCGCCCATTCCACGGCCAGTGCCCGGGTCATATTGACGATGCCGCCTTTGCTGGTCTGGTACGAGGCATTGGGATAGATGCCCCCCGACAGTCCCATGATCGAGGCGATATTCACGATCGCGCCGCCCGCCGGCATTTGGCGCGCCGCCTCGCGGGCGCACAGAAACGCGCCCGTCAGATTGACCCCGAGCACGCGGTCCCAGCTCTCGGCGTCCGTCTCCAGGGCCGGCGTACGGATGGCGATCCCGGCATTGTTGACCAGGACGTCGACCCGCCCGTGCCGGCCCTCGATTTCGGCAAAGGCTGCCCGGACCGACGCCTCGTCCGCCACGTCGCAGGCGAGGGCGTCGGGTCCGTTCTTTGCATCGCGGTCGAGCGCGATGACCGTTCCGCCGCGATCGCTAAAAGCGCGCCCCAGCGCCCGCCCGATATCTCCCAAGCCACCGGTGATGACGATGATCTTCTCGGAAAACTCGAGCATTGGGGCAGGAGCGGCAACCACGACGGATCCTTTCGGCTGAATCGGGCCGTCACACTACCGTTTCGAAGGCGATCCCGCGACAGTCCATCTCATATTCGAGATCCACGACGGGCGGGCGGTTGAAATGCCAGGTCAGGCCGCTCCGGCCAGCGCCGCGTCGGACGATCTCGTCCGCCAGGAACGGATGCAGATCATGCACCGTGTAGACCTGCACGGCCGTCGTGTCCTTCCAGCTCGCGCCGAGCGCCGACAGGCGCCGCTCCATCTCGGCCAGGACGAAACGCGCCTTTTCGCGCAGGCCGTCCGGGCTGACATCGCCGAGGCGGACAGTGTGGTCCCGGTAATTGCCCTTGCCCTCCGGCGCCTCGCCGCTGCCGGCGACCACGAAAGACGGGCCCGCACCCTCTGCCTTCTCGGTATAGGTGAATGCGTAGAAGGAGGGCTCGGCCGGCGGATCGATCGCCGGGCAGACATTGCTGCGCGCAACCGGATTTGTCGTGCCGTCGAACACGCCCCAGCGGGTCAGCGTCCCGACATAGATCTCGTTGAACGCTTTGAACCCGGCCTCGTCGAACGGCGCCGGCGAGCGGAGCTCGCACGCGGCGAACGACGTCAGCGGCCGCCCCGCGGCGGTAATGATCGCCTCGGCGCGCTTGAAGCCCTCGGCGAGCGGGACCGGCTGATGGAAGCGAACGCGCACCAGTCGGTGGCCGGGCGCGGCGACGACGCCAGCTGAATACTGGAACACGCCTGGAATGAAGCGATATCCACCGGCTTCGAAGGGCAGCGTCTGGCTCATGCTTTTCTCCTTTCGCCATTCTCGGCGTTGTTCTCAGTGGAAAGTGCGCCGCGCTCCGCCACCTGGGCGACCGCGTCGACGATCGGCTGATAGCCGGTGCATCGGCAGTAATTTCCGGACAAGGCTTCGCGGATCCGCGCGCGGTCCGGCGCCGGCTCCTTTTCGAGCAATTCGGCGGCGGTGAGCACCATGCCCGGCGTGCAGAAGCCGCATTGCAGGCCAGCCTTCTCGAACATGGCGGCCTGCAGCGGCGCGACGCGGCCGCTCGCCGTCGCGCCTTCGATTGTCTCGATCTCCTGTCCGTCGGCCTGCACCGCCAGCAGCAGGCAGCCGCGCACGCAACGGCCGTTGAGCACGATCGTGCAGGCACCGCACACGCCGTGTTCGCAGCCGATATGGGTTCCGGTCAGGCCCAGCCCGTGCCGCAGCCAGTCGGCGAGCGACTGCCGGAGCGGGACCTGCGCGCTCACCTCCGCGCCGTTGATCCGGCAATGAACGGTGGCCATCGGCTCATCGACCGGCAGCGTCATTCCGTGCCCTCCGCCAGCCGCCGCAAGGCTCGCCGGAGCAGCACGGCGGCAAGGTGACGCTTGTAGGCGACCGGGTACTCGCCGCTTTCCATGATCTCGACGTTGTCGAGAGCCGCACAGGCGGCCTCAGCCGCGGCCTCATTCCCCGGAGTCGCACCGGCCAGCGCGCTTTCGGCACCCGGAACCCGCGTTGCCGTGGGACCGAGCGCAAACGTGACGACGCGCGCCTCGGCGACCTGCCCACGCTGGAGCTGCCAGCCGGCGATCACGCCGGCCATTGCGAAGTCGCCGCGCCGACGCGCAATTTCCTGGAATGCGAAGTGCCAGCCGGCCGGCACGCGCGGAAACCGGACTTCCAGCACCATCTCGTCCGGCTCGATCGCTGTCTCATAGATTCCCTGAAAGAACGCGGCGGCTGGCACGGCGCGCTGGCCGCGCGCGGACGCAAGCACCAGCTCCGCGCCGAGCGCGACCGCGCATGCGGGCAATTCGGCCGAGGGGTCGGCGAAGGCGAGGCTGCCGCAGACCGTTCCGCGATTCCGGATCCCATCATGCGCCACATGCCCCAACGCAGCGGCGAGGAGGGGGAAATCCGTCTTTACGGCCGCATTCGCTAGCAATTCCGCGTGCCGCACCAGCGCGCCGACGCGCAGCCCGGTTTCGTCCGCCGAAATGTAGTTCAGGTCGGCCAGCCCGTTGATGTCGACCAGCAGGCTCGGTTGCGCCAGCCGGAGGTTGAGCAGCGGCATCAGGCTTTGTCCGCCGGCCAGCACCCGCGCGTCCTCGTGTGTCGCGAGCAGATCCAGCGCCTGCGCGACGGAGTCCGGCCGGGCATAGTCGAACCGCGCAGGTCTCATGCCGCCTCCGCGACCCGGCGCCCGAGGGCGGCAAGCACGGCCATCGGCGTGATCGGCAGCGTGTCGACGCTGCCACCGTGACGCGCGAGAGCATCGTTCACGGCATTGAGGATGGCCGCACCGGCCGCGCAGGTTCCCGACTCGCCGGCACCCTTGGCGCCGAGCGCGGATCCGGAATAGGGCGTTTCCACATGGGCGATCGTGATGTCCGGCATCTCGCCGGCCATCGGCAGCAGATAGTCCGCCAGCGTGCCGGTGACGAACTGGCCGGACGGATCGTAGCGGCACGCTTCGTAGAGCGCCTCGCCGATGCCCTGGACAATGCCGCCGCGGATCTGCCCGTCGACCAGCAGGGGATTGAGAATGCGTCCGCAATCCTCCACCGCCCAATGGCGCAGGCAACGCACTAGGCCCGTCTCGGCGTCGACTTCGACCAGCGCCGCCTGGATGCCGTTGACCGGAATGGCGGAGTCCTGCGGTCGGCGATAGGTGTGCGCGACCGTCAGCTGCGGGCTCGCCCCGGGCGGAAGTTCATGGCCGCGAAACACGACCGTTTCGGCGAAAGCCGCCAGATCCATGCGTGCCGCGCCGACGCGATCCGTGATCACGCCGTCGCGGATATCGAGCGCATCCGGGTCGGCCTGCAGCAGCGATGCGGCAGCCTTCAGGATTTCTTCGCGAAGTCGCAGACCCGCTTGCCACGCGGCTTCGCCGCCAATTGCGGCGCCGCGCGACGACCACGCGCCACCGCCATGAGGCGTGCGGCCGGTGTCACCGGCCTGAACCTGCACGCGCGCGACGGGAACGCCGATCGCGTCGGCCAGCACTTGCGCCAGGCCTTGCGTAATGCCTTGGCCGATCTCGCTGACGCTGGCGTCGGCGCGGACGGAGCCGTCGGGCTCGAGCGTCACCACCACGGTGTCGCTCGCCGCCACTGGAACACGCGCGCTGCCGTAGACTTCCGAGCCGCTGGCGGTGAACTCGACGAAAGCTGCGAAACCGAGGCCGAGCAGCCGGCCGGTTGCGCAAGCCGCGTCGATCTCAGCGCGCAAAGTGGGAAGATCGATTAACGTCGTCAAACGTTCGAGACAGGCGTGATGAGACAGATCGAATACGTGCGCGCCGGCCGCGTTCACCATCGGCATGTCTTCGATGCGCACATAGTTCCGCCGCCGCATCTCCAGCGGCTCGATGCCGAGCTTTGTCGCGGCGAGATCGACGAGCCGCTCTGTGACGGTGCAGGCGATCGGGTGGCCGACTGAACGATATTGCCCCGTGGGCGTCTTGTTCTGCAGGACGATGTCGGCGCGGGCGCGATAGCCGTCAAATCGATAGGAGGCGCCGATGGCGCGTAGCGCCGAGAGCGTCTCCATCGTGCTCGATCGCGGATAGACCGAATAGGCGCCAAGCCCGTGCAGATCGTGGATGTCGAAGGCGAGGATGCGCCCGTCGGCGTCGACCGCCATGCGCGCGTCCACCTCGTGCTCCCGTGCGTGCACGTCCGAGATCATGCTTTCGATCCGGTCGGCGACGAACTTGACCGGGCGGCCGAGAAGCCGTGCTGCGGCGCAGACCGCGATCTCGTCCTGATAGACGTGCATCTTGATGCCGAAGCCGCCGCCGACATGCGGCGCGTGCACCCGAACCCGGGCCATCGGCAGGTCGAGGAACGAGGCCAGATGCAGCTGCATCTGGTGCGGCATCTGATGGGACATCCGCACGTCGAGGATCCCCGCGTCGGGATCGAACCGCGCCATGACGCTGCGCGGCTCCAGCGGCACGCCGGTATGCCGGGTGAAGCGGAGGCGGGTGCTCACCACCGCGGCGGCGCGTGCGAACAGCGCGTCGACGTCGCCGCTCGCGCGCTCGTACTGCCAGGCGAGGTTGCTGGTGAGCTCGGGATGCACCAACGGCGCGTCCGGATCGAGCGCGGTGGCGAGATCGGTCGCGGCCGGCTGTTCCTCCCAGTCGACCGCGATCGCTTCGATCGCGTCCTCGGCAAGTGCGCGCGAGGCGGCGAGAACCAGCGCGACGGGTTCGCCCTGGTAGGCGGCACGGCCATTGGCCAGCGGATGTTGAACCGGCGAGCGAAGGCCCGGAAACGCGAGGGACACCGTTTGCCAAGGCTTGCAGACGGTGGCGAGCTTGTCCCAGGTGAGCACGGCGGCGACGCCTGGCATCGCCTCGGCCTCGGCCGTATCGATCGCCGCGATCGTCGCATGCGGGTAGGGACTGCGCAGGAACGCCGCGTGCAACTGCCCCGGCCAATCGACATCGTCGGTATAGGAGCCGCGGCCGGCCAGCAGCCGACGCGTCTCCTCGCGTGGCCGCGGCCGCCCGATCTCGCTCTGGACGGGAGGCGAAGACGTCACGATTGCACCGTCAGGCCAAGCCCATATAGGCTTCGCGGATCTTCGGATCGGCCGCCAGATCGGCCGCCTTGCCCGACAGCGTGACGCGGCCGTGGTCGATCACGAAGGCGCGGTCGGCCAGTTCCAAGGCATTCATCACGTCCTGCTCGACCAGCAGGATCGCAACGCCCGTCGCGTTGATCGTGCGCAGGCTGTCCGAGAGTTGTTCGACAACGCGTGGGGCGAGGCCGAGCGACAGCTCGTCGATCAGCAGCAGGCTTGGCCGGGCCATCAAACCACGGCCGATCGCGCACATCTGCTGTTCGCCGCCGGACAACGTGCCAGCATCCTGGTTCCGCCGCTCGCCCAGGATGGGGAACATGGCGTAGAGCCGCTCGAGATCTTCGGCGATCGCTGCCTTGTCGTCGCGCAGATAGGCCCCCATCAGCAGGTTGTCGCGTACGCTCATCGCCGCGAACAGGCGCCGTCCCTCCGGCACGTGGGCGACGCCGGCGCGGACGAAATCCGCCGGCGACGCGTTTCGCATCGGCTTGTCGTCGATCAGGACCTCGCCGGACCGAATCGGAACCAGGCCGGAGATACAACGCATGAACGTGCTCTTGCCGGCGCCATTCGAGCCGACGATGCATACGATCTCTCCGGGCTCGACGCTGAGCGTGACGTCCCAAAGCACCTGAACGTCGCCATAGCCGGCCTGCAGCTGCGAAACCGACAGCTTCGGTGCGACCCTCATGCTGCGCCTCCGGAATACGCGGCCGCATATTTCGGCCCGAGATACGCTTCGATCACGGTGCGATCGCGCAGCACCTCGCGCGGATCGCCCTGTGCGATGAGCTGGCCGTGATGCAGCACGATGATCCGCTTCGAGATCGCCAGCACCACCTTCATCAGGTGCTCCACCAGCACGATCGTCACGCCGCGCTCGGCAATGCGCCGGATCATGCCAAGCGCATCGTCGACCTCGGAGGCGTTCAGGCCGGCATTGACCTCGTCCAGCATCAGGAGCCGTGGGTTCATCGCCAGGCCCTTGGCGAGTTCGAGGCGCTTGCGCTGCGCCAGCGTCAACGCCGCCGCCGGCCGGTCGGCGACGTC
>Ga0182741_1003396_pt1 | contig 17016 bp, 14 predicted proteins | sample eDN5th37CBELigOP_FD_128874 | JGI IMG/M metagenome (GOLD analysis project Ga0182741, IMG submission 128874) | Enriched Organic Plus compost microbial communities from Emeryville, California, USA - eDNA 5th pass 37_C BE-Lig OP (version 2) (version 2) ...
ACGAACGGAACAGGAGATCGGTGCCGAACGGCACGTCTTCTCCGTCGATCCGGATGCTTGCATCGACGATTCCGGCGCCGGAGGTGAAGTGCCTGCGCTCGTAGAACTCGCGGTAGTTCGGCAAATACGTCTTCGGCACGACGCCCAGCACGGCGCCGCGATGAATGACCACCGCCGCATTGTAGAGACGCCCGCCAGAGCGCACCGGCGCCCCGACGACCAAGACGGGTAACAGGGTGCGGCTGGCCTCGCGGATTTCGCCGATGGCCCGCTCGACCGCGTCGAGCAGTGCCTCCTGCATCAGCAGATCGTCGATCGCATAGGCCGACAGGCCGAGTTCGGGAAACACCATCAGCCCGGCATGAGCGGCATCGCCTTGCCGCGCGAGCGCGATCGTCTCGGCCGCGTTCGCCACCGGATCGCCCACTTCGATATGCGGGACGCAGGCGGCGATGCGGACGAAGTCGTGGGAATAGAGCGAGTGGAAACGCACGTTCAGGATCCGTATTGGCGCCGTCACAAGCCGGCGCACGATCATAACCGGGTCTGGGCCGGGCGGAACACCACCCTAGCCGTTACCCTGCCCGCGATAGGTCCGGTACCAGGCCACGAACCGCCGAACGCCTTCCTCGATTGGGGTCCGCGGCGCGAAGTCCACCGCCGCGGCGAGGTCCGCCACGTCGGCATAAGTTTCGGGCACGTCGCCGGGCTGCATCGGCAGAAGCTCCCGGATCGCCTTGCGCCCGAGCGCCTCCTCGATCAGCCGCACCACCTCGGTCACCTCGACCGGGCGGTTGTTGCCGATATTGTAGACGCGCCATGGCGCCCGGCTGCGAGCCGGATCCGGATTATCGCCGGACCAGGACGGGTCGCCTTCCGGCGGCCGCGCAATTAGCCGCACGATCGCCTCCACCACGTCGTCGACATAGGTGAAGTCGCGGCGCATCCGCCCTTCGTTGAACAGCTTGATCGGCCGCCCTTCCATGATCGCGGCCGTGAAGAGCCACATCGCCATGTCCGGGCGACCCCACGGTCCGTAGACGGTGAAGAAGCGCAGCCCCGTCGCCGGGACGCCGAACAGATGCGCATACGTGTGCGCCATCAGCTCGTTCGCCTTCTTCGTTGCCGCGTAAAGGCTGAGCGGATGGTCGACATTGTCGCTCGTGCGGAACGGCATTCGCGTGTTCGCGCCGTAGACGGACGACGACGAGGCGTAAATGAGATGGCGACAATTCGTCTGCCGGCAGCCCTCGAGGATATTGAGGAATCCGGTCAGATTGGCATCGGCATAGGCGTGCGGGTCGATCAGCGAATAGCGCACGCCCGCCTGCGCGCCGAGATGCACGACATACGGAAATCGCTCCGCAGCGAATAGCGCCGCGATGGCTTCCCGATCGGCCAGATCGCCCCGCACGAAGCGGAACTGCGGAAAGGCCGCAAGCTCGCGGAGCCGTGCCTCTTTCAGAGCCGGGTCGTAATAGCTGTTGACGTTGTCGAGCCCGACCACCGCGTGGCCGTCGACCAGCAGCCGTTGCGCAACATGGAAGCCGATGAAGCCGGCGGCGCCGGTGACGAGGATCGGTTCGGCGCCCGCCATGCTCACACGCGCTGATAGACGTCGCCGAGCCGGATGATGTCGTCCTCGCCGAGATAGGATCCGGTCTGCACCTCGACGATCTCGAGCGGAATCTTTCCCGGATTGGCGAGGCGATGCACCGTGCCGATCGGGATATAGACCGACTGGTTCTCGTTCACGTGCCGCGTCTCTTCGCCGATCGTCACCTCGGCCGTGCCGCGCACCACGACCCAATGTTCGGCGCGGTGCAAATGCCGCTGCAGCGACAATTGTCCGCCCGGATTGACGACGATCCGCTTCACCTGGAAGCGCTCGCCCATATCGACGGAATCGTAATAGCCCCAAGGCCGGTAGCCGCGGCGATGATCGCTCGCCTCCTTGCGCTTGTGCTGCTTCAACTGCGCGACCAGTTGCTTCACGTCCTGGCTGCGCGAACGCGGCAGCACCAGCACCGCGTCATCCGTGGTGACGACCACGAGATCCTCGACGCCGACCAGACTGGTCAGCCGGTTCTCCGCGTGAACGAGGCAGTTCTTCGCATCGAGCGTGATCACAGGCCCGCGCGTCGCATTGCCGGCATCATCGCGCTCCGCGATGTCGAAGATCGCATCCCAGCTGCCGATGTCGGACCAACGGAACCGGCCGTCCACCACCACGGCCTTGTCGGTGCGCTCCATCACCGCGTAGTCGATCGAGATCTGCGGCGCCTTGCCGAAACCTTCCGCATCGAGCCGGACGAAGCCGAGGTCGCTCTGCGCCTTGTTGGTCGCCGCGGTGATCGCTTCGGCCATCACCGGTTCGAACCGCGCGAGTTCCGTGAGCAGTACGTCGGCGCGGAACAGGAAGTTGCCGGAGTTCCAGAGATAGCCCTCCGACACATATTTCGCCGCTGTCGCGGCGTCCGGCTTCTCGACGAAGGCGGCGACGCGACGCACGTCTTCGCCCTCGCTCTCGCCGCAGCGGATATAGCCGTAGCTGGTCTTGGGCTCGGTCGGGCGGATGCCGAAGGTGACGATGCGGCCGGCACGCGCCGCCGCCTCGCCGGCGCGGCAAGCCGCCGCGAACAGGTCCGGATCGAGGATCACGTGATCGGCGGCGATCACCAGCACCACCGCTTCCGGATCGCGCGCCTGCGCCAGGGCCGCCGCTGCGGCGATCGCCGGGCCGGAATCGCGTCGAAGCGGCTCCAGCACCACCGTCGCGTCCAACCCCAACTCCTCCGCCTGCTGCCGGGCGAAGAAGCGGAACGCCTCGCTGGTCATGATGATCGGCGGGGCGAACAGCGCGGGATCCGACACCCTCATCAGCGCCTGCTGATAGGTCGAGCGCTCGCCGACCAGGGGCAGGAACTGCTTCGGCATGGCGTCGCGCGAGACCGGCCACAGCCGGGTGCCGGTACCGCCGGCGAGCAGGACGGGGACGATTGGTGCTTTGGACAAAGGGCCACCCATTGATCTTTCGATCAATTAGGCCCGTTCCTGCCCGGAGGGCAAGTCGCCGGCGGCGGCCGGGCCGCCCGTCCCTCCCGCAATGGTGTCACGATAGAGCCGACCGACGGTGCGCATCACCGCCTCGGTGGTGAAGCCGGCAAGGAACCGCGCCCGCGCCGCCTGCCCCATCCGCTGCCGCAGGCCGCCATCGCCCGCCAGCCGGGCCAGCGCGGCCGCCGCGGCCGCCACGTCGCCGCGCCGCACCAGCACGCCCTCGATCCCGTCCCGGACCACTTCGCGGCACCCGGTGACGTCGGTGGTGATAATGGGCCGGCCCGCCGCCGCCGCCTCGACCAGACTGCGCGGCAGGCCCTCACGATGCGATAAAAGCACCGCCACGTGATGGTCACGCCAGACGGCCGCGACGTCTGCGGTCGGCCCGTGCCAAAACACGCCATCCCCCGCCATCGCCCGCAGATCGGCTTCCGTCAGGGATGTCGGGTTGGACGGATCGGGGGCGCCGAACAGATGCAGTTCAATCGGCGCGCCCTGCGCCCGGGCCGCTCGCGCCGCCGCCACCGTCTCGGGAATCCCCTTCGGCTTCAGCATCCGGGCCACGACCGCCGCCTTCACCGGCCCTTCAGGCTCCGGCGCGGCGACGATCTGCGCCGGATCGACGCCGGCGCCACCCACCAGGGTCACATCGGACCCCAGCGGATCGAGTCCGAACTCCCGCGGGTCGTCGGCATTCTCGAACAGAAACCGCGTTCCGGGCCCGCGCAGCACCCGCCCGACAACCGCCCGTGTCACGGCCCGCGCCACGCGGGTCACCGGCCCGTCGTCGATCCACAGGTGCCCGAGGCCCGTCGGCGCCAGGATCAGGCGGCGACAGCCGGCCGCCTTCGCCGCCAGGCCGCCCAGCACCACCATGCGCAGGGCGATGCAATGGGTCACGTCCGGACGCTCGTCGGCCACGATCCGCCGCATCCGCACCAGTCCCCGAAGGAGCTCCAGCGGCGCCAGGCTGCGCCGCTCGCTTTCCAGCGGCACCACCCGGAACCCTTCCGCCGCCAGCGTCGCGCCATGGGCACGCACCCGCGTCGCCACCACCACGTCGAAGCCGGCCGCCTTCGCCGCCCGCCCCATCGGCAGGAAATGCTGACAGAAGAACCAGTCTTCGGTGACGAGGTAGAGGATCTTGGGCATGCGGCTCCCCAGGGCAGCGGCATGCTTAGCGCAATCGCGCCGACACCGCGACGGCGGCGTCATTTCCATGTAGCCGCCTCGCGCCGCCATGCCTTAGAACGTCCGGAAAACCAGAGGGGATGATCCATGCCGGAGGTCGATGGAGCCGGAATCGCGCTGATTGCGGGTGTCATCGTGCTCGCAGCGGCCGCGCTCTGCGCGGCGTTGATCCTGCTCCTGCGGCCGCTGTTCCTGCGCTACGCGCTCGCCCGCCCCAACGCGCGCTCGTTGCACAGCACGCCGACGCCCCAGGGCGGCGGCGTCGCCGTCGTCACCGCGACGTTCGCCGTCGGCCTCGCGGCCATCCTGCTGTCCTCGGCCGCCGCAGGCACCGGCTTGCCGCCGGTCCTGCTCCTGCTCGCCGCGGCGGTCCTGCTCGCCGTGATCGGCGCGATCGACGACATCCGGCCGCTCGCTGCGGGCCCGCGCCTGCTGCTGCAGCTCGGCGCGGTGGCGCTGGTCGTGACGGCGCTTCCCGACGATCTGCGCGTGGTCGAAGCACTGCCGCTGTGGCTGGAACGCGGGCTGGTCGTCATTGCGGGCCTCTGGTTCGTGAACCTCGTCAACTTCATGGACGGCATGGACTGGATGACAGTGGCGGAAGCCGTTCCCGTGACCGCCGGCCTGATCGTCCTCGGCGCCCTGGGAGCGCTCCCGCCCGCCGCCGTCCTGCTGGCCCTGGCGCTGCTCGGTGCATTGCTTGGCTTCGCACCGTTCAACAAGCCGGTCGCGCGCCTGTTTCTGGGCGACGCCGGCAGCCTGCCGCTCGGGCTCATGCTCGGCTGGCTGCTCCTGATCCTCGCCGCCAACGGCCAGCTCGCGGCGGCGCTGATCCTGCCGCTCTACTATCTCGCCGATGCGACCATTACCCTGTTCCGCCGCCTCTTTGCCGGCGAACGGATCTGGCAGGCACATCGGACGCACTACTACCAACGCGCCACCCAGCATGGCCTGACGGTGCCCGCCATCATCGGCCGCGTCTTCGCGCTCAACTGCGCCCTGGTCGCAATGGCCGCTGTGACGGTCCTTTCCGACAGTCTCGCGATCGATCTGGCTATGCTCGCCCTTGCCGGCGCCCTCGTCGCCTGGCTTCTGATCGGCTTCGCGCGGGGCTCGTGATGCAACTGCTCGTCACCGGCGCATCGGGGTTCGTCGGCACCGCCTTCGTCCGTGCCGCCCTCGCCGCCGGTCACGCCGTGCGTGCGCCGTTCCGCGGCACGCCTCCGGCGCATCCGGACATCGAGGCCGTTCCCGGGCCGGACCTCGCGCGGCCGCACGACTGGGCGCCGCTCCTCGAGGGTGTCGATGCCGTCGTCCACCTCGCCGGCATCGCCCATGTCGGACCGGACGTCTCCGAGGCCGATTACGACCGCGTCAATCACCGCGCGACCGCCGCCCTCGCCCAGGCCGCCGCGAGGGCCGGCATCCGGTTCGTGTTCATCTCGTCAATCCGGGCACAGAGCGGGCCCGCCGCAGACCATGTTCTGCGCGAAACCGACCCGCCGCATCCGACCGATGCCTATGGCCGTTCAAAGCTGGCGGCCGAGCACGCGGTCGCCGCGGCTGGCGGCCCGTTCACGATCCTGCGTCCGGTCTTGGTCTATGGCCCCGGCCCGAAGGGCAATCTCGGCGCGCTGGCGCGTCTTGCCGGCTGGCCGCTACCGCTGCCCTTCGCCCGCTTCGACAATCGCCGCTCGCTGGTCGGAATCGACAATCTCGTCGCCGCAATCCTGTTCGCCCTCGACGCCCCGCAAGCGCTCGGTCAGACCTACATCGTCGCCGACCCGGACGCGCTGACGCTCGCCGACATCATCCGAGTCTTGCGGCAGGCCCATGGGCACGCCGCGGCACTGTGGCCGCTACCCCCGCCGCTTCTGAAGAGGGTTCTGACAATATCGGGACGCGAGACCTTGTGGCTGCGCCTCGGCGGCTCGCTCGTCGCCGATCCCGGAAAGCTCATCGGCGCCGGCTGGCAGCCGCGCCACGACACGGCGGCGGGCCTGCGCGCGATGGTTCAGGCCGCCTCGCCCTGAAAGTCCGGCACCGCGTCGCGCAGCACGCCGTAGATCACGGAGCGATCCTCGCGCGCGAGACCCTGTTCCAACGCCGTCAGCCACGCCCGCATTGTCTCCATCCGCGGGCAGACCGGCTTCGCCGCGACGATGCCGGCAATGCCGGTCTCCTCCATCGGCTCCTCGCGCGCGAACAGGATCTCGTTCAGCCGCTCGCCGGGCCGCACGCCCGTATAGACGATGTCGACGTCACGCCCCGGCTCCAGACCGGCCAGTCGGATCATCCGCTCGGCGAGATCGCTGATCTTCACGGGCTGGCCCATGTTGAGCACGTAGACCGCGACGTCGGACCGGTCCGGCCCCATCGCATGGCTGGCCGCGCTGACCACCAGGTCGCACGCCTCGCGGATCGTCATGAAGTAGCGGACCATGTCCGGATGCGTCACCGTGACGGGACCGCCGGCTTCGATCTGCGCCTTGAACTTCGGGACCACCGAGCCGTTCGATGCGAGCACGTTGCCGAACCGCACCGCGATCAGGCGCATCGGCGGCTTGTTGGCGTTGGCCTTGCGCGCGAAGCTCGCGTCCAGCGCCTGGCAATACATCTCCGCAAAGCGCTTCGTCGCGCCAAGCACCGACACCGGCTCGATCGCCTTGTCGGTCGAGATCATCACCATGGCGCTGGCGCCGGCCGCGACCGCCGCATCGGCCACGTTGACCGAGCCGAACACGTTGGTCTTCACGCCCTCACCCCAGTCGCGCTCCAGCAGCGGCACGTGCTTCAGCGCAGCGGCATGGAACACCAGGTCCGGCTGGAATTCCTGCAGCAGCCGGAACACCCGTTCGCGATCGCGGATGTCGGCGATGCGGCCGCCGATCTCGGCGCTGCTGTTCTTGGTCGCCAGCGTTTCCAGCACCGCATGCAGCGCCGGCTCGGAATTCTCCAGCACCAGCAGCCGCGCCGCCCCGAACGAGATCACCCGGTCGCAGATCTCCGCGCCGATCGAGCCGCCGCCGCCGGTAACCACGACCGCGCGGCCCTTCACGAAGCTTTCCAGCCGCTGGTAGTCGATCTTCACGCTCGGCCGCAGCAACAGGTCCTCGACCGCGATCGGCGCCAGCCGCAGCGCTTCGCCGCCCTCGTCGAGCGACGGCAGCCGGCTGGTGGCGAGCCCGAGCCGGCGCGCCCGCATCAGGATGGCTTCCGGCTTCATTTCCGGCGCCAGCGCCGAAGGCGTCAGCACCACGCGGCCGATCCGCGTGCCGCGCTCGTCGAGATCGGCCAAGGCCCGTTCGAGGTCGTCGAAGTATCCTAATACCGGGACGCCACGGATCGCCTGCCCCTGGTCTGCGACCGACGGCGAGAGGATGCCCAGCACCCGGATCTTGTGCACGGCGCCGCTCTCGATCGCACGCAGCAGCACCTCGGCATCGGCGGCGCGGCCCAGCACCACCGTCGGCATGGCTTCGGCGCCACTGACGTGCTGGCGGGTGCGGACGTAGCGGAAATAACGGTAGGCGACGCGCGGGCCGCCCAGGAAGAACATCTGCAGGAACCAGTACAGCGCGATCGTGATCTTGCCGAAGAAGAACGTCCCGTAGAGGTTCTCGGCGACCAATACGTAGTCCAGCACCAGCAGTGAGAGTGCCAGGACGGTCGACGCACGAAAGATGTTGTAGAGGTCCGGCAGCGAGGCGAAGCGCCACTTCGACTTGTAGAGCTGGAAGAACGAGTAGACGAAGCCGGCATAGAGGACGAAGCCGGGCAGCACGACCACCAGCCAATCCCAGCGGACCGTCAGGCCCGCATCCTCGAACCGGATGTAGAAACTGGCCAGGACGGCGATCGCGGTGGCCGCCAGATCATGCGCCAGGATCAGCAACGTCCGCGGCGTCAGATTTCGCAGCCCGGCTATCATTCTCGACCCGTCGATCCCATGTCCCGGTCAATAGCGGCCTTTGCCCCGCGGCGCCACCCCGCACGCCGGACGATCCGCAACCAGTCGCGCCTACTGCTTGAAAAAGCGCCGCTCGGACGTCCCCGGCCCCAGCGCCATGTCGACCGCCCGCAGCACCTGATCGACCGTCAGTTCGTCGAGGCACCGGGCCCGGCTGTCGAGGTGCCCCTCGCAGCCCAGCCGCTCGCATGGCAGGCAGGGCAACTGGGGATTCTGCACCACCCAGACATTGCCGCGGTGCTGAATGGTGCCGCGTTGCTGCCAGACCGGATCCAGCCCGCCGACCGGCCATGGTCCGATCAGGCGCGGATCGACGGGCCCGTGGATCGCGACCGTTGCGCAACCCGTGCCCGCGGCCAGATGCGTCACCGACGTTTCCGGACCGACGAAGACGGCGGCGCGCTGAATGAGCTCGGTGAGCTGCGGCCAATCGAGCTGGCCCTCGAGCCGGATCACCGGGGTCTCCGCCGCCGCCCAGACCCGATCGAGATAGGCGCGCTCGTCCGGTCCCGGGCCGCCGGTGACGACCACCGCGAGGCCCCGCTGGGCCAGAGCGGCCGCGAGCGCGCGCCAGCCGTCGTCGGTCCAGCGCCGGTAGCGGAACATTGGCGCGACGTGCAGCACCGCGTAGGGCCGCGCCGCCACCACCGTCGCGGTGTGTTCGTCCCGGCGCGGGCAGACCAGATCCGGCCGCCCCGAGACGCCGAGCGCTTCGGCAAGGCGGAGCAGTTCCACCACCCGGTGGCTGTCCGGCACGCTCGCAACGGCCTCGGTCAACAGTTTCTGCTTCCACCGGCCGCGGCCAGGCGCCACCAGCCCGATCGCCTGTCGCCCGGCGGCGAAGGCCAGGAAGGTGGGCCGGTCGCCCGTCTGCGTGGCGACCGCGAGGTCGTACCGCCGCCACAGCCGGCGGATCAACGCCACGGTCTCCCGCAGCCCCGGCCGCTGCGAGACGGTCAGGATGTGATCGAGATCGGGATTGCCGGCGAGAATGCCTTCGGTGCCGCGGAACACCAGCGCATCGACATGCGCGCCCGGGAGCCCCTGCTTGAGCGCGCGGATCAGCGGCGTCGTCAGCAGCACGTCGCCCAGCCGTCGCAGTGTCACGACCAGAATGCGCGGGCGCTCCGGAAGGGCGATTGTCATCTCACCTCCCCGCGCGCTTGCACCCCGCGCACCATGCCGCCGATGACGCCGACGCCGATCACGTAGGTCCACCCTTGGGTGAAATCGAACAGATGCGAGTTGAACTGTGAGCCAACCACATTCTGGACCACGACGAGCAGGCCGCAATAGGCGACAAAGCCGTCGCGCCAGAACAGCATCCCATGCGCCAGCCAGAGTGCGAGCAGCAGCGCCGACCCCACGGCGCCGAGCTGGATCGCCACTGCGAAAACCTGCTGATGCGGATTGGCGGCGGCAACGCCGGCAGCGCCGGTCTCGCCCTCGGCCGCGCGCCGGAACAGGGGATTGATCGAGCCGGTGCCGTGACCCAGCACCGGCGCGTCGGCGATGAAGGACACCGATTTCTTCCAGAATTCGAGCCGCAACCCGGACGAGGTCATGGCGTTGGTCGCCTGATAACTCTGCACCTCGTCAAGAATACCCGTCGCCCGCAGCCGCAGATAGGGCGACGAAACCCATAGCAGCGCCGCCATTGCGGCACCGGCGACGGCCACCGCGACCGTTCCCTTCCACCCGTACCAGCGCAGCCCGAAGATCAGCGCGAGGACCGGCAGCACCACGAGCGCGGTCCGCGCGGTGATGACGTAAACGATATTCGCCAGCATCGCCGCACATATCGCGGTGATGGCCGCCGCCACGACCGGACGCTTGTCGCGCCATGCCCCGTCGGCCAGCGGCAGCAGCGCAAACAGGCACAGCGCGAACAGGCCGCTTTGCGAAATGTAGTCCTTGACCGGAATCCCGGCAAAGTCCGCCTTCCACCACACCAGTTCCGGCGCGATCACCATCGCCCAGGACACCGCCAGGAGCACCAGGCAGGAAGCGGCGAATGCCTTCAGCACCCAGATCCCGTTCGCCGAGCGTTCGAATTGCGCCATCAGCAGCGGGATCAGCAGCAGCTTGTGATACGAACCCAGTCCGCGAAACGCTTCTTGCCATGTCGCATCGCCGGCCCAGGCGATCCCGACCAGCGCGAGCAACCAGAGAACAACCGGCAGCAGTCCGGCCGGGGTCGCCAGCACGCGCCGCAGCGTCGGGCGGTCCAGCACCGGCAGCGCTGCCGCGAGCCACAGCACGATCAGGATCGCCGTTGCCGACGTCGACCATGGCAGCGACGCGGCCGTCGCGGCCGCGAGGCCGTCGGCGGCCCGCGCCAGGCGCGCGCGATCGAACCAGGACCGCGCGGAAATGCCCGCAGCCTCAGCCATGCCGCCTCCACACGTCCGGCGGCGGCGGAGCAGGCGGCGTTTCCTCCTTCTGCTCGGTCTCGATCGCCGCGGCGATCACCGACAGGCCGCGCTGCGCCCGGATTCGCTCCACCCGCATCACGGCCTCGAGCCGGCGCTCGTTGTCAGGCAACTGCGAGCGGTCGTTCTCCGGATGCCAGAGATGCAGGACGCCCGTGGCAAAGCGGCCGTCCTTCCGCCGCACGCCATGACGCATCAATCGGATGGCGAGGTCGGAATCCTCCAGCCCCCAGCCCGAGAACGTCGCGTCGAAGCCGTCGACGCGCATCAAATCGCTCATGGCGACCGCCATGTTGCAGCTGCGCGCGCCATGCCAGCGCTGCCCCTGCAGCTTGCGCAGCGGACCGAGCGGCACGGTCACGAGCGGCGCCAGCCGGTTCACGCCGCCGGCGCGGCGGAGCGCCAGCCAATCGCGCAGCGGCCAAAGTTCCGGCCGCAGCGCGTTGGCGAGAACGCGTTCGGTCGCCTCTTCGGACAGCAGCACACGGTTGCCGGTCACAAACCAGCCCGGCTCCGCGAGCGCGCGATGGGCGGCGATGAAATGCGGGCGCGGAATGCAGTCGCCGTCGAGGAAGATGCAGATGTGGCCGCTCGCGCGGAGCACTGCGCGGTTGCGGATCTCCGCAGCACGGAAACCGCGATCTTCATGCCAAACGTGATGCACCGGCACGACGCCCTGCCCGGCCCAACGTTGCACCACCTGCGCGGTTTCCGGTCCCGATCCGTCGTCGGCCACCACGATCTCGAAACCGCGGTCGCTCTGGCAGGCCAGACCGCGGAGCACCGCATCCAGTGCGTCCGGCCGGTTATAGGTGGCGACGATGACGGAGATGAGCTCAGTCACGTTTCCGCCCCGCCAGCCACGCTTTCATGTAGCGGTAGTAGGTCCCCTCCGCATTCGCCACGGCGAGGAGAAAGCCCTCGCGCCCGTCGAGAAAGCCGGCGCGCAAGATATAGGTCCGCACGAATGCGAACCATCCGTGCAGCAGGCCGCTGGCGAAGGAAACGCGGCGATTCGCGGCGATCATCATTTCCGCCCCAGCCGTGGAGTAGCGATCGGCGCGCGCCAGCGCGTCTTCCAGCCGCTTCACGGGATGATGGACCAGGGCGGTCCGCAGGCGCAGCACCTTGCCGTCGCAGATCACGCGTTCGTGCACGAGATCGTCGGAGAAGCGCGCACGCGAGCGCCGGAACAGCCGCAGCACGTAGTCGGGATACCATCCCGAATGCCGCATCGGCCGTCCGCAGAAGCTGGACAGGCGCGGCATCTCGTATCCGTCCGCCGCATCCTTTGCGATCGCTTCCACAATTTCCGCCGCGAGTTCCGGCGGCACGCATTCGTCGGCGTCGATCGACAGCACCCAATCGCCCTGCGCCAGCGCCAGCGCGGCATTCTTCTGCGCGCCGAAGCCGGACCAGGGATGGACCGACACTTTCGCGCCCATCGCCTGCGCGATCGCCACCGTGTCGTCGCGGCTGCCGGAATCGACCACGATGCGCTCGTCGCAAAAGGCGAGACTATCCAGGCAGGCGGCGATATTGGCCGCTTCGTTCCGGGTAATCACGATGGCGCTGAGGCGGGTCACGTTGCTCTCGGACGGTCGGTCGAATGGCTCGGACGGCGCAGCCGCGCAGGAGTGCCGCCGGCATGTGAACCATGTTTCGCCGCGGGATTCCAGCCGTGCGCCCGCGCCGTCCACGGGAGCGCGGATTGCCGAAGCGGCAGCCGCTAGCGCGCGGCCGCGCTGCGCGAACGCGCGACGATCCGCGTCGTGCTCTGCCCCGGCACGACCTCGATCAGGATCACCTCGCCGCCCTCGGCCTCGACGATTTCGCGGCCGACCACCTGGTCGATGCGATAATCGCCGCCCTTGACCAGCACTGTGGGGCGAATGGCCTTGATCAGTTCGAGCGGCGTGTCCTGCTCGAACACGACGACCAGGTCGACGGCCTCGAGCGCAGCCAACACTTCCGCCCGCGCCTGCTGCGGCTGAATCGGCCGCTCGTCGCCCTTCAGCCGTTTCACGGAGGCATCGCTGTTGAGCCCCACCACCAGCCGGTCGCAGGCGGCACGCGCTTCCGCCAGCACCTTGATGTGGCCGGGATGGATCAGATCGAACACGCCGTTGGTGAAGCCGACCCGCAGCCCGTGCCGGCGCCACTCCGCCAGCCGCTCGTCGAGCACGCTCCAGTCGAACACGATCTTCTCTTCCGGCGCGCGCGTCGCCGCCGGCAGGATCCGTGCCCGCAATTCGGCCGCGGTCACCATGGCGGTGCCGCGCTTGCCGACCACCACCGACGCAGCAGCATTGGCGGCACGCATCGCCGGTTCAAATCCGGCGTCCATCGCCAAGAGCGTCGCCAGCACCGCCACGACGGTGTCCCCCGCGCCGGAGACGTCGCGCACCTTGACGGGATAGGCCGGAACGTGGACGGGTGCACCATCGCGCGTGACCAGCGTCATGCCGTCTTCGCTGCGAGTCACCAGCACCGCCTCGCTCTCCACCGCATTCGCGAGGTCCAGCGCTGCGGCGACGATGTCGGCGTCGCTCGTCGCCTGCCGCCGCGTCGCGTCGGCGAGTTCCTTGCGATTGGGCGTCACCAGCGTCGCGCCGCGATAGACGCTGAAATCGGTCCCTTTCGGATCGACGACCACCGGTTTCCCTTGTTCCCGCGCCGCCTCGATCACGGCCCGGATCACCCGTTGCGTCAGCACGCCCTTGGCGTAGTCGGACAACACCACGGCGCCAGCCCGCGGCAAGACAGCCATCGCCGCGTCGATGATTGCCGCTTCGGCTTGCGGATCGAGCGGCCGCGCCAGCTCCCAATCCGCGCGCAGCAGATGGGTCGAATGGTGCTCCGACACGAACCGAACCTTGCGGGTGGTCGGCCGCGACGGATCGACGACCAGATGCGGCTCGATCCCAGGCGCGAATTGCGCGAAGGCGCCGGCAATGCTGCGGCCTGCTTCGTCGTCGCCGACCACCCCGATGAAGATGCAAGTGGCGCCGAGGCTGCCGACATTGCGCGCGACGTTGCCGGCACCGCCGATCACCGTTTCCTGGCGCCGCACGGCTATGACCGGGGCCGGCGCCTCCGGCGAAATCCGCGCCACGTCGCCGTACAGGAACTCGTCCAGCATCAGATCGCCGATGCAGAGCACCGTCTGATCGCCGAGCTCCGAGAGACGTTTTTCGAAATTGAACGTGGCCACGGCGGGTCCTGCTAGCGATAGCGGTCGGCGGTGTCGAGAAAACCGGTGACGTAGCTGTGCACCGCATCCTCGAGCGGCGTGAAGTCGGCGTTGTAACCGGCGCGGCGCAGGTTTTCGACCGAGGCCTGGGTGAAGTACTGGTAGCTGTCGCGGATCTGCTCCGGCATGTCGACATAGGTGATGTTCGGCGCGCGCCCCATCGCCTGGAACATCGCCGTAATCATGTCGCGGAAGCTCCGTGCGTGCCCGGTGCCGACATTGAAGATGCCGTGCACCGAAGGCGACCCGATCAGCCAGCGCACCACCGCAACGACATCGTCGACATAGATGAAGTCCCGCCGCTGGTCGCCGTCGGCGATCCCCGGCCGGTGCGACTTGAACAGCTGCACGGGCTCGCCCGCCTTGGCGCGGTCGAACACCTTGGCGAGCACGCTCATCATCGGGCCCTTGTGGTACTCGTTCGGCCCGAACACGTTGAAGAACTTCAGCCCGGCCCATTGCGGCGGCAGCGGCTCACCCTTGGCGGCGCGGTCTGCTACCACCCGGTCGAACAGATGCTTGCTCCAGCCGTAGAGGTTCATCGGCGTGAGCGTGTCGAGCGCTGCGGGCGACCAGTCGTCGACGAAATTGCTGCTGCGATCGCCATAGGTCGCCGCGGACGATGCGTAGATGAAGGGCGTCCGAGTCTCGGTGCACCAGTCCAGCAGCCGTAGCGAGAGCCGGAAGTTGTTCTCGATCACCGCGTCGCCGTCCGTTGCGGTGGTTGCCGAGATCGCACCGAGGTGGATCACCGCCTGCAGCTTGCGGCCATCGAGCCAGCGGAACAGGTCTTCAGGCGGCACGAGGTCCGCCAGCCGGCGCTTCTGCAGGTTCCTCCACTTGCCGTCGCTGCCGAGCCAATCGTTCACGACCACGTCGCCATGGCCGGCCGCATTCAGCCCCGCAACCACATTGGATCCGATGAAGCCCGCCCCGCCCGTGACCAGATACATTCGTGACGCCCGTATGCCGCGCCCGGCCGCGGACGCACGCCATCCTTTGCCCGAGACGAACCCCGCGCGCAACCGGCCGCCGGGCTGGACAGCGTGGGTTCGGGAGGGTAACCGCAACACTGCATGCCGAGCCTGAACCCGGATTCGCGAACAGCTATGAACGATGATTCACACCTTCGCGAAATCTCGGCGAAGACCGGCGCGCCGATCCTGATCGTGCCCTATCTCTGGATTGGGGATTTCGTCCGCGCCCATACCCTCGTTCGGCTCTTGAACCGGCGCTGGCCCGACCGGCCGGTCGACATTCTCACCAGCGCCCTCTGCGCCCCCCTGCTTCCGTATATGCCGGGGGTCCGCAGTGGGGTCATTTCCGACCTCCCTCGCAGCCGGCTGGCGCTCGGCCGCCAGATCGCGCTCGCCCGCACCTTGCGCGACAAGGCTTATGGCACCGCCATCGTGCTGCCCCGGACCTGGAAGGCGGCCCTGGCGCCGGCTCTCGCGGGCATTCCGGAACGCACCGGCTTTGCCGGCGAGGCCCGCTTTGGACTGATTAACGACATGCGCTGGGGCGAACGCGGCTATGAGCGGATGATCGACTGTTTCGTCGCGCTGGCTCTGCCGAAGGGCGCGACGCCGCCGGAACCGCTGCCCCTGCCCCAGCTCGTAGTGCCTGCCGAGGAAATCGCCGCTTGGCGAGCGCGCAATAATCTAACCACCACCGGCCCGGTCGTGACCTTGGCTCCCGGCGCCGTCGGCCGAGGCAAGCGGTGGCCGACCGAGCACTATGCCGAACTGGCGCACCGCCTCGCCGCCGACGGCCTGACCCTGTGGGTGATCGGCGGGCCGGCCGAGACCCCGCTGGTCGCCCAGATCGCCGCGGCCGCCGGCCCGGCCGTGCGGGACCTCACCGGGACCGACCTCGGCAATGCCGCGCGGGCGCTCGCCGCTGCCGATCTCGCGGTGTCGAACGATTCCGGTCTGCTGCACGTCGCCGCCGCGATCGGCACGCCGGCGATCGGCATTTTCGGCCCGACCAGCCCGCGCCTGTGGGCCCCGCTCAACCCGGTGGCCGCGATCCTGGAGCCCGTGCCGCAAGCCAGTTGCCGCGTCTGCGGCCGTGCGGAGTGCACCGACGTCACCCATCGCGACACGCGCGACGTGCCGGTCGATGCGGTCGCAGAGGCGGTCATGGCCGCGCTGCAACGGCGCCGCCCCCGCGCCTGACCTTGCCACCGTCGCTGGCGGCCGATACCACGGGCCCGCGGCCGTGGCCGCTTCAGGAGGCGACCATGTCAAACCCGCGTGCCGAGGCACTCGCGCAACATTTCCAGCACTCGCGCGACGTGCTCGCCCGCGCCTGCGACGATCCCACGCTCGCCGCGACCCTGCTGGCCATCGCCGACGCCATCACCGCCGCATTCCGTGACGGCGGCAAGCTCCTGCTGGCCGGCAACGGCGGCAGCGCGGCGGACGCCCAGCACATCGCCGGCGAATTCCTCTCGCGTTTTGCCTTCGACCGGCACCCGCTTCCGGCGGTGGCGCTCTCGACCGACACCTCGGTCCTCACTGCCGTCGGCAACGATTACGGTTACGATTTCGTGTTCGAGCGGCAGGTGCGCGGGCTCGGTCGCCGAGGCGACGTGTTCCTGGGCATTTCCACGTCCGGCCGTTCGCCCAACATCCTCAAAGCCCTTTCTGCGGCCCGCGACCTGGGGCTTGTGACGATCGGCTTCACCGGCGCATCCGGCGGCGACATGCCCGCGCTGTGCGACCATTGCCTGCGGGCACCGTCGGACAAGACGCCGTTGATTCAGCAGATCCACATCGTCGCCGCCCACGCCGTCTGCGGCATCGTCGAGACCGACCTGTTCGGCAACAGGGCCTGACGACGCCGTGACGACGCCGCGCCCGGCCGCCTTCCTCGATCGCGACGGCGTTCTCAATCACGACGACGCCTATATCGGCACGCCGGAACGGATCCGCTGGATCGACGGTGCCGCCGCCGCGGTGCGTCGCCTCAACGAAGCGGGTTTCTGGGTCTTCGTCGTCACCAACCAGTCCGGTGTTGCGCGCGGCTTCTTCAGCGAAGCCGATGTGGAGGCGCTGCACCGCTGGATGCGAGAAATCCTTGCAGCGCAAGGCGCACGCATCGATGAC
>Ga0182741_1003397_pt1 | contig 17016 bp, 14 predicted proteins | sample eDN5th37CBELigOP_FD_128874 | JGI IMG/M metagenome (GOLD analysis project Ga0182741, IMG submission 128874) | Enriched Organic Plus compost microbial communities from Emeryville, California, USA - eDNA 5th pass 37_C BE-Lig OP (version 2) (version 2) ...
CGGAGCATCTCGCGGGTGGCGGTGAGGACGTCGTTGTCTATTCGGGGGTCGCGGGGACGCCCCGGAGCAGTGCCGGGCATGGGCTCCGTGTTGTCGGGACCGAATGGGAATCGATCTGGCGCGGAGTGTGACGAGCGTTATAGTCGAAACGCAATTACGGTACCACTGGCATCGAAAGTAGGGGCATGTCTTCGCCGCGACCCACCGTGTTCGAGCCGGCCCGACTCGGGCCGCTCACCCTCCGCAACCGCATCGTCAAGGCGGCGACCTTCGAAGGCGTCATGCCCCGGGGCGCAGTCAGCGACGAACTCGTCGAATTCCACGCCGAGGTCGCCCGCGGCGGCACCGCCCTCACGACCGTCGCATACTGCTCGGTCTCCCACGACGGCCGCGTCCACCGCGACACCCTCGTGCTCGACGCCGACTCCGTCCCCGGCCTGACCCGGCTCACCGATGCCGTGCACACCGCCGGCGGTCTGGCGTCCGCGCAGATCGGCCACGCCGGACTCGTCGCCAACCAGATCTCCAACAAGATGAAGACGCTCGCGCCGTCCACACGCATCAGCGCCCCCGCCATGGGGCTCGTCCGCGGCGCGACACTCGAGCAGCTCGATCGGGTGGTCGAGGACTACGCACGCGCCGCGCGCCTGGCCGTCGAGGCCGGATTCGACGCCGTCGAGGTCCACCTCGGCCACAACTATCTGCTCAGTTCCTTCATGAGCCCGAATCTCAACAAGCGCTCCGACAAGTACGGCGGCAGCATCGCCAACCGCACCGCCTTCCCGCGTCGCGTGCTCGAGGCCGTCCGCACGGCAGTGGGGGAGGGGGTGGCCGTCATCGCGAAGTTCAACATGACCGACGGCGTGCCCCAGGGTCTGTGGCTCGACGAGTCGCTGCCCATGGCCAAGCTCATCGAATCCGACGGCACCATCGACGCCATGCAGCTCACCGGCGGCAGCTCGCTGCTGAACGGGATGTACTTCTTCCGCGGCGACGTCCCGATGAAGGAGTTCCAGGAGTCGCAGCCGAAGGTCGTCGGCTGGGGACTGAAGGTCTACGGGCCGAAGATCTTCCCGAAGCTGCCGTTCGAGGAGGCATTCTTCCTGCCCATGGCCCGCCAGTTCCGGGAGGAACTGAAGATCCCGCTGATCCTCCTCGGCGGCATCAACCGGCTCGACACCATCGAGACGGCGCTCGACGAAGGCTTCGAGTTCGTCGCTATGGGACGCGCGCTGTTGCGTGATCCGTATCTCGTCCGCAAGTTCGAGGAGAAGACCGCTCGAGAAGGTCTGTGCATCCACTGCAACAAGTGCATGCCGACCATCTACACGGGCACGCGTTGTGTGATCCGCGAGACGCTGCGGGACGTGCCCGACGCGGTCTGAGACCGTCCCGGTTCGCATCGGGGGCGGGCCGGTCGGGGGACCGACCGGTCCGTACAGGGCGTCTGTGGCGGGACGCACGGCGGGAGGGGAACAACACCGTTTACCCTGGTGTTGACAGTATCTGTAGGCTGCCGTCCGGTTTCGGCCGGACCGCCCGCAGTCCTCGCGCCCCCGATCACCCAACCGGAAGGCTCCGCCGCATGACGACCTCGCCCACGATTCACGACCTCATCATCGTCGGTTCGGGACCGGCCGGATACACCGCCGCCATCTACGCGGCCCGCGCCGAACTCGCCCCGCTCGTCTTCGAGGGAACGCAGTTCGGTGGCGAGCTCATGACCACCACCGAGGTCGAGAACTTCCCGGGCTTCAAGGACGGGATCATGGGCCCCGAACTCATGGACCAGATGCGCGAGCAGGCACTGCGTTTCGGCGCCGATCTGCGCACCGAGGACGTCGACGAGATGGACCTCACGGGCGCGGTCAAGACGGTCGTCGCCAACGGCGAGACCTACCGCAGCCATGCCGTCATCCTCGCCATGGGCGCCGAGCCGCGTTACCTCGGTGTGCCCGGTGAGTCGCAGCTGCTCGGCCGCGGCGTCTCCGCCTGCGCGACCTGCGACGGCTTCTTCTTCCGCGACCAGGACATCGCCGTCGTCGGCGGCGGCGACTCCGCGATGGAGGAAGCGACCTTCCTGACGCGCTTCGCCCGCAGTGTCACCCTCATCCACCGCCGCGAGGAGTTCCGCGCGTCGAAGATCATGCTCGAGCGCGCCCGCGCCAACGAGAAGATCCGCTTCGTCACCAACGCGAAGGTCGCCGAGGTGCAGGGCGAGAACAGCGTCACCAACCTCGTCCTCGAGGACACCGTCACCGGCGAGCGCAGCGACCTGCCCGTCACCGGTCTGTTCGTCGCCGTCGGCCACGACCCGCGCAGCTCGCTCGTCAAGGGTCAGGTCGACCTCGACGACGAGGGCTATGTGAAGGTCTCGGCGCCGTCCACCGCGACCTCCGTGCCGGGTGTCTTCGCCGCGGGCGACCTCGTCGACCACACCTACCGCCAGGCGATCACCGCCGCCGGCACCGGATGCTCGGCGTCCATCGACGCGGAGCGGTGGCTCGTCGCGAACCGTGAGGTCGAGGCGCCCACGCTCGCCGAGGCCTGATCCCACCAGCCGTTCCACATTCCATCCCGAGATTCAGGAGACACCCGTGGCCGACAAGAACACCGTCACCATCACCGACTCGTCGTTCGTCGAGGACGTACTGCAGTCCGAGAAGCCCGTCCTCGTCGACTTCTGGGCCACCTGGTGCGGTCCGTGCAAGATGGTCGCTCCGGTTCTCGAGGAGATCGCGGCCGAGCACGGCGACAAGCTGACCGTCGCCAAGCTCGACATCGACGCCAATCCGTCGGCCGCACGTGACTACCAGGTCATGTCGATTCCCACGATGATCCTTTTCTCCGGTGGCAAGCCGACGAAGACGATCGTGGGGGCCAAGGGCAAGGCGGCGTTGCTTCGGGATCTCGCGGACGTCCTGTAGTACCGTCCCAGGATCAACCTCTCGGATGTGCCCGTGAGCCCGTCTTCACGGGCACATCCTTCATCCAACCCCCGTTCGATGCTGCCCAGCCCTCACGCCGGGCACCGATCCGGTCAGCACGGAAAGGCCCGATACATGCGCCCTCTTCGTCACGGCGACCACGGTCCGGCGGTCGCCGAGATCCGGAGCACCTTGGCCGGCCTGGGCTTCCTGCACAACGAGCCCGAGGAGTCGGGCGACTGGATGGGATCGGACGTCGCATTCGATCGTGAACTCGACGGAGCAGTGCGCGCGTTCCAGCAGCAGCGCGGTCTTCTCGTCGACGGGATCGTGGGACCCGCGACCTACCGTTCCCTGAAGGAAGCGTCGTACAAGCTCGGTGCGCGCACCCTGATGTATCAGCTCTCCGCTCCGCTCTACGGCGACGACGTCGCGGCCCTGCAGACCCGCCTGCAGGATCTCGGCTTCTACGTCGACCGCGTGGACGGCTACTTCGGTCCGAAGACCCACGAGGGTCTGTGCTCCTTCCAGCGCGAGATCGGACTCGCCTCCGACGGCATCTGCGGTGCCGAGACACTGCGCTCGCTCGAACTGCTCGGCACGCGCGTGTCGGGTGGGTCGCCCCACGCGATCTCCGAGGAGGAGATCGTGCGCCGCTCCGGTCCTCAGCTCAGCGGCAAGCGCATCGTCATCGACCCGGGTCTCGGTGGCAACACCCACGGCATCATCGTGCCGAGCCCCCACGGCCCGATCTCCGAGGCCGACATCCTGTGGGATCTCGCGCGCCGGCTCGAAGGCCGGATGGCGGCGACGGGCATGGAGACCTTCCTGTCGCGGCCGTACCACGTGAATCCGACCGACGTGGAACGCGCGGGCACGTCCAACGCGTTCGGCGCCGACCTCATGATCTCGCTGCGGTGCGACGCGAGCCGCAGCCCCGCCGCGAACGGCATCGCGAGCTTCCACTACGGCAACTCGCACGGTTCCGAATCGATGATCGGCCAGGTGCTGTCCGTTTACATCCAGCGCGAGATCGTCGCCCGCACGACCCTGCAGGACTGCCGCAGCCACGGCCGCACCTGGGATCTGCTGCGTCTGACGAACATGCCGACGGTGCAGATCGATCTCGGTTACCTCACCAACGAGCACGACGCCGCGCTGCTCGCCGATCCGCGCAGCCGCGACACCATCGCCGAGGCGATCCTCATTGCAGTGAAGCGGCTGTACCTGCTCGGCCAGGACGACCAGCCGACCGGCACGTACACCTTCGCCGAGTTGCTCGCCGAGGAACTGTCCATCTCCGACAGCCACTAGCCGGCCCCGTACGCAAGAAGAGGACCGCCCCCGCAGAGTCTGCGGGGGCGGTCCTTTTTCGTCGGTGTCGGTGGACGTATCGGCATCGGCGTCCGGTGGACGTATCGCCTCAGTGGGCGCCGACCGCCGAACCTGCGGTCAGGCTCTCGACGGTGAGGGAGGACTCCTCGAGGAGCCGGTCGAGAGCGGCCTCCACGGCGAGCTTCCATTCGTGGTCGCGGTCGAGCTCGAGACGCAGGCGCGGGTAGCGGTGGTGGGGTGCGACGACCTCGAAGCCCATGTCCTCGAGGAAGTCGGCGTCGATCATGCACTCCGTGTCGGAGCACCCGAGTGTGGCCGTCGCGTGCGGCACATCGCTCGCCTCCACGTCGGCGGTGCGCCGGATCCCGAAGGCCTCGATGGCACGGACGTTGCGGCGGACGAGGTCGGCCACGACACCGCGGATGAGGTCGGCTCCGACGTCCAGCTCGTCCGCGTGCGGTTCCGTCCGCATGGACGTCAGCAGGATCGCGTCGGCACTGACGGGGGCGGTGGGAAAGGCCCGCGAGCGGGGCACCATGCCCGGGGGAGCGTAGAGCGCACACCCGGCGGCCTTGTCGCCGATCGTCGCGATCTGGCCGCACGATCCCCATTCGAGAAGGACCATGGACAGCCATGCTTCCTTCTCGAATTCGGGGTCGGCGAAGTGTTGTACGTCGGGCGCCGCGGTGGGATCCAACTCCCAGAACACGCACCGTCGCGCATGAGCAGGCAACTGCTCGATCCCACTCAGCGTGAGCGGTGATACTCGGGTCGACACGGGATAGCTCGCCTCCACGTCCTTCGTCTACAGACTGTTGTCCTGCTCCGACGAGGAGTCAAGAAAGATCGGTCTGAGACTCCATCATCTTCACGATGCGTTCGAGGTCGTCGACCGAACCGAACTCCACCACGATCTTGCCCTTGCGCTTGCCGAGGCTCACCGTGACGCGCGTGTCGAAGGAGTTCGACAGACGGTCCGCGACGTCCTGCAACCCGGGCATCTGGATGGGCTTCCGACGCTTCTGCTGCGGAGCCTCGGGGGTGTCGTTGCGGTTGGCGAGCACGACGGCTTCTTCCGTCGCTCGCACGGACATGCCCTCCGCGACGATGCGTGCGGCGAGTGCCTCCTGGGCGTCGGCACCGGCCTCGAGCGCCAACAGGGCACGCGCATGTCCGGCCGACAACACTCCGGCCGCCACGCGTCGTTGCACCGCGACCGGCAACTTGAGCAGCCGGATCATGTTGGTGATGACCGGACGCGACCGTCCGAGCCGGCTCGCGAGTTCCTCGTGGGTGACTTCGAACTCCTCGAGCAGCTGCTGATAGGCCGCCGCCTCTTCGAGGGGGTTGAGCTGCACCCGGTGGATGTTCTCGAGCAGCGCGTCGCGCAACAGCGACTCGTCCTCGGTGTCGCGGACGATCGCGGGGATCGTGTCGAGGCCGGCCTCCTGGACGGCACGCCAGCGACGCTCGCCCATGACGAGCTGGAAGCGGTCGCCCTCGAGGCGGCGAACCACGACCGGCTGCATGAGCCCGAACTCGCGGACGGAGTGGACGAGCTCGGCGAGCGCTTCCTCGTCGAAGACCTGACGCGGCTGCTTCGGGTTGGGCTCGATCCGGTCGATCGGAATCTCGAGGTACACCGCTCCGGTGGGGGAGGGGAGGGGTTCGCTCTCGGCTGCCGCCCCGGATGCTCGTGCCGCGTCGGACTCGACCGGCTCCGCCGGGGACGCGGGCGCCGGCGTCCTGCCGTCGCCGATGATGAGGTCGGCGGCTGCCGTGCCCAGACCGGACGACGGGAGGTTCAGGACCGAGGACCCCGCGCGCCGCGCCGCGGCCGACTTGGACTGCCCACCCGAAGCCGGCTTCGACGGTGCGGACTTGGCCGGCGCAGGGGTGGCCGGAGCCGCGGTCGTGGTGGGAGCAGTGGCCGTGGAAGCGGTGGCCGGGGCGGTCGCGGGCTTCTGCTCTGCGTCCACCGGAGGACCGGTGGGGATGAGTGCTGCCAGACCTCGACCGAGCCCGCCTTTACGTGTCGCGCTCATCCGTTCCCCTGATTCTCGTGTGCCCCGCGTGCCGCCAACTCGCGCCCGGCGTCGAGGTAGCTCATCGCGCCGCGCGATCCAGGATCGTAGTCGAGAACCGTCATCCCGTAACCGGGAGCTTCGGAAACTTTGACGCTGCGGGGGATGACCGAACGCAGCACCGCGCTACCGAAGTGCGCCCGCACCTCCGCGGCGACCTGATCGGCCAACTTGGTGCGTCCGTCGTACATCGTCAGGAGGACGGTGGAGACGTGCAGTTCGGGGTTGAGGTGCGACTGAACGAGCTCGATGTTGCGCAGGAGCTGCCCGACACCTTCGAGTGCGTAGTACTCGCACTGAATGGGGATGAGGACTTCCTTGGCCGCGACGAGTGCGTTGACCGTGAGCAGACCGAGCGACGGCGGGCAGTCGATGATCACGTAGTCGAACTCGCGGTCGCCGAGCGCCTCCTTGGTGAGAGCGTTCCGGAGGCGGTTCTCGCGCGCGACCATCGAGACGAGTTCGATCTCGGCGCCCGCGAGATCGATCGTGGCGGGGATGCAGAAGAGACGTTCGTTGTGCGGGCTCTGCTGCACGGCCTCGGCGGCGTTGATCTCGCCCAGGAGGATCTCGTAGCTCGAGGGAATACCGGAGTAATGCGGCACGCCCAACGCGGTGCTTGCGTTGCCCTGCGGATCGAGGTCGACCACGAGAACCGACAGTCCCTGCACGGCGAGCGCGGAGGCGATGTTCACCGCCGTGGTGGTCTTACCCACCCCGCCCTTCTGGTTGGCGATCGTGAAGACGCGACGCTCGCGCGGCTTGGGCAACGAGTTGGCGTCGCTCGGGTGGAGGACCTGGGTGGCGCGATGAGCCGCCGCACCGATCGGGGTGTCGACGGTGGAGAAACCGTCGAAGGGTACGGGGGAGAAGTCGTCCTCGACGCCTCCGGTTTCACGTGAAACAGCGGATTCAGATCCACCCGTCATAGAACACTCCTTACACGTAGATCCGCTCGGTTCGCACGCTACATCCTCGTCGCTTCCCGGTCGCGACTTCGAAGACCGGGTCGAGGCGCCGAAGAGAGAATGCGAGTCCCGGGGCCCGGAGCTGTCCCCGGCCTCCCGACCACGCGCACGCATTCTCGGTTGGTTCAGTATCCCATCCGCATTCTAGGTTCCGTCGGCGACATGGCCGGGTGACGTTTCACGTGAAACGGCGCGGGGAGTTGTTTCACGTGAAACAGACGGAGGAGGGGCTCGATGGTTTCACGTGAAACAGTGCGCACTCCAGACACGGAGAGTTGCAAGCAGTGAATGCCCGGGTGGAGACACGTCGTTCCCCAACGTAATTCACCTTGAATAATGCCAATTCCATTGCATAGGAAGGTAATTCATCGCAAGTCGACCATAAGAACCAGAAACATCACAGTGACGAAACTCCCTGGGGTGATTGGGTCTGGTGTGACAACGTCCGAAACGACCGTTTCGAACCGGAAAAGTACTCGAGTAGATTCCTCGAGTCGAAACAGAAATGTCTCGGAAACGACAACACCCTCCCGACCCGGTAGGGAGGGGAGGGTGTTGCGGCGATCGTCGCGCCGACCGATTCGGTCAGCGCTTCTTGCGACGCCGCGCCGGCCGCGGAATCCGCTCGGCCTTCACGACGATCGTGGGTGTCGGCAGGAGATCACCTCCGCACTCGAGCACCTCGAGATTGCCGGCACCGAGGCGTGCGAGTTCATCGCGATCACGGTCGATCTCTTCTCGAGCGGACGAACCCTTCAACGCGAGCATCCGGCCGCCCTCATGAACGAGGGGGAGCGACCACTTGGCGAGCTTGGCGAGAGGGGCGACGGCACGGGAGGTGACGACGTCTGCGCCGCCGGCCTCCTGGAGGACACTCGGCTGCTCGGCACGGCCACGGACCACGAGGATGTTCTCGATCCCGTTGGACTCGACGAACTCCGCCAGATAGACGGTGCGGCGCAGCAGCGGTTCGACGAGAGTGACCTGGAGATCGGGGCGGGCGAGGGCAAGAGGAATACCCGGCAGTCCGGCGCCGCTTCCCACGTCGACGACCGTCTCACCGTCCTGGATGAGTTCGCCGACCACGGCGCAGTTGAGAATGTGTCGTTCCCACAGGCGCGGCACCTCGCGCGGGCCGATGAGTCCCCGCTCGACACCTGCCGTCGACAACGAGTGGTGGTACCGCTCGGCAAGTTCGATCCGATCCCCGAATACCCGTTGCGCGACCGCCGACAGTTCCGCCTCGTGCTGTTCCACGTGAAACATCCTTTCCTGTCGGCTCACCCGAAACAACATCGGGGCCCACAGCATCAGTACGAAAAGGCGAAGAGGGACCCTGACGACGCAGAGTCCCTCTTCGGTCGGCGCGGCCGACTCAATCCTTGACGATCACCACACGGCGGTTCGGCTCCGCACCCTCGCTCTCGCTGGACACACCGTCGATCTTCGCGACGGCGTCGTGCACGATCTTGCGCTCGAACGGCGTCATCGGCTCGAGTTCTTCACGCTTGCCGGTCTCGAGCACACGCTTCGCGGCCGACGTGCCGAGCGAAGAGAGCTCGGCGCGCTTGCCCGCACGCCATCCCGCGATGTCGAGCATGAGCTTGCTGCGCTCGCCGGTCGCCTGCTGCACGGCGAGACGGGTGAGCTCCTGCAGAGCGTCGAGAACCTCACCGTTGCGACCCACCAGCTTGGTCAGATCCTTGCCGCCGTCGATGCTCACGACTGCGCGGTCACCCTCGACATCGAGGTCGATGTCGCCGTCGAAATCGAGAACGTCGAGCAACTGCTCCAGGTAGTCGCCGGCGATCTCGCCTTCTTCGATGAGATAGTCGTCGTCATCGAGATCGGCATCCGCCGCAGCGTCGCTCTCCTCGGGTGCCACCGCGAGGTCCTCTTCCACCTTGTCCAGGTCACTGGCCATGTTTCAGCTCTCTTCTACTTCGGTCAGCGCCGCTTGCGCTTGGAGTTCTTGGGACGGCTGCCCGGCTTGGGAGTGGACGCACCGGACTTCGATGCCGCGGGGGATTCGTCGCCGGCCGCGGAGTCCTTCTGCAGCGACACCTCACCGGTCTCGTCGACCGAGGCATCGAGGGCATCGGGCGCGGTGGCCGAGCCCTTCTTCTTGGACTTGTCGGGGCGAGCACCCGGCTTCGGTGCGTTCTCGTTCCGGCGGGCCAGAGCCGCAGCCTTCTTCTCCCCTTCCTCCTTGTCGATACGGCGGAAGACGAGGTGCTGCTGTCCGTAGGTCCAGATGTTGTTGCTGACCCAGTAGATGATGACGGCGATCGGCAGGAACGGACCACCGACGAGCACACCGAGCGGGAAGACGTACAGGGCCAGCTTGTTCATGATCGCGGCTTGCGGGTTCGCGGCAGCCTGGGCACTCTGACGGGAGACCGAGGCACGAGCGTTGAAGTGCGTCGCGATGCCGGCGACGATCATGAGCGGCACCGCGACGGCGGCGATCTGCCAGCGCGTCGGAATGCCGCCGAACGGCTCGAACGCCTCGAGAGAGGCCATCGGCTGGGTGATCCACGACGAGATCGGAGCACCGAACAGGCGAGCGCTCAGGAACGACTGGACGTCCTCCGGGCTGAACGCGTAGTTGCCGAGCTGGGCGTTCTGTTCGGGGCTCAGGCCGAGCTGACCGACACCGGTGCCGGTGCGGTTGAACGACCGCAGCACGTGGAACAGGCCGATGAAGACGGGAACCTGCAGCAGAACGGGCAGACATCCCATCAAGGGGTTGAAGCCGTGCTCCTTCTGGAGCTTCTGCATCTCGAGCGCCTGGCGCTGCCGATCCTTGGCGTACTTCTTCTGGAGCGCCTTGATCTGGGGCTGCAGTTCCTGCATCTGGCGGGTCGTGCGGACCTGCTTGACGAACGGCTTGTACAGGATCGCACGCAGCGTGAACACGAGGAACACGACCGACAGCGCCCATGCCCAACCGCTGTCGGGTGCCAGCACGAACGAGAACACTTTGTGCCAGACCCACAGGATCCAGGACACGGGATAGTAGATGAAGTCGAGCACGGCTCTATGTACTCCTCTGGTCGTCCATGATCGCCACGAAGAGGCGTCGGTCTCGGGTCTCGGCTCCGGTCAGGTACCCACTGGGGACGACCGATGTTTCCGTTCGGGTACCGGATCCCACCCACCAGGGTGCCAGGGACCACACTTGAGCAGTCTCACCACTGCCAGGACCGAACCGACGACGACACCCCGCGTGCGCAGCGCCTCCACGGCGTACTCGCTACAGGTCGGGGTGAATCGGCAGGTCGGCATCCGTGTGGGCGACACATAGGTGCGATAGAGCTCGATACAGAAGATCAATGCCCGGGCGGGGGCAGACCGCAGGGACCGCCACCACGATCTCCGCTCGGGCTCGTTCATGTGCGAGCACTCCCACGCGAGGCGGGAGCAGCAGCGTCGAGCAGTCCGAGGCGGGCGAGGCCCGACCGCACCTGCTTGTCGAGCTCGCGGGAGTCCGCGGTGGCGGCGCCGGGTAGTGCGCGCAGCACGATGTCGGTCTCGGAGGGCAGAGCCTCGACGAGACCTGCACAGATATGACGAAGCCGGCGTGCGACTCGATGTCGAATCACCGCCGGCCCGACAGCCTTGCTCACGATCAGTCCGAAACGCGGACCGCCGACACTCACCAAGGACTCGGTGCGATCGCGTTCGAGAACGTGAACGACCAGATCCCGCCGCCCCTGACGACGCCCTCGGCGGACGGTGTCCGAGAAATCCGAGTGGCGCCGCAGTCGATACGGCTCAGGTAGCACCCCGAGCTCCCGTTAGGGAATCAGGCGGTGAGAGAAGCGCGGCCCTTACGGCGACGCGCCGAAACGATCGCGCGACCCGCACGGGTGCGCATCCGGAGACGGAAGCCGTGAACGCGCGCGCGGCGTCGGTTGTTCGGCTGGAACGTCCGCTTGCCCTTGGCCACGGTCGACACTCCTCGATAATTCTGCGACGGCGCGGAAGCACCGTCGTCCAACGTGTACGTGAATTCGCAGGATTCGATTGCTCGACTCGAGCAGGACGAACCCGTCACCTCGGTATGAGTGACTGTTCGAGGCTACTCGGACGCGGGCGCGAAATCAAACCGCGACGAACAGCGGCGATCAATGCGACACGCCGGACGCATTCGGCGAAAACTACTCGCCGAGAAGGTATGTGATCCAGGGCACAGCTCGGGTACGCTTTGGGCCATGTCTTCGACGGCGCATCGCGACTACCTGTGCAGTCCCGCGTCACGCTCCGTCCGACGACGATGTGCCGGCCGGTGACGGCCCGCTGCCCCACGCCTCGTCGGGCGCCGTCGCGCAGCTCCTCCGGGCGCGTTCACCGAACACGGAGTCGGATCGCGTCGCACCGTGTGCCACACTGATCCCCGCAGACCGCCCGGGCCGACGAGCCCGCTGAGCGAATACACACCTCCCATCCACACATCCACCGGGTGATTCCCCCGGTTGTCCACACCTGTGGATAATCGTGTGGAAAACCGGTGATCAAAGGGAGGGAAGCTGCGTGAGCGACGAGCCGAACGCGCTGGCCGATGTGTGGACGGACGTCGTATCCGAGCTGACCATCGACGACGGAGTACTGACGAAGAGCCAGAAGGCATGGCTCGCGCTGGTCAAACCGATCACGCTCGCACAGGGATTCGCCCTGCTCTCGGTACCTTCCACACTCGCCCAGCAGTCGATCGAACGTGACCTGCGCGAACCCATCCTCCGCACCCTCAACCGGCACCTCGGTCACCGGGTCGAGGGTCTCGGTGTGCGCGTCGAACCGCGGGAACGCGTGGACGACCCCGCCGAGGATCCCTACGCCGAACCCCGCGACACGCTGCCCCTCGAGGGTCTGCCGGTCGATGCACAGCCTGTGAATCCGCGCACGGTAGAGCCCCGCAGCCGTGATCTGCGCCGCGATCCTCCGATGTCCCGCGAGGTCACCGGACCGCGCGACGGTGCCGTGACCAGGGATCCTGCAGGATCCGCAGACGCCGTCGCCTCCATGGACGGTGGATATCAGCGGGACGGCATGCTTCCCGGTGAGGGTGCGGCCTATCGGCGACGCCTGATCTCCTCCCGTGAACACGACATGCTCGAGGCCGACCACGGCGAACTCGAGGAGGTCGACGACGACCGGGAGGCGATGACCGCCGTCCGCGAGTCGTGGCCGTCCTATTTCACCCAGCCCCCGCCGCCCGAGACGCCGCCCATCGGCAGCAGCAGCCTCAACGCGAAGTACACCTTCGACACCTTCGTGATCGGTGCGTCGAACCGGTTCGCACACGCTGCGGCGGTGGCGATCGCCGAGGCCCCGGCGCGGGCCTACAACCCGTTGTTCATCTGGGGTGCCTCCGGACTGGGGAAGACCCATCTGCTCCACGCCGCCGGCCACTATGCACAGCGGCTCTTCCCGGGTATGCGGGTGAAGTACGTCTCCACCGAGGAGTTCACGAACGACTTCATCAACAGCCTCCGCGACGACCGCAAGGTCGCGTTCAAGCGGCGTTACCGCGAGACCGACATCCTGCTCGTCGACGACATCCAGTTCATCGAGGGCAAGGAAGGTATCCAGGAGGAGTTCTTCCACACCTTCAACACCCTCCACAACGCCAACAAGCAGATCGTCGTCTCGTCCGACCGGCCGCCCAAGCAGCTCGCGACGCTCGAGGAACGACTGCGGACCCGGTTCGAGTGGGGACTGATCACCGACGTCCAGCCCCCGGAACTCGAGACGCGCATCGCGATCCTGTCGAAGAAGGCACGCATGGACGGCCTGAACGTGCCGCACGACGTGCTCGAGCTGATCGCGAGCCGGATCGAACGCAACATCCGCGAACTCGAGGGTGCCCTGATCCGTGTGACGGCCTTCGCGTCGCTCAACAGGCAGCCGCTCGATCTCACTCTCGCCGAGGTCGTGCTGCGTGATCTGATGCCGGATTCCTCGGCTCTCGAGATCAATGCCGCCACGATCATGGCCGTGACCGCGGAGTACTTCGGAACGTCGATCGACGACCTGTGCGGGCCCGGAAAGGCACGACCGCTGGCGCAGGCCCGCCAGATCGCGATGTATCTGTGCCGCGAGCTCACCGATCTGTCGCTGCCGAAGATCGGGCAGACCTTCGGTCGCGACCACACCACGGTCATGTACGCGGACAAGAAGATTCGCAAGGAGATGACCGAGCGTCGCAAGGTCTACGACCAGGTGCAGGAGCTCACCGCGCGTATCAAGCAGCGGTCCAAGCGCTGATTCCTCGAGCCTCGAGTTTCCATCCACAGGGAGCGTCCACAGGGCGCTCCCTGTCCCGTATCTCGAGAAATTTCCGGTCCCCACACCTGTGGACAAGGGTGTGCAGAACGTGGGATCTTTGTGGACGAACGGTGGACAAAGAATGAACAGTCTCGAGGAATCCACATTCGTCCTCGAGAACTCCTCGAGTTCATCCTCGAGTTCGACCCCCTCGAGAACGTCGCCCCACCAGCCTAGACGGTCGTTCGTCCACAGATTCCACAGGCCCTATTACTACTTCTGTGAGTTCTCTTCAGAAATCTTCTTTCAAAACAGGTGTGTGGAGAGCGTCGGTCCACAGGCCCTCGAGTGAGGCTCACCCCTCGAGCCTCCCGGCTTTCCAAGCAGCGAGGGAAGGCATAACGTGGACCCGCATCCCCCGGCTCCGCCTCATCGGTGTCGGGGTTCTGTGACAGACTTCGTAGACTTGTCGAGACCACGATCGAAGGGATCCACCGGGCGATGGAGCTGGGAAGTATGAAGTTTCGTGTGCCTCGCGAGGACTTCGCTGATTCCGTTGCATGGGTTGCCCGAAGCCTTCCATCGCGACCCCCCGTTCCCGTCCTGGGCGGTGTCCTGCTCGGAGCCGACGAGCGCGGGCTGACGGTCTCGGGCTTCGACTACGAGGTATCCGCGCAGGTCCACGTCTCGGCCGAGGTCATCACCCCCGGTCAGGTGCTGGTGTCCGGCAAGCTGCTCGCCGACATCACCCGCGCGTTGCCCCACAAGCCTGTGGATGTCGTGCTCGACGGCACCCGCGTGCTCATCACATGCGGTAGCGCCAAGTTCTCGCTCCCCACCATGCCTGTGGAGGACTACCCGCAGCTGCCCGCGCTCCCGCAGCAGACCGGTTCGCTCTCCGGCGATCTGTTCGCCGAGGCCATCAGCCAGGTCGCCGTCGCCGCCGGCAAGGACGACACGCTCCCGATGCTCACGGGCATCCGGGTGGAGATCGAGGGCACCGACATGGTGCTCGCGGCCACCGACCGATTCCGTCTCGCGGTGCGCAAGCTCGAGTGGATGCCCACCGCGGAGTCCACCAGCTCGGCCGTGCTCGTGCCCGCCAAGACCCTCTCCGAGGCCGCGAAAACCGTTGGCGGCTCGTCCAACTCCCCGGTCCAGCTCGCTCTCGGCAGTGGGTCGTCGGTGGGCGCCGAAGGTCTGCTCGGCATCGTCGCCGAGGGGCGCCGCACCACCACGCGCCTGCTCGACGCCGAATTCCCCAAGTTCCGCCAGTTGCTCCCCAACGAGCACACCGCGATGGCGACCGTCGAGATCGCGCCGCTGGTCGACGCGATCAAGCGTGTCGCGTTGGTCGCCGAGCGCGGTGCACAGGTCCGACTCGAGTTCACCGAGGGCAGCGTGATGCTGTCGGCCGGTGGCGACGATGCCGGTCGTGCCGAGGAATCCCATCCCGCGGAGTTCTTCGGTGAGCCGCTGATCATCGCGTTCAACCCCGGCTACCTGCTCGACGGCCTCACGTCGCTGCACACCGACAAGGTTTCGTTCGGGTTCACCACCTCGAGTCGTCCGGCCGTGCTGCGGCCGGCGCTGGACGAGGAGCCCGTGCCGGACTCCTCGGGTACGTTCGCCGCTCCGGACAGCGATTACACCTATCTGCTGATGCCGGTGCGCCTGCCGGGCTGACCGGCCCCGAGACTGGACCCCCGTGTACGTTCGCACCTTCTCGCTGCGCGACTTCCGTTCGTGGAGAACGGTTTCCGTCGACCTCACTCCGGGGGCGACGGTCTTCGTCGGGCGCAACGGGCACGGGAAGACCAACCTGCTCGAGGCCCTCGGTTATCTGTCGACGCTGTCGTCGCACCGGGTGTCCTCCGACGGTCCGCTGCTGCGGGCCGGCACGTCGCGGGCGTTCGCCGGTGCGCTGGTCGTCAACAACGGTCGTGAGCTCGGAATCGACATCGAGATCAACGAGGGCAAGCAGAACCGGGCGCGGATCAACCAGTCGCCGGCCCGTCGTCCTCGAGAGATCCTCGGCATCCTCCGCACGGTGCTCTTCGCCCCGGAGGACCTGTTGCTCGTGCGCGGCGACCCGGGCGATCGCCGGCGGTTCCTCGACGAACTGCTCAGCACGCGTTTCCCGCGGATGAGCGGGGTGCGGGCCGACTACGACAAGGTGCTCCGCCAACGGTCCGCCCTGCTCAAGACCGCGGGTGGAGCACTGCGGCGCGGGAGCCGCTCGAGCGACGGGGCGAGCGCTCTGGCGACCCTCGACGTGTGGGACGGCCATCTCGCGGCCCACGGAGCCGAGCTGCTCGCCGCACGCATCGCGTTGCTGAACGAGCTGGCTCCGCACGTCTCCGAGGCATACCGGTCGATCGCACCCGAGTCCCGTCCGGCGAGCCTGCGTTATCGCAGCAGTCTCGCCGACTCGTTGCCGCCGGAGTTCTCCGACCCGGCCCGGACGCCCGCGCCGGACGATCGGGAGTTTCTCGAGACCGTCTTCCTCCAGCGCCTCGCGGAGGTGCGGTCGAAGGAGGTCGAACGCGGTGTCTGCCTCGTCGGGCCCCACCGCGACGATCTCGACCTGATGCTCGGTACCGAACCCGCGAAAGGCTATGCGAGCCACGGAGAATCGTGGTCGTTTGCGCTCGCGCTGCGGCTCGGGGCGTTCGCCCTGCTTCGCACCGACGGCACCGATCCGGTCCTCATGCTCGACGACGTCTTCGCCGAACTCGATCGACGCCGCCGGTCCGCCCTGGCAGAGGTCGCCACGACGGCCGAACAGGTGCTGATCACGGCTGCCGTGCCGGAGGACGTGCCGGCCGAGCTGAACGGCGCCCGATTCCCCGTGCATGCCGAGGACACCGAAGATGGTCGTATCTCTGTGCTGGGATCGGTGCAGCGGGAGACGGACCCGATCACCGGGGAGGTCGGATGAACGACGAACACACAGGTCCCGAACGCGATGCCGGACCGGAGCGCAGCGCGGGCGAGCCGGAGTTGAAGGGCATCGATCTCGCCCGCCGTGCGCTCGAGGAGGCTCGGGCCGCCGCGAAGGCGAGCGGTAAGGCCGTCGGTCAGGGACGCGCGTCGCGCGGTCCGCTGCGCCCCAAACGCCGACGTCGTGGCTGGTCGGGGCCCGGTCCGGACGACCGCGATCCCCAGCCCCTCGGATCGCTCGCGCAGTCGCTGTCCAAACAACGGGGCTGGTCGGCGCACGTGTCCGAGGGCACCGTCATGGGGAGCTGGGCACGGGTCGTCGGCGACGACATCGCGAGTCATGCCCAGCCGACCACGCTGCGCGACGGCATCCTGCACGTCTCGGCCGAGTCGACGGCCTGGGCCACCCAGCTGCGGATGATGCAGTCGCAGATCCTCGCCAAGATCGCCGCGGCCGTGGGACACGGGGTGGTGAAGGAACTGCGGATC
>Ga0182741_1003404_pt1 | contig 16993 bp, 19 predicted proteins | sample eDN5th37CBELigOP_FD_128874 | JGI IMG/M metagenome (GOLD analysis project Ga0182741, IMG submission 128874) | Enriched Organic Plus compost microbial communities from Emeryville, California, USA - eDNA 5th pass 37_C BE-Lig OP (version 2) (version 2) ...
CGGTGCGCGCCAGCCTCAGCCAGTCGCGGCGGTCCTTCTCGTTCAAGGCGTGTCCTTCGAGCCGATACGCGGTTCGGTGCCGTTGAGAAGCCGGCGGATGTTGGCGTGGTGCATGACGATGACCAGGATGGCGAGCAGCGCGATCACCGGGACATAGTGTGGAAGCAGGACGAAAAAGAAGAAGACCGGCGCACAGGCGATGGCGATCAGCGCCGAGAGCGAAGAAATGCGGAAGATAAAGGCCATGATGAGCCAGGTGAGGGCCACGGCCAGACCCGCCATCCAGTGCAGCGCAAAGCTGACGCCCAGGAAGGTGGCAACACCCTTGCCGCCCCTGAATTTCAGCCACACCGGAAAGACATGGCCGATCACCGCCCCCGCGGCGGCGAAGATGTCCGCCCCCGGCCCCAGCCACAGGCGCGCCGCGATCACCGCCGCCGCACCCTTGAGGCCGTCGCACAGCAGCGTCGCCGCCGCCGCCCATTTCCTGCCCGTGCGCAGGACGTTGGTCGCGCCGATATTGCCGCTGCCGATCTTGCGGACGTCTCCCGCGCCCGAGGCGAAGGCGAAGAACAGGCCGAAGGGGATCGAGCCCGGCAGATAGCCCAGCCCCAGCGCGATCAACATGGTCTGCATGTCCCCCATGGGCGCGGACGATGCCAGCCTTTCAGCCCAGTGTCATCCATATCTCTCACCATGGGCGGGCTTGACCCGCCCATCCAACTTTGTTCCGCCTGGGAAAGTTGGGACGGCGCGCCACCGCTGCCGCCAGCGCCGGAGGCCGGCCATGGAGAATATTATTGAGACTTCCTGCCGAACACGCATTCGCCGCCGACGAAGGTCATCTTCGCCCGGCCCTGGAAGCGGCGGCCCTCGAAGGCGGTGTTGCGGGCGCGCGAATGGAGCGCCTCGGCCTCGACCAGGAAGGGCTCGCCCGGATCGAACAGCACCAGATCGGCGGGCGCGCCCTTGGCCAGCGTGCCGCCGGAAAGGCCCAGCAGCCTGGCGGGTGCGGCGGTGACGGCTTTCAGCACCGTCATCAGGTCGGCGCCATTGTGATGCAGCGACAGCACCACCGGCAGCAGCGTCTCCAGCCCCACCGTCCCTGCGGCGGCGACGGCGAAGGGCTGGCGCTTGGTATCGGCGCCCTGGGGCTGATGGGCGGAGACGATCACATCGATGGCGCCGCTCGCCACGCCCTCGGCCATGGCGGCGCGGTCGGCCTCGCTGCGCAAGGGCGGCTTGACCTTGCGGAAGGTGTAGTAGGAGCCGACATCCAGCTCGTTCAGCGCCAGATGATGGGCGGCGACGCCGCAGGTGATGGGCAGGCCGCGCGCCTTGGCCGCCACGATCAAGTCCAGCGCCGCGCGGGTGGAGATCTGCGCGAAATGGTAGCGCGCGCCCGTCAGTTCGACGAGGGCGATGTCGCGCGCCACGATCATCGCCTCGGCGATGGCGGGGGCGGCGGGCAGGCCCAGGCGGGTGGCGAATTCGCTTTCGGTGGCCGAAGCACCTGCCGTCAGCTCCGGCTCCTCGGCATGGGCCATCACCAGCGCATCGAAGGTGGCGGCATAATCCAGCGCCCGGCGCAGCACACGCGCATTGGCGATAGTGCGCTCCGCGTCGGAGAAGGCCACCGCGCCCGCCTCGCGCAAGAGGCCGATCTCGGTCATGGCCTCGCCGCGCAGCCCCTTGGTCAGCGCCGCCACGGGGGCGACGCGCACCTTGGCGGTGGCGGCGGCGCGGCGCAGCAGGAAATCCACCAGCGACGGCTCGTCGATCACCGGATGGGTGGAGGGCATCACCGCCATGGTGGTGACGCCGCCCGCCGCCGCGGCGTCGGAGGCCGAGGCCAGTGTCTCGCGATGCTCCGCCCCCGGCTCGCCGGTATGGACGCAGGCATCCACCAGCCCCGGCGCCAGCACCAGCCCGCGCGCGTCGATCACTTCGGGATCGTTGGGCTCGGCATCGTTGAAGAGGCGCGGGCCCACATCGGCGATGCGGCCATTCTCGACCAGAAGGCCGCCCTTCACGTCCAGACCGCTGGCCGGGTCCAGCAGGCGCGCACCCCGGAAGGCGATGCGGCTTTTCATGCCCACCCCCGGCTCAGGGCGTCCAGCACCGCCATGCGCGCGGCCACGCCCATCTCCACCTGCTCGGCGATCAGGCTGACTTCCACATCGTCGGCGATGTCGCTGGCGATCTCCACGCCTCGGTTCATCGGCCCCGGATGCATCACCAGCGCGCCGGGCCTGGCATAGGCCAGCTTCTCGCGGTCCAGGCCATAGAAGCGGAAATATTCGCGGCTCGACGGGATGAAGGCCCCGCCCATCCGCTCCAGTTGCAGCCGCAGCATCATCACGATGTCGGCGTCCTTCAGTCCTTCGCGCATGTCGGTGCAGACCTCGACCCCGAAACGGTCCGCGTCGGCGGGTAGAAGCGTGCGCGGCGCCACCAGCCGCACCCGCGCGCCCATCATCGCCAGCAGCCGCAGGTTCGAGCGCGCCACGCGGCTGTGCAATATGTCGCCGCAGATGGCGACGATGCGGTTCTCGAAGCCGCCCAGGCGGCGGCGGATGGTGAGCGCGTCCAGGAGCGCCTGGGTGGGATGCTCATGGGCGCCGTCGCCCGCATTGATCACGCTGCAGGTCAGCTTGCGCGACAGAAGCTCGGCCGCGCCCGCATTCTCGTGCCGCACCACCAGCATGTCGGGGCGCATGGCGTTCAGGGTGGTGGCGGTGTCGATCAGCGTCTCGCCCTTGGAGACGGACGAGGTCTTCACCGCCATGTTCATCACATCCGCGCCCAGCCGCTTGCCCGCCAGCTCGAAGCTGGACTGGGTGCGGGTCGAAGCCTCGAAGAACAGATTGATCAGGGTGCGGCCCTTGAGCAGGGCGGTCTTCTTGTCCGCGGCCCGGCTCTGCCCGACATAGGATTCGGCCAGGTCGAGCAGGGCGGTGACCTCGTCCGGCGAAAGCCCTTCGATCCCCAGCAGGTGGCTGGACTTCAGGATCGGCAGCGGGTGCGGCGATGTCATTAAAGCCGGGCTTATAGGGGCAGGGGGCGGAACCGGCAAGTTCCCTGGCGTCATCTTTTTGGGCACCTGCCAACATTTTCCAGGGAACGGTTGGCGTGCTCCGGCATTCCGGTTTCAGGGTAATCAAGGAACTGTACCATGACCGTCCTGACGCGCGCCGCCAGCATCGTTGCTTTGTCCGCCTTTCTGGCCTCGGGCGCCCTGGCGGCTCCAGCCGCCCCGCTTCCGGCCGGCAAGCCCGCGGGCGTCAAGCAGGCGGCCCTGGAAACCCCGGCCCTGATCTGGGTCGGCGCGGCGGCGGTGATCGCCGTGACCATCGCGGTCGTCGCCAGCGACGATGACGGCGACGGCCCGATCACGACCGCCACGGGCACGGCGCCTTAAGCAGGGCCGCCGGTCATCTCCTCCAGGCTCCGGCCCGCCGGTTCGGGCAGGAGCCAGAGCATGAGGAGCACGATGGGCGCGGCCAGCAGCATGGCCGAGATGGCGGGGCCATGCCCGCCCAGCAGGTCATAGAGCACGCCTTCCAGCGCCAGCGCGAACGCGCCCGCGCCGACGGAGAAGAGATAGCGCAGCCCGGAGACGGTGGCGCGGTATTCGGTGGGCAGGATTTCCAGCGCGAAGCCCGCGATCAGCGCCTCGCCCGCGAAGAAGCCGAAAAAGGCCAGGACCCATAGCAGCGGCAGCAAGGGTCCGGTCATGCCGCTGTAGAAGAGGGCGAAGCCCGCCGTCGCGACAATGACGATCAGGCTGGTCATGGGACGGCGGCCGATCCGGTCGGACAGGCGCCCCGCCAGGATGGCCAGCGCCAGCCCCACCAGCCCGCCGGGGATCAGCACCGCGCTGACCTCGCCGGGACTGTAGCCATGCACGTCCTGCAGATATTTGCTCGACAGCACGCTGGCGGGCGAAACCGCGAAGCCGAAGGCCATGGCCGCGGTCAGGATCGCGGCGAGCCGCCCCGGATAGGCTCTGGCCACCGCCACGATCAGGCCCGCGATCTCCATGGGCCGCTTGCGGTGGGGTTGCAGGTCCAGCGCCTCGAAGCGCCGCGTCTCCGGCAGGTTGCGGCGCAGGACGGCGACGACGATCAGCGGCAGCGCGCCGATCACATACATGGACCGCCAGCCATAGGGCAGGATTTCCACGGCGATGAACACCACCGCCGCCAGGCCCGCGCCGACATAGTTGAAGGCGCTGAGCGTGCCCGTGGCCCAGCCGCGCGCGCGCTTGGAGACTTCCTCGGCGATCACCACCAGGCAGAGCATCTCCTCGGCATAGCCGAAGATGCGGGTGAAGACCTGCGCCCAGACGAATTGCGCATAGTCGCCGGCAAAGGCGGTCAGCAGCGTGAACAGCGCCTGTCCGGCGATGGTGAACACCAGAAGCGTGCGCCGCCCCACCAGATCGGCGAAGGCGGCGAGCAGCAGGGCGGCGATGGCCGCCAGCCGGAAATAGGCGACGGTCAAGCCCACCTGGTTTTCGGGAATGGCGAGGCTCTGCTGAATCTGCGGGATCGCCAGCCCGAAGACATTCATGTCGTATCCGGCGAAAAGCGCCGCCGCGCCCACCAGCAGGAAGACGCGTTCCTGCCGCCTGTCCAGCGCCTCGGGCGGGCGCAGGCCCGGCGGCAGCCAGCGAAAAGTGCGGACGGTCCCCGCGGCTTCGCTCATCGGCCTGCGCCTTTGAGATAGCGCAGCCGGTCCAGCGCGCCCTGCAGGATGTAGGCCGCCGCCATCTTGTCCACCACATCGGCGCGGCGGGCGCGGGAGGCGTCGGCTTCCAGAAGGGTGCGGGTGACGGCGCTGGTGGACAGCCGCTCGTCCTGGAGAATCAGCGGCACCGCCCGGCTTCCCGCCCAGTTGCGGGCGAAGGCCCGGGCCGACTGGGCCGACGGCCCGTCGGAGCCGTCCATGTTGAGCGGCAGGCCCACCACCAGCGCCCCCACCCCCTGCTCACTTATTATAATGTCCAGCCGGGCGGCGTCGGCGGCGAACCGGCCCCGCTTCAGGGTCTGCATGGGGGTGGCGACGGTCAGCAGCGTGTCCGACAGGGCCAGGCCGATGGTCTTTTCCCCCAGGTCCAGCCCCAGCAGGCGCCTGCCGGGCGCGATGTCCAATTCTTCCAGCGGGATAATCGCCACATATGCCCCTTCGGCTTGCCTCCGGACCCCCCGGTTGCTAGCAAGCTCGCACCTTATCTAGCTAGCAGGAATACCATGTCCGTGGACAAGGACACCGTGCGCCGAATCGCCAAGCTGGCCCGCCTGGCCGTTCCCGAGGAGCGGCTGGAGCCGATGGCCCGGGAGCTGAACGGCATCTTCCAATGGGTGGAGATGCTGGGTGAGGTGAAGGTGGAGGGGGTGCCGCCGCTGACCTCGGTGGTGGCCCAGAAGCTCAAATGGCGCAAGGACGAGGTGACGGACGGCGGCAACGCCGACGCCCTGATGGCCAACGCCCCCGGCGGCGAGGATCACTTCTTCACCGTGCCCAAGGTGGTCGAATAATGCCCGGTTCTTCTTCCAACGATCTGACCGCCATGACCCTGGCCGGGGCGCGCGACGCGCTGAAGGCCAGGAAGATTTCCTCGCGCGAGCTGACGGCGGCCTTCATCGCCGCCATCGAGGCGGGACGCGGCCTCAACGCCTTTGTCACCGAGACGGCGGAGGTGGCGCTCCTGATGGCCGACGCCTCCGACAAGCGCCTGGCGGCGGGCGAGGCGGGCGCGCTGGAAGGCCTGCCGCTCGCCATCAAGGATTTGTTTTGCACCAAGGGCACCCGCACCACCGCCGCCTCGAAGATTCTGGGTGATTTCGTGCCGCCCTATGAATCCACCGTCACCCAGAATCTGTGGAACGCGGGCGCGGTGATGCTGGGCAAGACCAATCTGGACGAATTCGCCATGGGCTCGTCCAACGAGACCAGCTTCTTCGGGCCGGTGGTCAATCCCTGGCGCGCCAAGGATTCCAACATGAACCTGGTGCCGGGCGGCTCGTCGGGCGGCTCCTCGGCCGCCGTCGCCGCCGATCTGTGCCTGGCCGCCACCGGCACCGACACGGGCGGCTCGATCCGCCAGCCTGCCGCCGTCACCGGCACGGTCGGCCTCAAGCCCACCTATGGCCGCTGCTCGCGCTACGGCATCGTCGCCTTCGCCTCCTCGCTGGACCAGGCCGGGCCGATGACCAAGACGGTGCGCGACGCCGCCATCCTGCTCGCCAGCATGGCGAGCGTGGACCCCAAGGATTCCACCAGCGTGGACCTGCCGGTGCCCGATTACGAAAGCGTCCTGGAAGGCGGCGTGAAGGGTTTGCGTGTCGGCATCCCGAAGGAATACCGCATCGAGGGCATCCCCGCCGATGTCGCCGCCCTATGGGACAAGGCGGCGGACTGGCTCAAGGCCCAGGGCGCCGAGATCGTCGAAGTCTCGCTTCCCCACACAAAGTACGCCCTGCCGACTTATTATATCGTCGCCCCGGCCGAGGCGTCTTCGAACCTGGCGCGCTATGACGGCGTGCGCTTCGGCTATCGCGCCGCCCATCCCCGCGACATCACCGACCTTTACGAGCGCAGCCGCGGCGAGGGCTTCGGCGCGGAGGTGCAGCGGCGCATCCTGATCGGAACCTATGTGCTCTCGGCGGGCTATTACGACGCTTATTATGCCCGCGCCCAGCGCCTGCGCACCCTGATCAAGCGCGACTTCGACGCCGCGTTCGAGACGTGCGACGTGCTCCTAACCCCCTCGACCCCCGGCCCGGCCTTCGGCCTGGGCGCCAAGACCTCCGACCCGCTGGAGATGTATCTGCAGGACGTCTTCACCGTCACGGTGAACCTGGCGGGCCTGCCCGGCATCTCGGTGCCGGGCGGCCTTACCGAGAGCGGCCTGCCGCTGGGGCTTCAACTGATCGGCAAGGCGTTCGACGAGGGCACGCTGCTGCGTGCCGCCCAGGCGGTCGAGACGGCGGCGGATTTCAGGGCGAAACCGGCCAAATGGTGGGCGGCATGAAGACGATCAAAGGAAGTTCCGGCGAGTGGGACATCGTGATCGGCATGGAGGTCCATGCCCAGGTCCTGTCCAACGCCAAGCTCTTCTCCGGCGCCTCGACCGCATTCGGCGCCGCGCCCAACAGCCAGGTGAGCTTCGTGGATGCGGGCATGCCGGGCATGCTGCCCGTCATCAACGAGAAATGCATCGAGCAGGCGGTGCGCACCGGCCTGGGCCTCAAAGCCAGGATCAACCTGCGCAGCGTCTTCGACCGGAAGAACTATTTCTATCCCGACCTGCCCAGCGGCTATCAGATCAGCCAGTACAAGGACCCGATCGTGGGCGAGGGCGAGGTCACCATCGACCTCAAGAGTGGCGAAAGCATCACGGTGGGGATCGAGCGCCTGCATCTGGAGCAGGATGCGGGCAAGAGCCTGCACGACCAGCACCCGGACACCAGCTTCGTGGACCTCAACCGGGCAGGCGTGGCGCTGATGGAGATCGTCACCAAGCCCCATATGCGCTCCCCGGAAGAGGCGGCGGCCTTCCTCAAGAAGCTGCGCGCCATCGTGCGCTATCTGGGCACCTGCGACGGCAACATGGACGAAGGCTCCATGCGCGCCGATGTGAATGTCTCGGTCTGCCGGGCGGGGGGCTATGAGAAGTTCCGCGCCGACGGCTCCTTCAAGCACCTCGGCACCCGCTGCGAGATCAAGAACGTCAATTCGGTGCGCTTCATCGCCCAGGCGGTGGAGTATGAGGCCCGCCGCCAGGTCGAAATCCTGGAGGAGGGCGGCACCGTCCGCCAGGAGACCCGGCTGTTCGATGCCCGCGCGGGCGAGACGCGCTCCATGCGCGGCAAGGAGGAGGCGCACGACTATCGCTACTTCCCCGATCCCGACCTGTTGCCGCTGGAGCTGGAGCAGGCCTGGGTGGACGCCATCGCCGCCTCGCTGCCCGAGCTGCCGGACGAGAAGCGCGCCCGCTTCATCGCCCAGGGGTTGAGTCCCTATGACGCTTCGGTGCTGGTGAGCGAGCGCGAGCTGGCCGATTATTACGAGGAACTGGCCCAGGGGGTGGACGCCAAGGCCGCCGCCAACTGGCTGAACAACGAAATCCTGGGCCGCCTCAACAAGGCGGGCCTCGCCATCACCGAATGCCCGGTCCCGGCCGCCGCCAACAACGCCATCATCCGCATGACGGCGGACGGCACCATCTCCGGCAAGATCGCCAAGGACCTCCTGGACATCGTCTGGACCGAGGGCGGCGACCCGGAGGCGGTGGTCGAGACCCGCGGCCTGCGCCAGGTGACCGACACCGGCGCCATCGACGCCGCCATCGAGGTGGTGATCGCCGCCAACCCCGGCAAGGTCGAAGAGGTGAAGCACAAGCCCAAGCTGGCGGGCTGGTTCGTCGGCCAGGTGATGAGAGAGACGGGCGGAAAAGCGAATCCGGCGGCGGTCAATGCCGCCCTCAAGGCCCGACTCAACCTGCCCGACGAGGGGTGATTCGCACAAAATGCGCGGGACGCGGACCGGGGCCGGCTTTTTCGCGGTTTTTTCTCCGTATACAGAATGATACGTTTAAGCCTTGTAAAATGGGGCTTTCTTGCACATCGCCATTTTTGGGGCTTTTTGGATGTCAAGTCCGATTTGCATTTCAAAAAACAAGTAATTCATATTGTTGACGTTCTTGGGGGGCGGCGCCCGCGTCGCTCGGACCCGGACAAACGATAGAGGAGTTGTACTCATGGCTGCGAAGAAGAAGGCCAAGAAGGCCACCAAGAAGAAGGCGACCAAGAAGAAGGCCGCCAAGAAGAAGAAGTAATCGGCCTGACGGCTGATTGATCTTCTCGGGTCCCCTGACACTTTCTCGGGGAGCATCCGATGAATAAAGCGAAGGCCGCGGTCCCGTAACAGGTACCGCGGCCAAGCTGTTTTGGGCCGGTGCCTTGCGCCTCGCAAGGCTCGACGCGTTCCTCGCTCTCGCAGGTCCACCGGACCTGCTCGCGCGCTTCGCGCGCCGCTCGTCACGGTACCGCGGCCAAGCTGTTTTAGCGCCGCCCGTTCTGTGCATGATGCCGCCCCGCGCAAGACATGGGAGACGGCGATGGCGAAAAAGGCGGCGAGGAAACCGGGCAGGGCGGCGAAGCGGATCCCGGCCCGCAAGGCCGGGGCAGTCCGGCCCCTGAGGCCCATCCAGCTCTATTATTGGCCCACCCCCAACGGCCATAAGGTCAGCATCCTGCTGGAGGAGCTGGGGCTGCCCTACACGCTCCACCCCATCAATATCGGCAAGGGCGAGCAGTTCGCCCCCGCCTTCCTCAAGCTCTCCCCCAACAACCGCATCCCGGCCATCCTCGATCCCGACGGGCCGGGCGGGCGCCCGGTCTCGGTCTTCGAGTCCGGGGCGATCCTGCAATATCTCGGCCGCAAGACCGGCAAGCTCTATCCGACGGAGGAGCGGGCCCGCATCGCGGTGGAGGAATGGCTGTTCTGGCAGGTGGGCGGTCTCGGCCCCATGGCGGGGCAGGCCAACCATTTCAAACTCTATGCGCCCGAGGACGTGCCTTACGGCAAGAAGCGCTACACCGAGGAGACGCGCCGCCTGCTGGGGGTGATGAACACCCGCCTTGGGAAGAAGAAATATCTGGCGGGCGCCTATTCCATCGCCGACATCGCCTGCTTCTCCTGGGTGAAGTCCGCCTCCCGCCATGTGCCGCTGGAGCCCTTCCCGCATCTGTCGGACTGGTTCGCGCGGGTGGGCAGGCGCCCCGCCGTGCAGCGCGGCATGGCGGCGGGTGCGGAATTGCGCAGACCGTAGTCATTGGCATTTCTGCGCTTGCTGTGCCACGAGGCTCACTGTCATGGCCCGCAAATGCGGGCCACCCCAGACCGACACCGCGCAGACGCTGGAAGATCAGGCGGTCATGCCTGCGGGTGCGGAATGACGGGAAGGGGGCATTAGCTCTTCCTTCACCATCCCTAATCGCTTTTAGCGATTATGACTAACGCGCATTTACCGCGTCTTAGTTTCTTTGCCTTCACCATGACGGCGCACGAAAGAGGAATCTTTCGCCGCATCTGAGGTCGTGAAGGGAGACCGACGTGGCGTGCATCGATATGGACAGCCTGGCGCAGTATGAGCAGGACGCCAAACGCGGCCGCGCCGAAGCGCTCTACAATCTGGGCCTGGCCTATTCCACCGGCCAGGGCGTCGCGACGGACTATGTCGTGGCCCACAAATGGTTCAACCTGGCGGCGGCCCGCGGCGTCGAGGACGCCAAGCGCTGGCGCAACCAGCTTGCCGAAGAGATGAACCCCGGCCAGATCGCGCTGGCGCAGAGGCTCGCGCGCGAATGGCTGAGCCTCTTCAAATAGACACGCGCGGGTCTTTTGCGTCGTGAGTTCGTCGCGCGTGCTCAAGTACTATCGTACGCTCCGCGCGACGCTCCTGCTCGCGCCGCAAAATCCCTCGCGCTCTCATCCGTAGGTTCCGTCGGCCGCCTCAGGCGGTTTTTTGCTGCCTACGGCCCCGTGGGCGAAGGCGGCGGATTGGGGCCATAGAGATCCTCCAGGATCGCGGGCCGCGCCACCCCGCCCGCCAGCCGCGCCCGGTAGACGCTGAAATTCTCCAGCACCCGCGCCACATAGTTGCGCGTCTCCGGATAGGTGATGCGCTCGATCCAGTCGATCGGGTCCACCCCGGGCAGGCGCGGATCGCCGTTGACCCGTGCCCAGCGCGTGGCGTTGCCCGGTCCGGCATTGTAGGCGGCGATGGCCAGCGGCAGGGAGCCGTTGAAGCGCGCCAGCAGGCCCGCGATCTCGGTCATGCCCAGCCGGATGCTGTAGCTGGCGTCGCCCACCAGCGCCTCGGGGCGATAGGGCAGGCCCGCCTGCCTGGCCACCACCTTCGCCGTCTCGGGCATCACCTGCATGATGCCGCGGGCGCCGGCGCTGGAGACGGCATAGGGATCGAACTCCGACTCCTGCCGGATCAGGCCCAGCACCAGCCCGGGCGGCGGCGTCATGCCGGGGCCGGAATAGGCGGGCAGCGCGATTACCGGATGGCTGTGCTCCAGCACCAGGTTGCCCTCATAGCCCAGCCCCTTGGCCAGCCGCACCGCGATCTCCGGATAGCCCCATTGCGCCAGGCTCTGCATCAGCCGCCGGGTGCGGGCGGCGCCGGGGCGCGCCGCCAGCTCGGCATCCACGAACAGCCGGAGCTCGGCTGTCTGGCCCAGCTCGGCCAGCACCTTGATCGCGGGCATCAGCGGCGAGGCTTCCAGCTCGCTTTCCGGCGCGGGCGTGACGGGCGCATCGGTCAGGCGCAGCATCTGCCCGGTCTTCACCAGCGACAATTGCCCGTAGAAAGTTTCGGGATAGGCGCTGGCGCGGCGATATTGCGCCATGGCGTTCGCGGCATCGCCTGCCGCCTCCAGCGCCCGGCCCTGCCAATATTGCGCCTTGGCCTTGGAGATGGGGCGGCTCACCGCGCTCTCCATGCGCTGGAACCAGGGCAGCGCCTCGCGCGGCTCCTTCAGGTGGCGCAAGAGGATGAAGCCGCCCAAAAACTGCTGCTCGGAATAGTCGGCGCCGCTGGACAGCCCGGCATGGCGCACGATCTCCAGCGCCTTCCTGGGATCGCCGTCGGTCAGGGCGTCGCGCGCCTGGATATTGTGCTCGCTCCACCAGCGGTCGGCATGGTCCTTGAGCGCCCCCGCCGGAATGCGCAGCAGCATGGCGTGCGCGGCATCGTTCTGGCCGTCGCGGCGCAGCGCCACCGACCAGTCATAGAGCAGGGCGGGATCGGAGGAGCCCGCCACCGCCGCCAGCTCCTTGGCCGCATTCCTTACGCCGCCGGCGCCCAGCGCCACGCGCGCGCGCAGCACCGCCGTGTCGCGGGGGATGCGCGCCAGCAGGCGGCGCGCCGCCGTCACCTCGCTGCGCCAGAGCAGGGTCTCGATCCGCGCCCGGTCGTCGGCGGGGGTGATGATCGCGCCATGATTCTGGATGATGGAAAGCTCGGTGGCGGCGTCGAAGCTGCCCGTGCGCCAGGCTTCGCGCAGCAGCGCCTGGCCGCGCGCCGCCTGGCCGGTGGCGATCAGCGCCGCGCCCAGGCGGACGCGGCCGATGGCGGTGGCGGGCGCGCGACTGCCGAACCAGGCCGCCAGCAGGGCGGGGTCCATGTCGGGCGTGATCGCCTGCTCGGCGCGGGACAGCAGCAGCGGTCGTCCCGGCCATCCGGCGGGCAGCGTCCGCAGCACGCTATCGATTTCATGGAAGCTGGCGGTGCCGCTCAGCCGGGCATAGCGCCATTCCAGCAACTGCCGGGGCAGGGGATCGGTCCCCTGCGCGGCGATGGCCCGCGCCCCGATCCAGTCATTGCGCTCCACCGCCTCATAGGCGCGGCTGTAGACGGCGCGGTCCGCGGCCGAGAGCACGCGGATGGTGCTGGGCTTCGGCGGCGCAGCAAGAGCGGCGGCGACGGCCCCGGCGATGGCCAGGGCGGGAATGGCGGCAATGAAACGGGTGGAAATCATGGCGCGGATGCTTGTCGAAAGGGCGGCTTCAGCTTAGACGGAGCGGCCACCCGGGGGCCAGACCGAACTCCGCGCCCACGGGCATGAGACCAATGGAACCCGCCCCATGAGCGCCAGCAACAGCGTCGTCAACCGCATCAAGGGCTCGATCACCGCCCTCATCACCCCCTTCAAGGACGGCAAGGTGGACGAGGCGGCCTTCCGCAAGCTGGTGAACTGGCAGATCGCGCAGGGCACCCATGGCCTGGTTCCCTGCGGCACCACCGGCGAATCGCCCACCCTCAGCCATGAGGAGCACAACCGGGTGATCGAGATCTGCGTCGAGGAGACGGCGGGCCGCGTGCCGGTGATCGCGGGCGCCGGGTCCAACTCCACCACCGAGGCGATCGAACTGACCAGGTTCGCCAAGTCGGTGGGCGCCGACGCCGTGCTGTCGGTGACGGGCTATTACAACAAGCCGTCGCAGGAAGGGCAGTACCGCCACTTCATGGCGGTGGCCGATGCGGTGGACATCCCCATCATCCTCTACAACATCCCGCCGCGCGCCATTGTCGAGATCGGCGTGGAGACGATGGCCCGGCTGGCGAAGCATCCCAACATCATCGGGGTGAAGGATGCCACCGCCAACCTCTTGCGCCCCAGCCGCGAACGCCACGCCATCGGCAAGGCCACCCACGGCAAGGATTGGCTGCTCCTGTCCGGCGAGGACGGCACGGCCCTGGCCTATGCCGCCCATGGCGGGCATGGCTGCATCTCGGTCACGGCCAATGTCGCGCCCAGGCTCTGCGCCGAATTCCAGACGGCGCTGCTGGCGGGCGACTTCGCCAAGGCGCTGACCTATCAGGACCGGCTGCTGCCGCTGCACGACGCGCTCTTCGTCAATCCCAATCCCGCGCCGGTCAAGTATGCCGCCTCGCTTCTGGGCCTCTGCTCGGCCGAGGTGCGCCTGCCCCTGGTCGAGGCCGACGAGACGGCCCGCGCCCGGGTGAAGGAGGCGATGGCCTTCGCGGGGCTGATCAAATAGCGCTAGTGTCATTCCGGGCGAGCGGCGCGAGACCCGGAATCCACCCTGCCGCTTGCACCATGGATCCCGGCTCGCGCGCTGCTCGCGCAGCGCTGGCCGGGATGACAGGTTCTGAGGAATGGCCAAGAAGAAAAAAGACGACACCGCCAAGCTGATCGCCGAGAACCGCAAGGCCCGCTTCAGCTACAGTATCGGCGACACGCTGGAAGCGGGCATCGTGCTGACGGGCTCGGAGGTGAAGTCCCTGCGCGGCGGCAAGTCCACCATCGCGGAGAGCTATGCCCATGCCAAGGACGGCGAATTGTGGCTGGTGAACGCCTACATCCCCGAATATCTCCAGGCCAGCCGCTTCAACCATGAGCCGCGCCGCCCGCGCAAGCTCCTGGTGCACAAGCGCGAGGCGGGCAGGCTGGCCGCCGCCATCCAGCGCGAGGGCATGACCCTGGTGCCGCTCAAGATGTATTTCAACGAGAAGGGCCGGGCCAAGCTGCTGCTGGGCCTGGCCAAGGGCAAGAAGCTGCACGACAAGCGCGAGACCGAGAAGCAGCGCGATTGGGCCCGCGACAAGGCCCGGCTGCTGCGCGACAGGGGCTAGGGTCCGCTCTCATCCCCGGCGCGCGATGCGGCGCTCCGCCGGGAATGGCAACGGCGTGGAATCTGCGCTATGTCTGGCGGCAATTCGGCCGTCCCGGCACGCTCACCCGAGGGAGATTTGCATGAAGCGTACCGCCATCCTCCTGACCGCCACCGTCCTGCTTGCGGGTTGCAGCACCTGGTCCGGCAAGGGCACGCCCGGCAATCCCGGCGCCACGCCCTATGCGGGCGAGCCGGGCAGCGTCTTCGACCCCAATGCAGGCCCGCCGCGCCCGGTACATCCCGATATCTATGACCGTCCATCTTCCGAACTGATGGCCCCGGCCTCCCCGGTGCTGCCGCAGGTCTCGCCCGCCCCCGCGCCTGCCCGCTAGGGCGTCACCCCAGCCCGGCCAGCGTCTTGGCGTCCGCCACCACCCGCTCGAACATGGGCGTGGTGAGGACGCCGGTGTTGGTGTTGTAGCGCGAGCAGTGATAGCTCGAGATCAGCTTGAAGCGGCCGATCTCATAGACTTTCCCATGGGTGAAGGGATGGGCGGCGATGCGCGCGCCCAGCGCCTTCAGCGCGCTGTCATGGGCGATCTTGCCCAGCGCCAGGATCACCTTCACCTTCGGCAGGGTCTCAAGCTCCGACACCAGGAACCGGCGGCAGGTGGCGATCTCCGACGGCTCGGGCTTGTTCTGCGGCGGCACGCAGCGCACCGCATTGGCGATGCGGATATTCACCAGCCTGAGCGTGTCGTCGGCGCGCTCCTCATAGGCGCCCGCCGCCAGCCCCAGCTTCAGCAGCGTCTCGTAGAGCAGATCGCCCGCCCAGTCGCCGGTGAAGGGCCGCCCGGTGGCGTTGGCCCCGTGCAGACCCGGCGCCAGCCCCGCGATCAGGATGGCCGCGTCCAGCGGCCCGAAGCTGGGCACCGGCGCGTTCCAATAGGCGGGGAATTTCACCCGGTTCTCGTGCCGGAAGGCCAGCAGGCGCGGACAGAGCGGGCAATCCCGGGGCGGTTCGGCGGGAAGGGTCATGCGCCCGGCGTAAAGCCTGGCGGGCGCCAAGTCTAGCTGGCGGGCGCCAGCGGCGCCGGAGCGGGCGCGCGGCCGCCTTCGCGCGCGATCTGGGTGCGGATATCGTCCAGCTCGATGAAATTGTCGGCCTGGCGGCGCAGCTCGTCCGCCACCATGGGCGGAGAGGTGCGGATGGTGGAGACGATGCTCACCCGCCGCCCGCGCCGCTGCACCGCCTCGACCATGCGGCGGAAATCGCCGTCGCCGGAGAAGATCACCACATGGTCCACACAGGCGCTCATTTCCATCACGTCGATGGCCAGCTCGATGTCCATGTTGCCCTTGACCCGCCGCCGCCCGGCCGCGTCGGTGAATTCCTTGAGCGGCTTCGTCACCACCGAGAAGCCGTTATAGTCCAGCCAGTCCACCAGGGGGCGCAGGGGCGAGAATTCCTGATCCTCGGCGACGGCGGTGTAATAGAAGGCGCGCACCAGGACGCCCTTGCGGGCGAACAGCTCCAGGAGCCGCTTATAGTCTATGTCGAAACCCAGGCCCTTGGCCGCGCCATAGAGGTTGGCGCCGTCAATGAACAGGGCCAGCTTCTCCGACGGATAGAACAACATCATGACCTCCAATGACCCGCCTGAAATCCTGATCGCGCTTGGGGCCAATATCCCCTCGCGGGCAGGCCCGCCGCCTGAAACCCTCAAGGCGGCGCTGGCCGCACTCGCCGCGGCGAACGTCGCCGTTCTGAAAATCTCGTCCTTCCACGAAACCGCCGCCTGGCCCGATCCGTCGGACCCGCCCTTCACCAATGCCGCCGCTTCGCTCCGGTCCTCGCTGCAACCCTTTGCGCTGCTGGAACTTTTGCACGCCATAGAAACGGATTTCGGACGGGTCCGTTCCCGCGCCAACGCACCGCGCACGCTCGATCTCGATCTTCTGGCCCACGGACGCACGGTGTTGACGGACGAACGCCTGATCCTGCCGCATCCCCGGCTTGCGGAGCGGCGCTTCGTGCTGCAACCGCTGGCGGAAATCGCGCCCGCATGGCGCCATCCGGTTACAGGCCTGACGCCCGTCCAGATGCTGGCGGCATTACCGGCCTGACAGGTGCCGGAAAAACAGTCAGCGGCGGTTCTCGATGAAGGCTTCCTTGGCGGCCATGTCCCGGGCGATGCCCAGCACCATCATCTCCAGAGGCTCGGGCCCGGTCTGGGTGAAGGAATGGCTCTGGCCCAGATCCACCGGCACCGCATCGCCCGCCTTGATGGGCGCGGTCTCGCCGTCCACCGTCACCGTGCCCGCGCCGTTCATCACGATATAGGCCTCGCTCATGCCGCGGTCGGCGGTTTCGCCGATGCTTGCGCCCGGCGGCAGCATCACATGGTCCACATAGGTCCAGGTGGAGAGGAACACCGACGGCCCCAGCATGCGCCGGTACATCACCGTGCCGTTGCCGCCGCGATACTTCTCCCGCGGGCGCAGCAGGGCGCGGTCCATCCTGATGTTCATGAACTGGGGCGGGGTGTCGAGCGGCGCGCCCACCCGCCCGTCATTCAGGTCGAAGGCGTCATAGATCTTCGACAGGCCGACATTGATGTTCATGAACTCGATGGGCTTGTCGGTATGGTTGTAGATGGCATGGCTCGATCCCATGCGGTTGGGGGCGGCGGCGGGCGCGGTCAGAAGCGAGGTGCGGCCGTTGATGGTGAACTGCGCCTCGCCGGAGAAGATCACGAACATCTCCTCGGTGCGGTTGTGGAAGTGCTGGCCGATGCCGCTTTTGGGGTTGAGGCGTCCGCGATGGACGAAG
>Ga0182741_1003406_pt1 | contig 16986 bp, 9 predicted proteins | sample eDN5th37CBELigOP_FD_128874 | JGI IMG/M metagenome (GOLD analysis project Ga0182741, IMG submission 128874) | Enriched Organic Plus compost microbial communities from Emeryville, California, USA - eDNA 5th pass 37_C BE-Lig OP (version 2) (version 2) ...
ATGCCCATGGCGGCGATCGTCATCGTCGCCACAGCGGCAAGCTTCTTCAGCTTCATCTTTTTCCGTTCTGTGACATGGCGCACGCCTGTTAAGACGCCCCCATTCTGCTGTATTGACCTGGAGTTCTACGTCCCCCGACGTGTACAGCCCACATGCGAACCCCATGTACCGGGCGAATCATAACCGACATCACATCCGGAGTGTTATACCCATTTGCCCGAATGGAAACAGCATCGTGGCCGGTACAGGGGTGCCGTGATCTCCGTGTGACACATGCCTCTTTTCAGGCGAGTTAGGACATCCTGCGTGACGGCGGTATCACGTTTGACCTCTAGCGTGTCCGGGCACACGGTCTCCGATTCGACGCAGTCATAGCTACTGGCGGGTAACTCCAGATCAGACCAAGTTACCGGTGGGTAACTTAGCTTGCGTTACGATGCGGTGACTCATACCAGGCGGCACGACGCCGCCCCCGACACGAAAGGCCACGTATGAATGCCCTGACGATTACGTTGGGCACGATCGGCGTGCTGCTGAGCCTCGTGTGTTGGTTCGCGTTCATCAGCGGTGCGCTGAAGATGGTCAACACGATCCGGGTCGGCCAGCCGGCCCCGGACCGCTGGCGGCCGTTCTTCCCGCGCTTCAAGCAGATGGTCGTCGAATTCCTCGCGCACACGAAGATGGTCAAGTTCCGGACCGTCGGCTGGGCTCACTGGCTGGTGATGGTCGGCTTCATGCTCGGCGCGATCGTCTGGTTCGAGGCCTACGGCCAGACGTTCGACCCGAAGTTCCACTGGCCGCTCATCGGCAATACCGCCGTCTACCACTTCATCGACGAGATCCTCGGTCTCGGCACGGTGATCGGCATCCTGACGCTGATCTACATCCGCCAGCGCAACCATCCGCGTCAGCCCGGCCGGATGTCGCGCTTCAGCGGCTCGAACTTCAAGGCCGCCTACTTCGTCGAAGCGGTCGTGCTGCTCGAGGGCCTGGGCATGATCCTGGTGAAGGCCGGAAAGATCGCCACATACGGCGGCGGCCACCTTTCGACCGACTTCTTCACGATGCAGGTCGCCCGGATCCTTCCGGAGAGCCCCGAGCTCGTGTCGGTGTTCGCGTTCATCAAGCTCATGTCGGGCATGGTGTGGCTCTACATCGTCGGCCGCAACATCACCTGGGGTGTCGCCTGGCACCGCTTCTCGGCCTTCTTCAACATCTACTTCAAGCGTGAGGACGACGGCGGGCCCGCCCTCGGTGCCGCACGCCAGATGATGTCCGGCGGCAAGCCCGTCGACATGGAGGACGCCGATCCGGACAAGGACACCTTCGGTGCCGGTCGCATCGAGGACTTCACCTGGAAGGGCTGGCTGGACTTCACGACCTGCACCGAGTGCGGTCGCTGCCAGTCGCAGTGCCCTGCCTGGAACACCGGCAAGCCGCTGTCGCCGAAGCTGCTCATCACCTCGCTGCGCGATCACGGCTACGCCAAGGCCCCCTACCTGCTGGCGGGCGGTCGCACCGACATCGGTGGCGACGAGGTCGGCCTGGTCGATGCCGAGGGCAACCCGGACGAGGCCAAGCTCGCGAAGATCCCGGCGTCGGCCCGCGAGGAGTCGCGTCGCAAGCTCGTCGGCGAGACCGAGGCGCTCGTCGAGGCCGACGAGCTCGCTCCCGTCATCGACACCGAGACGCTGTGGTCGTGCACCAACTGTGGCGCCTGCGTCGAGCAGTGCCCGGTGGACATCGAGCACGTCGACCACATCATCGACATGCGCCGCTACCAGGTGCTCATCGAGTCGGACTTCCCGTCCGAACTCGCGGGTCTGTTCAAGAACCTCGAGAACAAGGGCAACCCCTGGGGCCAGAACGCGAAGGACCGGCTCAACTGGATCAACGAGCTGGAGTTCGAGATCCCGGTCTTCGGCCAGGACGCCGAGACCTTCGACGGCTACGAGTACCTGTTCTGGGTCGGTTGCGCCGGTGCCTACGAAGACCGCGCGAAGAAGACCACGAAGGCCGTCGCCGAGCTCCTCGCGACCGCCGGCGTGAAGTTCATGGTCCTCGGCGCCGAGGAGACCTGCACCGGCGACTCCGCTCGCCGCGCGGGCAACGAGTTCCTGTTCCAGCAGCTGGCGCAGCAGAACATCGAGGTCCTCAACGGCGTGTTCGAGGGTGTCGAGCAGAGCAAGCGCAAGATCGTCGTGACCTGCGCGCACTGCTTCAACGCCCTGAACAACGAGTACCCCCAGGTGGGTGGCACCTACGAGGTCGTCCACCACACGCAGCTGCTCAACCGTCTGGTGCGGGCGAAGAAGCTGGTCCAGGTCAAGCCGGTCGGTCAGAACGTGACCTACCACGACCCCTGCTTCCTCGGCCGTCACAACAAGGTCTACAACGCTCCGCGTGAGCTGATGGCCGCGTCGGGTGCGACTCTCGTCGAGATGCCGCGTCACGGCGAGCGGTCCATGTGCTGTGGTGCCGGTGGTGCCCGCATGTGGATGGAGGAGAAGATCGGTAAGCGCATCAACATCGACCGCGTCGACGAAGCGCTCACCACGGATCCCGCCAAGATCGCGACGGGCTGCCCGTTCTGCCGCGTGATGCTCACCGACGGTGTCACCGCACGCCAGGAGCAGGGCCAGGGCGAGGGCGTCGAGGTCGTCGACGTCGCGCAGCTCATGCTCGAGTCGATCGAGCGCGTCGAGGCCGACAAGCTCAGCGAGAACCTCAAGGTCGTCCAGCAGCCCAAGGCTCCGGTCGAGGTCGAGGAGAAGGCCGAAGAGATCGAGCAGGAGCGGGTCGAGGAGGTCGAGGCTGCGGCCGCGGCTCCCACGACTCCCAAGACCACCGGCGCTCCGAAGGCCGGCGGACTGCAGATGAAGGGCGGCCTGAAGGCTCCGGGCGCGAAGGCTCCCGGTGGCGCGAAGCCCGCTGCCGAGTCGGCCGAGGCTCCGGCCGCACCGAAGGCGAAGCCGGGCGGCCTGCAGCTCAAGGGTGGCCTGAAGGGTCCGGGCGCGAAGAAGGCTGCGGCTCCGGCCGCATCCGCTGCGTCGGTGGAGGCTCCCGCGGCCGAGGCACCGGCGGCGCCGAAGGCGAAGCCGGGCGGCCTGCAGATGAAGGGTGGTCTCAAGGCTCCGGGCGCGAAGGCACCGGGCGGCGCGAAGCCCGCCGCACCTGCCGCGTCGGCTCCGGCTGCCGAGGCTCCGACAGAGGCCCCGCAGGAGACGGCGATCCCGAAGGCCAAGCCGGGCGGACTCCAGCTCAAGAGCGGACTCAAGGGTCCGGGTGCGAGGAAGCCGGCGGCCCCTCAGGCCGCGGCACCGGCCGCTCCCGCCGAGCCGGCTCCGGCCGCCGAGGCTCCCGCTGCCGAGGCTCCCGCTGAGGCTCCGAAGGAAGCGGCGATCCCGAAGGCCAAGCCGGGCGGATTGCAGCTCAAGAGCGGTCTGAAGGGACCGGGCATCAAGAAGGCTCCGGCCGCACCGGCCCCGGCACCCGAGCCCGCCCCTGAGCCCGAGGCTCCCGCCGAGCCGGAAGCCCCGGTCGCCGAGGCAGCGCCGGAAACCCTGGTCGCCGAGGCGCCGGCCGCACCGGCCAAGCCGGAACCGGAGGCCCCGAAGGCCAAGCCGGGCGCCCTCGGCTTCAAGCCCGGCGCCAAGGCCCCCGGCCGCCGGTAGGTAGACAACCGAGAAGTGAGGCCCACAACCCGCGGAGTCAACGCTCCCGGTTGTGGGCCTCACTTCTGCGTTGGGAGCCCTCGTACGACGTAGCGCCCCACCGGCCCACTCCCCCGCTGCGCCAGCGCCACCGCATCGCGGAACTTCGACGCGAGCGCACCGGGCGTCTCCAGGTCGGCCCACGTCCAGCGCAGCACCACCCAGCCGGCGTGACGCAGCCGGTCCTCCCGCAGCTTCTCCCGGTAGACGACATCCTCGGCGTCTGCGGTGGCGACGCCGTCGCGCCGGTACTTGATCCGGCCGTCGAACTCCCCGAGCACCCCGAGTTCCGGCCAGAGGAAGTCGACGCGCGCGAGCCAGCGGTCGTTCGCGTCGAACACGTCGACCTGTTCGAGGGGCAGGGGCAGGCGTTCCCGGATCATCAGCACGCGGCTGCGCGACTCGCCGACACTGTCGCTGCGCTCGCTTATCGCGGCCACCGCGCGGCGGGCGCGGGCACGCCCCGGGTGGCTGCCCATCCGCGCGACCACCCGTTCCAGCTCGTCACGCGTGAGAAGTCCCTGCCGCAGCGCGCGGTCGCCGAGCACCACGGCGTGCTCGAACGACTCCGACGCCGCGACGTCCACGACCGTCCGCGCGACCCCCACCACCCGCACCCCGCACTTCTCGACGACGTCGGTCTCGTCGAGCCGCGCGGCGTGCATGACGCGGCCGGGTGTCCGTTTTCCACCGCTGGTGCGGGGGTAGGTGAGGTGGACGTCGTCGAGCGGCAGACCCCAGGGCCGCAGCCCGTGCAGGACCGCGGCGGAGACGTGGCTGATCGCGGCGTCCGGCGACGACACGCACACCGACGCCACCGCGCGGTAGGCGTGGCGGCCGTGGTCGTCGGTCGCGTCGTAGAGGGTGCGGGGCAGGTAGACGCCCGACGTCAGTCGCACCCACTCGCCGCGGCGGACGGAGGTGCGGATCTGCGCAGGTCCGTGGCCGCGCGCGAGGGCGTCGGTGCGGTGGATGAGGTCGTCGCGCATGCACCTCAGCGTCGGTCATCCGACACCGTACACTCCCCGCGCAGGGCCGATCGGCGCCGATCTGTGGATGAACCGGGCGCCTGTGGACTACCCGTAGCGCGCTTCGAGCGCGGCCCGCTTGCCGGGCTGGATGTTGATCCGGGAGAAATCACCGTTGTAGTGCGCGACCAGCCGCCGATCCATCAGTCGCCGCCACAGCGGCGGGACCAGCGAGGTGAGGATCAGGACCGCGTAACCGGCGGGGAGCTGCGGGGCTTCGGGCATGGAGCGGAGCGTCTGGTAGCGCCGCTGCGGGTTGGCGTGGTGGTCGCTGTGCCGCTGCAGGTTGTAGAGGAACAGGTTGGAGCACACGTGGTCGCTGTTCCAGCTGTGCTCGGGCCGCACCCGTTCGTAGGAGCCGTCGGGCCGCTTGTTGCGCAGCAGGCCGTAGTGCTCGAGATAGTTGGCGCCCTCGAGGAACATGACGGCCATGACGGCCTGGACGACGAGCCACGGCGCGATCGACCAGCCGAAGACCGCGATGAGCACGGCGTAGAGCACGACGCTCAGTACCCAGGCGTTGAGGATGTCGTTGTGGCGCAGGTTCCAGAACGACTTGCCGCGACGGCCGAGCCGCGCCTTCTCGTAGCGGATCGCCGAGCGCAGGCTGCCGAAGACGGTGCGCGGGAGGAACCACCAGTAGCTCTCGCCCATGCGGGCGGTGGCGGGGTCCTCCGGGGTCGCGACCCGCACGTGGTGCCCGTGGTTGTGCTCGACGAAGAAGTGCCCGTAGAACGACTGGGCGAGCGCGATCTTGGCGAGGCGTCGTTCGATGGTGGTGCGTTTGTGCCCGAGCTCGTGGGCGGCGTTGATGCCGACGCCGCCGACGATGCCGAGGGTCGCGGCCATGGCGAAGCGTTCGCCCCCGGCCATCGGCTGGGTCACCCAGCACCAGCATCCGAAGAAGAGTCCGGCGTACTGCAGCGGCAGGTACAGGTAGGTGCAGTAGCGGTAGTACCTGTCGTTCTCGAGGGCTTTCATCACCCGTTCGGGTGGGTTGCGGGTGTCGAGCCGGGCGAGGGCGTCGACGAGCGGGCACAGCACCGCGATGACGAGCGCGCCGGAGGCCCAGAACACCCCGAGTTTCAGGTACTTCACCAGGAAGTAGCCGATGAACGGACTGAGGGGTATGACCAGTCCGTACAGCCAGAAATATCGTTTGGGGTCTCTCCAGCCGTCGTACTGCTCCTTTCGACGGCTCGACGAATCCACCTTCACGACATCCATCTCCGCCCCTGTGGCACCGTTCGGTACAACGCCCCCCGCACTACCGAACGTAAAGCTCATACCGGTCAATCAAGTCGAATCGAGCGTACAAGCTGCACTTACTCATCGGTAAGGTAAACTACCTCTTTGTGGCGCATGGCATAGAAGCCGAGGGCGGCGCCGCACGAAGGTGCGACGCCGCCGGGTACGGAAGAAAACGGAATGCGAGCTAGATGACGCGCACACCCTGGGCCTGCGGGCCCTTCTGGCCCTGACCGATCTCGAACTCGACCCGAGCACCCTCGTCGAGGGTCTTGAATCCGGTCGCCTGGATCTCGGAGTAGTGAACGAAGACGTCCGCTCCCCCGCCGTCCTGTTCGATGAAACCGAACCCCTTCTCCGCGTTGAACCACTTCACAGTGCCCTGCGCCATACTGCTTGCTCCTTGCATTCCCGCAGGTCGACCCGACTTGCGTCCCTGATGGAACCTCGATCATCCCACTGATCCGGACATTCGTCGCGTCGGTTTCCCGACCTGTTACCACACGATCGGAAATGCGGATGAAATCGGGTTGCGCGGCGGTGGCACCATGTAAGCCGTGACTACCGAGGAGCAAGGCCACCTTCACCACCGCATCAACCGCCGGCTCGAGCAGTCGTCGAAGCTTCGCAACGTGCTGTACGAGATCCGCGGGCCGGTGCACGCCCACGCCGCGAGGCTCGAGGCCGAGGGGCATCGCATCCTCAAGCTCAACATCGGCAACCCGGCCCCGTTCGGTTTCGAGGCACCGAGCACGATCGTGCAGGACATGATCGCTGCGCTGCCGCACGCACAGGGCTACTCGGAGTCCAAGGGCATCATCTCGGCGCGACGCGCGATCGTCACCCGTTACGAGCTCGTGCCGGGCTTCCCGAAGTTCGACATCAACGACGTCTACCTGGGCAACGGCGTCTCGGAGCTCATCACCATCACGATGCAGGCCCTCCTCGACGACGGCGACGAGGTGCTGATCCCGGCGCCCGACTACCCGTTGTGGACGGCGATGACCTCGCTCGCCGGTGGCACGCCGGTGCACTATCTGTGCGACGAGAGCAACGACTGGAATCCGGACATCGAGGATCTCGAGTCGAAGATCACCGAGCGCACCAAGGCGATCGTGGTCATCAACCCGAACAACCCGACGGGCGCGGTCTACTCACACGAGGTGCTCGAGCAGATCGTCCATTTGGCCCGCAAGCACCAGTTGCTGCTGCTCGCCGACGAGATCTACGACCGGATCCTCTACGACGATGCGAAGCACGTCTCGCTGGCGTCGCTGGCTCCCGACCTGCTGTGCCTGACCTACAACGGCCTGTCGAAGACCTACCGGGTGGCCGGTTACCGGTCGGGCTGGATGGTCATCACCGGTCCGCGCGATCACGCCGAGGGTTTCCTCGAGGGTGTGGATCTGCTCGCGTCGACGCGTCTGTGCCCGAACGTGCCGGCGCAGCACGCGATCCAGGTGGCTCTGGGTGGTCATCAGAGCATCGAGGAGCTGATCCTGCCGGGTGGCCGCCTGCTCGAGCAGCGCGACGTGGCGTGGGAGCGGCTCAACGCGATCCCGGGTGTGAGCTGCGTGAAGCCGCGCGGTGCGCTGTACGCCTTCCCGCGTCTGGATCCGGAGGTCTACGAGATCCACGACGACGAGAAGCTGGTGCAGGATCTCCTGCTGCAGGAGCGCATCCTCATCACGCAGGGCACGGGCTTCAATTGGCCGAACCACGATCATTTCCGCATCGTGACGCTCCCGTGGGCGCGCGATCTGGCGGTGGCGATCGAGCGGATCGGCAACTTCCTGTCCTCCTACAAGCAGTAGGAGGGAAAGTTCCACCGGGGTCCAATGATCGTTACGGGAACGTTATAGAACCCGATTAGGGACCAAAGTCCCTGATCAGCCCGACATCGGACCCTACCCAAGTGGACAGTTTGCACTGTTCGTGACCACGGACACAGGTCCACCTCTTCCCGAGTCGGGTCTCGAACCAGTAATTTGTCTTATGGCACTTCGAGTGCCCGGGCTCCCTGGCCCATCGCCATCCCCCCTGTGCGAGGCCAGGTGACGGTGGCGGGGACACCCCCCCTGCTCCCCGCCACCACCAGCCCCTTTCTACTTTCTCCACCGCTCTGGCTAGCCTGTGCCGATGAGTCACGGACATGGACACGGCCACGGGCATTCGGACGGTCCCACTCCCCTCGGCCCCATCGCCGCCAAGATCGTCGTCGGGCTGCTCGCCGCCATCGGTGTGATGGTTCTCATCGGGACTTTCGTACTCTGGCCGGACACCCGCACCGTCGAGGTTCCTGCGCCTTTCCAGACCACCGGCGGCGACGCCGTCGTCACCGAGGCCGGCACCGTGATCGAGCAGGGCACCGGTCCCTGTGGCAGCCCGTCCTTCGGCCGTGTCTTCACCACCGAACCGCTGCCCCCGGCCGGCGCGGCCTACGAGTGCGAGCGCAGCATCGTCGCCATCGAGTCCGGCCCCAACTCCGGAGCGCGGACGCTGCTCGAGGTCATCCCCGGCCCGGGCCAGCCCGAACTGCAGGCCGGCGACGACATCCGCCTGGTCCGCCAGACCGATCCGTCGGGCGCCACCCAGTACTCCTTCTACGACTTCGCGCGCGGCCTGCCGCTCACCCTGGTGGTCGCGGCGTTCGCGATCGTCGTCGTGGTGGTCGCCCGCTGGCGGGGCCTGCGTGCCCTGATCGGCCTGGGCCTCGCGTTCGCGGTGCTCGTGGTGTTCATGCTGCCCGCCCTGCTCGACGGCAAGCCCGCGGTGCCGGTCGCGCTGGTCGGCGGCGCTCTGATCCTGTACGCCGTGCTCTACCTCGCGCACGGCGTGAACCTGCGGACCAGTTCGGCGCTGCTCGGCACCCTGGCATCGATGGTGGTCGCGGCGCTGCTGTCCTATGTCGCCATCCGGATGACGCACCTGACGGGCCTGTCGGAGGAACAGAACACCGACGTGCAGATGTACATCGGCCACGTGTCCATCTCCGGGCTGCTGCTCGCCGGGTTCATCATCGGCTCGCTCGGTGTGCTCAACGACGTCACCATCACCCAGGCCGCATCGGCGTTCGAGCTGGCGGGGCTGGATCCGACGTCGTCGCGACGGGAGATCTTCGCGGCGGCGATGCGGGTGGGCCGCGACCACATCGCCAGCACCGTCTACACCCTGGTGCTCGCCTACGCCGGTGGCGCGCTGCCGCTGCTGTTGCTGTTCTCCGTGGCGGGACGGTCGATCACCGACGTCGTCACGAGCGACGCCGTCGCCATCGAGCTGGTGCGCGCGGCCGTCGGCGGCATCGCGCTCACCCTGTCGGTGCCGTTGACGACGGCGATCGCCGCGATGCTCGCCCGCGCCGACGCGCCGGACACCCTGCCGAAGCGGGGCCGGCACGCCCGCTGATCACAGACCGGGGATGCGGATCTCCGGAATCGGTGGCAACTCGATGGTGGGCAGTGGCGGCAGCGTCGGGACGGGCACACCGAGCCCCGGGATGGTCGGCGGCGCCGGCGGGGCCGCCGGGGCGGGCAGGGCCGGCGGCACGTAGACCTCCTCCGTCTCCACCGGCGGGGGCGGCTCGGCGGTGGTGGTCGTGACCGGCGTCGGCGCGACCGCCGGCTTCGGCGCCGAGGTCGTCGTGGTGGTCGGCGGTTCGTACGACTGGGTGGGGCTCGACTCGCCTTCCGGGGTGTTCGCGAATCCCGTGCTGAGCGCGACACCGATCACCGCGACGACGGCCAGTGCCGTGCCCGCGATCCCCGCGCCGGACAGCTGCCCGGTGGTGACCCGCGGACCGCGGCCGGCCAGACCGGCCCACCAGGGCTTCTTGTCTTCCTTGTCCTCGGGCGCGGCCGCGGAGGTGGCGGTGACGAGCGGGATCCGCTCGGTCTCGTCGTTGCGCGCGGCGGGCGGCACGATCCGGGTCAGGGCGCTGGTGGGCTGCGCGGCCGGCGGGTTGGCGGCGATCATCGCGGCGCCCTTGGCGAGCACCAGTTCGGGTTCGTGCGGCACCACCAGCGGCAGCTTCAGCCAGGAGCGCAACACCTCCTGCACGAGCGGGATGTGCGCGCCGCCACCGATGAGCACGACCGCTTCCGGGTTGCGACCGGCACGGGAGATCACCTGGTGCACGAACTGCGCCGACGATTCGACGCACTGCGCGATGAGCGGGTCGAACGCCTCGCGCGACATCAGTACCACCCCGGCGGCGCCGGGCACGGCGACGGTGTCGGACTGCGACAGCCGTTCCTTCGCCTCGCGGCACTGCGCCGACAGTTCGTCGTCGGTGGCGGGGTCGTCGGGGCGCCACACCCCGTTCTTGTCGAGCTGGTGGGCGCGGATCGCCTCGTCGAAGACGCGGCCGCCGATGCTGTCGGTGCGTTCGGCGAGGACTTCGCGGGTGACGAGGTCGACGACGGTGACGGTCAGGCCCGCGGCACCGAGGTCGTAGAAGACGGCGGTGCTGCTGCCGAGTTCGCCGGTGGCCTGCAGATAGGTCACGGCCGCTTCGGGCTCGGAGACGAGCACGTAGCGGTCGAGACGCTCGGTGGCCATCGCCGCGCGCAGTCGCTCGGCCTGCGCCTGGTCGCGGTAGACCAGCCCGACCGTGTCGATCGGGTCGCCCGCGACACCCGTCTGGAACAGCACGCCGAGCGTGCCGGCGGCGAGCCGCGCAGGATCGTCCTTACCTGTTTCGACCACCTGGAACTGGAACCCTGCGGACGGGGCGTGCCGATCCACCGGACGCACGACCCGCACGGCGCTTTCCCCCACGGTGACACCGAGTACCGAACTCATCAGCTGCCTTCGACGTTGTGTTGCGCCATTTCGAAAACCTCCCCCGGCGCTTCGAATCGCCGACGATGTTACAGAACCGTCCCCGCACGTCATCGCACCCGTTCGAATGACGAACGTGCATCTCGGGCGGGCTTGTGCCGTGTCCCATAGGATCGCCGGATGCGGATCCTCTACGTGTGTACCGGGAACATCTGCCGCTCCCCCACGGCAGAACTTCTGACGACCGCGTATGCCCAGGAGCAGGGCCGCACGGATCTGACCGCACACAGTGCGGGCACCAACGCGATGGTCGGGTACGGCATGGAACCCACTGCGGCGCTGGTGCTGAAGCAGCTCGGCGGAAATCCGGAGGGGTTCGTGGCCCGGCGCCTGACGCCGCCGATCGCCGAGGACGCCGATCTGATCATCACGATGAGCGAGCGGCAGCGCACCAAGGTGTTGCAGCTCGCGCCGCGGAAGATGCATTCGGCCTTCACGCTGAAGGAGGCCGCGCGGCTGCAGCAGCTCAGCGGTGCCCGGACCGTCGCGGAGCTCGCGGTGGCCCGGGCGCAGACGACTGCGCCCGGGCCGGAGGACGTTCTCGATCCGATCGGCCGCGACGAGGAGACGTTCGTCGCGGTCGGGACCGAGATCGCTGATCTGCTCCTACCGCTGCTGGCCGCGCTCAGGATCTGAGCCGGGCACCGCCCGGGTATCCGAGCCGCCCACCGGCCGTCGCGGTGCGTGCACGACGGGCGGGGTGGCCTGTGGTTCGGCCGAGTAGGCCTGCGGCGGCTGGTACCGCTCGGTGTCGCCGTAGCGCTCCGAGGCGGGTTCCGGTGCGGGCGGGAACTGCGCGGACGGGGCCCCGCGGTAGCCCTCGGGGCCCGGGGTCCAGGCCTGGGTGGCCGGCGGTTCGGCCCGGCGAGCCGGCTGGGCCTCCGGAGCGGGCGCGGGGATGTGCTGTGTCGCCGCGGGCGGCGCCGCGACCGGAGCGGGTGCAGCCGGTGCCGACTGGGCGGGCGTCACTGTCGCGGGCTTGTCGGTGCTGTAGTAGTAGCGGTACTCGTAGACCGTGCCGTGGCCCTTGGTCGGGGTCATGGTCAGGATCGAACCGAGCACGTTCGCGTTGACGGTGCGCAGGTTGCCCACGGCGCGGGCGAACTGCTCGCGGGTGGTCTTGCCGAACCGCGCGACCAGCAGTGCCCCGTCGGCGGCGGTCGCGAGGATCGTCGCGTCGGTGACGGGCAGCAGCGGCGGCGCGTCGATGATCACGTAGTCGAACCGCTCCCGCAGCTCGTCGAACACCTCACGCGCGTGCGCGGACCCGAGCAGCTCCGACGGGTTGGGCGGCAGCGCACCGGCGGCGAGCACCCACATGCCGTCGACGGCGGTCGGCTGCAGCACCTCCTCGAGGGTGGCCTGGTGGGCCAGCACGGTGGACAGACCGGCGTCGTTCATCGTGTCGAGGTATTTCGACACGCGGGGGCGGCGCAGGTCGGCCTCGACGAGCACGACGGAGTGCCCGGCCTCGGCGAGCACCAGCGCGAGGTTGATGGCCGTGGTGGTCTTGCCCTCGGTGGGCACCGAGCTGGTGACCACGAGCGAGCGCGGCGGGTTGTCGACGTGCAGGAACTGCAGGTTGGTGCGCATCTCCCGGTACGCCTCGGCGTCGCCGCTGTGGGCGTCGGAGAAGGAGATGGCCGGCTTCTCCTGGCGTTCCTTCTCGTGCGGGATCACACCGACGACACCGGTGCCGGTGAGTTCCTCGAGGGTCTCGCGGTTCTTGACGGTGTTGTCGAGCCGGTCGCGCAGCACCGCGAGGGCGATGCCGAGCAGCACACCCACGGCGAGGCCGAGCGCGACGTTCCGCTTGGTCTTCGGGGTGACCGGCGTCGACGGGGTGGCCGCGTACTGCTCGACCACCACGCGGGCGGTGGGTGGGCCGCCGTCCTCGGGGGTCTCGAGTTCGCGGGCCATGACGACGAACTCGTCGGACAGGGCGTTGGCGAGATCGCGGGCCCGTTCCGGCGAGGTGTCGGTGACGGCGGTGTCGATGAGCACCGTGTCGGGCGTGGACGACGCGTCGACCTTCGCGGCGAGCTGGGCGGCGGACAGGCCGTCGAGCCCGAGCTTGTCGATGGTGCGCTGGGCGAGGGTGGTGCCCTCGAGCAGTTCGGTGTAGGAGGTGACGCGCTGCTGCGAGAACAGGTTGCCCTGGTAGATCTCCTGCACCGACGCGCCCGACGAGGTGGACACGAACAGGCGGGTCTTGGCCTCGTACTGCGGTGTCGTCAGCAGGGACGCCCCGAGTGCGGCGAGCACGGCGACGACCGTCGTGACGGCGACGATCTTCCATCTCGCCTGCAGAATTCGCAGGTAATCATGTACTTCCATCAGGGCGTCTCCCTTGTTGCGGTAACACTGCGTGCGCACCCGGCGGGCGCGGTGGGGTTGTCGTCTCGGTGCGACAGCAGGCTGTCGATCACCGGGCCGATCGCACGCAGGGCGTCCGGATCGGCCAGTTCCGAGTGCCGGAAGGGCACCGGATGTTCGACGACGAGACCGCGCACGTATCGCTGCCAGGTGGCGGCGATGTCGGGGTGCCGGTCGAGATCGGGGGTGGCGACCACGAGGTCGATGTCGCCCTCGTAGGTGTTCGGGGTGTGCCGGCGCGCGGCGGATTCGACGGCCTGCGCGGCGGTGTCGGCGCGGCGGCGGACCTCGGCGACGAGCCGGTCGGGCAGCCCGCTGGTGTCGGGTCCGGTGCCGGCCGGTTCGGGCTCGTCGGGCAGCAGCTCGGGAGGAAGCGTGTCGAGGAGCACGACCGCGCCCACCCGCTCGCCGGATTCGCGGAGCCGTACTGCCATCTCGTGGGCGATGCTGCCGCCCACGGACCAGCCGAGCAGGTGGTAGGCGGCCCCCACGCGCCGGTGCCCTGCGAGGTGTAGATCTGGACCATCGGCTCGTACGTTACGGATCTCCGCCAGGTACCGCTCGGCGAGGGCGCCGAGGTCGCCGGGCACCTCGTCGAGGCCGGTGGCCTGCAGCCCGTAGATCGTGCGGCCGCCCAGATGCGGGGCGAGCCCGGCGTACGGCCAGGCCAGTCCGCTGATCGGATGAATGCAGAACAGTGGGGGCCGGCCGTCGCCCGCGGCGAGCTGCACGAGCACCCCGAGCGGGTCGGTGGTGTCGCTGCTGCCGTGGTCGATGCGGTCGGCGAGTGCGGCGAGGGTGGGGCTGGTGAACAGCCACTCCACCGGCACGTCGGTGTCGAGTTCGGCGCGCAGGTCCCCGGCGACGGTGACGGCACCGAGGGAGGTGCCGCCGAGGTCGAAGAAGCCGCGGTCGGCGGAGATGGTGTCGACGGGCCGGTCGAGGTGCCGCGCGAACACCGCCGCGACGATCTCGGCGATCCGTCCTTCGGGGGCGAGACGGGTGTCGGGTTCCGGGTCGGCGGGCTCGGGCAGCGCGGCGCGGTCGACCTTGCCCGAGGGCAGCAGCGGCAGTGCGTCGACGACGGTGAGGCTCGCCGGACGCAGGTGCCGCGGCAGGGCGGCGGCGAGGGCGCGGCGCAGCGCGGCGACGTCGAGGGTGGTGTCGGGTTCGGGCCGGAGGTAGGCGGCGAGGACGGTCTCCCCGCGCAGGGTGTGCGGCACGGTGACGGCGGCGGCGACCCCCGGCTGGGCGAGCAGCGCGGCGTCGACCTCGGCGGGTTCGATGCGGATGCCGTGGATCTTGATCTGTTCGTCGGCGCGGCCCAGATGGTCGAGTTCGCCGGTGGGCAGCAGCCGCACGAGGTCTCCCGTCCGGTACATCCGCGCGCCGGGTTCCCCGAACGGGTCGGCGACGAATCGGCTTGCGGTGAGCCCCGTTTCACGGCGGTAGCCGCGGGCGAGACTCGGACCGGTGACGTAGAGTTCACCGGTCGTGCCGGGCGGCACGGGATGCAGGCGACCGTCGAGGACGTAGGCGGTGGCCCCGGCGACCGGCAGCCCGATGGGCGGTTTGCCGTCGCCGTGCAGCCGTTCGGAAACCGTGGCGGCGACGGCGAATTCGGTGGGGCCGTAACCGTTGAACAGCCGGTGCCGCGACCAGCGTCGGACGAGTTCGGGCGGCAACGCTTCTCCGGCGGCGACGACCGTCGTCTCGTCCAGCGTGTCGGGGTCGAGGGTGCCGAGCACGCTGGGGGTGACGTTGAGGTGGGTGACCCGCTCGGCGACCAGCAGTTCCTGCAGCGGGTCGCCGGCGAAGGCGTGATCCGGGGCGATCACGAGGGTGCCGCCGTGGGCGTGGGCGGCGAGCAGTTCGAAGACCGCGGCGTCGAAGGTGTGCGAGGCGACCTGCAGCACCCGGGCTCCGTCGTCGAGACCGAGTGTGGTGCGCTGGAGTTCGAGCAGGGCGGTGAGGCCACGGTGGGTGACCTCGACGCCCTTCGGGGTGCCGGTGGTGCCGGAGGTGTAGACGAGATAGGCGAGGTCGTCGACGGTGAGGTCGATCCGCGGCGGCGCGACGGTCTCGAGCACGAGGGTCGGTTCCTCGGTGGGGTCGATCCAGGTGAGGTAGCCGAGATCGCAGGGGCCGAGAGTGATTCCGACGCGGGGGCGGGCGTCGCGCAGGATCGCGGCGATGCGCGCCTCGGGCTGGCTGCGGTCCACCGACACCCACGCCGCACCGAGTTTTGTGACGGCCCAGACGGCGAGCGGCCAGTGTTCGCCGCGCGGCAGGGCGACGGCGACGACGTCGCCGCGGCGCACTCCGTGGGCGGTGAGCACGGCGGCGAGTTCGTCGGAGCGGGCGTCGAGTCCGGCGTAGGTCCAGGCGACGGTGCCGGCGCGCACCGCGATGCGGCCGGCGTGCGCGGCGACGGTGTCGGCGAGGATGTCGCGCAGGGTGCGCGGCGCGACCGGCGGCCCGGTCAGTGGCACGAGGGCGGGGACGGCAAGATCCCCGACGATGCGGTCGGGTTGGGCGAGGGCGGCGCCGAGCAACGCGACGGTCTCGGTGAGCATCGCGTCGGCGGTGGTGGCGTCGAACAGGTCGGTGGCGTAGACGAAGCGCAGATCGGCGCCGGTGGGGCGTTCGACGAACTCGACGGCGAGGTCGAACTGCGCGGCGGGTTCCCCGGCGTCGAACTCGGCGACCTGCACGTCCGGCAGTTGCGGCAGGGTCTCGTCGCCGGCGTGCCGGTGGGTGAACAGCACCTGGAACAGCGGGCTGTAGGAGGGATCGCGGTGCGGTGCGATCCGCGCGACCACCTCGTCGAAGGGCACGTCGGCGTGAGCGAGCGCGCCGAGGTCGGCGATGCGGACGGTGCGCAGCAGGTCGGTGAACGGTGCGGCCGGGTCGACGGGGGTGCGCAGCACGACGGTGCCGACGAACATGCCGACCAGGGCGTCGAGGCGGGTGTCGCCGCGACCGGCGACGGCGGTGCCGACGGCGATGTCGGTGCGACCGCTGCGGCGGGCGAGCATCGCGGCGAGCACGGCGTGCACGAGCATGAACACGGTGACGTCGTGCTGCCGCGCGACCTCCCGCAGGCGGGTGAGGGTGGCGGTGTCGAGACGCGAGATGCTCTGTGCGCCCACGTGGCTCGGCTGCGCGGGTCGCGGGCGGTCCGTGGGCAGCGGCAGCGGGGTGTGGGGCAGTCCGTCGAGAGTGGTTGCCCAGTAGTCGAGTTGGCGGGCGGCGAGCGAGGTCGGGTCGGTGGGGTCGCCGAGCAGGTCGTGCTGCCAGCGGGCGTAGTCGCCGTAGGTGACGGGCAGCGCCTCGAACTCGGGGGCCGCTCCCCCGCGACGCGCACCGTAGGCGGTGAACAGGTCGGCGAGCAGCGGGGCGACAGAGGCACCGTCGAACGCGATGTGGTGCACCGCAGCGGCGAGCACCCACGTGTGCGGTTCGACGTCGAACAGCCGGATCCGCAGGGGCGGTTCGGCGGTGATGCCGACGGGGGTGGTGAGCGTCGCGGCCACCGCGGCGGAAACATCCTCGGGCGCGGAGTGTTCCAGTGTCGGGGCGTCGACGAGGAGCTGCCGGTCGCCGGGGAAGGCGGTGCGCAGCACCCGGTGCCGCTCGATGACGTCGCCCACGGCGGCGGTGAGGGCGTCGACGTCGAGGTCGCCGCGCAGCGTCAGCACGACCGGCACGAGATAGGCGGTGGTGCCCGGTTCGGCGCGGGAGACGAGCGCGAGGCGCCGCTGGGCGGGGGCGATCGGGGC
>Ga0182741_1003407_pt1 | contig 16986 bp, 16 predicted proteins | sample eDN5th37CBELigOP_FD_128874 | JGI IMG/M metagenome (GOLD analysis project Ga0182741, IMG submission 128874) | Enriched Organic Plus compost microbial communities from Emeryville, California, USA - eDNA 5th pass 37_C BE-Lig OP (version 2) (version 2) ...
AGGCACGCGCTTCGCCGATCGCGGGGGCTGCTCGCAGCCACCGTGCCGACCGCGATACCGCTGGTGCTCGGGTCCATCGGCGTCTTGGACACTGCACTGGCCGACTGGATCTCGCTCTGGATCGTCGTTGGGGTGCTGGCTCTGCACGGGTTCCTTGCATACCAGCGAAAGGGCGCGCCCGTGCATATGCGAGTGATCGGAGCGGTGTCGACGGCCGCCTTCGGGGTCGTCATCATCCTCGCGAAGGCGCTGCTGCACTTCGAATGATATGTGCCGATAAGAAGGAAGCGTCAAGACGACTTCGGCGACTCCGGTCGGTCGGGGCATTTCATATAGGTTGGCTTACCGGGTCCGCCGCGGCTGATCTGGTGCAGGCTCATCGAGGCACCGCAGATCGGGCACTTCGGGTCTGCCGGTGGCACATACGGCGGCTCATTCGGATCGCCGAGCTGTGAGGGCCCCTCGAACTGGTAGAAGAACCGGCGCCATGCGGCCCAGAAACCGGGCTCCCCGTCCCATGGAGTCGGGTGCCAGAGTCGTCGTTTTCGTTCGTGCACGAACCACATGGTAGTGCGTTGCAGGTGTAGACCGTCAGCGCTTGCGAGAAGCCGTGGTCTAGTTAGCTCGGCACTCAGCAAGGGGGGGCTTCAGTTCAACTGGTGTGAATATGTGTGAAGGCGTCGGCCCGTCACATGGGTCGAGGGCGGCGCTGGTCGTTCTGATTGCGGTGCTGATCGTGCGGGACTGGGGTCGCACTGAGGACTGAGATGGTAATTCATGTGAAAGTGTGTTTAGATTTGTAAACGAAGAGCTTTGTTAGCGATACCGGTCGAAAGGACTGACAGCGTGGTCAACCAGCGATGCGCATTCCTGCAAGAGAACCGTCGGGGTATGGCAGCCTGATCCCTATGATTCCGCTACAACGTCGTGAGCTAATCCTCGAGCTGCTAGAACGAAAAGGCACAGTGAGCCTCGTAGAAGTCTTCGAAAGTCTTCCGGTCTCACACATGACCGTTCGACGAGATATCAAGAAACTCGAAGAGGACGGTCGAGTCGTGTCGGTTGCGGGGGGCATAACCCTTCCGACGCGAATGGAGTTCGATCTCGCACATCGTGTCAAACGCCAATTGAGAAGTGACGCGAAGGAAGCGATCGCCCACTCTGCGGCGCAACGGGTCAGATCCGGCGATCATGTGTTTCTCGACGCGGGCACGACCAGCCTGGCGATCGCGCACGCGGTGTTACAGAGCGATCTGGCAGGGTCTTACGTGACGAACGACCTCGAAGTGGCGAACTTTGTTGCCGAGCATACCAAGCGAGACGTGTATCTGATCGGGGGTCAGATGGATAGAGCCAATCTATCTACCCAAGGTGCCGGCGCAGCAGACTCACTGGGTCGACACAATATCGACCTGGCATTTGTGTCCACCTCCTCCTTTGACCTTCGAGGTCTCTCGGTGCCGTCAGAAGCGAAGCTCGTCTTCAAGGAGGCGATCCTCCGAGTTTCTCGTACTTGCATTCTGGCAACAGACAGCTCGAAGTATGGGAAGATCGCGCCGTTCCGATCAGTACCGCTGACGAGTTTTGCGGAGATCCACACTGACTCCGATCTGCATGAATCGGCTGTAGAGGGTATGCGCGAGCTAGGGCTCAGGGTTGTGCTGAGCGTGCCTGGATCCGCAGGTATAGCAGGTTCCGACGTTTCGGCAAAAGCTCCCCAGGATTCATCCAAGCATTCGAAGTCAGAACAGGCGGACAAAGAATGAATAACCACCTAGCCCTGCGACCGGGTCCACCTGACACGCTTCGTGTTTCTCGAGTTCACAAGTCTTATGCAACTAATGCGGTACTCAGGGGAATCGATTTAGAGATTCGTCCGGGTGATGTCATTGCTCTTGCTGGGGAGAATGGGGCGGGAAAATCCACCCTGCTGAAGATTATCGCCGGCCTAGAATCCTCTGACGACGGTCAAGTCACTCGGGGCGACAAGACCATTCAGTCAGTGCATCAGGCACGCGAGCAGGGTGTGACAATCGTTCCTCAAGAACTCGCCCCGGTACCTGACATGGCTGTCTACGAGAACATCTTTCTTGGACGAGAGCTCACCCGCAACGTGCGAGGCCTCGATCGCAAGGCAATGATTCAGCAGTCGAGTGAACTGCTTCAGCAGTTCGGTCTTGACGTTGATCCTCGTTCTCGTATGCGTCCGCTCAGTACGGCGACTCAGCAATTGATCGAGATCATAAAAAGCGTCTCAGCAGGTGCCTCGTTTATCCTGCTCGATGAGCCGACCTCCGCGCTTGCTCCAAGTGAGGTCGAGCACCTCTATGCGACTGTCCGTCGGCTACAGGACCACGGTGTCGGCATGGTGTTTACGACGCACAAGATGGAGGAGATCCGGGCCCTCTCAAGTCGTGTAGTTGTGCTCCGAGACGGTCAGTTGATCGAGAACCGGCCAACCGAAGCGATTACGGACGCTCAGATCGTCGAAGCGATGATTGGCAGGGAGCTTAAGGAGCTGTTTCCGTCTAACTCTCATCTCCACACAGATGAGGTACGGCTTGCCCTGCACGATGTGAAGCTTCGGGAAGACTCTTCTGCAATCAACCTTGAAGTGCGAGCTGGCGAGATAGTTGCTCTCGCGGGCCTCATGGGAGCAGGCAGGACATCGTTGATTCACACGATCTTCGGAATTCACCCTCCTGCTTCTGGCACAGTGAAGATCGCTGGGCAGACTCGCCCGATCACTCGTATCCAGCACGCGATCGATGCCGGCATTGCGCTGGTGCCTGAAGACCGTAAAGTCTCGGGTGCCGTGCTCAGCATGAGTATTCTCGACAACACGATTCTGCCGAACCTATCCAGGTTCTCCTCCGCAGGTTGGGTGAGAAAACGACGTGCGAAGCAAACTCTCAAAGCTCTCATGAGTGACCTTCAACTGAAGTACATAGGTCCAGATCAAGAGGTAGCGACACTTTCCGGCGGCAACCAACAGAAGGTTGTCTTTGGCAAGTGGCTAACGAGGCAAGTCGATACCTTTCTGCTAGATGAACCCACGCGTGGTGTGGATGTCGGCGCGCGAAGCGAGATCTACAAGATGATCGTCTCCATGGCGCGGGATGAAGGCCGTGCTGTGCTTCTTGCCTCAAGCGACATGGCAGAGGTTATCGGTCTCGCTGACCGAATCCTCGTGATGCGCGAGCACACGGTGGTTAAAGAGCTGCACGTCGACAGCACAACCTCCCCCAAAGAACTTCAACAGGAAATATTTGAGTACGCCGCCGGTCTTGTGACCGCAGCGGATGGAAAGGCCGCACGAATATGACTGGACTTCAGCAGAACATGGTGGGGAGTTGGACCCGTCGTTTCCGCTCCGGCTTCAAGAGTTTCGCATTGCGAAATTCGATGGTTGGCGCTCTCCTTCTGGCTGCGATAGTGTTCTCGTTCGCGAACCCCCGATTCGCGAGCTTCAACAATCTGCAATCGATTCTCATAGCTGCGGCTCCTTTTGCGCTCATCGCGCTGGGGCAAACCCTTGTCATCTTGACTGGTGGCATCGACCTTTCAGTTGGTTCGGTCATTGCGTTAAGCGGAATGGTGAGCGCATGGCTTGTGGTAAACCAGGGAACACCCCTTGGTCTCGCGTTCGCCATTGGAGTGCTGGTCGGGTTGCTGGTCGGACTCGTCAACGGATTTCTTGTTGCGGTCCTTGATCTTGCGCCATTTGTGGCGACACTCGCAACGATGACGGCGGGTGCCGGATTGGCCTACGCAGTAGGAAGAGGAGCGCCGATCCAGGGGATTCCAGCCGAGTTCGGCGTCCTCGCAAATACTCGATGGCTCGGCCTGCCGATCCCAGTCTGGCTGATGATTGTTGGAGTCATTGCGGTCGGAATCCTCCTTCAACGCTACACCTTTGGCACCAAGATCTATGCAGTGGGTGGCAACCCTTCTGCGGCTAGCGTGGCCGGTATCAAGGTTCAACGAGTGAGATTTAGCGTGTACGCAATCTCTGGCCTGCTTGCTGGGCTCTCGGGCGTACTACTTTCGTCACGAGTAGTGAATGCTTCTCCGAGCCTCGGGCAAGGATATGAGCTCGACTCAATCGCAGCTGTCGTCATCGGTGGAGCCAGTCTTTTCGGAGGCCGTGGGTCTGTTTGGGGCACGGCACTTGGGCTATTTCTCATTCAGACGCTGAACAACGGGCTCGACATCATGCTGGTGCCGTCGTACTGGCAAGACGTGATCAAAGGCGTGCTAATCGCGGTTGCCGTTGCCTTAGATGTGTTCATCTCGAAACGTCAACGATCCCGATAGATGCATGGAAAGCGCACTCTTCCCATTCAAATCCACAACAAGAAAAGGAACCTCATGAAACGGTCAGTACTCTCACTATCCCTTCTGCTCACGGGTGCACTTGCCCTGACAGCGTGTTCTTCCAACTCGAGCGGCGACGATGCCGAAGGTGCTTCGGCGACTGAACAGCCGACTATTGGAGTCACGGTGTACGGACAAGACAACTTTGCCACGCAGGGCCGCGAGGGCATCGAAGCGTATGCGGAGCAGCGTAATATTGACCTGCTCTGGAACTCGGCAGATGGCGATGTAACGACGCAGGCCGATCAGATCGACCAGTACATCAATGCGGGTGTCGACGGAATCCTTATCGCACCCGTGCAGTTCGACTCGTTAGGGCCCCAGCTCGCTGCTGCAGCAGCAGCTGGCATCAAGATCGGGTTTGTCAATGCGACGGTGCAGGACGACAGCAATGTTGATGTCGCCGTGCTTCCGGACAACGTCGCTGCAGGCAGACAAGGCGCGCAAATGATGATGGACGAATTGGGCGGCAAGGGTAAAGTCGCCATTCTCCAGTGTCTCCTTGGCGCATCCTATGAGATCGACCGAACTAAGGGTATGGAAGAAGTCATCGCCGAGTACCCTGAGATCGAGGTCGTTGCGAAGGATGGTGCTCAGAATATCGCTGAAGCGACCGATACGGTTAAGAACTGGATGACCTCGCTTCCGGAACTCGATGGCGTAATCGCCTGCGGCGATGAGATCGGCCTCGGAGCGTACCAAGCAGCGACGGAAGCGGGCCGAGAGATCGCGATCACGGGCGTGGATGGCACCGAAGATGGCCTAAATGCTGTGAAGGACGGCCGCTTTATCGGCACCCAGATGCAGCACGCTCGCACGGAGTTTGCCGCAGGACTCGCCGCGCTTTACCACCTGGTACAGGGTGAGGAGATGGAAGAGCTCTACACCTACACCATGGCACCAGTGACTCCCGACACCGTGGATGAATTCTACCCGAACGTGGTGTCAGAGAAGGACGCCTTCCTTGCTCGAATTGCAGATGTGGTCGACCGGAATCTTGAGTCCGGCAAGATTGAAGACGAAAGCTGACACTTAGAGCGGCCTGCGGTGAGCCATCTTGACCTGTGCTCACCGCAGGCCGCACCACGCCTGATTACTAGGTTCAGTCAGAGAGAAGCGGAAAAGTGGGATTCCCCACGTTAGAAAGAATGGAATAGGCGAGTTTTCAACGTGCAGTACCGCAGTGAACGTCAGCAAATCGTGGATTTCGGGAGAAGCCTTTTCGACCGAGGTTACGCATTCGGTTCTTCGGGGAATCTGAGCATGCGGGTCCATTCGGGCTATATCGTGACTCCCACGAACCAGTCGCTTGGAGAACTGAATCCCGCCTCACTCTCGCTGCTCGATGAAGACTGGAACCTCGTTGATGGCGAGGAACCTACAAAGGAAATTCCGATGCATCGAGCGTTCTATCGCGCGAGCACCGAGAACTCTGCCGTCGTGCACCTGCATTCGACGAATGCCACGGCTGTAAGTTGTCTCCTATCCGAAGATTCTTGGACTCTGCCCTTTCTCACGCCCTACATGGTCATGCGGCTGGGGCTCGACATCGGCGTGATCCCGTATCTTCCCCCGGGTGATCAACGATTGGAACAAGAGGTCGATCGCGTTGCAGGGCACTCTCGCGCCGTGCTTCTACGTAATCACGGCCTGGCAACCACTGGCAAGTCGCTGAAGGCAGCGACGATAGCCGCGGAAGAGTTTGAGGAAGCAGCGAAGCTCTATCTCCTGCTCGGCAATCGCCCCTACGTTCCGCTAAGCCCCGAAGACCTGAACGAGCTTGTGCAACGGTCCTGACCGGGAAGAATTCGAAGCATGAAGCTCGAGAGCGAACTACCCTGAACATCCCAACGAGCAACAAGTGGGTCGAAATTGCACTTTCAGTCAATCTCGCAGGTGGCTGCGAACATCCGTCAAGGTCTCATTTCTGCAGAAGACTTGGTCGAGCTTCAGCTCGACCGCATCCGTTCTCTCGATCCCTCGCTTGAGTCCTTCTCAGAAGTGTTCGAGGCCACTGCGAAAGCGAGGGCTCGGCAACTCGATGATGAGGCCCGGCGAGGCGAGTTCCGAGGTGCGTTGCATGGGGTTCCCGTCGCGGTGAAGGACCTTTTCTGGGTCGCAGGAACGGCTCCGAATGCTGGGGGTGTGGTGTTCCGAGATGTGATTGCCCCCGAGAACGCCGTAGTCGTGGATCGCCTTGAGTCTGCAGGGGCGATCATCGTGGGCAAACTCCGTATGTCTGAGGCGGCACTCGCGGCGCATCACCCGGATCTTCCCACGCCTAAGAACCCTTGGGATCCCGACGCGTGGATCGGAGCCTCATCCTCAGGTAATGCGGCCGCAACCGCTGCTGGGCTCTGCTTCGGCAGCATTGGAACAGACACGGGAGGTTCTATCAGATTCCCCTCGGCCGCAGCAGGACTTACAGGTCTTAAGCCCACGTTTGGCAATGTGTCGACAGTCAACTCAGTTGAGTTCGCGCAGAGCCTCGATCATGTCGGACCAATAGCCAGGTCCGCACACGATTGTTCGTTGCTCTTTGACGTGATTCGCGACCCAGACGTACAGTTTGCGGATAACGGATTACCCATGACGTTCGGGATCGACCCTCGGTTCATAGGAGAGTGTGACGCGGCGACCACGAAGGTTATCGAGAATGCCATGGAGGTGCTGCAGGCTCTCGGTGTTTCGTTCGTTGAGGTGCATTTGCCGTCGGTCGAACCGATGGTGGACGATTGGACTCCGACTTGCGCCGTTGAAGCCGCTGTCTTCCATGAGAGCACATTCAGGGAAAGACCTGAGCAGTATGGGCCGCAGGTTCGTGATTTGCTTCTTCAGGGCCTGAACCTCGGAGCAGTGGAGTACGAGAGAATGATCCGTCGCCGAGCCTCGTTCCGCCGTGAGTTTGCCAACGCCATGAGCGAGGTCGATGGGTTGCTGTTGCAAGTCACAGGTGTGTCTGGACCTGACGCGAAGTACATGGAAGAGATCGGCGTGGGAGAAGAATGGCGGCGCAAGATCATGCTCGCAACCTGTCCGATCAACTTCGTCGGGCTTCCCTCCTTGACTCTTCCTGGTGGGCAAACTGAGGCGGGACGTCCAATCGGCTTCCAGCTCGTCGGAACTCATAACAGCGAACTCCGCCTGCTCGAACTCGGCAGAAGGTTCCAGACCATGACTCAGTATCACGAGGCGCACCCGAGCGGCTTTTAATCGACTCAAACGGCATCGATCCCGAGTATCCGAGGGAGAACTATGAGAATTCAAATGGGCGTCATCGCTGATGACGTTACGGGTGCGACCGACATCGCGAGCTTTCTTGTGAAGAACGGATTTCGGACTGTGCAGATCAATGGTGAGCAGCTCAGGCACCACGCGGGGAGCGGGCCTTGGCCCGTTCCCGACCTTAAGACTGATGTCGACGCAGTGGTGATCAGTCTCAAGAATCGTTCGAACCCGGCTGACGAGGCGACAGCAAAAGCGCGCAGAGCTCTAACGGTGCTTAGAACGTTGGGTGCTGAGCAGTTCTACTTCAAGTATTGCTCCACCTTCGATTCGACAGAGCAGGGCAACATAGGCCCAGTCACCGATGCAATGATGCGGGAGTTAGAGGTTCCGCTGACAGTGGTTGCTCCCGCGCTTCCCGTCAACGGTCGCACTGTTTACTCGGGCTACCTTTTTGTGAACGGCGTGCCGCTGCATGAGTCCGGTATGCGCCACCACCCGCTCACTCCCATGACAGATTCCTCAATAAAGCGCCTTATGGAAGCTCAGTCTGATGGTACTGCGGACGTCATTGGACTTCCGACGGTAGAAGCCGGGGTGGATGCCGTTCGAGATCGGCTAGCAGCGATGGCTCAGGAGGGGGTCCGGTACGCAATTCTTGATGCTTTGAATGATGTTCACCTTCGTACCCTAGGAGAAGCAGTCAGCGATCTTCCCCTGGTCACTGGGGGTTCAGGTCTTGGCGGTAGCATTGCGCAGGCACGCACCGGACGAGCGCCGAAGCCTAAGGTTGAGTTTCGCGGGATGGCTGGTCCGAGCGTGGTGTTGTCAGGTTCATGCTCCGAACGAACTCAGGCTCAAGTTGCCCGCTACATTACCCGCGCTCCGGTCTTGAGGCTCGACGTTGATCGGGCGATCCATGACCCGGAGGCTTACGTCAGCGAAGTGACGAAGTGGTTCTGGACGCAAGACACGCAGGGCCTCGCACCGCTGATATCGGCGACCACGGACTCGAAACAACTGAGGGAAGCTCAAGCCCGTTACGGAGCCGCGGCAGCGGGGGAAGCCATCGAGTCTCTGATCGGAAGCATCGCAAGGGACCTGGTTGATGGTGGTGTAAGAAACCTGATTGTGGCTGGCGGTGAGAGTTCGGGAGCCGTGACCTCAGCGCTCCAGATTGAAGGTTTCGAGGTTGGGCCGGAGATCGCGCCAGGGGTGCCAGTCGTGCGCACACTGGACCACAGGATCAGCCTCGTATTGAAGTCCGGGAATTTCGGTGGAGAGAATTTCTTTTTTGATGCGCAAAAGGAACGACACGAATGAAATTTGCGGCGAATCTCAGCACCATGTTTCAGGAGCATGCATTTCTCGATCGTTTCGAAGCTGCCTCAAGAGCGGGCTTCGCTGCCGTCGAGTATCTGCTCCCCTATGAGTATGACGTGCAGATACTGTCTGCGGCGCTTGAGAAGCATAATCTTGAGCAGGTGCTATTCAACGCGCCACCAGGCGACTGGGCTAAGGGCGAGAGAGGACTCGCCGTTCTTTTAGGGCGAGACGCTGAGTTTGCGGCTGGCGTTGCGAAGGCATTGGAGTATGCGGTCGGGCTCTCATGCTCTCGCATCCACGTCATGGCGGGGTTGGGCGAGGTTTCAGCTTCTGCCGAACGCCGGTATGTCGAACGCATTCAGTTTGCGGCCGAGGAGGCTGCTCGCGTGGGGTGTCAGATAACCATCGAGGCGATTAACCCGCGAGATATGCCGGGTTATTTTCTCCAGAGTGTGCATCAGGCCGTGCGACTTCTGGATCAGATCGATCGTGCAAATGTCGGATTACAGCTTGACATCTACCATGCGCAGATTGCTCATGGCGACATCACCAAGTTAATCGACTCGTATATCGACCGAGTCTCACACGTGCAGATAGCTTCTGTGCCGGAACGCGCAGAACCCGATTGCGGAGAGCTGAGCTACTCCTACGTTTTGAACCGCTTGCATGAAGCGGGGTACACAGGGTGGATCGGGTGTGAGTACTTCCCGAGATCCGAGACTGTGGGCGGATTGTCTTGGCTTCACAACCTAACGAACGCTTGATTTTCGCCGTCAATAACATACGAGGAGAAACAGATGAAGATCATAGTTACCGGAGGCGGCGGATTCCTCGGCTCGAAAGTCACGCGTGAGTTGCTTGCTGCCAAGGATGAGGGACGATCGGTCCTTGATTTCGATTCAATTGTGTCGCTCGATCTGGTGGAAAGCCCGGTGCGGGATCAGAGAGTGATCTCTGAGGTTGGTGATATCGCCTCAGAGGAGTTCCTCCATCACCACATCGATGATCAAGTCGTCGGGATCTTTCACCTTGCGGCGGTACTCAGCGGTGGGTCGGAGGATGACTTTGACCTTGCATACAAGGTCAATGTCGAAGCGACACGATTGGTGCTGGAGGCCGCGCGTCGGCAGGGAAAATGCCCCCGGATCGTCTTCACGAGCTCCCTGGCAGTATTCGGCACCGGGCTGCCTCCTGTGGTGACCGATAGCACTGCCGTTCAGCCGGAATCAACGTACGGGGCGGTGAAGGCTATCGGCGAACTTCTCGTTAATGAGTACTCTCGAAAAGGGTACGTTGACGGTCGCGTCTGTCGAGTGCCCACAATTTCAGTTCGCCCGGGAAAGCCAAACTCTGCTGCATCTTCATTCGCAAGCGGCATCATCCGCGAGCCTCTCAATGGGGTTCGGTCCATCGTGCCCGTGCCGATCGACACACAGATGTGGCTCTCATCACCGGACACCGCGGTGGAGAATCTCGTTCGCGTGTTTGAGCTAACGCCTCAGCAACTTCCGGTCTGGCGTGTGATCAACCTGCCAGGCATCACCGTGACGGTGCAAGAGATGATGCAGGCCTTGGAACGCGCAGGCGGGAGCAAAGCTATCGAGCTCCTTGATATCGAGTATGACGCTCGTGTCGCAGATATCGTGCTGACCTGGCCACGATCTTTCGATCTCTCGGCTGCCGAAAGTATGGGCCTCATCAGGGATCGCAACTTCGATGCGATGGTTGACCAATACTGTCAAGAGTTTCTCGGGTGAAGCGGGTGCGATTGCTCGAGCGGGACTCCGTTGAACTATTCAGGTTCGTGCGCTCGGGATCGCGCCCACTGCTAGCGTCGAAGATGTGAGTAGGAGATTCCCGCGCGCTCGGACCTCTCAAGAATCTCGAGGGTACTGGGCGCGGCCGAGATCCGAGCGATCCTTCGAAATCGGCACCCTCTGCGTGATGGCACTTACCGTACCACTCGCTGTAACTGGGGTGCTCTGGACAGCCGCCGACCCCGCGAATGAGAGTCTCATCCTCGCATTCTTCCTCGTCGGAACGCCGGTGCTTCCGTCATGCTGGGCCATCCTCCGCGTGCTCGGGCCGAAACGTCCTGCGGGGCCCGTGATGAGCTCGCTCATTCGGGTGATTGGAGTTGCGCCGATCGCGGCATGGCCGCCCGCGATCGCCGCTGCCGTTACGGTCAGCCTGCCGAGTGTGCAAGCACAGATTCTCGAAACGAGACGGCCAGACGGCTGGCGCTACTTCTTCGGTGATGGCGACGGCTCGCTGCTCGTACAAGCCCTGTGGCTGCACGGGATCGCGGGACTTTTTCTCGGTATGCTCAGCGCTCTTGTCGTGTGGGTCGTGATTGTGTTCCCGGTGCTTGCTTGGAGCACACCCCTGCAGGCCGCAGCCGAGAACATGCTCAACACCGAATCTCAGCAGGGCCGTGCTGCGGCAGCACGCACGATGCGCGCATACTCGGTCATGGTGTTCTTGATTTTCGCGATACCCGCGTGCATTGTCTTCGGTTCACGGGAGGCCGATGCGAGCGGCGTGGGCGAGGCGTTCGCGAACATCCCCGCGTTCTTCACGGCACCCGAATACTATTGGGGCGACGTCGTGTGGGCGCTTGGCATCGTGCTTATCCCGGCGGGGGTGCTCATGGTGGTACTCGTGAAGGTGTGGCAGCGACCCAACAAGCAGCTTCGTGCCCGGTACAACCTGAACGCGCTGAGCGACAAGCTACCAGGGGAGGGTGTACTGCCAACCGGCCTCAGGCGCGAAGTCGATGAATGAGCAGATCGGCGCGCTCCGAAAGGTACTGCTCAAGCGTCGGTGCACCCTGCAGTGGCGCGCCGGAGCGCCATCGCACTCGGACCTCGCCATCCGCGATGCCGATCGGTGCGTCGGCGTCGAGCGCTCGCAACGCTGCGGCTTCTAGAGGCAGTGCTACTGCGTCATAGTTGACGGACGTGCCCTCCGGGAATCCGCCCCGTAGCGCGGCGGCGGCGATCTCGCGTCGCTCCTCGCGCGAGACGGACTGGTACCCGACGCGGCCGCGCTCGGCGGCTCGGGTGGCTCGTCCCGCCGCCCAGAGGTTCGCATCGGTGTCGAGCAGCAGCGTGCCGAGCCGCCACACCTCGCCGATCGGCCGCATGATGGCCGGCCTGCGCAGGACGAGCAGTCGCTTGCCCTCGGGCTTGAGCGACGCCAGGGCTTCGGTCGCAATGCTCGCGGCCTGAAGTGCTGCGACGGTCGCGCGGCATGCGCGAGCGGCGCGATCCTCGCCCACCAAGTCAGCCTCATTCGTCACGATGTCAGTCTAGGCTCGCTTGCCACGTAGCCGCTTCAGAGCCGAGGAGCGAACGGCGCTGAATTGCCCCGGCGCAAGTCAGCCGAGAGCTCTAAGCTGGAGGGGTGACGACAACCAGTGCGGTCGAATCCTTCGAGATCGAGCGCAAGTACGAGGTGAGCGGCGAGGCGGAACTGCCTTCGGCCGACAGGTTCGCTGCGGCCGGGCTACGTCTCGGTGCACCCACCGCGCACGAACTGCACGCGACCTACTTCGATACCGTCGACGGTGGCTTGGCGCGGCATCGCCTCGCGCTGCGCAGCCGGGTTGGGGGCGAGGATCAGGGCTGGCACCTGAAAGCGAAGAGCGACGAAGGAGTACGGGAACTGCACTGGCCGCTTGCCGAGGCGATGCCCGAGGGACTCAGACGCGAGATCGGGAGATTGCTCACCGTCGAAGAGATCGATGCGATCCGGCCCATCGCCACGCTTCGCACGCACCGCATCACGATCCCGGTGTACGACCGCGGCGGAACCCAGCTCATCGAACTCGCGGACGACCGAGTGGTTGCGACGAACGAGCTCAGTGGCCGAACCCAGCGGTGGCGAGAATGGGAAGCCGAGCTGGTGCCGGGATCGGACGCGGGGGTGCTCGACGACATCGAGCCCCTACTCGCCCGGGCCGGAGCGACGAGAGTGCGAGGCACCTCGAAGATACAAAGAACGATGCAACCAGAGGACGCGGCATCATGAGCAAAAATCAGAACGGCAAGCAACCGGTGTCACCGCAGGCGCGCCGCAAGCAGATCATCCTCGGCCTGGTCGTGGGTGCCATCGTCGGCACTGTGCTCGGCGCGCTCACTCAGTTCTGGTTGTGGCTGCCGGCGGGGCTCGCGTTCGGCCTCGCCGTTGGTGCCATCATGAAACCACCGCAGGAGTAGGAGGCGGCGGCGGTGCACCGAGGCACCGTGTGAGGCGATCATCGCCATCCGAATCAACCGATCTTCCATTTGCAATGAGGCAGAACAATGCAGACAACAGTGTTTGAGAAGAACCCACCACCAGACGAGGTGGTCGACCGGTCGCTCGCCGGTACGAAGCTCGCCTGCTACTGGATCGAAGACATCGCGGCATACGCGCTGCGTTACCCCACGCTTCCCGGCCCCAGACAGGCGGACGACGTCGTCGTCGGCGGTGGGTATGCGGGGCTCTGGACAGCGATCAAGCTCAAGACCGAGCACCCTGAGCGACGGGTTATGCTGCTCGAGGCGAAACGAATCGGCTGGGCCGCATCGGGGCGCAACGGCGGGTTCTGCGAGGCCTCGATCACCCACGGCGAACCGAATGCGCAGTCGCGATGGCCCGAGGAGGCGGACACGCTGCGCCGCCTCGGCTACGAGAACCTCGACGCGATCGAGCACTTCATCAACGAGCACAGCCTCGACGTCGAGTTCGAGCGCACTGGCCAGCTCTCGGTTGCCAACGAGCCCCACCAGGTCGAGTGGGTGGGCGAGAACCCCGATCCTTTGGTCGAAACACTCGACGCCGCCGCGACACGAGCCCGCATCGACTCGCCGACCTTCTTGGCCGGTGAGTTCTCGCCGCAGGAGAACGCGAACGTGCATCCGGCGAAGCTCGCGGCGGAACTGGCACGGCACGCTGCCTCGATCGGCGTGGAGATCTACGAAGAAACTCGCGTGCTGCGACTCGGCGGGCAAAGCCACGAACCGCTCCGGCTCGAGACGGACCGCGGCACGGTTACCTCGGAACGCGCGGCGCTGTGCACGAACGTCTTCCCGTCGCTGCTGAAGCGCTACACCTTCCACACCGTGCCCGTGTACGACTACGTGCTCATGACCGAACCGTTGAGTGACGAGCAGTTGGCCTCCATCGGATGGGCCGGGCGCGAAGGCCTCGCCGACATGGCGAACCAGTTCCACTACTCCCGCCTCACGAGCGACAACCGCATCCTGTGGGGCGGCTACGATGCGGTGTACCACGCGGGCGGTCGCATCAGGCACGAGTACGAGAACCGCATGCAGAGTCACCGTCGGCTTGCCAGTCACTTCTTCACGACGTTCCCGCAGCTGGCCGGGCTGAAGTTCACGCATCGCTGGGCCGGCGTGATCGACACCTCGACCAGATTCTGCGCGTTCTACGGGCAGGCGCACGAAGGACGGGTGCAGTACGTCGCCGGCTTCACGGGGCTCGGCGTCGGGGCCACGCACTTCGCGGCGGACGTCATCGTCGACCGCTTGGACGGGCGCGTGACCGAGCGCACCGAACTGAACATGGTCAAGCAGATTCCGGTGCCGTTCCCGCCCGAGCCACTCGCGAGCATCGGCATCAACCTCACGCGCTGGTCGCTCGATCAGGCTGACCACAACCGGGGCGACCGCAACCTGCTGCTCAAGACTCTTGATGCACTCGGATTAGGCTTCGACTCATAGCCGCAGCATCGTCGGTGCCTGTGCGCACGCCGACCGGGCACCCGCGATGATGCGTGAACAACCCAAAAGGAGAACACGATGGACCACCTGCTCCCCTCCGGCTCGAACGGGGTCGTGCACGGACGCGGAACGATCATCTCGCTCGAGCCGGTCCCCGCCGAGCAAGTCGACTACGGCAACCCTCGCCAGGGCCAGGCCGGCTTGGGCACCATCGGCGGCTGCGAGGCCGGCATCTGGGAGCTCCGAGATGGCGCGGTGCTCGACACGGAGGTCGACGAGGTGTTCGTCGTGATCTCGGGCGGTGCCACCATCAAGCTGCTCGAGGAGAATCGGAGCGTCGAGGTAAAAACCGGGGACGTCATGCGGCTCACCGCCGGTACGAAGACGCGTTGGATCGTCAAGGATCACATCCGCAAGGTGTACCTCTCCGCCGAATAGCCTCGACATTGTGCAGCTGTGAGGCAGCTGAACGATAAAGTCATTCTCAGTGTCCGCACCGAAGGAGAGCACATTGAGTATGACCTGGAAGCAGCACGGCGACGGAAGAACGGTCGCCCCTGACGCGATCGTTCTGCCCGAAGAACGGCTGAGTTGGCCGAAGACCATCGGTTTCGGCGCGCAGCACGTGGTCGCCATGTTCGGAGCGACCTTCCTCGTGCCGCTGCTGACAGGTTTCCCGCCGACCGCGACGCTCTTCTTCTCGGGCCTCGGCACCCTGCTGTTCCTGCTACTCACGGGCAACCGTTTGCCGAGTTATCTTGGTTCGTCGTTCGCGTTCATCGCACCGATCCTGGCGGCGACCGCCGCAGGCCCCGAGGGTGAGCTGGGTCGCGCCTCGTTCGGCATCCTCTCGATCGGCGTGCTCATGGCGATCGTCGGCGTCATCGTGCATCGATTCGGCACGCGATGGATCAACGCGCTCATGCCACCGGTCGTCATGGGAACCATCGTGGCGCTCATCGGCTTCAATCTCGCACCGGCCGTGAAGAACAACTGGAATGCGACGGAGAACTCCGGCTGGGTCGCGCTCATCACCATTGTCGCCGTGCTGCTGATCACCGTAATCTTCCGCGGCCTCATCGGCAGGCTTTCGATCGTGCTCGGCATGGTCGTCGGGTATGTTGCCGCCATCCCATTCGGCGAGATCGACTTCACGGCGGTGAACGAGGCCGCCTGGATCGGCCTGCCCGACTTCCACCTGCCCGGTAATCCGTTCACCGATCCATCGCTGTGGGGGTTGCTGCCCGCATTCCTGCCCGTCGTGCTCGTGCTGATCGCGGAGAACGTGGGTCACGTCAAGAGCGTCGGTCTTATGATCGAGCGCGACCTCGACCCGGTGACCGGGCGCGCACTGCTCGCCGACGGCATCTCCACCGTGCTCGCCGGCTTCGGCGGCGGCTCGGGCACCACGACCTATGGAGAGAACATCGGCGTGATGGCCGCCACGCGGGTCTACTCGACCGCCGCCTACTGGGTGGCCGGCATCATCGCCATGCTCCTCGGTTTCTCGCCCAAGGTCGGTGCGGTGATCTTCTCGGTTCCCGCCGGCGTGCTCGCCGGAGTCACGGTCGCGCTGTACGGTCTGATCGGCCTCATCGGCGTGAAGATCTGGATCGACAACAAGGTCGACTTCTCGAAGCCCATCAACCAGTTCACCGCGGCCGTCGCGCTCATCGTCGGTATCGCAGACTTCGGTCTCACTCTCGGATCGGAGAGCAATCCCATCGTGTTCAACGGCATCGCGCTGGGAACGCTCGCCGCGATCCTCGTCTATCACCTCATGGCCTGGGTATCGCGCGCCCGCGGCTCGGCGGATACCGTGACGCCTATCGCTGAGTGATCCGTGACGCGGCGCGCCGCGCGAGTTCCAGCGATTCGCGGGCGCGCCGCATAAGGTGACGGTGTGTGGAGTGTAGACCGGCGCCGTCGTGGCGGCGCGAGTACGGAGCAGGCGCAAGCGCCTGAGGCTAGCGCTGCGCCCACCACGGAGGGGTCACTGGCACAGAAGCCAGAGGCTCCGTCGCATGAACCGGAAGGTTCGAACGGCGACGTGACGATCGGTTCGGAACCAGTCGCCGTCGAGGCATTCGCCGCGGACCACGCCGCGTGGCGCGCCGAACTCGCCTCGCTCGGCGGTCGCAGCCCGCTCATCCACTTCGACGACGAGCCGATGAACCGCATCGAACTGTCGACCACGCATCCGGGGGGCATGCCGCAGTTCATCACCGGCCAGAAGATTCTGCTTTCAGCCCTGATCCGCGACGACGTGGCCCTGCGGCATGCGCGCATTGCCGCCGGGAGAGTGACCGATAAGTCGACGGAGATGCGC
>Ga0182741_1003408_pt1 | contig 16980 bp, 13 predicted proteins | sample eDN5th37CBELigOP_FD_128874 | JGI IMG/M metagenome (GOLD analysis project Ga0182741, IMG submission 128874) | Enriched Organic Plus compost microbial communities from Emeryville, California, USA - eDNA 5th pass 37_C BE-Lig OP (version 2) (version 2) ...
CGCCGTTATGCACAGGCCGTGCATAGAATTTTTTCGGCGCCTCAGGGTCTCCCGGTTTGCCGATTTCCAGAACATTGAATTTAATAGCCATTGTTGAAAATTTAAAACTTAAAAAATAAAACCTTTACTCCGTGTCTCCGGGCGGTACCTTTCCCGTTGACAATACAAAGTTCTGAAGGATGGCAAGAAGCGCTGTCGGAATTGTCGGTTTTGGCGGGATTGTCGGAATTGTCGGTTTTGACGGGTACAAAAAAGAACCGCGGCGGCCAATCGCCGCCGCGGTCATTCCCTGAAATTCTTTCGCTGTCCCGGCAAACCCTTTGCCGGATGTTTGGTTCAGGATCGGCGCATGAAGTGGGAAATCTCCGCTACCGGAATGCCCAGGTACTCTGAGGCCTGATACACCGTCACATGCTGGTGCTTATCCAGTCCAAACACATCCCTGATCTTGTTGAGGAGCCGTTGGCAGGTGCGTTCGCTCTGCCCGGTGATCCGCTGTAGATCTGCGGGATAGACAGCTAATCTTGGTAAAGATATCTCCATATCTGCCAAATAGCTACACAAAGTTACGGACTTTGCAAGATTTCGCGAAACAATCGGCTGTCTTTCTGCTGATTTCTGCTAATTTTTATGAAATTCATAATCCCTGTCGCACCACGATTTTTAAATTTTCATCGCCGGTAGAACGAGTATTATGAAAATGGCAACTGCGTAATGGGTTAGCATATTCGATTCGTTTTTGCGATGTTTGTTTTCGCAAACAAGAGACACCATGAAACTCAGCGACATCCCCAAAAAGTTTAACATCAAGTCCGAACAGGAACCGCACGACGTCATCCATGATACCGTAGAAAAGGGCATCTATTTCAAAGGGACAAACCTATGGATATTGATTTTCGCTATCCTGATTGCCTGTGTGGGGCTCAATGTCAATTCAACGGCAGTCATCATCGGTGCCATGTTGATTTCTCCGCTGATGGGCCCCATACTGGGCATGGGGTATAGCTTGGCTACCTACGATTTCGCCCTGCTGCGGAAATCCCTCACCAATTTCGGATTTGCTGTTTTTGCTGGCCTATCGGCTTCGACGTTGTACTTTTTGATTACGCCGATATCGGAAGCGCATTCCGAGCTGTTGGCACGTACCAGTCCGAACATCTACGACGTGATCATCGCGCTGGTGGGCGGTTTGGCAGGGATTGTGGCGCTGTCCAGCAAACAGAAGGGCAACGTAATCCCCGGCGTTGCCATCGCCACGGCACTGATGCCACCGTTGTGTACCGCGGGCTACGGCTTGGCAAACGGTGCGTGGACCTATTTCTTCGGCGCATTTTACCTGTTTACCATCAATACGGTGTTTATTGGAGTAGCCACGATGATCACCGCACGTTTTCTGAAGTTCCCGATCTGGCACCACACCGAAGAGGGGTTGCGTAAATCCGCCAACCGTTGGGTGAGTCTTATCGTGACGGTAACCATCGTGCCTAGTTTGTACTTTGGATTCCTATTGGTCCGGCAGGAACGGTTCGTGCAAGAGGCGAACGCCTACATCAGGAACGATACCTATATCGAGGGAGACTACCTGTTGAAATCGGAAGTCGATCCGGCAAAAAAGGCAATACGGTTGATTTACGGAGGCAGGCTCATCCCCGAAGCGATTAAAGAGCAGGTTGCTGCCAAAACGCGCTACTATCGGTTGCAGGGGGCCACGGTCATGATCCAACAGGGATTTTCCGTGGATGAAACCGATGACCGCGGCCTGTTGATGGATAGGCAGCAAACGGAAATCAATAGGCTTCGGCAGGATTTGGAGAAGAGTCTCAGCATGCAGGATAGCTTGCAAAAGCAGCGTGAGCTTGGTCGGCAATTGCTCTTGGAACTCAAGCCGCTGTTTCCCGAAATCGTCACCTGCGGCACAGCTGAGCAGCTTGTCTTTGGCGATTCGCTCCGTACAACGCGTTATTCCAGTCTTTTTGTGGGTACTAGCAATCTGCGAAAGACAACTGAACAGCGTCAGCGTATTGAAGACTGGTTCAAATCCAGGGTGGCTAAAGGTGACTCCGTGAAGGTATATATCGAGCCGGGTCAATGACATGGTTTAAGCCTTGATTTTTGTGTTTTTCAAAAACTTTCAAAAGAATCGCTTAAGAAGGAGTAGCAAGGTAGATGGACTATCAATGTTTGGCTTTGTTTAAACGTCCGAAGTTACTTTGTTTAAAAGACCATCATTTTTGTTTAGTGTGCATGCCACGGTCGGGTGTTTTTTGTACATTTACTTTTTATGATGAAATGAAATTCGAAAGACATTTTCCGAACGAGCGACTGAAACCCTACATCAAACATTATGCAGTGTCGGAGAATGAATTGGAAAGTGAATACAAAGTTTTTCCGTCTTCGGGTTTGGTAATAGGCTTCCAATATAGCGGAAAGCTTGCAACGGTAAAAAACAATACGGAAAGTAAATTGGCAACGGCAGGAATCACAGGGATTTCGGACCGTTACAAAATCTTCAAAAATTCGGCGGGCATCGGAACCGTATTAGTTTATTTTACCGAAATCGGGTTTACGCACTTTGCTTCACATCCTGCTAATGAGCTGTTCAATTTGAGTCTTTCGCTCGATGATCTGTTTGAAAAGGATAGCGTATCCGCAGTGGAAGAGCAATTGGCCGCTGTTACTACCGATAAGCAACGTGTAAAAGTGGTGGAACAGTTTCTGCTGGCTCAACTCAAAGGCATTGAAACCGATAAATTAATTGTAGAAGCGGTCAAGCTCATCTACCAATCCAAAGGAACCATCCGGATAAAGGAACTCAACGAAAAATTGTCCATCAGCCAGAGTCCATTCGAAAAGCGGTTCAGGAAAGTGGTGGGAACCACTGCGAAAAAATTTGCTTCCATAGTCCGTTTCAACTCGGTACTCGACAATATGAGCGAAACAAAATCGCTGACCGAAATCTGCTACGAAAATAATTTCTTTGACCAAGCCCATTTCATCAAGGACTTCAAGCGGTTTACGGGCGACACTCCGGAAAATTTCAAACGGTTTTTGTAGATGTTCACAAGGTAATAATACGCCATATTGCTGTGTGTGGAACACACAGGGTTTCTTTACTTACTCAAATCGAAGAAAAACGATTTTTTACAATTACAGGTTTTTTCACCATCGCATCTTTGTACCGTAGTCATAACGCAACAACAATGAAGAAACCAATCTACAATTAATCGTTTAACAACTAAAAATCAAGAAAATGTTTACAGCAGAACAAATCAAAGCGGCTCATAGCAAGGTGAAATCAGGTGCAGACTTCCCGGCTTACATCAAAGAAATCAAGTCATTGGGTGTGACGCATTACGAGGCGTATGTAACGGACGGGCATATCGACTATCATGGGGGGAGCGACCATACGGCAAAGGTACCTGCGAAATACGATCCGCTGGTCATAGCCGATATTGCAAATAGTGAAGCATTTAAAGCCGAGCTGATTGCCCATCAACAGGGCAAAACGGACTTCCTGACGTTTATCAAGATGTGTGCGGATTACGGCGTAGAGAAATGGGCCATCTGTATGGATAATATGACCTGTACCTATTACGACAAAGCAGGGAACGAAATTCTGGTAGAAGAAATCCCGCAATAATCAAAACTCGTAGGTCTCCCTCAACGCTGGTGGCAACGAGTAAAATAAAACGAAGACCAGGTTATTTCCAATGTTCTGCACCGAGGATTTGATGGTCACCTGATTTGAAAACCGGATCTTTTCCGGCCTTCTTCTGTTGTCGGTAGTCTTTCAACGCCTTGAGTGCCGGTTTGCGCAACAGTAGAATGGCAATGAGGTTCAGCCAAGCCATCAACCCCACACCGATGTCGCCCAATGTCCAAGCGACCGCTGCGGTCTTGACGGTCCCGTAGTAGGTGGCTGCAAGAATGAGGAGGCGCAGGAGCCACACTGCCCATTTCTGCCGCCCCTTTTTGTCGAGGTAACTCAAGTTGGTTTCGGCCATGTAGTAATAGGCCATTATGGTCGTGAAGGCGAAAAAAAGCAGCGCGATGGCCACGGCCGGACCTCCGATGGCGGGAAAATGCGCAGCGATGGCTTGCTGGGTATAAGCCGGACCGATCTCGGCGCCGGGAATATTTTCCACGATATAGCCGCCTTCCGGGTGCTGCACGTTGTATTTGCCGGTAAACAGGATCATGAAGGCGGTGGCTGTGCAGACAAATAGCGTATCGACATAGACGGAAAAAGCCTGCACCAGCCCCTGTTTGGCCGGGTGGCTCACTTCGGCCGCAGCAGCAGCATGCGGAGCTGTCCCTTGGCCGGCTTCGTTGGAGTAGATGCCGCGCTTGACGCCCCAAGCGATAGCCATTCCGATGACGCCTGCAAACGCCGGTTCGAAATTGAACGCCGATTTGAAAATCAGCGCAAACACTTCGGGTATTTCATTGAAATGATACGCAATGATGAGCAGGGCCAGCAAAATATACCCGCCAGCCATGAAAGGGACAACTACCTCGGCTACTTTAGCTATCCGTTTGACGCCACCGATGATGATCAGCCCCAATAAAACCACCAATCCTGCACCGGTGTATTCCACGGGGATGGAAAACGCAGCAAGACTGCTCAAGGCGATGCTGTTGCTCTGCACACCAGGCAGGAACAGCGCGGTGCTCAGGATGGTAGCGATGGCGAACACGACGGCATACCATTTGACACCCAGTCCCTTTTCGATATAGAAAGCAGGGCCACCGCGGTACTGTCCGTCCTTTACTTCCTTGTATAGCTGTCCTAGGGTGGCTTCGACATAAGCGGAGGCGCTACCCAGGAACGCAATGAGCCACATCCAAAATACAGCGCCGGGACCGCCCATCGCAATGGCCGTGGCTACGCCGGCGATGTTGCCGGTGCCGATCCTGCCCGATAGGGCGAGTGCAAAGGCCTGAAATGACGATACACCCTTATTCGAAGCACCGCCGCCGAACAACAGCTTGACCATATCTTTGAGGTACCTGACTTGCAGGAATCCGGTTGCAAACGAGAAATATATGCCGACGGCGAGGCACAAGATAATGAGCGCATTGCTCCAAATGACATTATTGATGGCGTTGATCGCTTGTTCCATCCGATGGGGTGATTATATTGGTTTAAAAATCCGACGGCCGCTAAGATAAGCATTTATCGCCCGATGAAAACAGGCTTTTTTGCCTGCATGACGATTTCCTTGGACAGGCTTTTGTCCAGAAGCTTGTCTAAGAAATTGCGTTCGGCCATGGTGATGGCCAGCAAATCGACGTCAAACAGGCTGACGAATTGCCTGATGATCGAAATGTCTTCTTTCCCCTGTACCAGTTCCCAATCCACATCGGCTATGGGCGTGTTGGCTTGCAGTTCCATGGCCCAAGCTGCCAGCTTTTTGATATCGCCGTCTTTCGGCTGCGTTGTCTTTTCGTGGATGTGCGCTATGATGTAATTGATCTGTTCGCTTCCGAAAAGAGAATAGAGCGATGCGATGGTTTGGTGGTCTTCCGGGCGGAAGTCGGTAAAGAATGCAATGGTGTTGATGTCGAACTGTTCCGCTCCGATCGGTACTGCCAAAAGCGGGATGGCGAGCGATTCAGCCACATCGTAGGTGTTGGTGCCGACAAGCTGGTATTTTAACCCTGTTGCACCTTCCGTGCCCATGACAATCAAATCGATGGAAATCTCCTTCGCCAATTCCCGGATGAGGCCGGTAAGGCTTCCTTTACGACAGATGGTCTCGATCGTTACATTGTTGGCTCTGGTCCTAACGGTTGCTAGGAACGATTCCATGCCTTCGAGCGCTTCTTCCAATGCCCGGCGTTCATCGCGTTCGTTGCCGCTTTCGCTTTGGAAACCGGAATGGAATGCGCTGTACGCGTGGAAAAGGTATAGGGTGGCATTCGACCGCTGTGCCAGCCGGACCGCACATTCGGCTGATTTCAATGCGTGGTCGGAGAAATCAGTGGGTACTAAGATATTGTTCATCGACGGTTGGGTTGGCTTTATATTGTTGTGCTGTTTTTTTACTCTTCCGCGCAATTAGGATGAGCGTAACGGCGCCGCCTGCCGCCGATAGGAGGGATGCCGTGAGAATGGAAAATTTGGCTTCGGCCAATAGCAATGGGCTGCCGGAGAAGGACAGTACGGCGATGAAGATGGACATCGTGAAGCCGATACCCGCTAGCATGCCGACCCCCCAAAGGTGCTTCCACTGCGCTTTCTGCGGTTTGGCGCATAGCCCCAATTTGATGGATAGCCAGGAAATGGAAAAAATTCCCAGCGGCTTACCTACGAACAATCCCAGTACGATCCCCAGTCCGAGTGGCGTGGTTAATCCGCCTACCATGCCATCCACAAAGGTGATGTTGGTGTTTGCAAACGCAAACAGGGGCATAATCAACAGGTTGACCGGTTGGGATAAGCTGTGTGCGAGGGTCTCCAATGGAGGATGCTTCGTCCTGCCGGCCTGGGCCGGTATGGCAAATGCCGTAAGGACACCGGCAATGGTCGCGTGTATGCCCGAGTGGTGGACAAAGTACCACATCAATATACCGGGAATCAGGTAAAAGGCAAGGTTTTTAATGCCCATCTTATTGAATGCCAGCATGAGTGCAAAAATGGCACCCGCATAGAGCAAATAGGTGTAGTGCAACGTCGTGGAATAAAAAACAGCGATGACCAGTATAGCCATCAAATCATCAACAATGGCTAAAGCGGCTAGAAATACTTTCAGCGATAGCGGTACGCGGTCGCCCAACAGCGTGACGATGGCCAAAGCGAAAGCGATGTCCGTAGCCATCGGTGTTGCCCAGCCTGTTATGGTTTCCTTGCCAAGGTTGAAAAGGGTGAAAATCAGTGCAGGAGCTACTACGCCACCCAATGCGCCGATAATCGGCAGCGCCGCTTGTTTGAGAGAGGCTAATTCCCCATCAATCAATTCGCGCTTAATCTCCAGACCGACCAATAAGAAGAAAATAACCATCAGGCCGTCATTGACCCACAGCAAGACAGGATATTTGAGGTGTATGCCGTTGCTTTCGTATCCAATTTCTTGATTCAATAAGGATTCGAATCCTGTTTTCCATGGTGAATTGGCGATAATCAATGAAATAATGACGCACATAATCAGTATAATTCCGGGTCCTGTGCTAGATTGTAGGAAATTTTTTATTTTATGGAGTAAAAAATCGGTCATGATTTGACAAATATATAAAATATCGTTATTTTCTTTTGATATTTTTTATTAAAATATGTTTATTGTTTAAAACAAGTTGCTTTGTTGGTGTATTTGTTGATGAAATGGCATCGGATGACGTTGTTAAGTGTAAACCTGTCAATGTGGAATATTGCTTATTTTTGCCGGTATGGGAAGATTGGGGAATTGGCTGAACCAACGCCATCCGGCACATGACGACGCACGGGGATACCTACGCACCATCACCATCATCGGACTGCTGGTTTTTTTGATGCTCTGGATATTTACGCCATTCAATTTCCAACGGTTTCCCGAAGAGCAGCGATTGCTCATGGCGTTGGCCTACAGCGGTACAGCGTACCTCACGATGTTGCTTTGTTTGGTATGGATCAGGCTGCTGCCCGGCCTTTTCAAGGCCGAGTCGTGGACACTCGGCCGCGAGATGCTGTTGGTCATTTATCAATTTACGACGATAGCGCTGTCGGTGTGGCTGCTCACTAGGTACCTGGAACCTGAGCGTAGCCATCGATCGTATTGGTACACGTGGAGTATCGTAGCAGCTGGCGGTATCCTGCCGTACCTTGTAGCGACATCATTGAAACATGTTTACCAACTGAAAAGAAACCTACGCGAAGCGGTATCCATCAATAGTCGGTTGGCGATGGGCGATGGTGCTTCGGCGGCACATCAATTGGTTGTACCTAATCTGTTGGTGCCGCTCTCGATTGATGAATTCCTTTTTGCCAAATCCGACGGAAATTACTTGCATATCCATGCCGAAAAGATGGGATTCATCCAGTCCTATACCGTTCGGTGCACCCTACGGCAGTTTCTTCATGACAATGCGGTACACGAAGAAATCTTCCAGTGCCATCGTGCTTATGCGGTCAACTGTCTGCATATCCATGCCGTTGAAGGCAATGCTGCGGGCTGTTTCATAAGCCTTGCGCATGCGTTACCAATGGTTCCGGTGTCGCGTGCATATGTGGCCCGGTTGAAACAGGCACTACAGTAGCGACCTTTTGTTTTCCCCGAAGCGGTAGGCCACTCCGATTTCGTGGGTCTGGTTCTCGAGGTTGCGCTTGCCGATTTGGGAGCGGGTGTTGAACTGGTAGCCGTAGCCCAGTGAGAAGCCCTCGAGGTTGACGCGTGCCATCCCGGCCATGTCGCCGTAGGTGCGGAGGTTGAGGCCGATGCCGAAGACGCGCTTGACGTAGAACAGGGCACCTATCTCGGCCTGTGGGCGCATGTTTGCGGCATGGGTGACCAGCAGCGCGGGCTTGGCGTGGAATCCGTCGCCGATGGGGAATACCGCCGCCGCGGTGAGGTGGTACTGCCTTGCGGGGTTGTACTGGCGCCCCTGTCCGCCCTCGCCGAGCGCGGACAGGGCGAGCCTCGGCAGTGACAGTCCTACGTAGTAGCGGTCCGGGCGGTAGAGGACGACGCCGAACCCGGTGAGGAAGTCGGTCTGGCGGACGTCGTCGCGGAATGCGGGGTCGGATGGGTCGAGCTTGGCGAAGCTGCCGTCGTAGAAGGACACGCCCGCCGAGAGGGACAGGCCGAGGTATTCGGATTCGGATATGCGGACGGCCTTGGCGAAGAAGGCCGACGCCTCGGAGTATTTCTCGACGGCGACCTGCTGGTGGTGGAGGGAGATTCCGGCGGCGGCGGCGAGGTTTTCCAGGGCGATGTGCCCGCTTCCCCACAGGGCCTGGGGTGCGCCCTCGAGGCCGACCCACTGGCGGCGGCCGGTGAACTGTATCTCGCCGGTTCCCTGCACGAGGCTGGCCGCGTTGTTGAGCGGTGCGGGGATGCTGTGGTAGTTGGTGTAGGTGATGGCCTGCTGGGCGTGCAGGGCCGCGGCCGTGGCCATGGCCATCGCTGTTATCGCTAGATGATTCGGTTTCATTTTTTTTGCTTTATGCTTAACGCTTTATGCCGTAGGCTTTATGCCGTAGGCTTTACGCTGTATGCTTTATGTCGTAGGCTTTATGCTTATAGCCTATAGCCTATAGCCTAAAGCTTACCGCCTACAGCCTTAATACCTCAAAATAAAGTACCCCTTCTTGTATTTCCACTGCCCGCCGTCGCGGACTTCCAGCACGTAGAAGTAGGTGCCCGCGGGCAGGCGGCTCCCGCCTGATCCGGTTCCATCGAACACGGTATGTCCGTTGTCGTATCCGAGCAATTCGGCAACCTCGGTACCGTTCTTGCTGACGATGTAGAGCCGGTTATCGGGGTATTCGCGTATGCCCTCGATGATGAGGAAGTCATTGATGCCGTCGCCGTTGGGCGAGACCACCGGGTGCACGCGGACGTTGAGCCCACTTTCCGCGTCGGGGTCGACCACACGTATCGCTACGGTTATTGGCTCGGCGGCCTCGTGGTTGGCGTCTCCCGGCTGCGTGGCAGTGATGCGGACCGTGCCGAGGCGGAGGATTTCGAGCTGGCCGGTACCCACGAGCCGCGCCACGAGGTCGTCGTCCGCAGCCAGCGCGACGGCCAGCCCGCTGGATGCGGATACGTCGAGTGCGACGGTGCCCGCATCGCGGTTCACGGTGGCCGGGGCATTGAGGGTGATTGTCTGCGTAGCCTTGGCTACCGTCAGCCGCTGGGACACTTCGGGCGTGTTGCTGTAGTTGGGGTTTTCCGGCACAGTGGCCATAACGGTGGCCGTCCCGGCACCCACGATGACCAACCAGCCGCCTTCTTCGATGCGTGCGACGGATTCACCATCGATTGCCCAGACGATATCCTCACCGCTGCTGGCGGTTGCCTGTATGGTATAGGGTTCGTCGCCGTAGGTCATCCCGGGCAGGGACGGAAAGTCGATGCTGCGGACCGCTTTGGTGACCGTAAGTGTGGCGGTAAGTCTCAAATCCCGGTAACCGGTAGCACCGCTGACGGAAGCAGTCACGGTCTGGCTGCCCGCATCGGTCCGCCCATTGCCCGAGTAATTCACCGAAGCACCCGGCGGCAGTGTGCCGGATATGGCCAGTGTTTTCTCCGTGCCGTCGTATACAAACGATCCGTCGTCAAACGTCACGTCATAATCCAACTCAAGGGATACCGTCAATGTAGCGGTAAGCGTAAGATCCTCGTAATTGGTGCCGCCCTCGATGGTAGCGGTAACCACCTGGCTGCCTACTTCGGTGCGCGCATTGCTGTCGTAGTCCACCCTGGTGCCGGGGGGCAGTGTCCCTGAGATACCAATGGAGTGTGCGGTTCCGTCGTATATAAATGTGGCATCGCTAAAGGTAATCCCGCTTATTTCTGCCTTTTCAATGGTCAGCGCAGCCGTCAGTTCTTGATTTTCATAATTGGTACCTCCATCGATTGCGGCTACGGCCGTTTGGGTACCGGCATCCGTCCGTGTATTGCCGGTGTATGCCACCGACACTCCCGTTGGCAGCGATCCCGCTAGAATCACCGCCTTTTCAGTACCGTCATAGGTATATGTCCGGTCGTCGAAACTGATGCCCGTCAGTGTTGCTTTTTCAATCGTGAGCGTTGCAGTCATCAGGAAGTCAACAACCCCCGGTCCGTTGAAGCGTGCGGTCACCTCTTGGCTCCCCGCATCCGTCCGGCCGTTGTTGGCATAGGATACCGTAAATCCTTCGGGAAGTGTACCGGTGATGCCGAGGTTTTTCTCCGTACCATCGTATACAAACGTGGCATCCTCAAAGGTGACACCCACTATTTCGGCAGGTAGTACGGTCAGTATGGCTTGGAGTATGAGGGAGTTGTAATTTATTCCACCATCGATTTCTGCCGTGACCACCTGGTCACCAACGGCTGTACGCCCATTGTTGGTGTAGCTCACGGTAGCTCCCTCGGGCAGTGCCCCGCTGATGGCCAATAACTTTTCGCTTCCATCATAGACAAACGTCTCATCGGTAAAGTCGATACCTAAGATGTCCGCTTTTTCGATGATCAACTGGCCATCATGGTGGTTGATTTGGTAGTTTTCTGCCGATAAGCCCGACGGCTCGATGGTGTAGGAACCCACATTCACCGCTCCCTGCGCATCGCCGCCGTAGACCAAGCCCGAGTCATCGACGACGGAAGCATCTTCGCCGTTCACGAATCCCGTATACGTCAACCCATTGCCCCCGGAAAACGGTACGCCGTCATAGGCTTTATGCAAACTATTTGCCTCGGCGATGAGGGGTGCCTTGTCTACGGCCAGTTCACCTGCAACATAGGTGAGGTCATAGTTGCCTACGTCGGGTCCGGTTGCATCGCTCACCGTGATGGGGTAGGGGCCTCCCGCTACCGAAGCCGAGGCCTCGGCACCGGCGCTGTGCAGCACCACGGGTGCAATCACATCGCCTTCAACAAGGCCTGGGGCATCGATTTCGGTTCCCTCAAAGACATGCTCATCGCCATACGTCTTGGTTAGGTTAGTCGCGGTAACCACGAGCGCCTTCTTCAGCACCTGCAATGGCAGGGAGATTTCTGCAGGGTCGTACCCATCGGCAACCGATTCGGGATCGCCTGCCACAGTGATGCGCAAGGTGGCAGGGCCACCTGCTTTCAGGATTTCCAGCAAGCGATCCGAGCTTTGGCTTACCAACCCGCTTCCATCCGGCAGTTCGAAATGGATGGGCTTGCCGGTGTCGAAACCAGCGGCGCCCATCGGTAAGGCTGGTTCAAAGGGCGGACCACCATAGGTCACTGTCAAGGTGCCGTCTAGCCAATAGTGCGGCTGGATGTAGATTCCCTGCTGCTTGCGTTGCCTTTCATAGGCCCCCATGTCAATGACCTCATCGGCAAAGCGCGGATTCCCCAAGAGATCCACGTCAGGCCCGGTAGCGTTTGCCGTGTAGTACAGTCCGTAGCCCTTATTGATGGAGGGGCTTCCTGCCGCCAGCGTATAATCCCCGGATGCATCGTCGGAAAACAAGGGATCGGCATCGATATTCGTCCCCTCGCTTGACCCAATCGCATCGTTCCAGCTATCCGTACCGCCGCTCCCTTCGATATTGCTGGTATAAAACAGGATATGTGCGCCCGTTGCAGCGTCGCGGTATATGCCGTCGCTGCCGTCGCGGATAATCGTGTTCAGCACCTGGAGAACCGTACTATTAAGGGCATATAGGGCATTTGCCGATCCGGCGGTATTGGCCGTGACCGTCAGGTTATAAAGAGCGGCCGCTAGGTTGTCGCTATATAGCGCCCCGCCGTTTTCCGCTGCCTGGTTTCTTGCAATTTCGACATTGACCAGTTCCACGTCCCGGCTATTGACACCGGCAATTGCGCCACCGGATTTCGACGCATTGTTTTCCATGAGTTTGGTATTGACTATCCGTACCTGATCAGTAGTCGTAAGCGCGATAGCTCCGCCTATTTTGGCCTTGTTCAGGAAGAAGGTGGTGTTTTCGAAGGCTTTGGCTGCGCCGGTGTGGCCGGTGATGTATACACCGCCACCGTAGCCGTCATCGGCGCCTGTTCCGACCGCCTCATTGGTGGCGAAAATGCTCTGTCTGATGGTGGGCGTACTGTTGAGGCTGGCCATTGCCCCGCCGTTTGCCCCCGCTTCGTTCATGCCAAATTCGCAGAAAGCAAATACCGGTTGGCTTCCGTTTTCCAACGCGACCGCGCCGCCGGAGGCAGCCGTTTGGTTCGAACTGAATATACACCGGGTGATGGTGGGACTGCCGTTGCTGACATACAGCGCACCTCCCGACCCGACCGACCGGTTTTCCTTGAAGGTGAGGTTGACGAGGGTTGGACTGCTATCTACAATGGACATCCCCCCGCCATTATTCAACGGGACACCCGCACCACCGACGTCTTCGATACCACCGTGCCTTGAATGGCCATGCATAATGGTAAATCCATCCACGACCGCATCACCCACATAGCCTGCGGCGACCACCACGTGGTAATTGTCGTCTTCATGGTGGCCGAGTATGTTGCGGTCGCCACTGAGGATGGTTTCGTTTTCAGCGAAGTTACGCAGCGACAAATCGTAATCAGCGGGTTCATCGCCCCTGAATCCGCCGATTAACCGGAGATCGGGTTTGAGCAGGAAAGCAGTGGTTGGAAATTCCGGGTCGGAATAGGCTCCGCTGAGGTAGTGCGTTGGTTTATGGATACCCGCTGCTACCCATATGCTGGTGACAGACGGTGGCATGTCGTTCAACGCGAAGCCGAGATTTGGATATGCATTTTCCCAACTGTCGCCGGTAAGATTGCTGGTAACGGGCGGCGTATCATTTACGTAAAGAATTCCATTTGCATCCGGTGTTAGTGCGAACGGGTGTTGGTATTCATAGGCTCCCATATCCACTTGTGTGCCGGAAATACGGGTGATTTCGGGAGCGATTTCGTAAAGGGGCACTTCATTCGCGAGCAATTGCCGACCTCCATAGTCGGGCACATGCGTGTTATTTCCTGCGTCAATTGCCGGACTTCCTGTACCAATACGGATATCGTCACCCGGCATGTCGACGAACAGCGGATTGCCATCGATGTTATTCCCGTCATCCATGCCGAAATCACCGCTCCACGAGGTACTTCCCCCTGAACCTTCAATGAGTGAATAGCCAAACGTCGCATAGCTGTCGCTGCCATCGGTCATGAGGCTGCCGGTTGCTGCGCCGTTGCTGTGTAGAATACTGTTGGTCACGACGGGTTTGGCACTGTCTTCCAAATAAAAGGCCCGGCCGCCAGTCCCGAAGGCACCGTTATCTGCCACCGTTACGTTAATCAGCGTAGGATTACTGCCTTTAGCCGCCAAGCCCCCGCCTTCTGCGGCACTATTGAAGTAGATAATCGTATTGACGAACTCGGGTATGCCACTATAAATACTGTATATCCCTCCGCCACGTTGCGTAGCCAGGTTATTGGTGATGTGGCAATTGATGAACTTGGGCGAGGCGTTGTAATTGTAGATGCCCCCGCCGTTTCCGGTAACTTGGTTAGCCCTGACCCTGCTGTAATACAGCGAGAATTCGCTCCCATCGTTGTAGATGCCCGCCCCACTCGAGGCAAGGTTTTCGTAGATATCGAGGTAGCGGAACAGCATGCCGCTGCCGCGGATGTACAGTCCACCTCCGGCATTGTGGTCAATCCGCAATGAATTGACCTCCGTATGTCCACTGCCATCGGCACGCCCCTTGGTAATCGTAAACCCATCTAACTCCGCGCCCGCTAAATCACCTACCGCGACAACAACATGGTAGGCATTATCCGTGCCACTTAATTGGCCGCTTAATGTGGTTTCATGGGTAATGAAATGGCGGTTGCGGAGGCCCGATTCGGGAGGTTCAACGCCTTGGAAACCACCGAAAATCTTTACATTTTTCTTCAATACGAATGTTTTTTCCCGGACGTCGGTAGATGCTGGATCGGGAGCCTGGTCGGGCGTGTAGGTGCCACGTGCCACCCAGATTTGGTCGCCTTCGGAAGCCGCATCCAATGCGGTTTGCAGGCTGATGTAGGCATCGGACCACGTGCTGCCGTTGTTGAGGCCCGTGGCATCCCATTTGACGTAGTGGATGGTCTGCGCTTGGACTGCGGATAAACAAAGCATGAAGCTCATGCTTATCAAAAAGCCGCTTTCATAACGATGTCTAGCGGTGCGTTGACGGTAAATTTTTCCCATAGCGAAGTTGTCGGTCAGGCCATGTACCGTTGAGGGCAATGGCCGTTATATTCTACATGACGAAGTAACGCCGATAAGCGGACTGTTCATTGTAAAAGTGCGACAGAAATTCGTGGCTGCCTTCGGTATGCGTTAGATCAGGCTGGAGCTGGCCATGCCCATCTTATTCACCACGGTGATATAGTTACGGTCGTCTTGGTCGGAGTCGTGATAGGTATTGAAAATATTCAGTTGGCTGGCAAATTTGGTTTCCGAAGACTGTGAGATGATTTCGCGGAACTCGCCGGGGGAGATGTTGCTGTGCTTCTTGAAATGCTTGATGAAATGAGATTGGTCATAGAACTTGCCCGAATAGGTCAGCTCCGGCCAGTCGATTTCTTGCAGATTCACCAATTTGGAAGTAATGTAAGAAAACCGGATGGTTTCGGCGTAGTCTTTTGGAGACATGCCCAACTGCAGGTTGAATTGGCGTTCGAGGTAGCGTCTGTTTACGTTTAGCTTCTTTACAATCTCTTCAATGCATACGCTTCCGAGATGCCCAATGATGTAATTCAGGACATACGCTGTCAGCGAATAACGGCAAGTATTTCTGGATAGGTGTTGCTTTAGCCAATCTTCGATCAATTCGATTTTAGCGGTGGCGCTGGACGACTGCGCCAGTTTATCGCATACCCAGGAAGAATCGGGGAATGGGTAATCAACCAGGTCGACCACGTCATTCTTTAACGCATACATGTTGCCACCCAATAGCTTATACAGCCCCAACGGCTTGAAAACGATAATGAACATGGAAATCGGATTTTTCCACCTGTTTTGGCAGGGCTTGGTATGCGGCCCAAGAATGGAAATGGCGTTGATTGTCCGATAGGTTTCTAGCCCCGTGACGTATTGAAAAGGTGCGCCATAGGAAAATACCAACGCTGACAGTCCATTGGGCATGACCGCAGCCTCCTGCCAATGCACGTATGTATTCGTGTCATTAGAAAGGAGGTACCACGAAACGTAGTCACTGAGTGCTGGCGAGGGTAGATAGCACGTGTTGATCATTTAGGGTAATTGTTGAGTTCGTTGTCAAAACTAACAAAAATTACCCGTTGTAAAATACCTATTTTTAGGTATTTAGGGCCACTCCCTACTTCCAGGTAGGACGGAGTAGGCGGTTTAGGTTTTCCCAAAAGAACAATTGGAATTCCCCTTTTTTCTCCAAGAGGATCATGCGGACTTCATGGAAATCCATTACCCATACCTGCTTTTGCTGATATGCGCGGATGACGGGACCGAAAAATCGATCGGTAGCCAATCGAGCGTACAGGTCGTCGTCCACCGGTTTGATTTCGGCGAGGTAATGTGCAATCAGGGAGTCCAAAGCATACATGGAGAATGCGCCGTCGCCCCGCTGGAGCGGATCCCCGTTCAGCATGTTTTCTATCATGCCGGCCTGCATGTCTTCCACTTCATCCCTGAAAGGATAGACCAAGCGCTTCAACGCCGTGGTGTCGCGTTGGCCGACGGCTTGTTTCAAAGCCAGGAAGAACGGTTGCGTCGGAGCGGCGGGTTGGGCGATTGCGTCCGGGGGGAATATCGGCAGCAACGTGCCGAGGAGCAGCAGGTATGCGATGCCAGGTGATTTCATTTAGAATGCGTCTTTTATGCCTACTTCTTCCCATACGATCCATACCTTATCGTGGTCATCCGGCATGGCATAGGCCGGCACGGCCATCCCAACCTTGATGCTGGCCATGTAGATGGGATCTATCAACTTTTTTTCTTGGTAAGTAAACATGTCGCCCGAATCGGGTTTGACATCGAAGGAGAATTCATATTGATGGATGTTGTTGACAGTGGAACCGGTGCGTTCGACCGATCTGAGGATAGCTTGGCATTTCATTCCGCTCGTTTTTAATTCGAGTTTATCCTTATCGGAGATGTCCCCGTCGCCGAAGGTGGAGAACAATTGCCAGCCGAAAATCGCTATTGCAGCGATAATAAGGAGGAGAAATCGGCCTCTTTTGGCTTTTTGCGTCATTACTGGTCTTCTAGGTACACAAACATGCGTGTTTTTTTTATCCGTGTATTGTAAAAATGCGACAAAACAGCCGAAAGTAGGGTTTATACCGATGTTTTTCGGAAAGCTTGCGTACGAAAGACGGA
>Ga0182741_1003410_pt1 | contig 16969 bp, 19 predicted proteins | sample eDN5th37CBELigOP_FD_128874 | JGI IMG/M metagenome (GOLD analysis project Ga0182741, IMG submission 128874) | Enriched Organic Plus compost microbial communities from Emeryville, California, USA - eDNA 5th pass 37_C BE-Lig OP (version 2) (version 2) ...
GAAACCACTCCCTACCAGGCCGGACCCCACGTCCTCAGCACCGCCTTGGCCCCCGACTCGACACAGTTCTCATGGGTGCTCTCCTGGTGAGAAAACCTCAGTGATTTACGTCCCTCACCCACTCTTTTCACCCGATTTCACGAAGTGGGACGAAGCGGAATCCCGGTCTCTGAACTGCGGAATGTAACAGGATCGGATTCACCCGCGATGTAATCGATTTGCCGAGATACGGGGAATATCCACCCACACACCCCTTGTAGTGATTCGCGTCACAAAAGGTTTGAACGCCGTCGTTTCACCCTTCGAATCACCCACCCCATCCGGATCGTCGCGGGAAACCGAACTCGATCTTGAAACCTGTTCCTGCCGAGGTGATGTCGCCTCATCGAACGACACAGGCGCCGCGTCGTCCCCGGGGCCGGCCCGCCCGTCGCACTGTGATCCCGCAACATCGAGCGAGGGACTGTGATCCCGATTTCATTTCGTTTGTTCGTTCCGGAGAGGGAAATACTGCTGTTACCGTTTTGCGCGATCACAGCAACCAGCAGAAGGAGACGACCCGATGGCGGACTTCACTCCGACCACCCTGTCGGGTCGCACGATGCGACGTCCCGAAATCGGAAACCCGACGAGGAGAAGCAATCGTGACGCCGCCGGGTCTTCCCGGCTCCCCGGCGACGTCTCACCCGAGATGCGTGGCGCTCTCACCCTCGGTGGATTCGTCGGACTGACAGCCGGTTTCGTTCTCGCTCCTACCGCGGCACCGTTGATGGCGGTAGCCGGGTCGGTGGCGGGAGCCACCGTCGTCGGACTGTGCCGGCGTGCCGGTCGCGCCGGGCGGCACACGCGAGACTTCGACACCACATCGACTCGGACGTAACATCTTCCGGATTCCTTCGCGTCCACGCCCGACGTGGACGACTCGAACCGCCCCTCACGATCTCCCCGACGCAGTGAGGGGCCTGCCGGTCCGCACACTCCCTGATGACGCGGGCGGCAGTCGTCCCTCGTCCTTCTCCCCCGACGAGACGAGGGACAGCCACCCCTCCCGGCCCTTTCCGGGCCGGGAGGGGTGGCCCGGACTCGTCCCATCCACCCCACAGGAGACGACCATGTGGATTCTTCTCGGCAAGCCCGTCCGACGGTGGCTGGTGCTGTCGCTGGCGGTCCCGCTCGTCGCCGGCGTCCTGGCCGCACTCGGCCGCTTCGTCCAGCACCGCAAGGGACGCCCCACGACGGTGTCGGAGTCGCTGTTCGCGATCTCGAGTTTCCTTCGGCGACGCACGCTCTCACGCGAGGACCGGCCGAAGTCGATCGACCGATGATCGGACCTCCGGCGCGCGCTCAGCGCCGGGAGAGCTTCGCCAGGATCGATTCGAATTCGGTGCGGATGTCGTCCACCAGATAGGTGTTGATCCACATCGTGAAACCGAACGGGTCGGGTACATCGCACGCGGGCAACTCCGCCGAGACCGATCGCACGTCGCGATCGGCACTGTGCAGGTGCACCAACGACAGCATGCGGCCGTCGGGATCGTAGATCTCCCGGCCCAGCAGATCGCCGGTGGCGACATCCCGGAAAACGAGTTCCAGCAGGCCGTCGTCACGACCGACGCGTTCGCACGAGTAGACCCGCCCGCCGGCGGCTCGAACCCGGGCGTGCGCGGCGATCTCGGCAGCGTCGACGCGGTCGAGCCAGTCGAGATAGCGCTCGAGGAAGACGACGAACTCCGCCGAGATCCGCTGCGCGAGCACCCTGTTGTCCGACATCTGACCCGAGACCTCGATCTTCCGCTGCGGAGGATCGACGGTCCCCACGCCAGGGGCCGCATCGACGCGGTGCCGGAACAGACGGTGCTCGAACCGGTGCCCCGCTCCGGTGACTCGACGATCTTCACTCACATCGCTTACATCGTCGCAATCGTCCGGATCGCAACGTGTTCTCCGACTCAATTTCCGCCGGCCGGGGAAAGGCCCGCCGAACCATTTACATATTACCTCCGGTTACGTTAATCTCGCGTCATGTGGCCCGAAGCACACCCCCGGCACCCCGCCGCCCGCGCGGGAGCTCCCGACGAGCCCCCCTCGGTCCTGCTCCAAGCGCGCGACGTCACCTTCGACTGGAGCGCCCTGCCGGCCCACTGGGTGCCCGGTGACCCGTTCACCACCCACGTCTTCAACGTCCTGCACCTGCTGCTTCCCGCCGGAGAGGAATGGTTCGTCGAGACGTTCACCGAGGCCCTGCCCTACATCGACGACGAGGACCTCCGCGAGGACGTCATCGGCTTCATCGGGCAGGAATCGGTGCACTCGCACGCGCACCAGGGCGTTCTCGACCACCTCGCCGAACGGGGCCTGGATCCCACGCCCTTCACCGACCAGATGCACTGGATGTTCGGTCGGCTCCTCGGTCCGCGATCGCTGTCGGGGCTGCGGGCCCAGAACTACCTGGCCGAACGCCTCGCCGTCATCGCGGCGATCGAGCACGTCACCGCCTTCCTCGGCGACTGGGTCCTCAATGCGGACGGCCTCGACCGGGTCGGTGTCGATCCGGTCATGCTCGATCTCCTGCGCTGGCACGGCGCCGAGGAGGTAGAGCACCGTTCGGTCGCCTACGACGTGCTCAGGTTCTTCGACCACAGCGAGGCCCGCCGGTTGCGCGCCCAGCTGATCGTCGCCCCCGTGATGGTGTGGCTGTGGATCCGCGGCACCCGCTTCCTCATGTCCCACGATCCGGACCTCGCAGGGCTACCGCGAGCGGTGCGGCGACCACACCTGTCGGACTGGATCGACGCGAGCCGACGCGGCGTCCTGCCCGGCCCGGTGGAGATCGCCCGGCGGATGGGGCGCTACTTCCGCCGCTCCTACCATCCTTCCCAGGAGGGCTCGACCATCCAGGCGATCCGATATCTGGCGTCCTCCCCCGCCGCCCGGGCAGCCGCGCGATGACCACCGTCGAGGCACAACCGGCCGACTTGCATCGACGCTCCCGTCCGGATCGGGCGATGGGGCTGTTGCGGCTGGTCGTCGAGCGGTATCTCGCCACGGTCACCGCCCTCGACTACGCCGGCCCCCGGGGTACGACGCCGCACGATCCCGAGACGGTCCTGACCGTCGCGGCGCGGGAGGTCGTCGCCGCGGACGGCAGCGTGGTCGCCCTGACGTTGCGTGCACCGGACCGGGCGGTGTTGCCTCCCTGGCATCCCGGAGCCCACCTCGATATGCACCTGCCGTCGGGTCGCAGGCGGCAGTACTCACTGTGCGGCGACCCGGACGACCGCACCCGCTACACGATCGCGGTGCGGCTCGTTCCCTACGGCGGGGGCGGGTCGCGGGAGATGCACGCGCTGCGGCCCGGAGACCGGGTCGTGGTGCGCGGTCCCCGCAACGGCTTTCCCTTCGCCGTCGACGACGCGGCGCTGTTCGTCGCGGGCGGCATCGGGATCACCCCGATCCGCGCCATGATCCACGCCGCCGAGCGCGCGGGCACGCGGTGGCGCCTGGTCTACACCGGGCGCAGTCGGACGGCGATGCCGTTCCTCGACGAGCTCGAAAGTCGATACGGGGCACGGGTGTTCGTGCGCCCCGACGACGAGTACGGCATTCCCACCGCGGCGGATCTGCTGGCGGACGCTCCGGCCGGGGGTGCGGTGTACTGCTGCGGGCCCACGGTGATGATCGATGCCGTGCGCACCGGATTCGACGCCACCGCGGCGTCGGCGCTGCACTTCGAACGGTTCGGCGCGGCACCGGTCGTCGACGGGCGCGCGTTCGAGGTGCACCTGGCCCGCAGCGGTGAGACGGTGCCCGTCGCGGCGGACGAATCGGCGCTCGCGGCCGTGTTGCGCCGCCGTCCCGATCTCGCCTATTCCTGCCGCCAGGGGTTCTGCGGCACCTGCCGGGTGCGTGTACTGGCCGGCACCCCCGACCATCGCGATTCCCGCCTCACCGACGACGAACGTCGCGAGCACATGCTGCCGTGCGTCTCGCGCGCCGACGGTGACCGTCTCGTACTCGACCTCTGAGGAGCCCGCCATGTCCCGCACCGTCGTCAACGGATCGACTCGCCTGCACGTCGTGGAGGAGGGCAACCCGCAGGGGCCGACGCTGGTGCTCGTGCACGGCTGGCCCGACACCCACGCTCTGTGGGATCTGGTGGTGCCGTTGCTCGAACGCGACTTCCGCATCGTCCGCTACGACAACCGTGGCGCCGGGGCGTCCACGATTCCGCGACGGGTCGCCGACTTCCGGCTCGAGCATCTCGCGGCGGATCTGTTCGCGGTGATCGACGCGGTGAGCCCGGACGAGCCGGTGCACCTGCTCGGGCACGACTGGGGTGCGGTGCTGTGCTGGGAGGCGGTGTGCGATCCGGCCGCGCGGCGCCGGGTGGCGTCGTACACCTCGGTGTCCGGCCCCAATCTGGATCATCTCGGGTTGTGGATGCGGGACCGGCTCCGCCGGTTGAGCCTGCGCGGTCCGCTCGAGCAGGCCGCGGCGTCGTCGTACACGGTGCTGTTCCAGATCCCGGGTCTGCCGGTGCCGGTGTTGCGGGGCTGGTTCGCCCGGAACTGGCCGGCGTTCGTGGGTTTCTTCGACCGCACGGATCCGGTGGCGATCACTCCGGTGGCGTCGACGCTCGCCGACGACATGGTGCACGGGCTGAAGTTGTACCGGGCCAACATCCGGCGGCGCCTGGCCCGGCCGCGGCAGCGGCGCACCGCGGTGCCGGTGCTGCTGATCCAGAACCTGCGGGATCTGGCGGTGCGTCCGGTCGCCTACGAGGACACGCACCGGTGGGTGAGCGACCTGCGGGTCGAACGTCTCGCCGCCGGGCACTGGTCCCCGCGTTCTCGTCCGGAGGACATCGCGCGCGCGACAGCACGTTTCGTGCGTGACGTCGAAGCGCGGCGCCACGGATATCGGCCGCAGGTGTCGGTGGTGCCGGATGGGCAGGATCGGCCCGAGTAGGTCGACGAGGGAGACCGGTCAGCTGCTGCCGGTGAACAGGCAGGCGGAGCCGAAGCATCCCGGATCGTCGGGTTCTTCCGGAGTCTGTCCCACCGTGACGTAGATCGGGTCCCTGTTGGCCGTGAGGTTCCAGGGATCGCCGTAATCGTTGTTCAACCAGAAATCGACCACCTCTTGCTCCGGGGGGTCGCCGATGTTGTTGAACGCCATGCAGACGTAGTCGACTCTCCACTCACCGTCCGGAACATCGGTGAAGTCGTGGGTGTCGACGCCGCCCTCCACTGCAAACAGGGCCACGTCGAGGGGGTCTTCTTCCTCGCCGTACGGAGGCGGCCCGAACGAGGGGTCGACGATGGCGATCGCGCAGGCCTTGCGTTCGGCTTCTCCGGTGTAGGTGTCGGTGACCGTCATTGTCACGGTGCTGCCATCGACCGCGGCAGTCACCGTGATCTCTCCCGGATCGTCTTCTGCTGTCGCCACCGCCGGGCCGAGAAGACCGGCCAGCGTGGCCGCAGCAGCAATCGACGTGACACGAGTGAGTGGACGCACTGATACCCCCTACAGGTTTCCTCTTCCGAGCCCCCGACGGCTACACGATTCCGCTCATCGTAGAGAACAGGGTGCTGCCCGACTCGGAATTCGAGGGTGAATTTCCGATCCGGGCAGCGGGGTCGGCCGACCGAGCGACACAGCACGGCACCCGCGAGTACGCAAACGCCTCGACGCTCGCTGGGCTACTCCCCGGCAGGCACAGGTTCCTCGAGCCCGGCGATCAGGCTGTCCACCGCGAACGTCACCCGCGAGGCGACACCGGGCAGACCCGCCTCGAGTGCTTCTGCGAACAATGGGAATTCGCCGAGGGTTTCGGCGGCGAGCGCGAGATCGTCGCCGCCGGGGTCGGCGGGCAGGGCGAGATGTTGCCCGACGACGGTCGCGGCGAGGGTCTGCACGATCAGAAGTGCGTGTGCGGCACCGAATCCGGCCTTGCACAGCACGGTGAGGACGGCTTCGACGTGGGCGAGGTTGGTGGGGGTCACCGCGGGGCGTGAGGCGAAGAAGGGCACAGCACCGGGGTGGTCGAGCAGACCGCGGTGCAGGGCGCACCCGTAGGCGGCGAGGACCTGCCGCCAGGGAGCGTCGGTGTCGCACCGGGCGAGGGCCTCGGTCATGACGTGTTCGACGATGGCATCCTCGAGGGCCTGCTTGTTGCGGACGTGGTGGTAGAGCGTCATCGCCTCCACGTCCAGCTCCTTGGCGAGTTTGCGCATCGAGAGGGCGGCGGCGCCGTCGCGGTCGACCAGCTGCACGGCGGTCTGCAGTACCTGGTGCCGGGTGAGTCCGGCGTGGCGCCCCTGGGCCCGGGTGCGGTTCACGGTTTCCTCCTTGACCACTCTTACGACGTAAGACTAGCATCGTCCGTCGTAAGACTTACGACGTAAGAGAGAGAGAGGGGTGTGGCCATGAGCGTCCGCAACGACCTCCGCATCACCACCCATCGACCTGCCCGCCGTCGCCCGCACCTGACCCAGGCCCTCGTCATCGGGGCATGTCTGCAACTCGTCGCCATCGCCCTGCCCCTGGTGGACCTGTGGGTGATCGGGTCGATCGAACGCCACGTCCAGAACGCCTACCCCGACTGGGGACCGGACCAGGTCGCCCTCGACCGCAACGCCATCACCGGCTACCTGGTCGGTGTCGGAGTGCTCGGCCTGGCCGGCTGGCTCGGCGCCCTGTGGAGCGTCAAGCGGGACAAGGCGGTGCGAGCCTGGGTGACCGGCTTGTTCGTCGCCGGCGTCGCAGTACTGCTGCTGAACGTCGGGCTCGGCGGGGAACACTACGAGCGGTTCGTACCGCTGTGGCTGAGCCTGACGCTGCTGGCGATCCCGCTGCTGCCGGGGGTCACCGCGGTGATGGCGGCCTGGGCACTGCACCCGGTCGAGCTCCCCGATCACCGCGCATGACGGGGCTGCGGCCCGGATACGACTGGCACAATGAGAACCACCGGTCGCATCCGGGCCGGTGTCGTCCATCGGCAGAAGGAGCTGCGACGATGGCCCACGTCAATCTCGGTAAACGACATCCCGACGCCTACAAGAACGTGCTCGCATGGAACGCGACGGTCGAAGAAGCCGTCGCCCAGGCCGGACTCGACCCGAAGCTGGCCGAACTGGTGAAGATCCGGGTCTCCCAGCTCAACGGCTGCGCGTTCTGCCTGCGCATGCACACCCGCGACGCCCTCGAGAAAGGCGAGACCACCGACCGCCTCGCGGTGCTGGCCGCCTGGTGGGAATCGCAGTACTTCAGCGACCAGGAGCGGGCCGCACTGGCGCTCGCCGAAGAGGTCACCCACCCCATGGAGCCCGCGCGGCATATCTGGGACGACGGGTCGCTCACCGACGAGCAGGTCTCGGCGGTCAGCTGGCTGGCGATCGTGATGAACGCGTGGAATCGGATAGCGGTGCGCAGCCACTACTCCGTCGCTCCGTGATCGTCCCGGGACCGAGTTCGATAGTCGGGATTCGCCACCGTGAGGCGAGCCGAGATCGCCTGCCCGACCGCGCGGGCGATCTCCGGTTCGGCGAGCGTCCGGCTCCCGTCCCGCAGCGCGAGGGCCAGTTCGGCTTCGTCGCCGAATCCGAGAGCGTCGAGTGCGGAGCGGTGGAGCTGCCGTAGGTGCCCGCCGTAGGCCGCCTCCCGAGCGAGGATGCCGAGTACCTTCGCCGCGATCCGCGACTGGTACCGCGCCGCCGCGTCCGACGCGACGTGGTCGCGAACGAAGGCCGTCACCGCTTGCGACAGCTCCTCGGCCGAGGGGCTGCCGAACAGATCGTTCCCGCCGGCCGGGGCCGCGTCGACGTCGGCGATGGCGACGGCGTCTTCCCATCCCGACAGCTGCAGCAGGTCGTATTCGCTCTCGGCGATGCGGCGGCCGATGGCCAGCAGTTCGAGGGCGTTGCCTTCTCCGTGCACGAGTGCCCGGTTGGCCTGGATCCGGCACATCACCGCCCAGCGCAGCGTCCCGTAGACCTCCCACCAGTGCACCGCGTCGGGGTCCGGCGTGCTTCCGCTCTCGTCCTCGTAGCCTCGGAACAGCTCGTCCCGGGAGCCGAATCCGCCCACGGGTTCCGGGGAGCCGAACCTCCAGGTCTTCACGCACAGCCAGCCGAGGTCTTCCAGGGGGTCCCCGAGATGGGTCAGCTCCCAGTCGAGAACCGCGCGGATGCCTGTCTCGTCGACGAGGAGGTTGCCGTTGCGGAAGTCGCCGTGCACCACACCGGTGCCCACCGAGGGGACGCGATGGTCGCGCAGCCACCGGAAGGTCAGTTCGAGAACCGGCAGCGGTGGCCCTGTCGTCAGGTACTGGTCGAAGAGCTGCTCGAGTGGGTCGTCGGCGGGGAATCCGGTGAGCGCGGCGGTGGGAATGCTGTGGATGCGGGCGAGCATCCGGCCCATCTCGTAGGGCAGGGTCTTGCGGACCGTGCTGTACCGGTCGTCGCGCAGCAGACGCTGCGGGAGCGCCTCGCCGGACACCTTCTCCATGAGCAGGTAGGCCGGGCCCAGGCCGTCGACGGTATGGCGGCCGCTGTGATCGATCAGCCGGGGCACCGCGACACCGGCGGCGTGTGCCTCGCGCAGGACGGTCGCTTCCCGGCCCATCCGGGCCGGGTCCTCGGCGCCGGGTGGGTCGCGGCGCAGGATCAGTTCGCGTTCGGTACCGGCGGAGTCGGTGACGGTGACGAGCCAGGTCTCCCGGCTCGCGCCGCCGGTCAGGCGGGTCAGGCCGGTGAGGCTACCGCGCACGCCGTCGAGGTCGCGCAGATGGCGGGTCAGGGCGGCGCGCAGCTCGTCGGTGCTCATCCCCCGCCTTTCCGGTAGCCGACCGCGTCGAGAGCGATGTCCTGGTAGCGGGCTGTCACTTCCTCGGCGGTGAGCGGACCGTCCGGCCGGAACCATCCGGCGACCGCCGTGGACGCGGAGACGATGAACCGGGCGGTGTCGACGGGTGTGCGGGTCGTGAAGACGCCCCGGTTCACCCCGTCGACGACGACGCGCTCGAACATTCGTTGCTGGACATCGCGTTTGGTGACCACCACGGCGTAGTTCTGTGGTTCGAGACTGCGCAGCTCGCTGTTGCCGAGGAAACTCTCCCGGGGCGCCTTGGTGTGCTGGCCGACGTGGACGCCGACGATGGCGCGCAACCGGTCGGCGGGGTCGTCGCCGGCGGCGAGCAGGGCCGCTTCGGTCGCCTCGACGAGCGTGTCGAGTCCCCGGTTGAGGATCAGGGCGAGCAGGTCCTGTTTGGAACCGAAATAGTTGTACAGGGAGCCGACCGCGACCCCGGCTGCGGCGGCGATGTCGCGTACCGAGGTGCCGTGGTAGCCCTTGGCGGCCATGGTGGTCACCGCGGCGGTGATCAACGTCGCGGCGACCGGGTCGTCGGTCTCGCGCACCGCCGAGGACAGGATGCGCGGTGGGTTCGTCTCGGTCGGGCGGGCCATGATCCTCCTGGTGACTCCATTCTGAACGATCGCTCACAGCGCTCGGGCTGTCAATCGATCGCGGGAAAATTCGCAAAGTTCGTATAGGCGAAACCGATTGAAAAGACGAGCGGATGTGGTTACCGTCACTCTGAACATTCGTTCATTCGCCTTCGTATCCGAGGACCAGTCATGAGCTCCGAGCTACCGAACGACATCCAGCAACTCCTCGACGACATCGACCGCTTCATCGACACGGAAATCTCCCCACTGCAGGCGGAGAACGACAACGAACGCTTCTTCGACCATCGGCGCGAATGGGCTCGCACCGACTTCGATGCCGGCGGCCTCCCCCGCCCCGAATGGCACGAACTGCTCTCGGAGATGCGCCGCCGCGCCGACAAGGCCGGTTTCCTGCGCCGCGACCTGCCCGAAGAGGTCGGCGGTGCGAACGCGAGCAACTTCGAGATGGCGATCGTGCGCGAGCACCTCGCCCACCGCGGCCTCGGTCTGCACAACGACCTGCAGGACGAATCCTCGATCGTCGGCAACTTCCCCAGCTTCCACCTGGTCTGGAAGTTCGGCACCGACGCACAGCGCAGCGAGTTCGCCGAAGCCCTCATCACCGGTGATCGGGTCCTCGGTTTCGGGCTCACCGAACCCGACCACGGCTCGGACGCGACGTGGATGGAGACCACCGCGACACGCTCGGGTGGTGATTGGATCATCAACGGCGCCAAGCGCTGGAACACCGGCATGCACATCGCCACCCACGACCTGGTCTTCGCCCGCACCAGCGGGGAGCCCGGCCAGGCGCGCGGTATCACCGCCTTCATCGTCCCGGTCGACACCCCCGGCTTCTCCGTCGACCTGTTCCGGTGGACGCTCAACATGCCCACCGACCACGCCGACGTGTCGCTGCGCGACGTGCGAGTGCCCGACTCCGCCATCCTCGGTGAAGAGGGGCGGGGACTGGAGATCGCACAGAACTTCGTGCACGAGAACAGGATCCGTCAAGCCGCCTCGAGCCTGGGCGCCGCGCAATACTGTATCGACGAATCGGTGGCCTATGCCCGCGACCGGGTGACCTTCGGCCAGCCCCTGGCGGCCCGACAGGCCATCCAGTGGCCGCTGGTGGAGCTGCACACCGACGCCGCGATGCTGCGCGAGCTGATCCGGGTCACCGCCCGCGATCTCGACACTCGCTCGCACATGGAGGTCTCCGACCGCGTGTCGATGTGCAACTACCGGGCCAACCGGCTGGTGTGCGAGGCCGCCGACCGGGCCATGCAGGTCCACGGCGGCATGGGGTACAGCCGCCATCTGCCGTTCGAGCACATCTACCGCCATCACCGCCGCTATCGGATCACCGAGGGCGCCGAGGAGATCCAGATCCGCAAAGTGGCCGGGCACCTGTTCGGTTTCACCGGAAAGAAGAGCTGACATGAACGACCTTCTCGCAGCACATCGCACCCTCGCCCACGGTGAACAGCTCGCGCGGCAGGCGCGGCAGAATTCGGATCGGATCGCACTGAGCTTCGGCGACCGGCATCTGACCTACCGGCAGCTCGACGGGCGGGTCAATCGCCTGGCCCGGGCGCTGCACGCCCGCGGTGTCGCCAAGGGCGATCGGGTCGCGGTGCTGATGCAGAATCGGCTCGAGGTCGTCGAATCCTATTTGGCCGTGGTCAAGCTCGGTGCGATCGCGGTTCCGATCAACTTCCGTCTCGTGGCCGCCGAGGTCGAGTACATCCTGTCCGACAGCGGCGCGAAGGTGCTCATCGTCGACGAGCCGCTGTCGTCGCTCGCCGCGCAGTTGCCGCCCACCCGGGTCGAGACCGTGGTGGTCGTCGGCGGGGACGCGGCCGCGGTGTCGGCGACCGCCCTGGAGTACGAATCGATCTTCGACCCGGACGACTCGCCGCTGGACATCGTGGTCGCCGACCAGGATCCGGCGTTCATCATGTACACCTCGGGCACCACGGGCCGACCGAAGGGGGCGGTGCTCAGCCACATGAACCTGGCGATGAACAGCGCGAACTCGTTGATCGAGCATCGGATCGGGACCGACGGGGAGGTGTGGTACTCCGGGTTGCCGCTGTTCCACATCGGTGGGCTCAACGGCATCCTCATCTATCTCATGGCCGGCGGGCGGTCGATCATCGCCCCGTCGGGGAACTTCGATCCCGTGGAGACCGTCGACACCCTCGAACGCGAACAGGTCACGTCCTGCTATTTCGTGCCCACCCAGTGGAAGGAACTGTGCGCGGTCCCCGGGATCGCCGACCGAAAACTGAAACTGCGACGCATGGCGTGGGGCGCGTCCGTCGCGCCTCCCTCGGTGCTGCAGGCGATGGCCGAGACGTTCCCGGACATCCCGACCCTCAACGTGTTCGGTCAGACCGAGATGAGCTCGGCGACATGCATTCTCCGTGGTGAGGACGCCATCGCGAAGATGGGGTCGGTGGGGACCCCGGTGGTCAACGTCGAGGTCCGGATCGTCGACGAGAACGGTGAGGACGTCCCGCAGGGCGAGGTCGGTGAGATCGTCTACCGCGGCCCGACCGTGATGCTGGGTTACTGGAACAAGCCCGAGGCCACGGCAGAAGCGTTCCGGGGTGGCTGGTTCCATTCGGGTGATCTGGTGCGCCAGGACGAGGACGGTTTCATCTACGTCGTCGACCGGGTGAAGGACATGATCATCTCCGGCGGCGAGAACATCTACTGCGCCGAGGTCGAAGCCGTCATCGACCGGCATCCCGGCGTTGCCGAGGTCGCGATCGTCGGGGCGCCGCACCCGAAGTGGGTGGAGACCCCGGTCGCCGTCGTCGTCCCGAAGGATCCGGACGCCCCGCCTTCCGAGGACGACATCATCGAGTTCTGCCGCAGCCGCCTGGCGTCGTACAAGAAGCCGACCGCGGTCGTCTTCGTCGATGCGCTTCCCCGTACCGCCACCGGAAAGGTCCAGAAGTTCCGGTTGCGCGAAAACCTGTCCGCGAACTGAGTTCCCCTTCACGAACGGAGACACGTCCATGGGTAGAACGGCCGAAGGAACATTCACCGAACACACCTGGGCTCCGCCGGTGTTCAGCGTCGACCAGAGCGGCAAGGTCATCGGTCTCGTCAACGAGAACGTCCCGAACAACTGGGGTCGCTGGGGAGAACTGGACCAGCGCGGCACCGCGAACTTCATCACCCCGGAGGTGGTCGCGGCCGCCGCCGGGCTGATCCGGTCCGGACGCTCGATCAGCCTCGCCGTACCGCTCGACTCCACGGGCCCGGTGCATCCGAGCCGACCGAACGTCGTGCACTTCTTCGGGTACAGCGGCGCCGACTGGGCGGTGGGCACCGAACTCGGCCGCGTCGCTCCCGGTTTCCAGGGCGCCGACGACTACATCTTCATGCCGTTGCAGGGCAGCACGCAGTGGGACGGTCTGGCGCACATCTTCAGCTGCGATGCCATGTACAACGGGTTCTGGATGGGCAACGTCGAAGGTGTCGCCGGCGCCAAGAAGTGCGCGATCAGCAATCTCAAGGACTCGCTGACCAGCCGCGGTGTCCTGCTCGACATGCCGAGGTTCCTCGGGGTGGAACGCTGCGAGCCCGGTGTACCGATCACCGCCGCCCAGCTCGACGCGTGCGCGCAGGCCCAGGGCGTGGAGATCCGCACCGGCGACATCCTCACCATCCGCACCGGGCACGTGCCGTGGTTCTACTCGCTCACCGACAAGAGCGAGTTCTGGAACGCCGGGGCCCCGGGCCTCGGCTCGGACACGGTCGCGTGGATCCACGAGAAGGAGATCGCGGCCCTGGCCGTCGACAACGTCGCGGTCGAGGTCGAACCCGCCGAGCAGGAGGGCGCGGTCTACCCGCTCCATGCCCGCCTGATCCGCGATCTCGGGCTCACGCTCGGGGAGATCTGGTGGCTCGAGGAACTCGCCGCGGAATGTGCGCGTGAGGGCCGCTACGAGTTCTTCCTCACCGCGTCGCCGCTGAACATCACCGGTGGCGCGGGCACCCCGGTGAACCCGATCGCCATCTTCTGAGCGGTTCCGTCGCCGCCCCGCCGGGACCGTCCCGGTGGGGCGGTAACGACTACTCCTGGGCGGCGACGATCGCGGCGAGTTCCTCCACGACCGTGCTCTCCACGGCGCCCTTCTCCACGCCGGCCGCGGAGAGCACCCCGTCGCCGTTCTCGAGTTCGAGCAGGGCGAGCAGGAGGTGTTCGGTGCCGATGTAGTTGTGGCCGAGCCGCAGCGCTTCGCGGAAGGTCAGTTCGAGCGCCTTGCGGGCCCGCGCGTCGTAGGGAATCAGGTCGGGGACGTCCTCGACCGCGGCGGGTAGCGTCGCCGTGATCGACTCCCGCAGCGACGTGAACTCGACTCCCTGCGCGAGCAATGCGCGGGCGGCGAGGGATTCGGTGTCGACGAGCAGGCCCAGCAGCAGGTGTGCCGGGGTGATCTCGGCGTTGCCGGCCGCGCGCGCCTCGTTCATCGAGGCCATCACGACGTTCTTCGCCCGCGGGGTGAAGCGGGAGAAGCCCTGCTGGGGGTCGAGGTCGTTGTCGGCCTTCGGGACGAATCGTTTCTGGGCGGCCTGTTTGGTCACACCCATGCTGCGGCCGATGTCGGACCAGGAGCGGCCGGCGCGGCGGGCCTGGTCGACGAAGTGGCCGATGAGGTGGTCGGCGACCTCGCCGAGGTGGTCGGCGGCGACGACGGCGTCGGACAGTTGCTCGAGCGGATCGTCGTGGACCTTCTTGATGGCGTCGATGAGGTCGTCGAGCCGGATGGGTTGGGTGGGCCGAATGTTCTCCATGCGTCAACGGTAGGTTGACGATCGCCAATCGTCAACCATCGGTTGACGATCTTGAATTCCCATTCGTCCGCCCCGTCGCGTTGTACAGTCCGTTCGGCTACCGAGAGCGTGCGGTAGCGGGCGGAAGGAGAGGTCGTGGGGCGGCTCAGTACGAAGATCGGGACCGCGGCACTGGCCGTGGCGATCGCCACCGCGTCGGCGACGGCCGTGGCGGCACCCGCACTGGCAGCGCCGGCCACCGTCACGGACGACGTCGGCACCGTCGTATCGGTCCGCGATCTACCCCAGGAACTGTGGATTCCCGGCGCGGCCCATGCCGTGGCGCTCACCTACGTCACGACGGACACCTTCGGCGAGAAGGCGCTCAGCACCGGCACGGTCTTCCTCCCGTCCGGGCCCGCCCCCGAGGGCGGCTGGCCGGTGCTCTCGTGGGCGCACGGCACCGTCGGTCTCGGGGATTCGTGCGCGCCCTCGGTGAACGGCCCGGCCCTGCCCGAGCGCGACCTGCCGTATCTGGCGAACTGGCTCGAGCGCGGCTATGCGATCGTGGCCAGCGACTATGCCGGTCTGGGCACCCCGGGTCTGCACGCCTATCTCGACGGGCGCACCACGGCGCACAACATCGTCGACATGGTCAAGGCCGGCCGCAACCACACCCGGACTCTGCCGAGCGATCAGCAGTTGTCACCGTCGTGGGCGGTCATCGGCCAGTCCCAGGGTGGCGGCGGCGCGATCTACACCGCGCGCTACGCCACCGAATTCGGCGGACCGGAACTCGACTACCGAGGAGCGGTGGGCACCGGCACCCCCGCCTACATCGAGCGTCTGCTGGAGATAGGAGGCCCGGGTGTGCCGCCAGTGGCGATCTCCCCGGGACTGACGGCCTACGTCAGTTACATCCTTGCCGCGCTGCGGTATTCGCATCCGGAACTGGGAATCGACAGCATTCTGACGCCGACCGGGAACGAGTACGTCACCCTGGCGGAGACGGCCTGCATCCTCGACTTCGAGGAACAGCTGGAGGGTGTGTCGCTGGGCGACTACTTCACCGCTCCGCTGACGAGCCTGCCGAACTTCGCGAGCACGCTCAGCGAGTACATGGCGATGCCCGAAAATGGTTACGACAAGCCGTTCTTCATGGGTCACGGCCTCGTCGACCTCGATGTGCCGTATCCGACCACCGCGGCGTTCGTCGCCCGGCTGGTGGCGAACGGTCAACCGGTGACGTTCAAGACGTACGGCGGGGACCACAGTGGCACGTTGATCGAGTCGCAGGCCGACACGATGCCGTTCGTCGACGGTCTGTTCGGGCGCTGACGTAGGCGGCCGGTCGTTCAGGCGGTCCGCTCGGTCGAGGCCTTCCGGCTCGTCTTGGCAGAGCGGGCGACCCGTGCGCGATTGCCGCAGACGTCGCTGCACCAGTGCTGGCGCACGTTGAGGCGGGTGAAGTACAGGACGCACCGCGGTGCCTCGCACTTGCGCAGCAGCGTGGCCCGGTGGCCGGTCACCGTGGTCAGCGCGGACACCGCGATCTCGGCGACCAGATCGTCGAAGGGGTCGTCGGAGTGCGCGGCCCAGTGGGCATGCAGACGGTCCTCGTCGACGGCGACGGCGGGGGTGAGGGCGATGCCGTCGAGCAGCGTCTGCACGTGTGCGGCGGCCTGGGCGGGATCGCCGTCGAGGGTGTCGCGGTAGACCGATGCGAGGGTGTCGCGGAGCTGCCGTAGTCGCGCGAGCTGCTCGTCGGTCGGCATGAAAGGTGTTCGGGGGAAGCGGATCTGTTCGGAGAGGGTCTGCATCCAGGAGTGGGCGGTCTCGGGGGAGTCGAGCAGGTCGACGAGTCCGCGGCCGTCGTAGTAGCGGCTGCTCAGGAAGTTGGTGGCGGAGGTCTCGAGGGGCCGGACGAGGACGCCGTTCTCGATGTACTGCGTCCGCATGGGGTCCTCTTTCGATCGGGATGTGCCTGACGTTCGTGGTTGCGTCGTCCCCCAATCTACCTTTAACCTGCCGGCTAATGTATTAACCATTAGCTAGGAGTTCGGATGCCCCCTCATCAGGTCCCCTCGGGTGCGACACCTTCCACCCTCGAGACGACCCGTCGGCCCTGGTGGAGTTCGTCCGCGCCGCCGCGACCGCCCCTGCGCACCATCGTCATCGCACTGCTCGGCGCCGCCACCGGTCTGCTGACCCTCGCCGCACTGACCGAAGTGACGGGAAATCCGTTCCTCATCCCTCCGATGGCGGCGAGTGTGGCCCTGGTCGTGGGTGCACCCACGCTTCCGTTGTCGCAGCCCCGCAACGTGATCGGCGGCCAGCTCGTTTCGGCCGCGGTCGGCGCGGCAGTGGGATTCGTGGGCCATTCGTTGTGGCTCGGTGCGCTCGCCGGCGCCGTGGCGCTGGCCGCGATGATGCTCGCGCGGGTGCCGCACTCTCCCGCTGCGGCGACCGCGGTGATCGGCACCGTCTCCGCGACGGTACCGGGCTGGGAGTTCGTCCTTCTCGCCGGCGCCGCCGCGGCAGTGCTCGCGCTCATCGGAGTTGTCGTCAATCGCGCGAACGGAATTCCCGAATATCCGGCCTACCTCTGGTGAGCGGCGGAACCGTGGACAAATCGTGCACGCTGTGCGACAGTGTCGGGCACAATCGAACAAAGAATCGAACATAGAACCCCGGCGAGTGCGCCAACACTCCCGGGGCGTGGCCGA
>Ga0182741_1003411_pt1 | contig 16967 bp, 18 predicted proteins | sample eDN5th37CBELigOP_FD_128874 | JGI IMG/M metagenome (GOLD analysis project Ga0182741, IMG submission 128874) | Enriched Organic Plus compost microbial communities from Emeryville, California, USA - eDNA 5th pass 37_C BE-Lig OP (version 2) (version 2) ...
CTTCGAGGGTGGCCATGGCGGCAGTGATCTTGTCGTTGGTCTGGGTGGTCATGGTCGAACCGTCCTTTCAAAGCATAAAAGGCCCGTGCCGAACATCTCGCCCGGCAGGGCCTGTGAAGGTGGAACGCCTACCGTGCGGCAGGCAGATACGATGAAGGGGGCCAGCTACTCGCTGACCCCCGTTATGGAACTTGCTGATTATTCACCCTTGGGAGTCACCTCCTCGCGGGTCGCCCGCCTCGGGCTCGTCGGATTGGTCCCCTTGAGCCCGGACGTAGGCCTCGACGATCGCCAGGGCATCTTGCGCCCCCTGTTTCCCGCCGCTCACTGCGGCTAGCGCGTAGCCGGTCTGCCACTCAAAGTCATCGAGCCCCGGCAGGGACTTCAGACGCTTCGAGGTGAGGGCCTTCCAGCGCCCGATCCAGCGGGACCATTGCCACGTTGGCGGCATCCCGCCTTCCCCGCCCGGCAGACCAAGCAGGTGAACGTGATCGGGCTCGGCGGCGATCGCGATGACCTTCATGCCCTCGGCCACGAGGGCCTCGACCGATGCACGACCGAGACCGCGGCTCGCGCCCGTCACGATGGCCACGCGACCTTCGAGCTTGAGATCCATCACTCCACCTCCAACGTGAGTTGGCGGGCGATACCGAGGCGCAGGACCTCGGACGCACCCTCGTAGATGCGCATCGGCCGCGCCTGGCGATAACAGCGTTCAACTTTCGAGTCGCGGATGACACCCCATCGCCCCATCACCTGCACGCAGCGGTCGACGATGCGGCAGGCCGCTTCGGTCGCGAAGACCTTGGCCATCGAGGAGTGCTCCAACGTGCCCGGATAACCGTCACGCGCGCGAGCGGCGGCGCGGTAGGTGAGCAGCCGGGCGGCTTCGAGGTCGGTCCAGGCGTCGGCGAGCAATGATGCGACTGGGCCCAGCTTCGCCAGAGGACGGCCGAACTGCTGGCGGGTGCGTGCGTGGCGCGTGGCTTCCTCGAGCGCGCCCTGGGCGAGCCCGCAAGCCGCGCCCGCCACTGACACGCGAAACACCGTCAGTGTGGCCAACACGTGCGAGAGGCCTTTGCCCGGCTCACCGATACGGGCCGAGACGGGAACGCGCACGTTGTCGTAGTGCACGTCCCCGAGTACGTGCGGTGCCATGAGTTCGGGGACCGGCGTGACCGAAACACCGGGCGTGTCGGCGGGCACGAGGAACAGCGAGTATCCGTCGCCCTCGCGCACGAAGGTCGTGAAGAAGGTGGCGGCGGCACCATTCGAAATGAATGCCTTGTCGCCGTTGATCACGGCTTCATCGCCGTCGATCTCCGCGGTGGTGGTGATCGATTTGAGGTCGCTTCCGGCGACGGGCTCGGTCAGCGCGATCGCGGCGAGAGCCTCGGCGCTCGCGACCTTGGGGAGCCATTCAGCCTGTTGTGCGGCTGTTCCCGCGACGCTGATCGCGTACGAACCGATGCCCTGCAGCGCAAAGATCGAGTCGAGATGTGACGACTCGTACATGAACGCTTCGCGCACCAGCGTGATGGCGAGGGGATCGGGTGACTCGTCGCGGCCCCCGTGGGCGCGCGGGACCATCAATTCCGACAGGGAACTCGCGCGCAGTGCGTCGAGGACGGGCGCGTAGATCTCGTTGCTCGCATCTGCTTCCACGGCGAACGGTGCAACCGCGTCCGCCACGGCCCGCGCTTCTTCCTGGATGGCCTGGTAATGGTCGTCGAGTTCGAACACGATTCCCCCTTGAGGCGTTCGCCTCAAACCCTGATTACTATTACTACAAATGAGTCCGGCAGCAAGGGGGGAACCGGTGTCCGATGTCGTCGTCGAACGTCGCGGTGACGTGGAGTGGATCCGTTTGAACCGCCCGGACCGGATGAACGCGTACGACTCTGCCATGGCGCACGAGTTGCAGCAGGCGATTCGTGACGCTCGAGACGCGGGCGTGATCGTGATCACCGGCGAAGGGCGCGCGTTCTGCGCAGGTGGGTACTTGAAGAACCTTGCCAACCCTGACCCGAACGAGCTGCGCTCGATGTTCTTCGGTTCCCTCGAACTCTTCGAAGTAATTCGTACGAGCCCCCGACCGGTCATCGCGGCCGTCAATGGCGCAGCGGCCGGCGGAGGAAACGAACTGGTGGTCGCGTGCGACCTCGCGATCGCGGCTCGGTCAGCGAAGCTCGGACAGACGGGCGTTCGCGTCGGCAGTGCACCGGTACTCGGGGGCACCAACCTCCTGGCCATTTCGGTGGGTGAGAAGCGCGCCAAAGAGATCTCGTTCATGTGTCGGCGTTACACCGCGCAGGAGGCCTACGAGCTCGGATGGATCAACGCGGTCGTCGACGACGACAAGCTCGAGGACGAAGTCACCGCGTGGGCCGACGAACTGCTCGACATGTCGCCGCGCTATCTCGAGATCGCCAAGATGAGTTCCAACGTGTGGTGGAACTCGTGTCGCGACAACTACGTCAGTGGACTCGAGATGTTGGTGCAGGCCATCGGTTCAGAAGACATGCTCGAAGGCGCGAGGGCATTCGTGGAGAAGCGCAAGCCCGACTTCCGCAAGCGGAAGGGCGACGGAGCGTGAGCGCGGGCCTCGAAGTGGGATCGGAAAGCGAGACGGCGGTGAACGGATGACGCGGTACTACGAAGGTCTTCATATGACCATCGAAGATCGGGCCGACTGGAACCTCGCCCACGTACTGCGACTACGGGCGCAGACGCATGCCGACAAGGTGTTCCTCGACTTCCCTGCGTTCTCCACCACATACACGTTCTCCGAGATGCTCGAGATCTCGGAACGCATTGCGCGAGGGCTGCTGGCGCGCGGGCACGAGCCCGGCGACCGCATCGTGATGATGATGTGGAACCGACCGGAATACATCATCGGATGGTTCGGATCGTGTCTTGCTGGCATGGCCGAGGTCCCCATCAACACGGCGTACCGCGGTTCATTCCTCGAACACCAGGTCGGAACGGTCGCACCCTCGGGCGTGGTCGTGTCCGCCGACCTCGCCCCGCACTTCCTCGAGGTGGGCGACGCGTGTCAGACGGTTCGGTCGTTCTACGTCGTGGGCGACGACGCGGCCGAGGTCGAAGCGGCGATCGCCACGTTGCGCGACGGCGGATACGTGGCGGAGCCGTTCGACGTCTTGCTCGCGGAGTCGGAGTCGGTCGACCTCCCGGCCCTGCTCGCCCGGGATCTCGCCTCCGTGTTCTTCACGTCGGGAACCACCGGGCTCTCGAAGGGCGTGATGATGTCGCACGCCCAGATGTACTTCTTCGCTGAAGAGGGCCTGAACCTCGTTCGCCTCACCGAACACGACACGTACATGGCGGTCGGTCCGCTGTTTCACGGGAACTCTCAGTTCCTCGCGGGCTATCCCGCGCTGATCGCTGGCGCGCGGTTCGTGCTCCAGCCTCGTTTCAGTGCGAGCAACTGGGTTCCCATGTTGCGGGAGAGCGGCGCAACGGTGACGAACCTCGTCGGCGCGATGAGCGATTTCCTGTGGAAGCAACCCCAGCGCGACGACGACGCCGACCACCAGTTGCGTTGCATCTGGGCGGTGCCCAACCCCACGTCGATCCTCGACGAGTGGAAGAAGCGCTTCGGCGACGTCGAGTTCGTCGAGAACTTCGGCCTCACGGAAACGTCCATGCCGATCCTCACCCCGTGGGGCGAGCCCCGGCCACCCGGAGCGGCCGGGTTGTTGGTGCACGAGTGGTTCGACGTGCGGCTCGTGGATCCCGAGACCGACGAAGAGGTGCCGATCGGCGAGGTCGGCGAACTCGTTGTGCGCCCCAAGGTGCCCTGGACGATCTGCTCGGGCTATTTCGGCATGCCCGACAAGACGGCCGACGCGCTCCGTAATTGCTGGTTCCACACGGGCGATGGGCTCCGGCGAGACGAAGAGGGCTGGTACTACTTCGTCGACCGGCTCAAGGACGCCATTCGCCGACGCGGCGAGAACATCAGTTCTTACGAGGTCGAGCAAGGGATCCTTTCGCACCCAGCCATCGTGGAGGCCGCCGCGGTGGCGGTTCCGGCCGACGCGGTCGCGGGTGAAGATGAGGTGCTCGTAGCCGTCGTGGTGGCCGAAGGGGAGACCCTCACGCCCGAGGAGTTCTGGGATCACTGCGATCGGCGCCTTCCATATTTTGCAGTGCCGCGCTTCGTGCGGTTCGTCGATCAGTTGCCGAAGACTCCGTCGGAGAAGATCCGCAAAGTTGAATTACGTGAGCAGGGCGTCACGGCTGACACACTTGATCGAAGTGTGTTTCAGCCCGAGAAGGTGAACCGACGGCGATGACCGAGACGCAGCGCAACGGCCAGCGGGGAGTGGCGAACAGCCGCCGCGCGATCGGCACGAAGAGCCATCGTCCGCAGAAGACGGCGCTGCTCCTGGCCCAGCGCATCGTCAGTGACATCACCGACCGCGGTCTCGAGCCCGGTCAGATGCTGGCATCGGAGAAGGAGATGCTCGCCGAGTACGAAGTCGGGCGCGGCACCCTGCGCGAATCGCTGCGATTCCTCGAGATGCAAGGTGTCCTGCGTATCAAACCGGGTCCCGGTGGAGGCCCGGTCGTCACGGCACCGAGCTATCGCAACCTGGCGAGCACCATCGCGCTGTTGCTCCAGCTCTCCGACGCACCGTTTCGCGACATCGTCGAGGTGCGGCTCGTGCTCGAGCCGTCGATGGCCAGTCAAGCGGCTCGACGCATCGATCCAGAGCATCTCGACGAGATCAAGGTCACGCTCGACGCGATGGCGGAGAACCTCGAAGACCTCGACATCTTCCTTGCCGAGAACGAGAAGTTTCACGACCTGATCGCGTGGAGTACCGGCAACCATCTCTTCGGTTATCTGGTGGAATCGCTGCACTGGATCACCGACGGCACGGCGCTCGGCGTCGAATACCCGCTCGAACGGCGCCAGCACGTCTTGAAGGCGCACACGCGCATCTACGAGGCCATCAAGGCGAAGGACGAAGCCAAGGCCGCCAAAGCGATGGCCGATCACATCGCACAGTTCGGCAAGTACCTCGAACGGGAGTACCCGCAGATCATGGAGACTCCGTTGCGCTGGGAGTCGTTGTTCTGAACGCGCCGGACGCGCTCGTCGACGTCGCTCGGCACGGCCGGGTCACGGTCGTACGCATGACGCGCACCGCGAAGCGCAACGCGATCAATCCGGCGATGACTGCTGCGCTCGACGAGGCGCTCAACACGTTCGAGGACGATCCCGATCAGTGGGTTGCCATCCTCACCGGCGACGAAGCCGCGTTCAGCGCGGGGAGCGATCTCGCGGAGACGTCGGGAGAACCGACCGAACGCGGCGGCGAGTACGGCGTCATCCGTCGTGTCCGCGAGAAGCCACTGATCGCGGCGGTCGAGGGCCTGGCGTACGGCGGGGGTATGGAACTGGTACTGGCGTGCGATCTCGTCGTCGCTTCCGAGTCCGCCAGATTCGGGTTGCCGGAAGTGGCCCGCGGGGTGATCGCGACGTGCGGAGGGCTCTTTCGGACGCCGCGTGCACTCCCACTCAATCTGGCTCGCGAGATGGTGCTCACCGGCGAACCCCTCGATGCCCCGCGACTGCACGCCGCCGGGTTCGTGAACCGGCTCGTCGCGCCCGGATCCGCAGTGTCAGCCGCGCTGGACCTGGCCGAGCGGATCTGTGCGAACTCTCCGGTCTCCGTGCGCCAGAGCCTGAGGGCACTGGAAGCCACGGTCAGTGCCAACGACGAGCTCGGTTGGGAAGCAACGGCGCGCGCGCTCGAAGGTGTACAGGCGCACGAAGACCTCGACGAGGGCATTGCCGCGTTCTTGGAGAAGCGTCCGCCGCGGTGGACGGGGCGCCCGCGTCCGTAGCGCGCGATCAGAGGGTCGGCTCAGGGCCTCGGTTCGTTGAGCCGGAACTCGCCGCCTGCGACCCAGGTGCAGATATCGGCCTCGATGTTGCGGTTCACGAGTTCGATACGACCCAGAGCTGGGTGTGACAGGTACGAGAAGCGCACCTCGCCGTTCTCGTCGGGTGTGCCGCGCGTGTCGAGCGCCCAGCCGTCGGCCATGAGCCGCGCCGTCTCGCCGATGACGTCGTCGCACCAGTAGCCCACGTGGTGCAAGCCGCACACGTCCCACACCGTGTCGGGTACGCGGGTGAGGAGTTCGGTGTACGGCGGTCCGAACGTGGAGAAGGTGACCGGGATCTTCACTTCGAGGATGCGTCCGTCGTGGTCTTCGATCTCGATCTCGGACACGTCGGGAATCGCCCAGGTGTGGCGCGACGAGTTGGTCGGGGAGCACGTCGCGATCGCACGCGCCATTCGCGAGCGAGATGCACCCGGTGCTCAGGCTGCGATGCGGTGGTACTTCGAACGCGCCACGGGTTACCTTCAGCGCGAACACCCGGATGCACTCACCACGCCGATGCGATGGCAGATGCTCGACTGAGAAAGGGAGAAACAATGGGGGAGCAGACCACGGTGTTCGAGGGAGTCAACGGCTCGATCGTGTGCTGCGACTCCGCATACGACGCCGACGAACGTAACCGCGCGCGCGATGTCGTCGTGAACTCCTCCTATTCGGGTGTGCTCCCCGCGCGATTCGTCACGGAACATCGACCCCGCGGTGCCATTGGTATGGACTGTGCGATAGGTCCAGAAGGATCGGCAATTGCGGGCCTCTGGTACTACGAGGGTGCCGGGATCGTTGCCGCCACCGCCGACGTGATGACCGCCCGTCTGGGCGATGGCGTGCACCTCTACGAGCACGGTGTGATCAGTCGGGTGAACGACCTCGCCGCTCGGGTGGGCGTTGCGCCGGGCATGCCGGTGCGAGAAGCGGCGCAGTTGATGCTCGAGCGGGAGCCGAGTGCTCAGGCGGCGTCCGAGGTCACCCACCGCACCGTGATGGACGAGTTTCCCACGGGTGTCAAGATTGTCTGTACAGACTCCATCGCGTTCGGCTTGCCCGAAGACGTCAACAATGTGCTGTTGACTGCGGGGCACACGGGGCGCAGTGCGACGCCGTATCTCCGCAAAGTGCATCCACGTGCGTTCATCTGCTCCGACGGTGGAATGGGTGCCGATGAGTCGGGCATCGCAGGGATGCGAGAGGTCGATGCCGACGGCATCCCCGGCGCGACGGTCGATGCTCGGCGGGCCCGCATGGGCGATGGTCTCAGTACGTGGCACGACGGAATCATCAGTGCGGTGAACGCCGGCGCGGCTGCGCTCGGGGTGAGCGTCGGCATGACAGCTCGCGAAGCTGCGTATCGTCTGGCCGGGGAAAACGTTCCAGGTGGAACCGACCGCCCCGAAGACGCCCCTGGCGGTCCTTGACACGCCGATGGGCGGGGGCAAGGATGATATCTATAGTCATAGTTAGCCCAGATCGGGAGTCATCCCGAGAAGGTTGGGGGGAAACGTGAAGTCACGTCGTACGTGGTCGTACCTCATTGGGGTCTTCGGCCTGGTCCTCGTGTTGATCGCCGCCGGTTGCGGCTCGTCAACTGACGACGAGGAGAGCAGTTCAGGCTCGGGGGGATCGACCTCGGGCGCAGGCGACAGCACCGGCGTCACCGAGGACACCATCCTCTTCGGCATGGCGACGCCGATCAGCGGAAACGCGTCGTCGCTGGGTCTCGACGGCCAGAAGGGCGCCGAGGTCTTCGTCAAGTGGATCAACGACCAGGGTGGCTCGAAGGGCCGTATGTGGGAGTTGACGGTTCAAGACGACGGCTTCGACCCGACCAAGAAGGTCGCGGCGGTGCAGTACCTGATCGATCAGGCCAAGGTCTTCGCCCTCTGGGGCGACGTCGGTTCCCAGGCGTCGGCCGCGGTGCCGATCTTCGAGGAAACCGGTGTTCCCTACCTGTTCCCGTACGCACTCGACCCGACGATCTACGAGCCGGCCAAGCCGTCGGTGTTCACGATCGTCCCGGGTGCCGGTGTGCAAGAAGAGGCCGCCGGTAACTGGATCAACGCGAACCGCAAGGACCTCAAGATCGGTCTGCTCACGCTGACCAGCCCTGACGGCCAAGACGCGGTGAAGGGCTTCAAGGCTTCGGACGCCGGCAAGTACGTCATTGCCGAGCAGACGTTCGAGCGCACGACCACCTCGTGGAAGCCGCAGCTCGAAGCCCTCAAGTCGGCGGGCGCCAACATGGTCGTCCTCCACGCGAGCGACGCTTGGACCGCCAAGATCGTCACCGAAGCCGCGGAGATCGGCTTCGACGCCGACATCTTCGGTTCCACCGGTTCGGTGACGCTGAACTACTTCAAGCTGGCAGGCGCGAACGCGAACGGCATCGACGCAGTGTCGATCCTCGCCGCTCCGGACGACACGTCGATCCCGGGTGTGAAGGAGTTCCTCGACGCGTTCGCCAAGTACGAGCCGGGCTACCAGCCGGGAACCTTCGCCCTGCACTCGTGGGTCGGCGGTCTCATCACGGCAGCCGCGCTGGATGCCATCGACGGTGACGACATCACGCGTGAAGCGCTGATCGACTCGCTGAACAACATGAAGGACTTCAGTACCGGTGAGATCACGGGCAACATCTCGTTCACCAAGGACGACCACCTTGGTACCCGTGACGTGATCATCATGGAAGCCAAGAACGACCACTGGGTTCCGATCACGAACTGGATCAACGCGGACAACGCGGCCGACAAGAGCGCCAACCGCTGATGCTCGATGGATCCGGCCGGACCGTGTGGTCCGGCCGGATCTCATCGAATTCGAAGTCAAACCACGCGCGAAAGGGGGACGCAGTGGCGACAGAGATCAAGAGCCATTCGCCGTTTGCGATCGACGAGAACCAGGTCCGTGAGGAAACGCACGGCCTGCTGCCCGATCCCGAACCGCGTGAGGTGAAGTACACGATCATCTCGGTCGACGATCATCTGGTCGAACCGCCCGACATGTTCGAGGGGCGCTTGCCCGCGAAGTTCCAAGACCTCGCGCCAAAGATCATCGAACTCGAGAACGGTGCCGAAGCTTGGGAGTTCGACGGAGTACGTCACCTCCAGATCGGCCTCAACGCGGTGGTGGGTCGTCCGCGAGAGGACTGGAGTATGACCCCCACGCGTTTCGATGAGATTCGCAAGGGTTGCTGGCAGATCGACGCCCGCATTCGCGACATGGACATCAACGGGGTATGGGCATCGGCCAACTTCCCGTCGCAGGTCGCCGGCTTTGGCGGCACCGTCTTTGCTCGGGCCAAAGACCCCGAACTCGGCTTCGCGGTCATGCAGGCCTGGAACGACTGGCTCTACGAAGAGTGGTACTCGCCGTATCCCGAACGCATCATTCCAATGGGCATCACCTGGTTGATGGATCCGGAGAAGGGTGCCGAGGAGATTCGCCGCAACGCCGCGCGTGGATTCACTGCGGTGACGATTCCCGAGCAGCCCCACCGCCTCGGTCTACCTTCGGTGTTCTCCGGGTACTGGGATCCGATCCTCAAGGCGTGCGAAGAGACCGACCAGGTGCTTGCACTCCACGTGGGCTCGTCGGGTCTCATGGCGGCACCCGAAGATGGGCCGACGCTGGAGCTCGCGGCCACGTCGTTCCCGATCATCAGTGCCATCACTGCGGGTGAGTGGATCTGGGCCGGGGTTCCCATCCGGTTCCCGAAGCTCAAGATCGCCCTTTCGGAGGGCGGTATCGGGTGGGTGCCGATGATGGTCGACCGGCTCGAGTACATGTTCCAGCAGTCGGGGTACGACCGCTCCGTGTGGAATCACCCGGAGATGACGCCCGCGGAGGCGTTGCTCACCAGTTTCTACTTCTGCACGATCAACGACCCGACCACGTTGCCACTGCGGCATCAGATCGGTGTCGACAAGATCATGGTCGAGGCCGACTATCCGCACGCCGACTCGTCGTGGCCCGACACGCAGAGCTACATCGAACGAATGCTGAAGGACATCGACAACGTCGAAGAGGTGCGGATGATCACGCACCTCAACGCGGCCAAGGTGTTCCGTCACCCCCTTCCGCCGGTCACGGTTCCGTAAACGCTTCGCGCGTTCCACTTCGGAGAAGGCATGCAGGAGAACGTTCAGCTCCTGGTCTCAGGCATCCAAAACGGCATCGCGTACAGCCTTGTCGGCCTGGCCCTGGTCCTCATCTACAAGACGTCTCGGGCTCTGAACTTCGCGCAGGGCACGATGGCGGGGTTTGCTGGGTACGCCGCATACGAGCTGATCGTCACCAATGGTTGGCCGTGGTTCTTCGGTGCGATCGGAGGTGTGGTGGTGGCCGCGCTCCTCGGGCTCGCCTGTGAGCGCATCGCGATTCGCCCGTTGCTCGGAGCGCCGCTGCTGTCGCTCGTCATCGCGACGATCGCGGTGGACTCCATCCTGGCGAACGTCACGCAGTTGCGGTTCGGTACCGACGTGAAGGCGTTTCCTCGGGTGTGGGAAGGCAACGACTTCACGGTGCTCGGCATCAACGTCGGCCGGTCCTACGTGATCATCGGCATCGTCACGCTCTTCATTCTCGCCGGACTCGCCTTCTTGCTGCAGAAGACGAAGTTCGGCATCGCGATGCGAGCGTTCGCCGATGACCAGTACGCCGCGGAGCTGATGGGCATTCCTCCGGCCCGTGTGTCGCGCGTCGTATGGGTCCTGTCCCTGATGATCGGAGGGATCACCGGCATCCTCTTCGCCCCGTTGCTCTTTCTCCAGCTCGGCTACATGTCGGGTGTCTTCATCAAGGGATTCACCGCGGCAGTGGTTGGTGGATTCACGAGTCTCGGTGGCTCGGTCCTCGGCGGACTCCTCCTCGGAGTTCTCGAAGCGTTCTGCATCAAGTACGCGCCGAGTCCGCAGTGGGCGGCGATGCTGCCGCTGCTGCTGATCCTCGTCGTTCTGCTCATCAAGCCCAATGGCATCTTCGCCCGAGGAGAGGCGGTCAAGCGTGTCTAGCGCGGTTGCAGAGCGGACGATCGCGAGCCGCGCCCTCGACTTCCTCAAGTCGCCCCGAGTGTGGGGATCGGTGCTCATCATCGCCATTGGCCTCTGGGCGACGGGGTTCAACAAGTACGACTCCTACGTCGTCAGTCTCGTGGGGCTGTACGCCGTCGTCGGTGCTGGTCTGGTGCTCCTCGTGGGAATCAGCGGTCAGCTCTCCCTGGGGCATGCGGCGTTCCTCGCCGTCGGTGCGTACTCCGCGACCAACGTCGCGCTGCACACGTCCTGGGGGTTCGTCGGCGAGATCGTGGTGGCACTGGTGGTGAGCGTGGTCATTGGCACGCTCATCGGTCTGCCGTCGTTGCGACTCTCCGGCCTGTACCTCGCGGTGGGGACGCTCGCGCTCGGGTACGCCGCGCAGCAGGTGATGTACAACTGGGACGACGTCACCGGCGGTGGATTCGGCCAGCCTGCATCGGCCGACGTGATCATCCTCGACCGGAAGTACCCGCTGGTGCAGATCTCCGCGATCGTGCTGGCGATCAGTCTGGTGCTCGTCTCGAACATTCTTCGGGGTCGTACCGGGCGCGCGTTGAACGCCATTCGCACGGCCACGCCCGCGGCCGCCGCCGTGGGGATCGAGGTGGCTCGGCGCCGCGTCCTGGCCTTCACCATGAGCGCGGCCCTCGCGGCGGTGGGCGGGGTGCTCTACGCCCACGCCATTCAGCGAGTGACCCCCGAGGCGTTCAGCATCGACTTCTCGATCGCCCTCACGATCATGGTCTTGATCGGCGGTCAGCGATCGTTGCTCGGTGCCATCCTCGGCTCCGCGTTCGTGTGGGGTCTGCCGGAGCAGTTCCGCTCGATCCAAGAGTGGAAGGGCATCGTCTACGGCGTCATCCTGTTGGCGATCATCGTCTTCACTCCCGACGGCATCGTTGGCGCGGGCCAGAAGGTGATCGTCTGGATCAAGCAACAGACCGGCCGCGGAAGGAAAGAAGAGCAAGCGCTCGAGCTCGACATCGAGGCGGCGGAAGCGTCGCTCGAGGAGCTCGCACCGGCGACACCCGACGCGCTCACGGAGTCGTCGATCGTCAGCGCCGCACCGGCCTCCAGCAACGGCCACGGTGGCGCGAGTTCGCATCTGGCCCTCACGCACCCGGGTGAGCGACTGGTACTCGAGAACGTGTCGGTGCAGTACGGCGGTGTGACTGCGGTCGACTCGGTGTCGTTCACCGTCGAGGCCGGTGCGGTCGCTGGCCTCATCGGTCCGAACGGAGCGGGGAAGACCACGCTGTTCAACGCGATCACCGGCCTGGTGAAGTCCACGGGATCGATCACCTTCGGCGATCAAGACCTGAGCAACGCGTCGGTGGGCAAGCGCGTACGGGCAGGTTTTGGGCGAACGTTCCAGAACCTCAGCCTGCACGAAGGGATGACCCCGGTGCAGCACGTGTTGATCGGTGCGCACCGCCACGTGAAGTACAACCCGTTCGCCGAGATGGTGCGGTGGCCCACGGTCGCCAAGCGCGAACGCGAGGCCGAGCAGATGGCCCGCGAGCTGCTCGCACTGCTCGGATTGAGCCAGGTGGCCGATGAACGGGCTGATCTGCTGCCGTACGGTCTGCAAAAGCGGGTCGACGTGGCCCGGGCGTTGGCGAGCCAGCCACGACTGCTCATGCTCGACGAGCCGGCTGCGGGTCTTCCCCACGACGAAGCCGACGCGCTGCTTGACCGAGTGCTCGAGCTCACCTCGGTCACGGGTACGAGCGTGATCATCATCGAACACAACGTGGAATTGGTGGCGCGGGTCTGCGGGTACGTACAGGTGCTCGATGCCGGAACGTTGATCGCTGATGGTCCACCGGAGTCGATCATGCGCAACGACCGAGTGGTGGAGGCCTACCTTGGCGCCTGAGACCGACACCATCCTCGAGCTCGACAACGTCGTGCTCGGTTACAAGCGCAGCGTCGTCGTGCACGGCGTGTCGATCCGCATACCGCGCGGCGGCAAGGTCGCGATGCTCGGCGCGAACGGCGCGGGCAAGTCGACGATTCTCAAGGCGATTTCCGGCTTCGTCCGCCCGCGCTCGGGACGCGTCCTCTTCGAAGGCGAGGACATCTCGAAGCTCGCCCCCAACAAGATCGTCGGGCGGCACCTGATCCATGTTCCCGAGGGGCGACGTGTCTTCCCGAGTTTGACGGTCGCGGAGAACCTCCGGGTGGCCGCGTTCGGCGTGTCCGGCGACCCGCAACCCCAGATCGATCGCGTGCTCGAGGTGTTCCCGAACCTCAAGAAGCGCTACAAGGTCAGTGCGGGTCTGCTCTCGGGCGGTGAACAGCAGATGCTCGCCGTCGGGCGGGCGGTGATGGCCAAGCCCCGCATGCTGCTTCTCGATGAGCTGTCGCTCGGCCTCGCGCCGATCACGGCTCGTTCGGTGTATGCCGCGCTCGACGAAGTGTTCGAAGACGGACTCAGTGTGCTCCTCGTCGAGCAGAACGCGAAGCTCGCGCTCGAGAAGTGTGAGTACGTCTACGTACTTCGCAACGGACAGGTCAGTCAGCAAGGCGAGGCCTCGGACTTCAACGATTCCGAGACGCTGCGCGCCGCGTATCTCGGCTCGCTCTGATTCACACAACGGAACGCACGCCCCGACCCGGATTATCAGGAGGCAAGACATCGTGAGAGACGAGGACTTCCAGCAGCAGATCGCAGTGTGCGCCCGCGCGCTGGGTACCTACGGGCTCGGAAAGCAGATCGGCGGACACATCAGCATGCGGGTCCCGGGCGAGGACGCCTACTGGACCAACATTCTCGACAAGACGCTCGACGAGATGCGCCCCGAAGACATCGTCAAGCTCGACTTCGACGGCAACATGATCTCCAAGGGTGTGGTGAGCCCCGGTATCGATTTCCACCACGGGATCTACAAGCTGCGTCCCGACGTGAATGCCATTGTGCACACGCACGGCTTCTGGAACACCGCGCTCGCATCGATGAACCGGCCACCGGTGATGCGTCAGAACCTCTGCACCTACTTCTACAACCGGTGCGCGATCAGTCCTGACGACACGATCTCCAAGATCGGACCGACACTCAAGGACAACATCGCCATTCTCATTCCGTGGCACGGGGCGATCACGGTCGCTCCGACGCTCGGGCGAGCGGCCGCACTCATGGTCACGCTCGAGTACGTCGCGGAGCTCGACGTGCGACTGTCGGCCACCGATGCGGCGCCCATGCCGGAGGATCGGTGCGAGGAGCTGCGTGAGCTCGTGGAGTCGGCGGACTACCTGGAGCGCACGTGGCACCTGATGATCCGGAGGGCGCGTCGGGCAATGGAAGGACCCGGCGCGATCGACCCGTTCCCGATCGAAGACATCGAGGAGCTCACCATGCTTCCGATGACGCTCGCGTGAGCGTTGAGAAGCGGCTCCAAGCGATCGAGGACCGACAAGAGCTCTGGGATCTGATCAGCCGGTACTGCAACGCTGTCGACGACCGCGACATCGACACCATCATCAGCCTGTTCACGCCGGACGGCAGCATGGGGCATGCGGATGGGGCGACCGAAGGCAGTGGGCCCGACGGAATCCGTGAGTACTACGAGTCGAAGCTCGTGCACTTCGAGCACTGTTACCACTACGCCCACAACCAGTTGGTGGAGTTCACCTCGACGGACCGAGCCCGCGGTGTGGTCAACGCGCACGCCGAGATGGTGATCGACGGCGAAGCGATCCTTGCGGCGCTCCGCTACTACGACGAGTACCAGCGAGTCGATGGGCGCTGGCGCTTCCAGCAGCGCCGAAGCCGGTTCTATTACACGATGCCCATCGCCGAGTTGGCGACCGGACTCGCACAGCCGAACAAGAAGCGCTGGCCCGCCCCTCCGACTCCGGCTGACCTACCCGATTCCATCGAGACCTATCAGGAGTTCCGCGCACGTACGAGTTGACGATGACTTCGTGCGTCGGACGACGCACGCACTTCGTGGGGGAGTGGGGTGGCGACCGAATCGCAGTCACGAGCGATGATCCGGCCGACGAAGACGGCGGTCCTCATCGCCCGCCGCATCGTCCGCGACATCACGGAACGCCACTTACGGCCCGGCGACCGCATCGCATCCGAGCGGGCGATGCTCGACGAGTATCAGGTCGCCCGCGGGACGCTGCGTGAAGCACTGCGGTACCTGGAGATGCAGGGTGTCATCACGATGCGACTGGGGCCGACCGGTGGCCCGGTCGTGTCCAGCCCTACGCACCGAAACCTGGCCAGCACCCTCACGCTGTGCGCACATCGCACCGGTGGGCGTTTTCGTGACGTACTCGACACGCGTGAGATCCTCGAGCCCGTGATGGCGGCACGAGCGGCGGTTCACATCGACGAGTGCGGCCTCGAGGTGTTGCGCGACACGATCGAGCAGATGGAGTCAGCCCGAGGCGACGTCGACGCGTTCCTCGATCAGAACCGACGGTTCCACGAAACGATCGCGAGCAGCAGCGGCAACAGTCTCTTTGGCCTGTTGATCGAGTCGTTGCACGGGATCACGGATGGAACCGCGTTGGGCGTCGACTATCCCACCAAGCATCGCGACCATGTGATGCGCGCGCACGCACGCATCCTCGACGGCATCGAACGGTCCGACCCGTACGCGGCGGCCGCGGCGATGTCGCAGCATCTCGGCGAGTTCTCCACGTACATGTGGCATCGGTATCCGGAGCTGATGAATCACGTTCTCGAGTGGGATGTGGAAGCCCTTCAGTGACCTCAATGCGGTGCACGTCAGGTGACGAAGGCCTCGCCTTGCATCCATCGCTCGAACGGATCGCGCACCGCTGGGTCGACCAGTTCAATCCACGGTCCGTACGGGTTCGAGTGATACGTGAAGCGGGCGAGTTCGCCGTTCTCGTCGGTTCCGTGGGCCACGATCGGCAGTCCGAGGTCGACGAAGCGCTGTGCGTCGGCGCGTAGATCGCTCGCCCACAGGCCGACGTGGTGGAACGTGATCTCGTCGGGGCGAGGCCAGATGCTCCCCGGTACGCCTTCCACCAGTTCGATGTGCGGTGGTCCGGTCGTTGAATACGTGAGCCGGAAGTCGACGTCGTTCACCTCATAGCCCTCGGCGACGACGTGATGATGGCGCAGCGCGATGGGCGCCCATTCCATGTTGAAGATCTCGCCAAGACGGTCCATGGCGGCTTCGAGGTCGGGAACCACATACGCGTGGTGGTAGAGCCGACCAGTCGGGAGCATCAGATCCATGCGGACCCTTTCGTCAGGTCACGAACGGTTCCCCGTTCATCCAGCGTTCGAACGGGCCGCGGGTCTCGGGCATGACGAGTTCGATCCACGGTCCGTACGGGTTCGAGTGATACGTGAATCGTGTGAGCGCTCCGTTGTCATCAACGCCGTGCGCTTCAATCGGAAGTCCGAGGGCGACGAGTCGGGCGGAGTCGGTCTCGACGTCGGTCGCGCACCACATGCCGAGGTGGTGGAAGTGTGGGCCGGCCGATGGATCCCAGATCGAACCGGGTATCCCTTGGATGAGTTCGATGTCGGTGGCCCGGTAGTGGAGTAGCAGATCTCGAATTCAAGGTGCTGGGGTTGCTCGCCGCTGCGTCGAATCGTCATGGACCGCGTGGCGGTCTCGGCCCATTCGACGCGGAAGATCTCGCCGAGTTCCTCCATTGCGACGCGCAGATCAGGTACCACGTAGGCCACGTGGTAGATCCGGCCCGGTGGGAGCATGAGGTCCATTGCGGTCCCTTCAGTCGGCGTGCGCGTCTGCGGTCGGGGGCTGATGGATCACGTGGCGGAGCCGGCGACGACGACTACGCCCTCGGTGATGTCTTGATCGAGGTCGAGCACCGAGATCAAGCGGCCGACCGCCAAGTACTTCGCAATGCACGCGGTGAGGTCGACGACCCCGCCATCGCCCAGCGACGCGCGTAACCGATCTATCAAGGCGTCGTCGATCGATGTGGGGTCGTAGACGAACCGCTCGGTGTAATCGAGCGCGTCGCGTTCCGCGGGCTCGA
>Ga0182741_1003412_pt1 | contig 16967 bp, 14 predicted proteins | sample eDN5th37CBELigOP_FD_128874 | JGI IMG/M metagenome (GOLD analysis project Ga0182741, IMG submission 128874) | Enriched Organic Plus compost microbial communities from Emeryville, California, USA - eDNA 5th pass 37_C BE-Lig OP (version 2) (version 2) ...
ACCGCCGGCTCCGATGCTCTCGCCTCACTGCTCGATGAAGGGCTCAGTGCAGCAAGTTTCTTCACCTCCACCGCGCACACCGACTACCCCCATCTCGTGGTCGACAATGCCGGACGCACCGCCCTCGATTGGTTGTCGGAGTGGCTCGCCCTGCAGATCGGACGTGCGGTATGACCTCTCGCGCGCACCACCCGGCGACCCGCTGGATCTGGTGCGAACCGTGCCGGCACCGCGGCCGTCTCATCCGCCGCGACGCGAAGGTGGTGCGCAGGCGTCACCGTGGTGAGAAGGCCCTCGCGGTCTTCGTATGCCCGCACGGTAGTGCTGTCTTCCATGTCGGGCACCGCACTGCTGCATCGCACAGCGGACAGATCCACCGGGAAGCGGTGCGCTCCCACGCAATACGACCGGATCCGACACGCACGCCGTGAGGGGCCCGGTTTTCGGTAACTGGGATCGGCCCGATCGAGCCGTGCTCGCACACGCGTCTCGTCCGGGCCGATCCCGAGGTGTTCTTCGTCGGCTATCGCTGCCGGCCGGGGTTTCTCACGAGCTTCTTGTTCGCGAACTCGGCGAATCCGAACCGGGCAAGTTCTCGCCCGAAACCGGAGCGCTTGATCCCACCGAAGGGCAGATCCGGGGAACTCTTGCTGGTGCTGTTGATCCACACCATCCCGGTCTCGAGCTCGTTCGCCACCCGCTCGGCCACAGCGGAATCGGTGGTGAACACACTCGACGCCAGACCGAACGGTGAATCGTTCGCGACCTCGATCGCCTCGTCGACGGAGTCGACGCGATGCACGACGGCGACGGGGCCGAATAATTCCTCGTAGTAGGCGCGCATCTCGCGGGTGACGCCGGTCAGCACCGTCGGCGGGTAGAAGGCACCGTCCCCCTCCGGACGCTCACCCCCGGTCAGGACCCGGGCGCCGCGGGAAACGGCGTCCTGGACGAGTTCGTGCAGCTCGTCGACAGCCGAACGGGACGACAGCGGACCGAGTTTCGTCGCGGCCTCGGTCGGATCGCCCGGCTGCCAGGATTCGATGGCCGCGAGGAACTTCTCGACGAACTCGTCGAAGACCGGCTCTTCCACGAGGAAACGCTTCGACGCCGTACACGCCTGCCCACCGTTGGCGAAACGCCCGACCGCCGCCGCGGTCGCGGCCGCGTCGATGTCCGCGTCGCGCAGCACGATGAACGGATCGGACCCGCCGAGTTCGAGGACGCACTTCTTCAGGTGTCGTCCGGCGACCTCGCCGACCGCGGAGCCGGCTTTTTCGGAGCCGGTCAGCGACACTCCCTGGATGCGCGGATCGGCGATGGCGGTCGCGACCTGCCGGGAGGAGATGAAGGCGTTGAGATAGACACCGTCGGGCAGACCGGCCTCGGCGAAGACCTTCTCGATGGCCAGGGCTGCCTGGGGGCAGTTGCGGGCGTGCTTGAGGACGACGGTGTTGCCGAGGGCGAGGTTCGGTGCCGCGAACCGGGCCACCTGGTAGTAGGGGTAGTTCCACGGCATCACCCCGACCAGCGGTCCGATCGGCTCGGTCCGGACGACGGCGGTCCCGGGGCCGGAGATCTCCAGGGGCTCGTCCGCCAGGAACTCCTCGGCGTGGTCGGCGTAGTACCGGTAGATCGATGCGACCAGCGCGACCTCACCTTCGGCCTGGGTGATGGGCTTGCCCATCTCCATCGTCAGGATGCGGGCCAGCTCGCCCGCGCGGTCCCGGTGGATCTCGGCGACGCGTTCGAGGACGGCTCGACGCTTGTCGAGAGGCGTCGTGCGCCACTGCCGGTAGGCCTCGGTGCTGCGCGCGAGGAGATCGTCCAGTTCGGCGTCCGAGATCTCCGGGAACTGCGCGAGCTGGTTCCCCGTGGCGGGGTCGATGGTGGTGTACACACCCATGGTGTTCTCCTGCGTGTAGGGGTGGCGGCCGGGTGCACCCCGAGGCGGTGCATCCGGCCGCCGGTCCTCGACGAACGGTCGGTGCGAGCAGCGGGGCGGGCGGGTTATGCGCGGTGCCAGGCGGCGATCTTCGCCAGCTCCTCGTCGACGAGGGCGGAGCGTCCGGCCAGGAAGGGATAGACGTGCTGCTGGCCCTCACCGATGGACAAGGTGACGTCGACGCCGGCGGCTTCGGCGCGCTCGCGCAGGCGGGTGGCGTTGTCGAGGAGCGATTCGACGCTGCCGGCGGTGATGTAGAGGCGGGGGAAACCCGTGAAGTCCGCGTACAGCGGGTTCGCCAGCGGGGTGGTCGGGTCGACCGTGTCGCCGAGGACGCCGGCGATCATGCCCTCGAGCAGTTCGGGGGTGATCAGCGCGTCGGTGTCGTTGTTGGTGACGAGGGTCTCGCCCTTGTTCTCCATGTCGAGCCAGGGGGAGAAGGCGATGACGGCACCGGGACCCTGCTTGTCCTGCTGCAGCAGGGCCAGAGCGATCGAGACGGCGAGGTTGCCGCCGGCCGAGTCACCGATCGTGGTGATGTCGCGGGGGGCGATACCGTCGTCGACCAGCGCGTCGAAGACGGCGACCCCGTCCTCGACCTGCGCGGGATGCCCGAATTCGGGGGCGCGGCGGTAGTCGAGGACGAAGCTGACGACGCCGAGGGCCTTGGCGACGTGGCCGGCGAGTTTGCGGTGGCTGGCGGCGGAGCCGACGGCGAAGCCGCCGCCGTGGGTGTAGAGCAGGACCTTCGAGGTGTCCGCGCCCTGCGGCAGGCACCAGATGCCGGGGACGCCGCCGACGGTGTCCTCGCGGTAGGTCACGTCCTCGGGTTCGACGGTGGGCTGGTGCCACTCGTCGAACAGCGAGCGCAGCAGCCGGATCGACAGGTCCGGGTTCGTCGCCATGATCTGCGCCCAGTCGGCGTAGAGGTCGCGCAGGACGTCCCGGTCCTCGGCGTCGGCCGTGGTGATGCCGGGCCGTTCGGAAACGTTGCTGGTCATGGCACTTCCTCCTGGAGATGTCGGAGCGGGTGGCGGGTGCGGGACGTCGAGCGTCGCGTACCGGTGTGGTTGCGGGCCGTGGTGAGCCGGTGATGTGACCGTCGCCACGAGAACCCTGTGCTCTACAAGGTAGGCAGGTGCGCCAGAGCGCGGGTGTTCCGATATGGAACAGTCGGTGTCGGGTCTCGATCGATAGCGTCGAGGTACTCAATCCCGCAGGCGTTCGGTATTGGATGCACGTCCTCGTGGTGGTGCATGGTGGAAAAAATCCCCCGATCGCCGCACCGAACGGAGTACAGCCATGCGCGCATTCGCCGTCATGCCCGACGACCCGACCGTCCACGACCTCGAGGTGCCCACCCCGACTCCGGAGGGCAGGCAGGTGTTGCTGCGGGTCGTGCGGGCCGGGGTCTGTCACACCGACACCCATCTGCGGGCCGGGGGCTACGACCTCGGCAGCCGCGGAACGATGAGCATGAAGGACCGCGGCATCGAGTACCCGATGGTGCTCGGCCACGAGGTGGTCGGCGTGGTCGAGAAGGTCGGGGACGAGGTGGACTCGGTGCAGGTCGGGGACCTGCGGCTGATCTACCCGTGGATCGGCTGCGGCACCTGCCGGCAGTGCCGGGAGGGTCACGACAACCGGTGTGCCGCAGGCAGGAATCTCGGCGTGGCCCGTCACGGCGGGTACGCCGAGAACATCCTCGTGCCCGACGAGAAGTACCTCGTGGACATCGACGGGCTCGATCCGAGCTGGGCGGCGACCATGGCCTGTTCCGGGCTGACCGCCTACAGTGCCGTGGACCGGATCCTGCCGCTGGATCCGGACGAACCCGTGGTGATCTTCGGAGCCGGCGGACTCGGCCTCACCGCCGTGGCGATCCTGCGCTCGCGCGGGCACCGCAACATCTGCGCCGTCGATGTCGCCGACCGCAATCTCGACTCCGCCCGCGCGCTGGGGGCGACGACGACGTTCAATTCCGGCAGCGGCGACACCGCCGCGCTGCGCGAGCGCCTCGGTGCCCCGGCGGCCGCGGTCGTCGATTTCGTCAACAACGGTGCCACCGCCGGTGCGGCCTTCGAGATTCTGGCCAAGGGCGCCATCATGGTTCAGGTCGGCCTGTTCGGCGGTGAGGTGACGATCCCGACCGCGCTGCTGGCGCTGCGGATGATCCGCATCGAGGGAAGTTTCGTGGGCACGCTCGCACAGATGCAGCAGCTCGTACGATTGGCGCAGCAGGGGGCGATTCCCACCATCCCGGTGGTCGAACGGCCCTTGTCCGCGAGCGAGGTGGCCGGTGCGCTCGACGATCTCACCGCCGGTGGGGTCACTGGACGCATCGTGCTGACGGCCTGACAATGGAGTGATGCCAGTGGACGGACCACACCGCGAGGACGCGATCCGGATCGCCCGTGAGCGCATGCTCGAGGACGGTCTGCTGCGGGCCTCGGTGCCGGACTCGCTGGTCGCTGCCGAGATCGAACAGAGCTGGCGTCGCTCCATCTCGCACCGGGTCGATCCCGGTGCCGAACCTCTCGTGCTCGGGGAGATCGACCCGGACACCGCCGTGCTGCGCGCGGCCGGACGGGTGCTCGATCAGTGGCACGAGAATCTCACCCAGTCCCGGCTGGCGTTGCTGCTCGCCGACGAGCACGGCCGCATCCTGTCGCGCCGGATCGTCGACGCCCAGGACGAACGCATCCTCGATCGGGCCAATGCCATCGAAGGGTTCGATTTCTCCGAGCGGGCCCTGGGCACGAACGGTCTCGGCACGCCGATCGAAGCGCGCGATGTCGTCTTCGTCCGCGGCACCGAACATTTCAACGAGAAGCTGGCGCGGCTGGCGTGTGCCGGGGCGCCGATCAAGCATCCCGTCACCGGCCGCATCGTCGGATCACTGTCGTTCGCGTCGCATGTCGATGTGTCGAGCCCGTTGATGGTGGCGATGGTGCGGCAGGCCGGGCAGCAGATCGCCGAGGCGCTCGAGAACATGGCCGATTCCCGCGACCTCGAACTGGCCCGGGTGTATCGCCGGTTCCGTGCGGGGCGGCGGTCGGTGCTGGTGATGAGTTCGGACACGGTGATGACGGATCTGCCGTCCCTGGCCCATCTCGATGCCGAAGCACATGCCGTGTTGTGGGAGAAACTGCGCGCGCACGCGTGGACCGACGACGTGTTGCGGCTCGAGCTGCCCAGCCTGGGAACCGAGGCGCTCGTGCGGCGTCTGGGCCGTGGCGACCACGACGCCATCTTCGCGCTGGAATTCCTCGGTCCCGACACCGGGCCTTCGGTAGCTGCTCCGTCCGTGGCGCCGGGGGCGGAGGGAGGTGCTCCGGTGGTCGGTGGTGGCTCCGATGCCCTCGTCGCCACGCGCCGTCCGGTGGAATCGCCGTATGCGCGGGTGCGTCGGCAACTGACCGCCGTGGCGGATCCCGACGGGTTCGCTCATCTCGTCGGTGGGCCCGGGGTCGGTAAACGGTTCCAGGCGGTGCTGTGGTTGCGGGAGCGCACCGGGCAGGATCCCGCGATCTTCACCCGCCCCGATCTGTCGGAGGGCAGCAGCTTCTGGACCGACGTGGCCGAGGTGGTGCGGCAGGGGCGCGGGGTCGTCGTCGAGACCGACGAGGCCGAGCACGCCGATCGGATACGCCTGGCGGATCTCGCCCGCAACGAGCGGCCTGCACCGGACGGCGGCGCCGCGGTGGTCCTGACCGAGCGCCGTACGGCTGCCGACGAGGCGGCACCGGATGCGGTGCGGGTGCCGGCCTTGGTGGAGTTGCGCGACGAGTTGCCGACGGTGATCCGCGAGGTCGCGGCGGTCCGGTTCCCCGACCTGCCGGCTCCGCGGTTCTCGCCGGCGGCACTGCGGTGCCTGTTGTCCTGGCAGTGGCCGGGCAATGTCGCGGAACTGGTGCGGCTGTTGGCGTTTCTGCCGCAGACGCCGGAGGGCGGGTTCATCCGGACGAAGGATCTCCCGCCCTCCCTGCGCCGCAGCCCCGAGGTCACGATGAGCCGCTACGAGCAGGCCGAACGCGACGCGCTGATCGAGGCGCTGCGTGAGGCCGAGGGCAACAAGTCCCGTGCTGCCGAGATCCTCGGTATCGGCCGGACCACCTTGTACCGCAAGATGCGGACGCTGAAGATCGACGAGGAACAACTCGGTCTCACCGGGCCGTGAGGTCAGCGGGTCACCGTGGCGATCGGGTGACCGTCACCCGGCTGCTCGGAGGCGGTGGGTTCGGAGTCGACGCTGTGCCCGGAATCGTCTGTGTCGCGGCGGGGTTTCGGGATCAGCACGGTCAGGGCGACGCCGAGCAGGGCGAGCGCGGCCAGGACGTGGAAGACTGCGTCCACGCCGAGTCCCGCGGCGAGGAACAGGCCACCGAGCAGGGGCCCGCTGACACCGCCGAGTCGCCCGAACCCGGCTGCCCAGGCGACGGCGGCGCCGCGCATGCGGGTGGGGAAGTAGGTCGCGACCAGCCCGTAGATCAGGATCGAGGTGCCGGTGGTGCCGAAGCCGACGACGGCGACGAAGAACAGCAGAACGGGAAGCGGCAGATCCAGCGTCATCAGGGCGACGAAGCTGGCACCGATCGCGAAACCGGCGGCGACGACGGGTTTCGGGCCGAATCGGTCGGCGCAGCGGGAGCCGGCCACCGCACCGAGGATGGCGCCGCCGCTCAGGACGAGCAGGAACGCCAGCGACCCCTTGGCGTTGAATCCGGCCTGTTCCATCATCACCGGCAACCAGGTGTTGAGGTAGTAGTTGAGGAACTGCCCGAGGGCGCTGATCGCGCCCACCACGAGGGTCGAGAGCACGAAACCGCGGCGGACCAGAGCGGCGAAACCGACCTTCTCGCCTTGTGCCTGCTGCGGGGTGGTGGCGGTGTCGGGCAGGGGGATGCCGGTGCGTTCGGAGACGGCGCGGGCCTCGTCGATCCGGCCGCGCACGACCAGCCATTGCACGGATTCGGGCATCTTCACGATCGCCAGCGGCAGCAGGGTGACGATCGGCAGTGCACCGATCATGAACAGGCCGCGCCAGCCGATGGCATCGAGGAGAAGGATCGCGAGCAGCGCGCCGAGCAGGCTGCCCAGGGGCACCCCGGAGTAGGTGATCGCGCTGTAGAGGTTCTTCTTGCCCGGGGGTGCGATCTCGGTGACCAGGGTGGCGGTCGTGGCGATGAGCGCGCCGATGCCCAGGCCGGTGAGGAATCGCAGCGTGCCGAAGGCGGTGGTCGTGGTGGTCAGGGCGGTGACGAACATGCCGACGGAGAACCATGCGTACGAGATGAGCATGATCTTGCGGCGTCCCAGGACGTCACCGAACGCCCCGGCGAGCAGGGCCCCGGCCATCATCCCGAGCAGGGCATAGCTGCCGAGAGTGCCGGCGACGGCAGGGGTGACCTCACCGAGGTGGCTGGGATCGTCGAGGAAGGTGGACACGACCGCGCCGTAGACGACGAGGTCGTAGCCGTCGAAGATCAGGCCGACGGTGGCGAGGGAGACGACCCAGGCGACGGTGCGCCTGCGGCGCGTGTCCGGGTCGTGGAGCGGGGTGGACGGCATGGTGCTTCTCCTGTGGGGAAAGCGTGGTCAGGGGGTCGGGGTGGTCGCCGGAACCGCAGGGGGAAAGTCGATTTCCCGTTTGAGGATCTTTCCGGTCGAGCCCTTGGGGAGCTGGTCGACGAACCAGAGGTGGCGAGGGTACTTGTAGGGCGCCACCCGGGCGCGGAGGTAGTCGCGCAACTCTTCGGGGGTCACCTGGGCCCCGGTGCGCAGGGTGATCGCCGCGGCGACCTCTTCGCCGTGGGTGGGGTGCGGGACGCCGATGACCGCGGCCTCGAGGACGGCGGGATGCTCGTAGAGCAGCTCTTCGAGTTCGCGGGGGTAGATGTTGTAGCCACCGCGGATGATGATGTCCTTCTTGCGGTCGACGATGAAGTAGAAGCCGTCCTCGTCGCACACGGCCATGTCGCCGGTGTGGAACCAGCCGTCGACGATCGCCGCGGCGGTGGCGTCCGGGCGCTGCCAGTAGCCCTTCATCACGTTGTGCCCGCGGATGAGGATCTCCCCGATCTGCCCGCACGGCACGTCGGCGCCGTGCTTGTCGACGAGCTTGATCTCCACGCCGTCGATCGGCAGCCCGATCGAGCCGGGTTTGGTGCGGCCGAGGCGGTTGAAAGTGGCAGTCGGGGACGTTTCGGTCAGGCCGTAGCCTTCGAGGATGGGGGCGCCGAAGCGTTCCTCGAAGCCGGTGAGCACTTCGACGGGCAGCGCCGCGCCACCCGAGATGCACATGCGCAGGCCGGAGGTGTCGACGGGGCCTAGGTCGTCGGCGGTGGCGAGCATCGCGACGTACATCGTGGGCACCCCTTCGAAGACGGTGACGTGGTGCTCGTCGAGCAGCTGCAGCACCCGGGCGGCGTCGAAGCGTTTGACGAGCGAGATGCTCGCCCCGGAGGTGATCGCGGCGTTGAGGGCGTTGCTCTGCCCGAACGCGTGGAAGAACGGCAGGCAGCCCGCCACGACGTCGTCCGGCCCGAAGTCGAACATCTCGACGAAGGTGACGGCGTTGCGGTGCAGGTTCGCGTGGGTGAGCTGCGCGCCCTTCGGGGTGCCGGTGGTGCCGGAGGTGTAGAGGATCACGGCGGTGTCCTCGTCGCCGCGCGCGGCGACCGCCGGCTGGATCGGCCACTCCGCGACGGCGACGACGGTGTCGTGGTCGACGACCACGACGTCGGTGCCGGTCTCGGCGGCCGCGGTGTGGGCGTCGTCGGCGACGGTTCGCCACACCAGGGCGAGGGCGGCGCCCGAGTCGCGGAAGTGGTGTTCGATCTCGCGGGCCTTGAGCAGCGGATTCATCGGCACGACGGTCGCGCCGGCGCGGAGGATGCCGTAGTAGAGCACCGGGAAGGCGAGCACGTTCGGCAGGGCCAGGGCGACCCGGTCGCCGGGCTGCACGCCGCGGGCCTGCAGCCGCCCCGCGGCGCGGGCGGTCAATGCGTCGAGTTCGGCGTAGGTGATGACGATGTCGTCGACGCGCAGGGCGGGGCGGTCGGGATATCGGCGTGCGGACTCGGTGAGGAGGTGGGCGAGATTGGTCATGACTGCACCTCGGAGGCAGGAACGGCGGGGGTCGGATAGGCCATGCGCAGCAACGAGGGGGGCCGGAACGGCGCCCAGCTGTCGGCGGGCTGGGCGAGACGGTCCGCCACCGCCCACAGTGCGGCCGGATGACGGGCGATGCCCATGTGACTGGCCAGCACGGCGATGTTCTCGGCGCGGTCGGACGGCTCGTCGAGGCAGGTGCGCCAGGCGACGATGCCGTCGAGCGGGCTGTAGATGGAGGTGGCCGGCACCGGCAGCGGTCCCTCACCGCGTTCGAGTGGGGTGTCCAGCGGTTCGACGTGCTCGTGGGCGTAGAGATGGAACAGTGCGTTGGCGCGGCTCTGGTCGTGGCGCTGGAGGCGGATGGGGCTGGCCATGGTGATCACCTGGCGGACGGCGTCCGGGGTGCGGCGGGCCAGGCGGCGGGCGTAGATGCCGCCGAGGCTCCATCCGATGATCGACACGGGCTGCTCGTAGCGGTTGGTCAGGTAGTCCAGGCGGGTGCGCATGCCGTGGACGGCCTTGCTGGTCGGGCCGATGTTGCGTCCGAGGCGCCAGCCGTAGGTGCGGTATCCGAGTCCGCGCAGCACCGTGTGGAGGGCGGTGACGGAGATGTCGGTGCCGTGCAGTCGCGGCAGGATGAGTACGGGGTGGCCGTCTCCGCGCGGAAGGGCGGGCAGCATGGGGACGGCGTAGGCGAGAAGGGCGCCGTCGAAGGCTGCTCGTGCGTATTCGGTGTAGTGGAGCAGCGCGCCCGGTGCCTGTGTACCGCATTCTGTCGTCTCTCGTGGCGACGTGCTGGTCATGATCGTCTCTCGCTTCGCTGGATGAGGAATTCGATGATGGTGGGCACGGTCTTCTTGGCCGCGGTGCGGCCGACGAGAACCCCCGCGTGTCCCCCTTCGAGGCGCAGTTCGTGTTTGTCGGGCGAACCCACCCGGTCGATCAGCGGACCGGCGGAGGATTCGGGCACGATGTGGTCGCGATTCCCCAGAATCGTGAGGAAGGGAACGGTGATGTCGGACAGGTGGATCCGGTCGCCGGCGAGGACCATCGTGTCGTTGACCAGCGCGTTGGTGCGGATCATGTCGACCAGTTGCCGGGCCACCGCACCGGGCAGCGGAACGTGGTCGGTGGCCCATCCGATCATGGCCTGGTAGGAGGTGACGTAGTCGTCGTCCCACAGTCGATCGACCAGATCGACGTACTGCGTGATCCGCGTCGTGGGTTTGAGAATCTGGAATGCCTTGTGGACCAGGTGTGGTGGCACATTGCCGTCGGTGTCGAACAACGACTCGACATCGGTTCCGGCTGCATCCATCACGCTGGTCAGCGGTCCCAGTTGCTGCAGGTCCACCGGTGTCGTCACGACCGTGAGGCTGCGCAGCGGCGCAGTGCGGTGATGAGCGGCGTAGAGCAGGGACAGGACGCTGCCGAAGCAGTAGCCGAGCATGTTGACCTGCTCGGCGCCGGAGATGCGGCGCACCTGGTCGACCGCGGCGGGGATGTAGTCGTCGACGTAGTCCTCGAGCCGGTTCGCGGCGTCGCGCTCGTCCGGGACTCCCCAATCGAGCAGGTAGACGTCGAATCCGGCGTCGACGAGCCGTTCGACGAAGCTGTTGCCCTTCTGCAGGTCCAGGATGTAGCTACGGGAGAACAGGCTGAAGACGATCAACAGGGGCGGGCCGATGCGCACGTCGTCGCTGCGGTACCGCCACAGTTCGGTGCGGCCGTGACGCCACACCACATCCTTGTCCGTCGCACCGACGTCGGGGCGCGAGCTTCCCACCGCCAGGCGGATCCCGTTGCGGGCGCGCAGGGCGGTGCGGCCGAGCTCCCGTCCCACGCGGTCGGCGACCCCCTTCGGGTCCAGGAACGTGGTCATCGCTGCTCACTCCCGGCCCGGTCGCCGTGGTCGCCGCGTTGCTCGAGGTGCAGCGTCAGCCGCCGCACCTCCCGGTCCAGCGCGCCGATCTGGGCGTGCAGCCGCTGCAGGTCGCTTCCGGCCGGCAGATTCACCAGATGCCACACCCGCGCGGCGAGACCGGTGACGCCGTCCTCGACGGCACGCCGGATACCGAACACCGTCGCGGCGACGGAGGCGAACCGGTCGCTGCGCACCACCTTCTCGGCCGGTGGTGCGACGAGTCGTTCGGCGAGGTCGTACGGCGTTCTCCAACGCGGCAGCCCGGTCATCGAAACCCTTTGTCGTGCATGAAAGATCCCCCTGCAGTTCGACGGTGTCGAACTCGTGTTCGTGGTGCGGTCCAGTCGAGGGGTGCCGCTCGTCGGCGGCACCCCTCGGTCGGGAAGTGGTGGGTCAGGCGTTGGCCGGGACGGCGGACTTCAGTTCGAAGCCGCGGTAGCCGTCGGCGACGACACCGGAGAGGATGGCGCGGTAGTTGCCCAGTCCACCCAGGTAGAACAGGACGCTGGGCTTCTTGCCCGGCACGTTCGCGCCGAAGATCCAGGAGTCACCGCGGGTGAACAGCGTGGCGTTGGCGATGTCGGTGCAGGTCTGCGTCCACTCCGCCTCGGCCTCCGGGGTGGGTTCGATCGCCCGGATCGCGTTGCGCTCGGCGTAGGCGACGGTGTCGCTGATCCACTCGACCTGCGTTTCGATGCTCGGCGGCAGGTTCGTGAACGGGCCGTTGGGGCCGAGCACCATGAACCAGTTGGGGAAGTTCGCGGTGGTGACGCCGAGGTAGCTGGTGGGCTGGCCGTCCCAGTGGTCGTTGATGTGCAGGCCGTTGCGACCGCGGATCTCGAGGCGGCGGTAGTTGCCGTCGACGGCGTCGAAGCCGGTGGCGAAGACGAGCACGTCGAGTTCGTGGAGGACCCCGTCCTCGGTCACGACGCCCTTCGCGGTGACCTCGCGGATGGGGTTCTCCTTGATCGCGACAGCCTCGACGTTGGGGCGGTTGTAGACCTCGTAGTAGCCGTTGTCGCACAGCGGACGCTTAGCGTACAGGCCCGTAGGCATCAGCTTGCGGGCGGTGTCGGGGTCGGTGATGATCTCGGCGATCTTGGATCGGATGAACGAGGCGGCGGCTTCGTTGGCGGCCTCGTCGGTGGCGATGTCGCAGAAGGTACCGAACATGAAGCGGAAGCCGCCGCCCTGGTCCCACGCCTGCTGGAAGACGCGGGTGCGTTCCTCCTCCGAGACGGACATGGCGGGCACGGTGGATTCCTCGAATCCGAAGGCCACCGCGGAGTTCTTGGCGCGATCCCAGATGTTGTCGTAGTCGGCCTTGATCGCGTCGATCTGCTCCTGGGTGACGGGGCGGTTGCCGACCGGCACGGAGTACTGCGGAGTCCGGACGAAGACGGTGAGGTGCTCGACCTCCGGCGCGAGGGCGGTGATGACCTGCTGTCCGGTCGATCCGGTGCCGATGACACCGACACGCTTGCCGGCGAGGCTCGTGCCCTCGGGCCAGGCGGCGGTGTGGATCGTCTCGCCCTCGAAGGTGTCCAGACCGGGCAGGTCGGGGAAGTTGATGGCCGAGAGCAGGCCGACGGCGTTGACGACGTACTTGGCGCGGTAGATCTCACCGGTGTCGGTGGTGACCTCCCACAGGTTCTCGTCCTCCTGGTAGATCGCGGAGGTGACCTCGGTGCCGAACCGGAAGTGGCGGCGCAGATCGAACCGGTCGACGACACTTTCGAGATAGTCGAGGATCTCCGGCTGGGTGATGTAGGTGGTTTTCCAGGTGCCGTCCTGCAGCAGGTCCTTGTCGAAGGAGAAGCGGTAGAGGTGGCTTTCGGTGTCGGAGAGGGCACCGGGGTAGCGGTTCCAGTACCAGGTGCCACCGGGGCCGTCGGCCTTGTCGAACCCGACGGTGGTCAGGCCGAGTTCGTTGTGCAGCTTGTGCACGGCGTAGATGCCGCCGAATCCGGCGCCGATGACCACGGCGTCGACAACGGTGGGTGTGGTCTGTGCAGTCATGAAATGGCCTTTGCTCGATGCGATGAGAATCCGGTGTGATGCGGTGCGGGATCGACCCCGATCGGGAGGCGGAACATCGTTGTGCCCCAACCCTGTGTGGCATCCCCTCACCGCGCCGATCCGGTGTGACGATCGACACGGTGTCCATTCCTAAACTAGGCCCGGCCGCAGCATGTGGGTGTTCCGAAGTGAAACACTGCCGACACAGCCTGCACGGTCGACACAGCCCCCGGACGCGCGGAAGGGGCCGGACGAGAACGACTCTCGTCCGGCCCCTTGCCTGCAGGCCTGTCCCCGACGGTCCGGATCGACTCGACGGGAGTGGTATCAGGTGTTGTCCACCAGTATGTTTCGTCAGCTCTCGCTGAGAAGTTCCCGTGCCCGCAGGATGGCTTTCTCGACGTCGTCGTCGAGATCCCCGGTCGGCAGTGAGCCGAGTTCACCGCGGAGCAGACCTACGTCCTTGAGCAGCAGGTCGTACTGGACGTCGATGAGGTTGTCGCCCATCCAGCTCTGCCCGGTGGACACACCGATCACGTCGAACAGCTCCGGGGCCGGCACGCCGTGGTCGGCTGCGAGCCCGAGGATCCGGGCGGTGGCGGCGAGATTGTAGGTGGCCAGGGCATTGTTGAGCAGCTTGATCAGGGCCGGTTGACCGTACGATGCGGTGCGGAACACCCGGCCCGAAATGTCCTCGAGCAGTGCGTTGTCGGCGTCGGTCGGGGGTGGTCCGGCCAGGAAGACGGTCATCGTTCCCCGGCGCGCGCCCTGGGGGCCACCCGAGACGGGAGCTTCGAACACGCGCCAGTGCTCCGGTGCTGCGGGCAGGATCGCGCGGGCGTCCGCCGGTGCGAGGGTGGTGTGGACGAAGACGGTCAGCGGCCGGTCGGTATTCGTGGCCAGGGTCTCGAACACCGCGGAGACCTGATCGGCCAACCGCACGGCGATGTGGACGGTATCGACGGTCTCCCAGTCGATGGCCGCCGCGTCGCTGCCCGCGGGCGATGCGGTCTCCTCGGACCATGCCCGGAGACGGTCGGGATCGAAGTCGTAGCCGTGGACCGCGCGTCCGAGTTCGGCGAGATGCGCTCCCACGCCTGCGCCGATGGGACCGAGTCCGATGATCACGTGCATGAAGGTTCCTGGAGGTCGAGGGGATCGGGGGGTGAGCGGCGCGTCGCCGGGGGAGGGATCGCAGCGCCGCGGGTCGGGTCGGTGCGCAGCCGAGGCTCAGTGCGCAGCCGAGGCGACCTCGAGGCCGCGTTCGGCCATGACCTCCTCGACGAGTGTCAGGGCGTTGAGCACGCGCGGGAAACCGATGTAGGGAATGCAGTGGATCAAGGCGCCGACGATCTTGTCCTTGGTCAACCCCACGTTGAAGCCGACGTTGATGTGCAACTTCAGCTGTCGCTCGGTACCCAGGGCGACCAGCGTCGAGATGGTGACGAGGGTCTGTTCCTGCTGGCTCAGGCTCGTACGGGTGTAGATGTCGCCGAACGCGAACGAGACGATGTAGTCGGGCAGCTCGTCGTCGAGCGTCTTGTAGGACTCGACGAGTTCGGCGTGATCGTAGGTGCCGGAGTGTTCGGTGGAGACGAGCTCCATCATCCGGTCGAGTCCACGCTGATAACGGTCTGTGGTCATGAAGGGGGTCCTGTTCGGCTCGCAGGGGGCACGGTCGGTTCCCGCGCCGCCGGTGTGTGATCGGCCGCCGCGGCGTGACCGGTGTGACGGCCACCACGGCTACTGCTCTCCACGCTAGGAGTGCACCCCGAACAGGGAGTGTTCCGATGTGGCACAGTCCCGGCTCCGGGCCGGGGCTACATGTAGCGCCCGCCCGTGACCTCCGCGACGGTGCCGGTCATGTACGACGACAGGTTCGAGGCGTAGAACAAGGCGACCGAGGCGATCTCCGAGGGCTCACCGGCGCGCTGCATGGGGATCTCGGACATCTTCTGATCCCAGGCCTTCTGCGGCATCGCCTCGGTCATGGCCGTGCGGATCAGGCCGGGCTGGATGGCGTTGATCCGGACGCCGAGATGCGCGACCTCCTTCGCGGCGGCCTTGGTCAGGCCGACGATGCCGGCCTTGGCCGCGGAGTAGTTCGTCTGCCCGATGAAGCCGACCTTGCCGGAGATCGAGGACAGGTTGACGATCGAGCCACCGCCGTTGTTGCGCATGATGCCGGCGGCCAGGCGCGTGCCGTTCCAGCATCCGCGCAGGTGCACGGCGATCACGTCGTCGAACTGTTGCTCGGTCATCTTCCGCATGGTCGCGTCCCGGGTGATACCGGCGTTGTTGACCATCACGTCGAGGGACCCGAACGCGTCGACGGACGACTCGAGCAGGCGGGTGACGTCGTCGGCCGAGACCACATTGCAGCCGACGCCGATCGCGTCGGTGCCCAGGGAGGCCGCGGCCTCCTTCGCCTTGGCCTCGTCGAGGTCACCGATCACGATGCGGGCGCCGTGATCGGCGAAGGTGCGGGCGATCGCGTACCCGATACCCTGGGCGCCTCCGGTGATGACGGCGGTGCGTCCTGACAGCATGAGAAAGTCCTTTCGTTCGAGATCCGACTGCGGATCCGGGAGATCACCGCGTGGATGCGGGATGGAAAGCGTCGTTCTGCACGGCGGTGCCGTCGGCGAGGGCCCGGTCGATATCGGCCGGCTCCATGCCGGATTCGACGAGCAACGTGTAGGTGTGCTGACCGAGCGCCGGGACATCGCCCATGCGTGCCTCGACGTCGGAGAAGGTCACCGGGGGAAGCAGGGCGTCGACTTCGGCGTGCTCGGTGCCGATCCTGCGCCAGCGATTGCGGGCGGCCAGCTGGGGGTGGGCCACGACCTGGTCGAGCTGCTTGATCTGGGCCGCGGGGACCCCGGCGGCTGCGAGGCGCGCGTCGAGGTCGGTGGTGGACCAGCGGGCGGTGCGTTCGGCGACGGCGGCGTCGCATTCGGCGCGATGGCGCACGCGGTCGACGTTGGTCGCGAAGCGCGGATCGTCGGCCAATTCCGGTGCGTCGAGGACGTCGTGGACGAGGGCGCGCCAGCCGCTGTCGCTCTGCACCCCGATCAGGACCTGGCCGTCGCGGGTCGGATAGGCGTCGTAGGGGGTGATCGAGGTGTGGCTCAGTCCCATCCGCGGCGGTGGGGTGCCGGTGTACCTCTGCGTGTACAGCGAATGGCCCATCCATTCGACGGTGGCCTCGAGCATCGACACGTCGATCACTGCGCCTTCGCCGGTGCGTCCGCGGCGCAGCAGGGCGGCGAGGACGGCTTGGGCGCAGTACATGCCCGAGGCGATGTCGGCGGTGGGGATGCCGGTCTTCACCGGGGTCTCGGGGGTGCCGGTGATCGAGATCAGGCCCGCTTCGGCCTGGACGAGCATGTCGTAGGCCTTGCGGTGCTCCATCGGCCCGCCGCTGCCGAAGCCGGAGAGGTTGACCACGATCAGCTCGGGGTGCTCGGCGCGGAGCCGGTCGGCGCCGAGGCCGAGGCGTTCGGCGGCACCCGGTGCGAGGTTCTGCAGGAAGACATCGGCGCGGTCGATGAGATGCCGTACGGCTGTGAGTGCCTCGGGGTTCTTGAGGTCGACGGCGAGTGATTCCTTGCCGCGGTTGAGCCAGACGAAGTGAGCGCCGGTGCCGTGCACGACATGGTCGTAGCCGCGGGCGAGATCGCCGCCGTCGGGGCGTTCGACCTTGATGATGCGGGCCCCGAGATCGGCGAGGTTGCGGGTGGCCAGGGGTGCGGCCACGGCCTGTTCGAGCGCGACGACGGTCACGCCTTCGAGCGGGAGAGTCATTGTGCCCTCTTCTGTTCCTGCTTGACGAGTCCGCCGCCGATGATCAGGCGCTGGATCTCGCTGGTGCCCTCGTACAGGCGCAGCAGACGCACATCGCGGTAGATCCGCTCCACGGCGACTTCGCGCATGTAGCCGCTGCCGCCGTGGATCTGCACG
>Ga0182741_1003415_pt1 | contig 16952 bp, 15 predicted proteins | sample eDN5th37CBELigOP_FD_128874 | JGI IMG/M metagenome (GOLD analysis project Ga0182741, IMG submission 128874) | Enriched Organic Plus compost microbial communities from Emeryville, California, USA - eDNA 5th pass 37_C BE-Lig OP (version 2) (version 2) ...
CACAAGGTCAACATCTTCTACACCGCGCCCACCGCCATCCGCGCCCTGATGCGCGAGGGCGACGCGCCGGTGAAGAAGACCAGCCGCGCCTCCTTGCGCCTGCTGGGCAGCGTGGGTGAGCCGATCAATCCCGAGGCCTGGCTCTGGTATCACCGCGTGGTGGGCGACGGGCGCTGCCCGGTGGTGGACACCTGGTGGCAGACCGAGACCGGCGGCGCGCTGATTTCGCCCACGCCCGGCGCGACCGCCCTCAAGCCCGGCTCGGCGACGCGGCCCCTGCCCGGCATCGTGCCCGAGCTGGTGGATGCCGACGGCAAGGTGCTGGAAGGCGCGGCCAGCGGCAATCTCTGCATCACCCGCTCCTGGCCCGGGCAGATGCGCACCGTCTATGGCGACCACCAGCGCTTCATCGACACCTATTTCAAGACCTATCGCGGCAAATATTTCACCGGCGACGGCTGCCGCCGCGACGAAGACGGCTATTACTGGATCACGGGCCGGGTGGATGACGTGATCAACGTTTCCGGCCACCGGCTGGGCACCGCCGAGATCGAAAGCGCCCTGGTGGGCGACACCAAGGTGGCGGAAGCCGCGGTGGTGGGCTTCCCGCACGACATCAAGGGCCAGGGCATCTATGCCTTCGTCACCCTGAAGGCGGGCGTGGCGGCGAGCGAGGCGCTGGTGGCGGAATTGAAGAAATTGGTCGCCGACGAGATCAGCCCCATCGCCCGTCCCGACGTGATCCAGTTCGCGCCCGGCCTGCCCAAGACCCGCTCGGGCAAGATCATGCGCCGCATCCTGCGCAAGATCGCCGAGGGCGAGTTCGGCGCGTTGGGCGATACCACCACCCTGGCCGATCCCAGCGTGGTGGAGGACTTGATCAGGAACGCGGCTGCCAGGAAGTGAATCCTCCCACCCCCTTGAGGGAGGGTGAAAGATGAGGGTGTATGCTGCTCTTTCTCTGGCTCTTGGGCGCCATCGGCGTGGCATGGATGGCCAAGCAGAGCTGGCGCGCGCCCTTTCCCTGGTTCGTGATGGGCATGGCGCTGACGCCGCTGGGCGGGAGCCTGCTGCTCTATCTCGCCAACCGGAATGACTGGTTCCGGCCGCGGTAGCGCGTCACGGCCCAACTGCGGAGCGCCCAGACGGACACAGCCTGAATTGTTGAAAGCGGAACGCCGTCGGCCTGGGTGGCCCGCATTCGCGGGCCATGACAAAGGTGGAATGGCGTGCGCCGCGTGGTCAGCGGCCAGATATGATAGAAAGGGCTACGGCCGCGCCGCGCCTTCGCCGCTCATCTTGGCATAGCCGTCCATCGCCAGGGCGAGGCCCACATCCTTCTGCGTGACGCCTCCCGCGTCATGGGTGGCGAGCGTCACATCCACCTTGTTGTAGACATTCGTCCATTCGGGATGGTGGTCCATCTTGGCCGCCAGCAGCGCCACCCGCGTCATGAAGGCGAAGGCGGCGTCGAAATCCACGAAGACATAGCGGCGCTGGATCGCCTCGCGCTTCCCGGCCAGCGACCAGTCCGGCAGGCGCTTGAGGGCGCCGCGCAGCTCGTCAATCGTCATCTTGGTCATGGAACCCTTCCAGGCCGTAGCTTCGTTCGATGCGGTAGACGCTGCCATCGCCGGTCAGCTTGCTCGAATAGAGGTGAAACGCGCCGACCGGGAATTCGGCGCTGGTGTAGAGCGCATTATGCGTCAGCCACTCCACCACCTTGCCCGGCTCGGGGTTGCGCAGGCGCGCCACCGTCACATGCGGGGTGAATTTGTGCGCGTCATCGGGCAGGCCGACGCGGCGGATGGCGCTGTCCACCTTGCGCTGTAGATGCAGCAGCGCCGGATTGGGCCGCACCCCGGCCCAGAGCGCATGGGTGCGGTAGTATTTTTGGGTCGCGCGGCCGGACGGAAAACCGCTTCGCACTTTTCCTGGCCGGCGCTCCCCGCCTTCCCCGAACTGGCCGGTGCCATGCAGTTGCAGGGAGAAGCCCGGCGCCCCGATCCCCGCCAGCGCGTCGTCCAGCATCGCCGCGACGCGGCCATCCACCTCGCCGATGAAGGCCAGCGTCAGGTGCAATTGCTCGCGGGACTGCCAGCGCGCGCCGGGCACGCCCGCCTGGATCAGCATCAGCGACTGCGCCACCGCATCGGGCAGCGACAGCGCCACGAAAAGCCGCATCATGCCGAGAACCTCCCCAAAGGCAGCCGCCCGCGGAACAGCGCCACCACGCCCAGAAAGCCGATCCCGGCCAGGATGATGGCGCCCGCCAGCCCCGCCAGGTCGGCATAGGGCCCGGGCATGGCGCGCGCGGCCAGCAGCGCCCCGAACCACGCCCCCACCCCCGTCACCGCCGCCGCCAGCAGCACCGGCGGCAGGGCGCGCACGAAGGCCGTCTCGATGGCGAGCAGCGCCCGGCTGCGGCCATACCAGGTGAGGATGGCGACATTGATCCAGGCGCCCAGCGCCGTGCCCAGCGCCAGGCCCGCAAGGCCCAGCCCCGCGCTCCACACCAGCGCCACCTTGAAGAGGATATTGCAGACGATGGCGATGACGGTGGCGCGGGCGGGCGTGGCGGTGTCGTGCCGGGCATGGAAGGTGGAGGCGACGATGCGCACCATCGCCATGGCGGGAAGGCCCACGCCATAGGCCGCCAGCGCCACGGCGGCGAGGTCGGCGGCCTCGGTGCTGTAGGCGCCCCAGGCGAAGAAGGCGCGCATGATGGTGCCGGGGATGGCGACGAACACCGCCGCGAAGGGCAGCGTCAGCAGCAGCACCATCACCGCCGAGCGGTTCTGCGCCGCGTCCGAGGCGGCGCGGTTGCCCTTGGCGAGCAGCGCCGACATTTCGGGCAAGAGCACCGTCCCCAGCGCGATGCCCAGCACCCCCAGCGGCAACTGGTTGATGCGGTCGGCGTAATAGAGCGCGGTGCGGCTGCCCGCCGCCAGGAAGGAGGCTAGCCAAGTGTCCACCAGCGGGGCGACCACGACGCCGGCGGCGCCGAAGGTGACGGCGGCGAAGGCGATGAAGAATTCCTTCACCTGCGGCGTCCAGCGCGGCACGACGATGCGAAGGCCCAGCCCCTCGCGCCCCGCCGCCCACAGCATGAAGACCAGTTGCAGGAAGCCCGCGATCAGCACGCCCCAGGCGGCGGCATAGGCGGCGTTGGGGAAATAGCGCGACAGCAGCAGCGTGCCGATGATGGAGAGGTTGAGGAAGTTGGACCAGGCCGCCGCCGCCCAGAACTTCTCCAGGGCGTTGAGCATGGCCGACAATTGCACCGCCACCAGCGTCAGGATCAGATAGGGGAAGGCGATGCGCGCCAGCTCGGCCGTCATGGCGAGCTGGTCCGCCGTCCAGCCCGGCGCCAGCAGCGTCACGATCAGCGGCATCGCCACCAGCGCGATCAGCAGCAGAAAACCCTGCGCCGCCATCTGCCAGGAGAAGATCTGGTTGGCGAAGGCCGCCGCCTCGGCCGTGCGGCCCTTGGCGTAGAGCGCCGCATAGCGCGGCAGGAAGGCGGGGTTGAGCGTCCCTTCCCCGAAGACGGCGCGGAAATAATTGGGGAAGAGGAAAGCGACGATGAAGGCGTCGGACAGGAAGCCATGGCCCAGCGTCCAGGCCATGGTGAGGTCGCGCACAAGGCCGGTGATGCGGGAGAGAAGGGTAAACCCACCGACCGAGAGCAGCTTTCGCATCATGGGTACCGCCCTCGCCCGCTCACGCGGGCTCGAAGCGGGGCCGGCTTTTCTAAGCTCGCTTCGCTCGCCAAGAAAAGCCAGGCCAAGCCGCCGACCGACAGCAGCTTGCGGAACATTACGCCTTCACCCGCGCCACGAGCTGTTTCACCAGCGGCAGCATCTTGCCCACGATCACCTTCACCCCGGCGGGATTGGGGTGCATCCCGTCGGCCTGGTTGAGCTCGCGCTTCAGCGCCACGCCTTCCAGCACAAAGGGGTAGTAGAGCGTGCCATATTCCTTGGCGAGCCGGGGATAGATGGCGTCGAAGCGCTTGACATATTCGGGGCCCAGGTTGCGCTGCGCCCCCATGCCCGCCAGCAGCACCGGAATCCCCGCGCCGCGCAATTTGGTCAGGATGGCGCGCAGATTCTTCTCGGTCTGCTCCGGCGGCAGGCCGCGCAGCATGTCGTTGGAGCCCAATTCGACAATAGCCGCGTCCGGCTTGTCGGCCAGAAGCCAGTCCAGCCGCGCCAGCCCGCCCGCCGAGGTGTCGCCCGAGACCCCGGCATTGACGACGGTGGCGTTGATACCCTCGGCCCGCAGCGCCGCCTGGAGCTGGACGGGGAATTCGGTGCCGGGCGGCAGGCCATAGCCCTGGGTCAGGCTGGTGCCCAGCGCCAGGATCCGGACCGGGGCGGCGGGCTTGGGCGTGGGCTTGGCCGTCTGGGCCAGCGCCGGGGACACAATCAGGCCCAGCACTGTGCTAAGAAGCAGAAGGAAACGCCGCAACATCATAAGATCGCCCGAATGTCCGTCCTAGAATCGCAAATGCACCCTCTCCCGTCCATGACGGATTTGCCAGCCATTGAGTTAAAAGAGGTTTCGCTGACGCTGACCAGCGCGGCGGGGCCGGTGGACATTCTGTGCGGCGTCTCGCTCCGGGTCGCGGCGGGCACCAGCATCGCGCTGGTGGGGCCGTCGGGCTCGGGCAAGTCCTCGCTCCTGATGGTGGCGGCGGGGCTGGAGCGGCCCAGCGGCGGGCGGGTGATCGTGGCGGGCACCGACATCACCCGCATGGGCGAGGACGCCGCCGCCCGCTTCCGCCGGGGCGCGGTGGGCATCGTCTTCCAGTCCTTCCACCTGATCCCCACCATGACGGCGCTGGAGAATGTCGCCGTGCCGCTGGAGCTGGCGGGCGTGGCCGACGCCTTCGACCGCGCCGAGGCCGAATTGCGCAATGTGGGCCTCGCCAAGCGGGTGGAGCATTATCCGGGGCAGTTGTCGGGCGGCGAGCAGCAGCGCGTGGCGCTAGCCCGTGCCATCGCGCCCCGGCCCAAGATCCTGTTCGCCGACGAGCCCACCGGCAATCTGGACGGCGCCAACGGCCAGGCCATCGCCGACCTGATCTTCGCCCTGAACCGGGAGCGCGGCAGCACCCTGTTCCTGGTGACGCATGAAGAGCGGCTGGCGCAGCGCTGCGACCGCATCGCCCGCATGGCCGACGGCCGGATCGTCAGCGACACGATGGCGGTGCCCGCGTGAAGAGCGTACCGGCCTCCCCACACACCATGTCCGGGCGTCGTTACGCTGTCGCTGAACGACCCCAGGCCATCCAACGTCCTTTCCGCGCGATGGAAAGTTGGATGGGCGGCTCAAGGCCGCCCATGGAGAGCTAGATGAAGGACCTGAAACTCGCCCTCACCTTCGCGCGCCGCGAGCTGCGCGGCGGCCTCAGGGGCTTCCGCGTCTTCTTCCTCTGTCTGCTGCTGGGCGCGGCCGCGATCTCGGGCGTGGAGACGCTGAGCTCGGCCTTCCTGGGCAGCTTGCGCGACCAGGGCCAGACCATCCTGGGCGGCGATGTCTCGGTGAGCACCGTGCACAAGCCCATCACGCCTGCCGAGCGCAAATTCCTGGACGGGCGCGGCACGGTCTCCGAATCCGCCACCATGCGCGCCATGGCCTATGCCCTGGACGAACAGGGCGGGACCGGCGAGCGGCAACTGGTCGAACTCAAGGCCGTGGACGGGCGCTGGCCGCTGTTCGGCGCCCCGCGCCTTGCGCCCGTGCAGCCGCTGTCCGACGTGCTGGCCTGCGAGGAAGACCATGTCTGCGGCGCCGCCGCCGAGCAGGCCTTCGTGGACCGGCTGCGCATCCAGCGCGGCGACCTGTTCCGTGTCGGCAACGCCACCTTCCGCCTGATGGCGGTGCTGGAGAATGAGCCGGACCGCATCTCCACCGGCTTCTCCCTGGGGCCCAGGCTGCTGGTGCATACCGATTCGCTCGGCCGCACCGGCCTGATCACCCCTGAAAGCCTGGTGAACTGGACCTACCGGGTGAAGCTCGACCCGGGCGAGACCATCGCCGGTTTCCGCCAGGCGGCGAACGCGCTGACGCCCGATCCCAACTGGCGGGTGCGCGATTCCAGCGACGCCGCCCCCGGCATCCGCCGTTTCGTCGAGCAGGTGGCGATGTTCCTGACCCTGATCGGCCTGACCGCCCTGGCCGTGGGCGGCGCGGGCGCGGGCCAGGCGATCCTGGCCTTCCTCGACCGCAAGCGCTTCGACATCGCCATCCTCAAGAGCCTTGGCGGCACGGGCGAGTTCGTCTTTCGTATCTTCGTGCTGCAGGTGATGGGCGTGGCCCTGGCCGCGACCCTGCTGGGCGCCGCCATCGGCACCGCCGTGCCCTTCCTGGTGGTCTGGCGCTATGGCGACAGCCTGCCGGTGCCGCCCGAGTTCGGCCTTTACCCTTCCGCCGCCTTCCTGGCGCTGGCCTTCGGGCTTCTGACGGCCCTGGCCTTCGCGGTGCCGCCGCTCGGCCGCTCGCGCGGCATCCGCCCGGCCAGTCTGCTGCGCGAGACGGTGGCGCCCTCCGAGGGCGGCGAGCCGGATGCCGAAGCCGCCCGGGCGCGCCGCCGCGACTGGTTGTTCGCCGGAAGCGCCGTCGCCGCCATCGTGGCGCTGGCGCTGGTCACCGCCCCGCGCCCGGTCTTTGCCGCCCAGTTCCTGGGCGGCGGCATCGCCGTGATCGTGGCGCTGCGCCTGGCCGCCTTCGGGCTGATGAAGGGGCTGGCGGCGATCCCGCGCCCGCGCTCGGCCCTGCTGCGCCTGGCGCTGGCCAATCTGGTGCGCCCGGGCGCCGCCACCGGCGGCACCATCACCGCCCTGGGGCTGGGGCTGACGCTGCTGGCCACCGTGACGCTGCTGGGCTCGGCGGTGCGCGCCAGCATCGAGAGCGAGCTGCCCGGCCGCGCCCCCAGCTTCTATTTCGTGGACATCCAGAAGAGCGACGGCGAGGCCTTCGACGCGACCATCCGCAGCTTTTCCACCCAGACGGAATATCAGCGCACCCCGATGATCCGTGGACGGATCGTCGGGCTGGGCGGGGTCTCGGCGGGGCGCGCCCGCGTCCAGGAAGGGGCGCGCTGGGCGCTGAACGGCGACCGGGGCATCACCTATGCCGCCGGGCAGCCGCCGGACACCGAAGTGACCAAGGGCAAATGGTGGCCCGCCGACTATGACGGCCCCACCCTGATCTCGCTGGACGAATCCATCGCCGAGGGGGCGGAGCTGGACATCGGCGACACCATGACCCTCAACGTGCTGGGCCGGGAGATCGAGGGCACCATCCACAATCTGCGCAAGGTGAACTTCCAGAACGGGCGGCAGAATTTCGTGCTGATCCTCTCGCCCGGGGTGATCGACAAGGCCCCGCATGCCTTCCTGGCGACGGTGCGGGTGGCGCCCGAGGAAGAGAACGCCATGTACCGGGCGGTGACCGACCGTTTCCCCAACGTCTCGACCGTGCGGGTGCGCGATTCCATCGCCCAGCTCGAGGTCTTCATCGGCCAGATCTCGGAGGGAATCAGCGCCGCCAGCCTGCTCACCATCCTGGCCGGGCTTCTGGTGCTGGCCGGGGCGATCACCGCCGGAACCCGGGCGCGGGTCTATGACGCCACCATCCTGAAGGTGCAGGGGGCGACGCGGGCGCGGATCGCCGCCGTCCATGCCATCGAATTCGCCGTGCTGGGGCTGGTGACGGGCGTGCTGGCGCTCCTGGCCGGAACCGCGGGGGCCTGGGCGATCTGCCGCTTCATCCTCAATATCGGCTTCGCCTTCGACGCGGGCGCGGCGGCCGCAACCGTGGCGGGAGGGGCGGCGGCGGTGCTGCTGTTCGGGCTGATCGGGGCGCTGGCGGCGCTGGGCGCCAAGCCCGCGCGCATCCTCAGGGCCGCTTAACCCTTGTCAAATATCGGCTCTGACCGGTCTTGATACCGCCACACATTACACCGATATAATACGCGTCAAAGGAGTACCCTATCCATGGCTGACTACGACAACCGGATCATGCAGCCCGGCGCCGCCACGGCGACGGCCACCTATGACGCCGGCCTGCGCGCGCACATGCTGCGCGTCTACAACTATATGGCCGGCGCGCTGGCGCTGACGGGCGTCGTCGCCTATGTCTTCGCCAACAGCCCGGCGCTGCTGAACATCATCTACCAGGTAAGCCCGCAGGGCGTGCTGGCCCCCACCATCGCGGGCTGGGTCGTGCTTCTGGCCCCGCTGGCGCTGGTGTTCTTCCTTTCCTTCCGCATCCAGCAGATGAGCCAGTCCACCGCGCAGCTCACCTTCTGGGGCTATGCGGCGCTGGTCGGCGCCTCGCTGGCCTCGATCTTCGTGGTCTATACCAGCGCCAGCATCGCCACGACCTTCTTCGTCACCGCCGCGACCTTCGGCGCGATGAGCCTTTACGGCTACACCACCAAGCGCGACCTGACGGGCTTCGGCAACTTCCTGTTCATGGGCCTGATCGGCATCCTGATCGCCATGCTGGTGAATATCTGGCTCCAGTCTGCGGCGCTGAACTTCGTCGTCAGCGTGCTGGGCGTCCTGATCTTCACCGGCCTGACCGCCTGGGACACGCAGAAGATCAAGCAGTATTACTACGCCATCGGCCATGACAGCGTGCTGATCGGCAAGGCCGCGATCATGGGCGCGCTGGCCCTGTATCTGGACTTCCTCAACATCTTCCTCTTCCTGCTGCGCTTCATGGGCGACCGGCGGTAAGGGAAGCAGCATTCAAGCAGAAAGGCCCGGTGGAGACACCGGGTCTTTTTCTTTTACCGCCCTTCACCATGGCCGGGCCTCATCCTGAGCCTGTCGAAGGATGGCCCGGCCATCCAACTTTCTCGCAAACGGCACGAAGTTGGATGGGCGGCTCAAGGCCGCCCATGGTGGAATGGGTGGATCAGCGCTTGATGCACAATGTCATGCCGTCGCCGACGGTGGTCAGCGCCATGTCCACCCGCTCATCCGCGAAGATCTTCTCGTTCAGCGCGCGCAACGCCGCCGCCGACACGTCCATGTCGCCCGGATCGGCGACCTTGCCCGACAGCAGCATATTGTCCAGCACGATCAGCCCGCCCGGCTTCACCAGCCTGAGCGTGCGCTCGTAATAGGCGTCATAGCCGGGCTTGTCGGCGTCGATGAAGGCGAAGTCGAACGGCCCCTCGCCCGCCGCGATCATCACGTCCAGCGACTGCGAGGCGGGACCCAGGCGCAGGTCGATCATCCCGTCCACCCCCGCCTCCCGCCAGAAGGGCCGGGCGATGTCGGTGAATTCCTTCGACACGTCCAGCGCCACGATGCGCCCGTCCTTGGGCAGCGCCAGCGCCACGGCCAATGCGCTGTAGCCGGTGAAGGTGCCGATCTCGATGCAGCGCCGCGCGCCGGTGAGCTTCACCAGGACCTGCAGGGTGGCGGCCTGCTCGGCCGTGACCTGCATATGGCCGTCGGCGCGCTTTTCCGTTTCCCGGCGGAGCCGGGTCTGCACGGGAACCTCGCGGCCGCCGATTCGGGCCAGATATTCAACCAGTTGGGGAGTGGGAACGACCATGCGGCCCATGTCATGAACTCTCTTTTAGCTAGCGCCTTCAAAAGGTCACGATTGAAACATGCGCCAGCCGTTTTCAAGGTCGAGATTGTCACTGTCGGTTGGCGGCGCGTGGGACGGCCCTGGAATAACAAGCCCCCCCAGCCCCTTTCCGGGATTGACCCCAGCAGCCAACCGACGTCTTCCCCAAAAATCGGGATTTACCGCTCCGGCGTCAGCTTGCGGATGATGTAGGCGCGCAGCCGCGCATCCAGCTCGCCGAACACCCCGCCCACCGCGCCGGTCAGCGTCAGCACCATCACCCCGTAGGGGATGTAGGTCTCGTGATCCATCCCCAGGAATTCGGCCGCCAGCACCGCCGCCACGCCGCAGGCCGCGCCCGTCAGCGTGCCGCCCAGCACGCCGGAGCCGAAGCCCCGCGCCAGGTCGCGGGCATAGAACATGCCCGCCACCGCCGAGATCAGCATGGCGCCGAAGAGCAGGCCGTAGCGCGACTGGGGCCAGAAATAGCCGCCCGCCACCAGGGCCAGCTCCAGGATCACGCCCAGGATCACTGCGCGGCGGAGGATTTTCAGGTCGATCATGGGCTTAAGTCTGCCGCAGGACGGGCCAGGTAGCCACCACAACTTGCGGCCCCCGCCCCACTTCCTCTAAGCAAATTCGCATGAGCGAAACCGGAACAGCGCCGCGGGCCGGCGCGGGCATCCCTCTGCGCGACCTCTGGTACATGGCGGCGCTGGCCGCGCCCTTCCGCGCCGGAGCGATGCGGCGGGTGATGCTGCTGGGCGAACCCATCGCCATCGGCCGTGACCGGGCGGGCCAGCTTTTCGCCCTGCGCGACATCTGCCCCCATCGCGGCGTGCCGCTGTCGGCCGGGAAAATCAAGGACGATGGCAGCGTCGAATGCCCCTATCACGGCTGGCGCTTCCGCAAGGACGGCGTGTGCAGCGCCATCCCCTCGCTGGTCCAGGGCCAGGAGCTGGACCCGGCCAAGATCAAGGTGCGCTCCTATCCCATCGTCGAGCAGGACGGGCTTCTGTGGGTCTATGTGGCGGCCAAGCCAGGCGCGGCGCCGCGCGGCCAGCCGCCCAAGGTGCCGGTGCTGGACGCGCGCATCCGCTGGCACGAGACCCAGACCTTCCCCTGCAACATCGACCATGCCGTGATCGGGCTGATGGACCCGGTGCATGCCGCCTATGTGCATGACCATTGGTGGTGGAAGAAGACGCCCAAGGTGAAGGAGAAGCATTACGCGCCCCTGCCCAACGGCTTTGTGATGACGCGGCACAAGCCGACCAAGCCCGCCTACAGCCTTCTGGGCGAAGTCTCCATCGAGATCACCTTCGAGCTGCCCTCCACCCGCTTCGAGATCGTCGAGGGCACGCTGTTCGGGCGGCCCTTCCGCGTGGTGGCGCTGACCGTCTGCACCCCGCGCGATGCCGAGAACACCGACATCGTGCAGGTGATGTACTGGCCGGGCTGGCTGTTTTTCATCAAGCCGTTTTTCTGGGCGGTGGGGCGCACCTTCATCGCCGACGACCGCAAAATCGTGGAATTGCAGAAGGAAGGGCTGAAGTTCGATCCCCACCTGATGCTGATCCAGGACGCCGACCAGCCCGCCATCTGGTACCACCGGGTCAAGAAGGCCTGGGCCGAATCGGTCGAAAACGGCACGGAATTCGTCAATCCTGTGCAGGAACGGGTGCTGCGCTGGCGGAGTTGACGCCCCCCGCGCCTTTCGGGGGTTGCGCGCCCCCGCCCGACCGTCTAGACGGTCCCCTTAACCTACAACTTGCCCGGTCCTCCAGCGCCTCCCGCGCGGGCCGGTTTGCGCGCGCGAGACGATATGCCAAAGCGGACCGACATCCACACCGTCCTGATCATCGGCGCGGGACCCATCGTCATCGGGCAGGCTTGCGAGTTCGACTATTCCGGCGCCCAGGCCTGCAAGGCGCTGCGCGAGGAAGGCTACCGGGTGGTGCTGGTCAACTCCAACCCCGCCACCATCATGACCGACCCCGACATGGCGGACGCGACCTATATCGAGCCGATCACGCCCGAATTCGTCGAGAAGATCATCGCCCGCGAGCGGCCGAACGTGCCCGACGGCAAGGTCTTCGCCCTTCTGCCCACCATGGGCGGGCAGACGGCGCTCAACACCGCCCTCTCGCTTCGCAAGATCGGCGCCCTGGAGCGCCACAAGGTCGAGCTGATCGGCGCCACCGCCGACGCCATCGACAAGGCCGAGGACCGCGAGCGCTTCAAGCAGGCCATGGCCGCCATCGGCCTGGACACGCCCAAGGGCTTCACGCTCAAGGGGGCGCTGCGCCAGAAGAAGGATTCCGCGGGCAACCCGCTGTTCGACGGCAACAATGCCCCCGTGATGGAGCTGGCGCCCGACACTTTCACCAAGGCGCTGGCGGTGCTGGACGAGGTCGGCCTGCCCGCCGTGATCCGCCCCAGCTTCACCATGGGCGGCACCGGCGGCGGCATCGCCTATAACCGCGAGGAATTCTTCGCCATCGTCGAGGCGGGCATGGAGGCCAGCCCCACCAACGAGGTGCTGATCGAGGAATCGGTGCTGGGCTGGAAGGAATTCGAGATGGAGGTGGTGCGCGACAAGGCCGACAACGCCATCATCATCTGCTCGATTGAGAACATAGACGCCATGGGCGTGCATACGGGCGATTCCATCACCATCGCCCCGGCGCTGACCCTGACCGACAAGGAATATCAGCGCATGCGCTCGGCCTCCATCGCCGTGCTGCGCGAGATCGGGGTCGAGACCGGCGGATCGAACGTGCAGTTCGCCGTGAACCCCAAGGACGGGCGCATGGTGGTGATCGAGATGAACCCGCGCGTCTCGCGCTCCTCGGCGCTGGCGTCGAAGGCCACCGGCTTTCCCATCGCCAAGATCGCCGCCAAGCTGGCGGTAGGCTATACGCTGGACGAGCTGAAGAACGACATCACCAAGGTGACGCCCGCCAGCTTCGAGCCGACCATCGATTATGTGGTCACGAAGATCCCGCGCTTCGCCTTCGAGAAATTCCCCGGCGCCGAGCCGCTGCTGACCACCGCCATGAAATCGGTGGGCGAGGCCATGGCCATCGGCCGTACCTTCCAGGAGAGCTTGCAGAAGGCGCTGCGCTCGCTGGAGACGGGCCTGACCGGCTTTGACGAGATCGAACTGGGCACCGATCCCGCCGATATCCGCGCCGCCCTCTCCCGCGCCACGCCCGACCGGCTGCGCCAGACCGCGCAGGCGATGCGCCATGGCTTTCCCATCGAGGAAATCCAGCGCCTGACCGGCTATGACCCGTGGTTCCTGGGCGAGATCGAAGGCATCCTGGCGATGGAAGCGCAGGTGCGCGGCCATGGCCTGCCGAAGGACGCCAAGGGCTTCCGCATCCTGAAGAGCATGGGCTTTTCCGATGCGCGGCTGGCCAGGCTCACCGGCCAGAGCGAGGCGGCGGTGCGCGCGGCGCGGCAGGGGCTGAATGTGCGGCCCGTGTACAAGCGCATCGACACCTGCGCCGCCGAATTCCGGGCGCTGACGCCTTACATGTATTCCAGCTATGAGACCGGGCCCGCGCCGGTGTGCGAAGCCGATCCGTCGGACCGCAAGAAGATCATCATCCTGGGCGGCGGGCCCAACCGCATCGGCCAGGGCATCGAGTTCGACTATTGTTGCTGCCATGCCGCCTTCAGCCTGTCGGCGGCGGGCTATGAGACCATCATGGTCAACTGCAATCCGGAGACGGTCTCGACCGACTATGACACCTCCGACCGGCTTTATTTCGAGCCGCTGACGGCCGAAGACGTGCTGGAGATCGTCGCCAAGGAGGAAAGTAAGGGCACGCTGGCGGGGGTGATCGTGCAGTTCGGCGGCCAGACGCCGCTGAAGCTGGCCAACACGCTGCGCGATGCGGGCGTGCCGATCCTGGGCACTTCGGCCGACGCCATCGACCTGGCCGAGGACCGCAAACGCTTCCAGGCGCTGTTGAACGACCTGAACCTGAAGCAGCCGCGCAACGCCACGGCGATGACGGCGGAAGAGACCATCGCCGCGGCCAAGGAGATCGGCTTTCCGGTGATCCTGCGCCCTTCTTATGTGCTGGGCGGGCGCGGCATGGTGGTGGTGGCGAACGAGAAGGAGCTGGTGGAGCAGGTTTCCTCCGGCGAGCTGTTCCGCATCTCGGGCGACAATCCGGTGCTGATAGACGGCTTCCTCAACCGCGCCACGGAAGTGGATGTGGACGCGATCTGCGACAGGGATGGCGAGGTCTTCATCGCCGGCATCATGGAGCATATCGAGGAAGCGGGCGTCCATTCGGGCGACAGCGCCTGTTCGCTGCCGCCCTATTCCCTCAAGCCCGCGCTGATCGCCGAGATCGAGCGCCAGACCGTCGCCATGGCCAAGGCCCTGAAGGTGCAGGGCCTGATGAATGTGCAATACGCCATCCAGAACGACGAAATCTATGTGCTGGAGGTGAACCCGCGCGCCAGCCGCACCGTGCCCTTCGTCGCCAAGGCGGTGGGCCTGCCGGTGGCGGCCATCGCCTCCCGCGTGATGGCGGGCGAGACGCTGGCCGCGATGAACCTCAGGAAGCCCACGCCCAAGCACATCTCGGTCAAGGAGGCGGTGCTGCCCTTCGCCCGCTTCCCCGGCGTGGACACGATCCTGGGGCCGGAGATGCGCTCCACCGGCGAGGTGATGGGTGCGGACGAAAGCTTCGCGCGTGCCTTCGCCAAGAGCCAGATCGGCGCGGGCACCAGGCTGCCGACGGCGGGCACGGTCTTCATCTCGGTCAAGGATGGCGACAAGGACCTGATCGAAGGCCCGGCGCGCGACCTGCTGGGGCTGGGCTTCACCCTGGTCGCCACGCGCGGCACCGCCCGGACGCTGGAAGAGCTGGGCCTGCCGGTCACGCCCATCAACAAGGTGCGCGAAGGACGCCCGCATGTGGTGGACGCGATGAAGAACGGCGAGATCCACCTGATCTTCAACACCACCGAGGGGCGGGAGGCGCTGGCCGACAGTTCCTCCATCCGCCGGGCGGCCTTGACCCTCAAGGTTCCCTATTACACCACCATGGCGGGGGCCAAGGCGGCCGCCCAGGCTATCGCGGCGCTGAAGGGCGGCTCTCTTGAAGTCGCCCCCCTCCAGTCTTACTCTTCCTGAAGCAAGGACGCGCCAGGGTAGAAATAGGCGCTATTTATCAAGGATTTAGCCTTTCCACGCCCGGCCTGACCGCCGGGGGGAAGGGTTTTTGCCGATGGAATGAGGACATGGAAAAAATTCCGATGACCGCCGCGGGTTTCAAGGCCCTGGAAGAGGAGCTGAACCGCCTGAAGAATGTGGACCGCCATGAGGTGATCAAGGCGATCGCGGAAGCGCGCGCCCATGGCGACCTGTCGGAGAATGCCGAGTACCACGCCGCCAAGGAGCGCCAGAGCTTCATCGAGGGCCGGGTGCTGGAGCTGGAAGACCAGATCGGCCGCGCCGAGGTGATCGACATCTCCAAGCTGTCGGGGACCAGCGTCAAGTTCGGCGCCACCGTCACCCTGGTGGACGAAGACACCGACGAGGAGCGCCGCTACCAGATCGTGGGCGACCTGGAATCCGACGCCAAGAAGGGGCGGATTTCGCTGTCCTCTCCTATCGCGCGCGCCCTGATCGGCAAGAGCAAGGGCGACACGGTGGAGGTCGCGGCGCCGGGCGGCGCGCGGTCGTACGAGATTCTGAAAGTGGAGTTCGTTTAGGACTGGCCTCACTGTCACGGCCCGCGATCCCCCTTCGCTGCTCCGCAGCTTCGGAGGACTGGGCTAAAGACCCCTCCGAAGCTTTGGCGCAGGAGGGATGCGGGCCGCCCAGGGTATCCCACGCTTCCCTGCTGCAAGAATGTTCGAGACGATCCGGCAAGCGGTTTGCCGCTGTCGGCCTGAGTGGCCGCATTCGCGGGCCATGACAATAGGGAATAGGAAAAGCGCCGCCCGCGCGGGCTATCAGCAACCGCAGCGCGCGCCGATCAAACAACATTCCGGGCGTCAGATGACGCCCGGAATGAACCGCTTGGTGCGGGTGCGGTATTCCTCATATTCGGGGAAGGCCTGCATCAGCACGCGCTCCTCATACAGGCTGCGCACCACCTGCAGGAAGATGGTGGTGCCGCCCATGATCAGGGCCCAGGGCTGCTGATATTGCAGGATCATGCCCATCAGGATCACGATCTCCGCCGCATAGAGCGGATGGCGCGCCAGGGCATAGGGCCCGGTGGTGACCAGGCTGCGCGCCTCCGGCATGATGGAGAAGGATTTGCCCAGCCGCGACAGCACCACGATGGCGGCGGCGCTGCCCAGGCCCGTGAGCAGGAAGACGGTGGCCTGCTGGAACAGCGACATCTCCGGCACCGGCAGGCGCAGCATGCCCACCGCCAGGAAGGTGCCGCCCAGGGCGGCGGCGCGCGGCAGCAGCCCCTGGGCGCGCAGCACCGGCTTGTCGCGGATCAGAAGCAGCCAGACGCAGAGCAGGCAGAACAGCGCCGAGAAGATCAGCGAGGCGAACTGCATCACCATCAGGCTGTCGGCCTGGCCCGCCAGGATCAGGTTGCCCAGGAAGGCCAGATGCGGGCGCATCTGCATGGCGCTGTTGAGGAACCAGGCGATCAGGGGCAGCGCGGCGGCCATGTCGTAGGTCTTGGTGTCGCGCCAGGCCAGCAGCCGGGGATCGGGCGTCTTTACCTTCGCCAGCGCCCAGGCCAGCAGGATCAGCCAGCCCGGCCCGAACAGCAGCAGCAGCGCCATGCCGGTCAGCTCGGCCACGCTTGCGCCCGGATGGGGGAAGGCGAAGAAGAACTGGGACAGCGTGCCCTGCACCGGCGCCACCGCCAGGTTCAGCGCCAGGATGATCCAGAAGCGCGGATGCCCGCGCAGGAAGGCGACGATCGCCGGCGCGAAATAGAAATAGAGCACCACCAGAACGCCGAAGAGCGAGGCGCTGCCCGTCGTGAGGATGAAATCCGGCACCGTTACCCCCATCCGTTTGTTATGTCGGACCGGGCCGGCGCGCCAGCACGGCCACCAGCTCGGCGATTTCGATGAAATTCCCATCCGGCGCGATTTCGCGCAAGGCCGCCCGCAGCTCCGCCTCGAAACCCGCGGCCCGCGCCCCCAGCGCCGCCCGCGAGCAGACCGAGGTCGAGAAGGCCCGGCCCACAATGGCGTCCTCGCCGATGGGGGCGCGGATGGTGACGGAAAGCGTGTCCACCTCGGTGAAGGCCGAAGCGAAGAGATAGGGCTCGTAGCGGCGATGGCCGCCCTCGCCCCGCTCCCTTACATGCGCGAACTGCGCCCGGCCGTATTTCTCGCGTACC
>Ga0182741_1003416_pt1 | contig 16951 bp, 8 predicted proteins | sample eDN5th37CBELigOP_FD_128874 | JGI IMG/M metagenome (GOLD analysis project Ga0182741, IMG submission 128874) | Enriched Organic Plus compost microbial communities from Emeryville, California, USA - eDNA 5th pass 37_C BE-Lig OP (version 2) (version 2) ...
CACTTTATCCCGCTTTATCGTACTCTAGCTCGACCTTCGAAACGAGGATCCTTCGACAGTACACCACGTACTGTTCATTCTTCGTGATGGCATGTCACCCCGCATGGTACCAGAAACTGCCGCGGAAGTGCTTTACTTCGCCCACAAATACGCTTTACCTGCGGTTGTTTCCTATGCTTCACAGATACTGGAGATGCCGCTTACTCCAGCTACCTGCCTGCAGGTCTATTGCGACTCGAAACTTCGTCCTCGAATTGGACGTGGTGCAGTTCTACGATATGCGCGCATGGCACTGCATGATCCAGAAGTGATCAAGAGGATACCATATGAGTGCATGGTAGATATTCTGTCGGCAGACAACTTGCAGATGTCTGAGTCAGATGTACTTTGCGTCGCTGTTACATGGGGTGAAGGTAACATGGACACTTTGAAGCGCCTTGCAGAGGAGGAACGACATAGAGCAGCGGATGCCAACGAGATGACAGCGGGGCCAGGCGCTACCGCCTCGGTGGAAGGCGACAGCTCAAGCATGACTGATGGATCTCAGTCTGTCAAGTTGATTGAGGACAAGGTATATCCACTTTCGGCTAAGGCCAAATCAGAATACTCGAAACCGCTCGCCAACACCGTGAGCGACTTCGGTCTATTGATGAAGCCGCTTATGAAGCACGTCAGACTCTGCCATCTCGAATTGAAGGACCTGGTAACCTTCTGTGACACCAAGAATCTGGTCTCAGAAAGGGATCTCCTTGACCTGTATGCGAGCAAAGGTTTCTCGCTTGCAAATTTGACACCACCGGCAGATCTAAGTGTTGCACGCTTCTGGCGTCCTCGACGTCGACCCAATGTCAACTTTGGTGCGACCGAGCGTAGCAGCATCCTTACCGAAGGAGCTGAGATGACTTTTGCGATCCTCATGGATAGTGTTCCCTGCATTCGTGGTGGATTGCGCCTCGAGTTGCTCTACGATTCCAAGCGTGACGGCATGTCAGCATCCACTTGGCACAAGAATGTTGATAACCGAGGCCCTACTGTCACCATTTTCCACACGAGTGAAGGCATCCTTGTCATGTGCTTCCTGGGCACATGGACTTCTTCAAACATGTACAAATCTGCCAAAGGCTCATTCATGGCTGGTATGACCCACGAGGGACGTAACCTGGTCAAATTTCTCCCAGTCAACAACTCGCACATTTACGACAGTAACTCATATGGTCCAACCTTTGGCTCTGGGCATGACTGCTACGTCTCAGGGAATATGTCGATCAACTGCGCTCAAAGCACATATCGGCAACATGACCCTTTGTTCACCTCGCTTAGCTTCCAGACATATTTCAAGCCAATGACTCTTATTCCATTGCATATTGAGACTTGGCTGATTCTAAACAAGGTTCACCTGTAAAGCCCCAGTTGACAGTTGATGCTTGCCAGGAAACTGGCGCCGGAAGCCTGGTTACACCAATACATGTCTAATTTCAATATAGCCAACAATACACTGTATTTCTACAAAGAATTTTCTGCGCCTTGTCACACTCACCACTTGCTAATATATCGAGAGGCCGTCCATTCCGCGACAGGCACACTTGCAAAGAGCATAAAGTCTAGGATCGCTGGCTTTCCCTACGCTGGCCAGGGGATGTGGGGGTTGGGCTACCACTGCTCTTTGTAGCTTGGGTTTCCTCCTTCGCCTTGGAGGCTTCCATAATCTCCATGCTATAGGCTTTGTCGACTGACATTACAGGGGGTAAAAGAAGCATCTTGGACGGCGCTGAGCGGGCGATCTCCAGTAGTGGGTGATCCGGAGCTTGAAAGAGTACTTGGTAGGGAGGTTGGTTGAAGCCCGCCCATCTTCGTACGACGTTTGTTCGCAACATACGGTTCTGCAGGGTCGAGACTGACATGGCGATGATCCAGTATAGGAACATGCCCGCAGGCAAGTGCAGTAAGAATGGAGTGACACATACCGCCAAACCTTGCAAAGCAAAACATAGAGAGTTTGCAAACGCCTTCGTGGTGCCGGCGTTGGCTGTTGTAGGAGAGGGGCTAGCCGTGGAGTCGCCATCCCAATGCTTCTGGACTGACTTGGGCTGGGTGGGCGGTGCAGCCTCGGAGATAATTCGTGTGAATAGGAAGTGAAGATTCACAACTGTAGCTGCTAATGCAAGAATCGGAAATACATTCGTAGGATCAGCCATAGTGAGATCAGGACACCACATAGGCCCTTGAGTGGTGAGTCCTGATAGATCGCTCGCTAGAATTTTTCGGCATGCGATGTTGTAAGTCATGAATGTTGGAATGGCAATGAACATTGGGAGGAATAGGCCTATGGCTCGGACTTTGGGGAGGTCCTTTACATAGACTCCATAAGCAGCTTTCACAGCTTGTAGGGCCTCAAAGTAAGAGTGTGTCCGAAAATGTGTTCGGGGCAAATTTGGAATAGATACGAACAAACGAACACAATGCCCAAGGATGTTCCGCAGTCGAGACAGTTTGGCTGATGTCCGAAGCTGAATTAAAGTAGCAGGTGCAACGAGGAGGCGGAAGCAGAGGGCACCAACAGAAAGAGAGAGCCACCAGGGGAGCCCTGTCATATCATGAAGCCGAATCAAGAACTCCTCTGCCAGATCAACTGGAAGGAACGCAGTGAACGGTGATTCTCCGAATTGGGGGCTAATTCCGCTGTTCATTGTAAACGAGTCAGGCGCCGATGCGACTGTAGCACTAGAAACAGCTGCAGTAGCAGCGGTAACAGCCGGAGCATTCAGAGTATTACCACGAGTGGCAGCGAGTTTGCTGGAGTGATTCCTCAGCGTTCTCCTTAACTTCAAGGCTATTGATGCAAAGTAGCTTTCAAAGTCGCGCATGAGAGTTCCAGGGGGTCTAAGCCGGATGTGCCTCGGAGCCGCGCAACTTGATGCAACGACATGCGGGCTTACGACAGTGCTGCTGCTGCTGCTGCTGCAGAACAAGCTTGGGAGACTTGGGTGGCTTGGGTGGCTTGGGTGGCTTCGACCTCTGCAAGAGCCCTCTGGTACACGTACTTTACTGATCGCACTCAGACTCGAGGCTGTCTGAGATCCCTGAAACCTATAGTTAGCTTGGCGTGCTACTCGTGTGCATCGCTGCAGCACTTGAGCCATCCGGAACATGGTGACCTCGGCTTAGGCTCTCAAGTGTTGTCGGAGATCGAGGCGTGAATATGTTATTTCGAGCAATTGTGGCGCAGCGGAGGCTTTCCCAGTCAAGATCACAGCAAACAATATGCAGGCGTCTCGGTTTCTATCTCTGCACGCGCCACCAAGTGTATCACGTGACGAGGTGCCCCTTGTAGCAGTCTATGCCAGGACGAGGGTGCACAGCAGGGCGCAACTAGTGTGCACAGAGCGGTTGTCCAGTTCAGTGCAAGTAAGTTCGGAGCGGCGATCGGTGAGTTTGCGAGTCTGGAAAGCTTTACTCCTATTCTCTCTGCGTACAAGCGTGTCTTGCGCAGTATGCGCGTTGTGGGACCTCCTGTGTGACATGCCAGGAATCCGGGCCAGGACGCATAGAGTCCTCTCGAGACCCCTTCCCGCCTATTCGTCCTGGCCCGGATTCATCCAAACTTCACCCCACGGTCATGTCATTATGGAAGCTTGAAAACGGTGGATTCGAGCTGGTTTTTCGTGATATGTTCAAGTTGTTGCAAGTAGATGTGGGCGGTAACAGTTGTGAAAGCCTATCTTTCATCAAGCAACCGAGTTTATTTATACACCATCCATGCACTATACACACAAAAACCGCGTTTTACCGTGGAGCTAGCAAGACATTCGCGGCATCTCAACTGAAATAACACTTCAAGTGTGAATATCTCGCGTAATGGATGACATGCTTGTAATACGACATGGTGCTTACATCTCAATTTTGCGACACCGTGTATAGGCATCCCTCCCGTAAAGCATCTCAAGTTCGCTGCCGAACCACTGTGTATGGCAAACATCCTCCCCAGCAACCCTCTTGCCGCGTCGTCTCGAGCGGCGCCCGCTCCCGCCGCTCGGGCTCTCACCGCGGCCGCTGCTGTTGCCGCTACTCTTGCCACGCTCAATGTCATCCGTGCCGGCGTCCTCCAGGGTGTACGACCCGCTTTCCGGGCTCAGAATTTTCAACACCAGAACCGAGACGACCACTCTCAGCCAACGATGGCACACAAGTCATCCAGCGCAGCGATGCGCATGAGTAACGTGTGGGGACAGCAGGCAGGTGTCCGGGCGGTGTCCGCACAAGGTTTGGGACTCAAGCTTGCTCGTCAGTTTAGCTCCGCTGCAGCAACAGCAACAGCAGCGGCAGCAGCAGCACCCATGACTGCCAGCATTGCTTCGCCTGCGAATGCGACCCGCATTCCTTATACCAACGTCCTTGCCGCGGTGGACACCAGCGAGGATGCCAACTTTCCTTCGCCGACACTCCCTACTGCCGAGCACAAGGCACGCCTGCGTGCCATTGGAGTCAATTTCACCGATACCAAGGAAGCGTACAAGTCCAAGACAACGCGTCAGCTGATTTATGGCTTGATCATCTTCAGCTTGTGCCGTTTTAAGCCTCTGGTTAACAATGCTGAGATGCTGCTACGCGTTGCTCGTCGCGTGCTCGGTGACCGTATCGTCACCGAGCTCGTGCGTTACACGTTCTTCAATTATTTCTGTGCGGGTGAGGATAGCGAGTCGATTCGACCTACCATCGAGCACATTCGTAAGTACAACGTCGGTGGCATTCTAGACTTCGCTGCTGAGGCTGACGTTGATCCTGCAACCTCGACTCATGGGGGTGTAGCAGGTGCCAAGGCCAAGCCAATGTATGGCACCACTGGTCGTTATACTGAGGAGGAGGAAGCGCGCTGCGAACAACACCTGAAGATCTTCCAGTCCTCCATTCAGGCTGTCCACAATGTAACCCCCGAGGGTTTCGCTGCGATCAAGGTTACTGCACTCTGTGCGCCTGTTTTGATTCAGCGTTTGTCCTCGCTGATTGTTGCGCTGCGTTCGACCTTCGGCATCAGTGTCAGCAACCGTAACAAGACTGTGTCGCGTCAGGCATTCAGACAGTCATATCGTGCTGTCTTTGATGTTGAACGCCTGCATGGCAAGCCTGGAACTCCTGAGGTTGAGGCCCTCATTGATGCAAGCGCCGATGCGCTCTTCGACCGTATGGATGTTGACCAGTCTGGTGAGCTCGACCTTTTCGAATGGACTTGCACTCACTCTCTTCAAGATATCGTCGAGCTTGCAGCTAATGCGCGACCTGGCACTCCTCTCGCCGAGTGCGCATTGGATGAGGAAGATAAACAGGCCCTGGCTGCACTCTACAAGCGTATGAGCATCCTCGCAGAGATGGCCAAGAACCTTGGTGTTAGGATGATGGTCGATGCCGAGCAGACCTACTTCCAGCCCGCGATCGACCTTCTGGTCCTGGAGCTCCAGCGCAAGTACAACAAGGTTCCAGTCAAGGAAACTGCACCCGGCGCGGGCTGGCCCTCAGATGTTGTGGGTAAGTATGCTGTGGTTTGGAACACCTATCAGTGCTACCTGAAGGACTCATTTGGTCGCATCAAGGACGACATGCACCGATCGGAGAATGAAGGCTGGGTTTGGGCCGCCAAGCTCGTCCGTGGTGCTTACATGGTCCAAGAAAATCGACTGGCTGCTGAGCAGAACCGTCCCTCTCCCGTCTGGCCCGACATTGAGAGTACTCACAATAACTACAACCGATGCTTGGAGTATGTGTTGACAAAGTTGCACCGTGCCCGTGTGCTGATTGCTAGTCACAACCAGGCTTCAGCCGAAAGAGCTGTGCTGAAGATGCACGAGCTTCACATTGATCCCGCCACCGGGGGTGTTTACTTCGGTCAGCTTTTCGGCATGAGCGATCATTTGACCTTCACTTTGGGACAGAAAGGCTACAAAGCCTACAAGTACGTACCTTATGGCCCAGTTCTCGAGGTTATTCCGTACCTTATCCGTCGCGCTCAGGAGAATTCGAACATTATGGGTGGTGCATCCACTGAGATCCAGTTGATTAAGAAGGAACTCAACAATCGCTTCGGATTCTAACCCAACGAGAAGACTGATAGATACCAGCCATGTGGGAACGCTCGCAGTACCAAAGGTCAAGGCCCTCGCACCGTCGTGTCTATCGAGTCTGAGGCCTACTATGACCAGTACAATAAGGTTGTAACCGTCTCGCCACTGTTTTATTGTACACCAACTCAGAGAAGAATGCATTTATTTATTCACTCACTATTCGTTACCTAGTTTTGTATCTCGTGCTATCCATTTGCTACTCCATTCTTTTTCCAATCAAGGTTCAATTCGAATCGCAATTCATCGTGTGGTTCATCGGTGAGCAGACCGTTTCTCGAAACTTTACGCTACTTCAACACGGTTTGCTTTCATTGTTGCTTGTCCTGAACCTGCATTCGCGATGCCTACATTTTATTTCCTTCGTTTCTTTCCTTCACGGTCCCCAGCCCAGACTCACTCAGAAGTCATGTTTAGTTTTACAGGTTAACAATATTTCTATGTTGCATGCATCTCCCGTCTTGTACACTCCGCTTCATCGCGCATTGCAATCAACAACAATAAAGGTTATATATAGTCGATGAAACCGTAATAATGAAGCTCAGTACGTAGTGATAACAAACCAATAACTAACGGTCTTATTCATCACTGGTGGCTTTGCGCTTCTTAGCGAAGACGGTGTCGTAATAAATATAGCACCGTTCAGTATCTCGGAAGAAGTCTGACAGTGCCTCATCCACATCAAACTTTGTAGCTACAAGCTGTCGCAACCCAAAACGAAGCTGCGTGTCGAAGGGACCAGTTCTGAACGTACAGACACCATTCTTCGCTAATGCGCGATCAATTAAATCAAGCAACCGTTTGTTAACAGCCTCGGGCAGCCAATCCATAATGTTGCTGACATGAATAAAATCCAGCGTACCAGGCTCAGTCTCTTCAAGGGCCGTAACGAAGGATTTGTGCTCAAACTTAATAGATTGTGGCCGGACATGCTCATATACACCATCTCGGTAGCAGATCGGTAGGCTGTTCTCTTGCTGTCCTGGTGGATACGAATATGCGAGACGATTCAGTTCCGGATTGAGAGAGGTCTCACCAGGTGGAGTCATGTCCCCAGCGTTCATTGCCACCTCCACACGCTCAGGTAAAAAGAACCGGCTTGTCCGACTCTCTGATGTGACTTTGCGCAGATGTTCGTTGACCCATTTGTAGGTCTCTGCAAGCTCCTCATCTGAAGAGAGGAAGCGCACGCCAGGGCCGGAGGTGCCAGCGGAGCCGTCTGAGGTCCCGTCATTTCTCCGAGCAAAGGAGGCGTAGAACGAGCGAACAAACCAGTTGTAGGTATCACCTGCAGCAAGGGCTCGCGCAATAATGTAAGAGATACGAGTCGATGCCCATGGTCGGATAGGCATAATGCAACTTGTGACAGCTGACACCCACTGAGTCGCTAGTTCGTCCGGACTCCATTTACCCGCTGTCTCAATGAACAAAGGTGAGTTTTCTTCTGAAGGGATAATCTTATCTGGATGAAGCGATTTGAGACTCTCTGCATAAGCCATACGAATGGCCTGCATAATCTGTTCCACACGCTCTGAGTTGCCAGACTTGCGAGCAGACGCAATCGCGGCGGAGGCTTGGCGACTCGAGTGCTCCAGAACAAGCGAGCTCAACGGACCGATCTTCGTGAAGAATCGATCAAAGAAAGATGACAAGTCATGTGCACCACTGGTGCTCTGAATCGAGGTCTTCTCTCCGGCATCCGTCTCTTTCTCCTCCTCAGCTAGTCCCCGGTAGTACTGGTCGACCATGTCAGGATGCAGGTGATCGGCGGACAGCCTCTCACACAATGCTAATGCACCCTGCTGACGAAAGCCCAGCGAAAACGGGCCAGCAGCTATGATCTGTTCATAGAATCCAGCAACTCGCTTTCGCTTTGCCGCAGCGGCCTCCGCATCGAGTCCTGCCAATTGCGTGTCCAGGACATTGCCCAACCAATAAGCTTGAGTTTCTGGAGGCAGGCCAGCGACGACATCTGCCAGGACACTCTTTCTCCAATTCTTGATCTCAACATCACAATCTCGAGTGGCAGTCCGATTCTGCAAGAAGGTCAACATGTCTTTGGGAGAGTTTCGAAACTGCTTAAAGAGCGCCTGCTTAAGTAGGCACATGTGGTACTGACCCGCGTTCATGTCAACGGCTCGGCCCGAGTCAAAGAGCGAAGGACTTGCGGCTGCAAGGGCGAATGCGGTCTCACCACCTGAGGCGATCATCAGCGCCCGAGCACCTGGAAGTGGGTCAGACTTGGCATCGTCGCCGAGTGTCTGACGCCGTTCGGCATCCCAGATCTGGAGAGCCGCGAGTTCAATCGCAGCGTCCTCGACCATGAAGGGGAAGTTGATATCATCGGTGGAGAAGAGCGCTCCCTCAGGTGGAGCCGCGCTGGATGCATCTGTCGCAGTTTGGTTTGTTGAGCCTGGTGCGGACGAAGTGCTGCTTGCTTGGGTCTGCGCTGCGTCAGCCGCACTCATTGCGTATTGCTTTCAAGTGCGTACAGCCTAGATATATCGGTTTGGGAATGTACGTATGTACGTAGAATTCTGAGCTGCTAAGCTCTAGGCAGGTATGCATGGGGGTTGTCACTAGATCCAGATTTTTCTCAATCACACTCTTTGGATATGCAAATACGCGCTACAAGCTCCGGACACGTGCAGGGTGTAGTATACATTTAAAACACCACGCTGGATCATCTCGATCGGTTCCACCGCATTGGCACGCCATACATCCGCCGGTTCAGGATTCAACACACTTAGCCACAGTATAAGCCTCGTTACCTTCAGAGCAAATTGATAGCCTCTCGGGGTTTCCCGGGAAACTCGGCCGCGGTGATGGATCACGCCCCGCACGGCGAATTGAGGCGGCAGACCCAGGATAGCTATGAAATTGATCAGTCATACTACTTTTATGATCCAAACGCCGCACATGACGATGATATGCCTCCATTGTCTCCACTCAGACCCACCCAGCAAAGCAATCAGAATCGCGATAACATTCGAGATACCACCTCGGACAGCCGGACCACTTCGGTTTTCTCACCGGCAACAAAGGAGATGAGTGATGCAAGTCACCAGGGTGGTGTAAAACCCAAGCTGAAGACGTCGTCACCACCCTGGTGTCCTGTTGGGCAGTGTCCTTTTGTCAACCAAGCCTTGTTCGAAAAACTTCAGGAGACGACAACAAACTGCAGTCAATGGTGGCAGCGTGAAAGCTTTACAACGACAGTTGCTGGGGATGGAAATACGAGCAAGCCTCAATCCTCTCTCATGCCTGTTTTAGCCGAGTACACGAGTTCAAGTTCATCATCTACTGCAGCGCAACCCCAGCCCGAGCTCAGGCGGCAGGACTCTGATACAAACTCAATCGCCACAGCAGAGTTACAACTCTTGTGTGAGTCAGATCGGGACTCAGGAGGAGGTGGTGAGCTATGGCAAGATGTCATTGGTCTGGGCACAAGCAGTGCTCAGGAGTCCGGCGACCATCACTCCTTCGTTCCTGCCACTCCAACTCTCGAACCTTCTCTGGAGCCTGGATCTTTGGAAACGATTAGAGCGAGGACACTGTCTGACGGCATCCTTAGTAGGATATGTGGGGGCACCCTACCCCCGTCCGATACCACTGAACAGCCTCCAACAAACGTGTCTTCGGAGCAGAGCCTTTTGGATCCATGTTCCGCCATCGCTGATGAAGAGGAAGAAGAGCTAGTGCTCGGTATTGTTCGTCGGCGACCCCACGAAGTGGTTCATCTCGTGGAGGAGAGCGATTGCGATGACACGTCATCAGCCGAAGGCCTTCAGTCTGAGTTGCCCGGCCACTCGCCTAAGCGGATAAAGGATGATGCGAAGTTCAATTGTGCTCAAGGCTATGAAGATCGCGTAACATGTCGCAACGACGCAATGAAGCACGATGCTAAAGAAGGGCTATCGATGCATACTCAAGAGGGCGATGGAACCCACGCTTCTAACGCAACAAATGGTAGGTCGATGCTCGAGTACATCCAGCAGCTCAGAACATCGCATGCATCAGCGGTGCCAGCACACCTGTCTAGGTCCGAATTACTCCCCCAAATCCTCACGAAAACCCTTTCTAGTTACGACAATCTTCGTGAGAGGTTATTCATGTCATCGAAATCAGATCCAAAGACGTTCGTACCGATCACAGTGCCTCAATATTGGAGATGGCCTCAGGGCTCTAACGATCAGGACTGTGACGCACTCGAGACTGATGACGAAGGAATCTGCGTGCACGAATCGGAAGCATCGCGCACATCCGAGTGCATCAAACAGTTCGATGAATTGCTAGAAACAGAATGCACTAACAGCAAGATGAAACAAGCCACAGAAGCATACGCTCACAACTCCTCGTCCGATGTGGCTGCCAAGCTCATTCGAAGGTTGTATAATCCCGAGCTCTTTCTTCCCCTCGGAACTAAGCTACCTCAACCCCGCGATACCACATTCTTGTCAAAACTGGCATGCCAAGCAGGAGTCAAAGCGCCAGATGAAGGTTCGACCTCGAGTAAGTGGGTGAATCGAAATGCGCACCTGACTGGCCCGCTTGAAGAGCTGGAGGCCATCTATAAGGCGCTCGGAGATACGTGGAGGTCATTTACGTTCCGACGAGTTGCATCTCTACTTAAACAGCTAGATTACACAGTAGAGCGTGAAGAACAGGTTCATGAGCTTGCCTCAAGGTTCCGTGGGCTGGGAAAGAAAACAGCTGCCAAACTGATCGAAATCTTACGTAACCTCCGAGAACAAGAAACCAAAGAAGAGCCGGATAGATCTGAGCAGGAAAGCTCACGCAAAGCCATGCTCCAAAGACTCGAACAACTCCATCAGCGAGCAGACGTAAAGGCAGTATTCGAGCTAACGAAGATCCATGGGGTGGGAGCCAAGTTGGCTCTGAAGTGGCATCACGAACTGGGGGTCCAGAATCTCAGTGACGTTAAGTACTTGGTCGGTGACCTCGACGAGGACTTTATCGGTTCTGACCTTGAAGAGGAGCTGGAGGAGGACACGCTGCAACCGAGTGCAGACAGGACTGACTTGAACTCCACAATCTCCATGCCAGGTCTCAAGCCAAGTCAGAGCATTCGTTCATCTGCACAACTTTCACATGTTTCTGCAACTGTGCTTTCGAAAACTACATCAGGTACCCTGAATGGAAAGCTTAGCCGAACACAAAGTGTTGGTCTTACCTTTGTTGAGGATACTCAGCGCAGGATTCCTCGTAGTGAGGTAGAAGCGATCAAAGATTATATTGAAAGGGTCGTTCGTCGGATATCACCGCAAGCCGTAGTTATTTGTTGTGGAAGCTATCGTCGTGGAGCGGAGTCAAGTGGCGACGTTGACATCCTGATTAGTCACACATCATGGGTTTCACCTTTGCAAAGTCTTGAGGATCGAGTTGCTCTGTGCATGATGCTTCTTGTAGCATTGCAAGTCTGCAACAGTGACAGTACAAATACTGAGCCTTTCACCCCCGTTGAACTGAACTATCTCCAAGAGTTGGCGCTACAATTCAAGCAGGGTGTTCGGCCTGAGTGTCTTGATCTCCCTGCTTCTGCCCGACCGTTCCTCACGGGCACGCTCACTTCTTCCCAACCCAAGCTACCCGCTCAGCATCAAAAGTGCGAGCCGCAGTCGGCTCGCATGCTTCGGTTCGAAGCCGATGGGTCCGTACATGAGCGCACCTTTCAATGCAATTGGAGTGGCTATTGTAAGCTGCCCAAGTGGCATCCCAACTACTCTGGATTCAACCGCAGGCTCGACATCAAGTTCTATGCTTTCCCTCATTTGCCTTACGCAACCCTTTACTTTACTGGCTCAGACCATTTCAACAGGTCCATGCGATACTACGCAAAGCAAATGGGATGGTCTCTGTCTGACACAGGTCTCAGGCCAACTGTTCGCACCAAAGGAGCGTCGGGCGTACGTGTGACTTTGGGGAAGTCGATCTTCGCACTCTCCGAGAAGGATATTTTTGATGCAATGGGGCTTACCTACGTGCCACCGCACCTCCGTAATACGTATTACAACGTAGTTCCGCTTTAACTGCTTTGTAACATAGATCAATCCGTAGATCAAACCTGGGTTCATACATCTGCTACACAAGTTTCGCGAAGTTGTTTATGTAGAAGTTGGAAGTCGTCCAAGACGGTCTCTAGTCAGGATAGAACTACGTTTGGCATGCATTGTGTGGACTGCTAAGTGCTTATTCGCGAGCCAAATCTTTATGCTCTTACGTCACAAACTCATTTAATCACATGTTCCCAGCTGCTGACTGACACCGTCTCAGCATAAAAAGCAGAACGAAACCCGGTGGATGAAATCTCGGATTGAAACGAAATATCGTTCGTGCTGCTAAGCCTGTATCTTGCGGTCTGCTGAGTGCTCACATATAATTCTAATATCATCAAGTATTTCAGATCTTGGCTTGCTCGAACCATTTGCTCATTCTCCTTTTTACTGTCTTTCACTCTTCACCCCACGTACTATTCTCCCCCGTATGCTCAGTAGCCTGGCCTTCAGGTTCCGAGATGGCGTCTCTGGGCTCGTCTACGCATCCGGGCTCGGATGTGATGGCAGAGGCCTTGCTGTACGAGCTGAGAGCAGTTGATCTGTACGTATTCCCTCTCGAGTAGTTTGTCACGTACCTAGGATTTGGCTCGAAAGCGGCCATGGCACACGCCTCAAGCTCACTTGTTCATATGCGTCGGTTTGTCTTGCTTGCAACTTTCTAGGAAGGATTCTGAGATTCTGCTACAAGCAGAACAATATGTTCAGTCAAAACCCACCACTGTTGACGAAAAAGCGGCGCATCTTATCGCGCAAGCGAAAACCGACGACGCTAACACCATCGCCATCCTCAAGGCGAAGGCCGCGCTGATGCTTTCTGACACGGAGGAGGAACTTGGTGAAGCCAACTCAGAGTGTGATTCGACAGATGATGGTGAGGAGATTAACCACCAGCTCCGTGTGATTACGTTGCAATCTTTGCACAGGCGCCAAACTAAGCTTCGTCAACAGCCGAACGGAGGGTCTGTCGCAGATGATGATGATCAATCCACGGCACTACCTGTCTATACCTCGCGGCGCCAGCGCGTCCATAGACGCAGAATCGTAGATCCTGATGCCATACGCCAGAAGCCACGCAAGCTAAAGCCGCTCAAAGTCGATGAAGCGCCACTGGCCGGGCTCCAATTTAAGCCCCGTCACAAGTCACTGGTCCAGGCCGCAGCGACTCCTAGTAGTAGTTCAACCAATGTGGCAGAGCAACCCGTGCACCTGGATGAAAACGGTGAAGTTATGGAATTTAACAATGATGACAGTGATAGTGATTCAGCTGTCGATGAGCCCCTTCACCGAGCTGAAAGCCTCTCTCGGCTACAGCATAGAAGAGCCTCCTCAGCTTCAAGGAGCTCTCGCGGTGCTACAAGCCGCAACTCCATCGTAAGTGACAATGGATTGGGTGATGAAGACTCCGAAGACAGCGAATCCGAAGACGGCAGCGATAACGATTACGACGACGATGATATCCCAGACAACGAAGCGGATGAATCCTCTCCAAAGCGTCGTGATTCAGTGGCAAGCGCACAGCAACAAGCGAAGGAGCTCTTAGAGGCGCTGGAGTTTGATATTCAACCAGAAGGTGACAATGTCACCATGGCATCGGAGATCACTGGAGCAGCTAGAGCAACCTTGACCTTGGATGAACAGAAAAGACTCCTTCGCCTAGAGAAGCTTCAGGCTTTGCATCAACCTTACTTCAACCTGGCTGAATTCTTGACTCAGAGAGGACTCGCTGGCCGAAGTGCCATTATTGAGCGTCGCCAACTCGCAGCAGCTGCAGCTGCAGCCGCTGCAGCCGCTGCGGAGGATTCTGGCATGGTGAATGGGGCGGATGAAGTTGAAGGGCCTGAAGGTAATGCAGCGAGCGCAGCAGCCTTAATTCTTCGAAGCATGCTAGTTAAACGTGCTGAGCTGTTGGCTTCGTCGTGGGTACAATCGATGCAAGGTGGCAGTTACTTCCTGACAGTCCCTACGCACAAGAATAGTGACGTTAACGTTGTCCACTTGTCTTGGAATCCTCCGCCGTATCCGACCCTCACTGAGCCTGCTGAGGCCACATCTATTCTGGAAGCGGAGGCCAAGTCGAATCAAACGGGCTTAGCATGGAGTCATGGGGCCGTTCCATGCCTCAGCATGGGATCGTTGACCATCCGAGTGATCCGCTCGATTCGTCCTCCTGGTGCTTCGAGTAAAGGAGGCTCCGTAGACTTCACAGTTCCAATCCATGAAATTGTTGAAGTAGCATCGGGTATGAATACCGTTACTTCGACCAAATCTCAGCCGTTCACAACCAATCGTCACTTTGCCCATTTGCAGAAACTCCAGAAGGACTACAAGACTCATCTCGATGCGCTCATGTCAAAACAACAGGATGGATCCGATGCTTCAGTTCCAAGTGACTTGCTTCAGGCTCTCATAGCATCAGGCGTCGGCGCGCTCAACGAACAAGAGGCATTAACTTTTACCTTTAAATCTGGCCAGACGTTGCACCTTGCACCATTGCCCCTTCCGCCGCTGCAACTTGGGCTCTCGACGACTATGACGACCGCCTTGGTAGCAACAAGCGCTCTGGCCGCAAATGTTGCCTCATTTGAGACATTCCTGGCACAAATTTCATCCTTTTTGAGGGATGAACAGGTCAGACGTAGTGCAGGCACATCATCCGAGTCAAGTCAGATGCAGCTTCATCTCAGTGCAAGAGTCTGGTATGGCGGTCTGTCAGCACTGCTCGAAGATGCTGGATTAACGATTCTCGCCTTGCCCGAGGCCCCCCGAGCGATTGTCCTCGATAATACGGATCTTCCATACTCGCGCTTCGTCCCATCCGCACTAGCTGCCTATACTGGGGAATCCACTACATTCCTCCCGGCGTCCGCATACGGAGCCGGACGACCTCAAATGGGTTTCCTCAACGTCTTGCGTGAGGGACTGTTTACGAAATGGAAGCCTAGATTCTGTGTCGTTAATGGCAATTCAATGGATGCGTACGGTGCGAAGGCAGCGGAGAAGAGCATGTTGACACCTTCTGTGTCAATCAAGCTGGGTCCGGATATGGAGCTAATCAATTATCCTGACTACACCACATTTGGAAGCGGGCGTACAGGTGCAACTGTGTTTGGTATCCGCTCTCCTGGTACAAAGAAGATTCAACTCTTCGACGCTGGCCTGCCTTCGCTAAAACACCAATGGGTCGTGTTCCTAAAGCGAGTCTTTGCGCTGACAGGTGCCTCCGGCACCGGTGCAGCGCGCATTCCTCAGCGTCTTCCTCCTTCTGATGGTATCCTAATGGAAAGCTTCCTCCGCAAGCGCGGCGGTCGTATGAAGCGCTCGTGGCAAATTCGCTATTTCCAGCTCACACGTCAGGTTTTAAAATACTATGCAGGTAAGATCGTATCCGGCGTCGAGGTTTTCGAGCAGGTTGGAGGTCTACCCCTGAGACGGGCAATAGTCAGTTTTGCTGACAAAAGTACTGGCGATCCTATCGAGCCGCCTGCGCCGCGAGTTCCGCAAGCAACTGCCGGCGATGGTCAGCAAGCTGAGGTCATAGAGCCAGAACCAACAGCATTCTGCCTGCGATGTGATGGTAGTACTAAGTCGTATGTGTTCCTTGCCTCGTCTCTTGAAGAAGCTCATGCCTGGGTCGCATCACTGCAATCTGTCATTGCAGCATTGGGTGAAGAGGAGCAGGAGCGACTCAGAAGCATGCGAACATCATTTGCCACCTCCCTTACAGCACCTAGCAATCTGGAACTCATCCCTGTTCAGTCTGGGGAGTCCACCACACGCTCAGGATCCGCGTCCGGCGATTCAGCGCCTGTTTACATTTTGGCGAATGTCCCACAGAATCCTCACCAGGTTAAGTACTCTGGCTACCTAACAAAGCGTGGTTACATGTCAAAGTCACAAATGCGTGAACGCTATTGTGTTCTCACATCTTTACAGCTTCTGTATTTCAAGAAGTACAACGATGTTGAGCCAGTAGGATCGATCGTCTTTACGGACTCATCGTATGTGGAAGTTGTTGAGGACAACGAGATTCCCACTTTCATCGTAAGTGCCTCCAAAAACAGTCGTCGCTTCTTGTTCCAGGCCACAACTACGGACGCACGTGATGCGTGGGTGCTTGCCATCTCCATCGCCATCCGTGAGGCTGCTGCCTGGATCGCCTGGCACGAAAAGGCCGCTCAAAATACGCAATCAGTCAATTTCGCTGCATTGGAGTAAGGCGCTTTCTCGTCAAGCAGAGTGTGCGTATTATAATCAGCAATTGATTCTTACTGTGTGGTGTCCTAACGGAAAAAGCAATCTTATTGATGGACCGGCCAGCCTTGGCCTACTCTTGAATTCGAATGATTTAAGGTATGCGGCCCCATAGTTTCAGGGTTAGCACTCATTTAAGTTCCTAAAGATGCCAACTGACTCCTATATTCTTATGCGAGCTGATGCGCGTGCGTTCGCGTCATTCTTCGAATGTGCTTATTACTTTCCTAATAAACATCCCTTCAAGACATCAACTAACAAAGGTGACCAAATGTTACGAGGCTTAGGGAGTGTGCTGAAAAGGCATGCGTTCTCTATTATGTTGCATTACGAAGATGTACGCAAGGATGCTTTAGATACAGTACGATGAATGTTGAATGAACGTATGGTAAGGTAAAACAAACTTCACAACCTATTGAGCGAACGCTACGTCTACTAGGACAAGGGACAAGTACTGGTTGGATTTGTCGAAGTTCAGTAAATGTTGTTAACAAAAGGTCTGACAGGTCTGGG
>Ga0182741_1003419_pt1 | contig 16946 bp, 13 predicted proteins | sample eDN5th37CBELigOP_FD_128874 | JGI IMG/M metagenome (GOLD analysis project Ga0182741, IMG submission 128874) | Enriched Organic Plus compost microbial communities from Emeryville, California, USA - eDNA 5th pass 37_C BE-Lig OP (version 2) (version 2) ...
AGACCGCACGGCTCGACGTGAAGGGGCAATTGTCGGATACGCAGGTGGCCGACATCGCCATCGCCGCCCGCGCGCTGCCCAATGACGGCACGCGCACCCGCGCCGGCGCCGCGGAGATCGGCAAGCTCGCCTTCGACGCCACTGTGACCGGGCCGATGCTCGGGCCGCGCGTCGCTGCCACGCTGGCGGTCGAGGATGCGCGCCTGCCGCAAGGCCGGCTCGCCAAGCTCGACGCCGACTTCACCGCGACGCCTTCGGGTGCCGTCACCGACGCTGCCAACGCGATTCCCTTCGCCGGCGAGGCGCGCGCCACCGGTCTTGCCCCGCGCGATCCGGCTTTGGCCCGTGCCCTCGGCAACGAGATCGCCCTCGAATTCGCCGGCACGTTCAAGGATCGCGTCGCCGCCGTCGACAAGGCGCAGCTCCGCACGTCGACGGCGCGCGCCCAGTTCGCCGGCGATGTCGGCGGGCCGCGCCTGCGCGGCCGCCTCGACGTCGACGCACCGGATCTCTCCCGCTTCGGCGGCATTGCCGGGCTGCAGCTGCGCGGCGCGCTGACGCTCGCCGCCGATCTCGACGGCGTTCCCGATCAGGACCGCATTGCCGCCGCGCTCGATGGCAACGTGGAGCGCTTCGCCTCCGGCATCGCCGCGCTCGACGGCATTGCCGGCGGGCGCATCGCCCTCAACGGCGCCATCCGCAAGCTGCCGAAGGGCGGCTACGGCTTCGGCGATCTCCGCCTCACCGGCGCCCATGGCAGGGCGCGGCTCGACGGCGAAGCAACGGTCGCACAGGCGGCGATCGACGCGCGCATGGCCGTCGACGATCTTGCCCGCGCCGATCGGCGCCTCTCCGGTCGCGCCGAGGCGACGGCGCGGCTTACCGGCACCGTGACGAAGCCGGACGCGACCGCGACGATCACGATCACCGAGGCGCGCGCGCTGGGCCGCCCGGTGCCGCGGCTCGTGGTCGACGCGAACGTGAAGGATCTCACCGGCGCGCTCGAGGGCCGCGTCACGCTGGCCGGGCGCGTCGACGGCAAGGAGGCGCGCGGCGACGTCCGGCTTGCCAAGCTCGCGGATGGCGGCTGGCGGCTCGACACGCTCGACGTCGCCGTCGGCTCGGTCTCCGCGCGCGGCGCGCTCACGCTCGATGCCGCCACGCTCGCGGCCGGCAATCTCGCCATCGCGGCCGACGATCTCGACGATCTCTCGCCGCTGGTTCTCACCCGCCTGGCCGGACGGCTGAAAGCGGATCTCGATCTCGCCGTCGTCAATGGCGGCCAGGATGCGAGCCTCGCCGCCAGCGGCGAGGGCATGAAGTTCGGCACCGCGGCCGTCGAGCGGCTGCAGGCGCGCGCGCAGCTCACCGACCTCTATCGCCGCCCGATCGTCGACGGCGACATCGCCGTCGATCGCGCGGTGATCGCCGGCGAAGCGATTTCGCAGATCCGGCTTCTGGCCAAGGGCACGCCGAATGCCAGCGACGTGACGCTCACGGCCAAAGCCCGCGGCTTCGCGGTCGATGCCGCCGGGCGCGTCGTGCCGGCCGACAACATCCGCCTCGAACTCGCAAAGCTCACCGCCCAGCGCGGCAATCATCGCCTCGCCCTGGCGAGCCCGGCCACCTTCACGCTCGTCGACGGCGGCGTCGCCATCGACGGCCTCGCGGTCGCGCTCGGCGCCGGCCGGCTCGCGGTCGACGGCCGCGTCGCCGAGGCGATCGACCTGTCGGTCAATGCCCGTGCCGTACCGCTCGCCGTTGCCGAAATCGCGGTACCGGGGATCGGTCTCGCCGGCACGCTCGACGGCGAGGCGAAGATCGCGGGAACCACGAGCGCCCCGACCGGCGACTGGCGCGTGCGGATCGCGCGGCTGACCGCCGCGCAGACCCGCGACGCCGGCCTGCCGCCAATGGACATCGCCGCCCAGGGCCGCCTCGCCGATGAAGCGACCAGCGTCGACGCCACCGTGCGGGCGGGCGAAGCCGGCAACCTGCGCATCGCGGGCACGGTGCCGCTGCAAGGCGAGGGGCTCGATCTCGCGGTAACGGGCCGGCTCGATCTCGGCGTTGCCAATCGCACGCTCGGCGTCGCCGGCCGCCGCGTCGCGGGGCGCGCCGACATCGATCTGCGGGTGCGCCGCAGCCTGGCGCTGCCCGAGGTGAGCGGGAGCGCGAGCCTTGCCAATGGCAGCTACGTCGACGCCACGCTGGGCCTCAGCCTCACCGCCATCAGCGGCCGCTTCGCAGCGCGCGGCGAGGAGATCGCGATCGAGCGCCTGACCGCGCAGACGCCGGCTGGTGGCACGCTCGGCGCGAGCGGGCAGGTGCGGATCGATCCCGCCGCCGGCTTCCCCGGCCAGCTGCGTCTCCAAGGCCGCCGCGCCAAGCTGATGGCCAATCAGTTCGCCGATGCCGTCGCGGATCTGGATATCGCGCTCGCCGGCCCGCTGGCGCGGGACCCGGACGTGTCCGGCCGCGTCACCATTCTGTCGATGAACGTCAGCATTCCCGAGCGGCTGCCGGCGACTTTGCGGCCGCTGCCCGAAACGCGTCACGTCAACGTCACGCCGACGGCGCGGGCGCGTCTCGCTCTGGACGAGCGCACCGCCGCCGGCCAGCGCCGCGCGCCGGCCTTCGACGCGGGCCTCAATCTCCAGATCGACGCGCCCAACCGCATCTTCGTGCGCGGCCGCGGCATCGATGCCGAGCTCGGCGGACAATTGCGACTGACCGGACGCCTTGCCGATCCGGTCACGGTCGGGGCCTTCGACCTGCGTCGCGGGCGCATGCAGGTGGGCGGCACGCGGCTCGACATCACCCGCGGCCGGCTCGCCTTCACCGGCAACCTCACGCCGGATCTCGACCTCGTCGCCGAGACGCGCGCCGCCGACGTGACGGCCTACATCAACGTCACCGGCCCGGCCTCGGAGCCGACCTTCGCCTTCACGTCGAGCCCGGATCTGCCGCAGGACGAGATCCTGTCGCGCATTTTGTTCGCCAAGGCGAGCGGCGGCCTCTCGCCGGTCCAGGCGCTGCAGCTGGCGCAGGTCGCCGCGCAATTCTCCGGCGGTGGCGGCGGCGGCGCGTTCGAACGGCTGCGCCAATCGCTTGGCGTGGACAGCCTGGATATTTCCACCAGCGCCACGGGAGATCCGACCGTCGGTGTCTCGCGGGCCATCAACAACCGCATCAGCGTCGGCGTGAAGACGGGCGCACGCCCGGAGGACAGCGGCGTCTCGGTCGACATTGACGTGACGCGGCGCCTGCGCGTGCAGGGCCAGGTCGGCCAGAGCGGCGCCACCTCGGTCGGCATCGGCGCCGAGTGGGAGTACTGAGCCCGGACGGCTAGGCGGGCGCTTCCGCGGCGTTCGCGTCCGGTTGCCGGCGCGGCCATAGGATGGCGACGCCGATCGTGCCGGCCAGTAGCGAGGCGAGGAAGATCGCGATTTTCGCCGCGGCGAATTCGGCGGGCCCGAAGGCCTGGCCGGCGATGAACAGCGACATCGTGAAGCCGATGCCGCCCAGCGCGCCCGCGCCCGCCATTTGTCGCCAATTGTATTCCGCCGGCTTGACCGCGAGCTTCAGGAGCACTGCGAGCCACGCGCCGAGCAGGATTCCCGTCGGCTTGCCGATCACGAGGCCGGCCACGATCGCGGTGATCAGCGTGCCGTGCCCCGAGACGACCTCGGCCGACCAGGCCACGCCGGCATTGGCGAGGGCGAAGACCGGAAGCACGATGTAGCTCGACCACGGCTCCACCGTGCGCAGTACCTTCGCTGCCGGCGATTCGATCCGGTCCATGATCGCATCGAGCGCGCGCAGCGCGGGCTCCGAAGGGCCGTGCCGCATCACCGGCCCGCGGCTACTGATTTCCGACTGGAACACCAGTTCCGCCTGGGACCGCAGCGCCTCGAGATTGGCCGGGGGCCGCGTGGGAATCAGCATTGCCAGGATCACGCCGGCGAGCGTCGCGTGCAGCCCGCCGGCATGAAGGAAGAACCACAGTGCGGCGCCGAGCAGCAGATAGGGCAGGACGCGATAGATGTGCCAATGGTTCAGTGTCGCGAGCAGCCCGGTCACGATCACGGCCGCACCGAGAGAACCGAGATGGATCGTGTCGGAATAGAACAACGCCACCACCGCGATCGCGATCAGGTCGTCGACGACCACCGCCGCCGTCAGGAAGATGCGCAGTTCCACCGGAACGCGGTCGCCGAGCAGGACGATCAGGGCAATGGCGAATGCCGTGTCCGTGGCGATCGGCACGCCCCAGCCATGACTGAGCGGGCCGGTGGGGATGATGGCCATGTAGATCAGGGCCGGCACCACCATGCCGCCGATCGACGCGGCGATGGGGAGCGCGGCGGCGCGGCGTGTCGCCAGGCGGCCGATCGTGAACTCGCGCTTGATCTCCAGCCCGACCACCAGGAAGAACACGGTGAGCAGCCCGTGATTGACCCAATCGAGCAGCGGCATGATCAAGCCGCCGCCGCCGAACTGCAGGCCGAACGGCGCGTGCCAGAAGGCCTCGAACGCGGCGCGCGCCGGGCTGTTGACCATGGCGATCGCCAGCAGCGACATCACCAGCAGCAGCAATCCGGTCGACGGGCCCCAGCGCACGAAGTCGAGCTGCGCCGTGCGGAGACGGTGGCCGAGCGAGCCGACCATTGCCTCGGACAGCGCCGCTTCGTCCCACGCGCCCTCGTAACGGCGGTTGTTGATGAAGAAGGTCGGCGTCACCAGCGCGCCGCTGCGCCGTGCACTGGCGATGTCCTCCGCCACCCGTCGTGCGTCGGGCGAATCGGGCGTCAACGTGTCGGGTGGCGGCAGCCCGAATTCCTCGGCGATCGCCGCGAGTTCGCCGTCGGCGAAGTCGGGCCCGCGCCGCATCAACGCGTCGTGAACGGGCCAGAACTGTCCGCGCGCCGCGGCGGATTCCGCCAGCACCGCGGCCTGCGCCGCCGCTTCGTTGTTTTGGATCGGCAGATGCCGGAAGCCGTAGCGCATGCGCTCGCCGAACCGGTTGCGCAGAGTGGCGACGACCTCGTGGGCCGCGTGGCAATAGGGACAGGCGTAGCTGCCGTATTCCAGCAGCGTCATTTCGGCGTCCGGACTGCCGAGCACGTGATCGCGGCTAGGATCTACCGGCGGGTCGAGCCGCGTCGGTCGCGCTGAATTCATGCAAGATCTCGGTTTCGTGCCCCGGCAACCTAATATAGGCGGCAGAATGGGCCTGGACGAGCGCGAATTGTCGTGATTTGGCGGGCACTTCGCAGCCGCGACGACGAGCCGCCCCGCGTTGCATTGACATTCGCGGCGAAGTTCATAACTCTTCTCCTATCATGGCGAGCTTTGCGACATTCCAGCGGCTTCTGCATCGCGCAGGACATTTGATCGCGGGCTCTTAGCCCCGGGCTCAGCGCGCCGTCGCCTCCCGAGCTCGGGGAATTCGAACACGGACCGTCATTCTTTGTCGCGTCAGCGATTTCGCGCGCCGTGATGGGCGCGCCGCAGGCGCGATCGGGTCCGTGAGGACGGCGCTTTTCCCCCGCACAAATTGCGTGCCGCAAAGCACGAAAGGAGATCGACATGAAGTCCGTTACGGCGAAACCGCGCATTACAATCACCGCGCAGGACCACGAGAAGCTCTCGAATCTGGCCCGCGCTGCCATGAACAGCATGCCCGACGTCGCCGCGACGCTCTCCGGCGAGCTCGACCGCGCGCGCGTCGTCGCTGATGGACGCGACCCCGGCGAGGTCGTCTGCATGGGCTCTACGGTGACGTTCCGCGACGATACGACCGGCCGCGAGCAGACCGTCACGCTCGTGTATCCGGACCAGTCGGACATCGCCAAGGGACGTATCTCCGTGCTCACCCCGATCGGCACGGCTTTGATCGGCCTCGCCGTCGGCCAGTCGATTGACTGGGAGACGCGGACTGGCGAAACCAAGCAGCTCACCGTGCTGGCGGTGCATCCGCCCGCCCACGGCTGACCCGTTTTGATCACTGCACGTGGAGGAATGAATGGCTGAACCGTCTCGCGTCAGCATGACGCCGTCTGCGCGGAACGCCGCCGAGCGTCCGCTCCATGCTGATCGGGCGCGGGCCCTTGATCCTGCGATTGCCATCCGTGACGAAGCGCTCGACCATTTCGTCGAGCGCGACGGCATGCGTTTTGCCGGCACCCATCTCATCGTCGATTTGTGGGAAGCGCATGCGCTCGACGATCTCGCGGTCGTCGAGACGGCGCTGCGGGACGCCACCGAGGCCGCCGGCGCGACGCTGCTCAATATCGACCTGCACCGGTTCACGCCGAACGGCGGCATTTCCGGCGTGGCGGTGCTGGCCGAGAGTCACATCTCCATTCATTCCTGGCCCGAGCGCGCCTACGCGGCGGTCGATGTCTTCATGTGCGGGGACGCCGCACCGCATCGCGCCATCGAAGTGCTGCGCCGGGCGTTCCGGCCGCGGCGGCTGACCATCGCCGAGCACAAGCGTGGAGTTCTGCCGTGAGCTGGTTTCGCGAAACGCTGCATCCGCACTACGGACAGACGCTGTCGATGGACCGCGTCCTGCATCGTGGTCGCACGAACTACCAGGACGTGCTGGTGTTCGAGAACGCGCTGTTCGGCACCGTCCTCGTTCTCGACGGCGCCGTGCAGGTGACCGAGCGCGACAATCACATCTATCACGAGATGATTGCGCACGTGCCGGCGTTGGCCCACGGCGGCGCCCGGCGCGCGCTGGTCGTCGGCGGGGGCGATGGCGGCGCCGCGCGGGAACTGCTGCGGCATCCGCTCGAGCACGTCGTCATGGTCGAGCTCGATGCCGAAGTGGTCGAGCTGTCGCGTCGCTTTCTTCCCGGCGTCGCCGACGGCGCCTTCGACGACCCGCGCCTGGAGCTCGTCATCGCCGACGGTACCGAATATGTCGCCGCGCCCGGACCTGCCTTCGACGTGATCGTCATCGATTCCACCGATCCGATCGGCCCGGGCGAGGTGCTGTTCACCGAAGACTTCTATCGCGCCTGCCGGCGGCGGCTGGCGCCGGGCGGCATCATCGTCGCGCAAAGCGGCGCGCCCTTCTTCCAGCCCGGCGAACTCGATCGCGTCATCGCCCGGCTCGCGGCGGTGTTTCCCGCGGCCGTACCCTACATGGCGCCGGTGCCGACCTATGCCGGCGGCATGCTGGCGCTCGTCGCCGCCGGCGACAGCGCGGAGGCGCTGTGCCCGCCACTTGGCGTGCTGGATCAGCGCTTCGCGCCGCTGTCCGGCGCGACGCGCTACTACACGCCCGAGGTCCACCGCGCCGCTTTCGCGATGGCCCCGTCCTTCCGCAACGCCACGGCGGCCGAGCGTGCGGAAGCGCAACCGGTACCGCTTGCGAGTGTCGGCTGACTGCCCCCGCGATGCCGCAGCGTCAAGCAGCGGCGGCGTTTGACCTAGCGCAACACGCCGCCGCGCTTATGTGCAACGATGACGGTGCCTCTCCAACAGGAAGGAGCCCGGTCATGAAAGCGCAAGACATCATGGTGTCGCCCGTCGTGACGGTGACGCCCGAGACCTCGGTCCAGGAACTCGCGCAGCTGTTGATCGACCGCCGCATCAGCGGCGTCCCCGTCCTCGACGCACAGGGCACGCTGGTCGGCATCGTGAGCGAAGGAGACCTGCTGCGGCGCACGGAGGCCGCCACCGAGCGGCGCTCGTCCTGGTGGCTTGAACTGCTGTCCGGGCCGGAGCAGCTGGCCAGCGAATATGTCCGCGCGCATTCGCGCCGGGTCGGCGACATCATGCGCCGCGAGGTCGTGACGGCGCGGCCCGACACGCCCGTCGACGAGATCGCGACGCTGATGGAGAGATATGCGATCAAGCGCGTGCCGATCGTCGAAGACGGTCGCGTCGTCGGCATCATCAGCCGCGCCAACTTGATCCAGGCCGTGGCGAGCCGCGGCGCGCAGATGCAGGTGCCCGCATCGGACGGCGAGATCCGCGATCAGGTCCTGGCGCGCTTGCGTGCGCAGCCCTGGGCGCATCTCGCGATGGTGAACGTCACCGTCTCCGGCGGCACCGTCAACATGTGGGGCATGGTGCCCTCGGAAGCGGAACGCGAAGCCATGCGCGTGGTGGCCGAGGAGGTCGCCGGCGTCGGCGCCGTTCGCGACAATCTCACCGTCTGGTCGCCGGCCTACGTGACCTGACGCGGGTTCCGGCGCGGCGGCGCTCAGTGCAGCGCCGTCGCCGCGCGGATCGCGTCGAACAGCGTCTCGCTCAGCAGCGGCTTCTCCACCACCTGGACCGCGAAGGCCGCAGCCTGTTCGCGCACGGAGGCGCTCGGATGGGTGGTGATCAGGATCGCAGGCAGCACCGACTGCCGTCGCCGCAGCTCCGAAAGGAGATCAAGGCCGGTCATGTCCGGCAGCTTGTAGTCGATCACCAGGCAGCCGCGATCGGGCAGGGCGGCATCGTCCAGAAGGTCGCTACCGCTCCGATAGGCGCGGACCCGGAAGCCCTCGACCTGCAGCGAGAAGGCCAGCGCGCTGCGCACCGCCGGGTCGTCGTCGACCACCAGGATCGTCGTGTTCTGATGGCCCATCGCCCTCGCTCCCGGCCGCACCGGCGGACCGCGAGCCTGGACCATGCCCGTTTCGGCCGCCGCCCGCCTTGATCTAGGACAAGGCGCCGCGGCCGGCCTAATCGGCGCCGGGACCGTGCACGACGCCGGCGATCAGCGCCATCCGCACCAGTTCGGACAGGCTGGCGGCCTGCATCTTGGTCATCACATTGGCGCGATAGACTTCGACCGTCCGCGGGCTGATGCCGAGGTCGTAGGCGATCGTCTTGTTGGCCCGGCCGGCGACGAGACCGTCCAGCACGTCGCGCTCGCGGTTCGACAGGCTCGCCAGCCGCTCCTGCAGCGCGCTGCGCTCGGCGTGGCGGCTCGCCGCCTCCTGCCATCGGCCAAGCGCCGATTTCACCGACGTGAGCAGGACGTCGTCGTCGAACGGCTTCTCCAGGAAGTCGACCGCCCCCATCTTCATTGCCTCGACCGCCAGCGGCACGTCGCCGTGGCCGGTCACGACGATCACCGGCAGCCCGACCTGCAGGTCCTTCAGCCGCTTCAGCAGCTCGATCCCGGTAATGTCCGGCATCCGCACGTCGGTGACGATGCAGCCCGCCTCGATCGCGGGCAGGGCACGCAGGAACGCCGTCGCGGAATCGTAGGAGCGCACCTCCATTTGCGCGCTCCGCAGCGAGAATTCCAGCGCCTGCCGCACCGCCTCGTCGTCGTCGATGATGTGGATCAGCGGCTTAGAGCCCATCGCTCAGGATCTCCTTGCTGACGCAGCGCAGAGTGAAGCGGAACACGGTGCCGCTCGGCGGATTGGGCTCCGCCGTGATCTGGCCGCCGTGCGATTCGATGATCGTGCGCGAGATCGACAGGCCGACGCCCATGCCCTGCGGTTTCGTCGTCAGGAAGGGCTGGAACAGCTGACCGACGATTTCCGGTGCAAGGCCCGTTCCTGTGTCGGTGACCCGGACCTCGACCATGGTCTCGCCCGCCGCCGCCGTCGAGATCACCAGTTCGCGCCGCTCCGAGGTCTCCATTGCCTCGATCGCGTTGCGGATCAGGTTCAGCAGCACCTGCTGGATCTGCACCTTGTCCGCCAGCACCGTGTCGATCGGATGCGCCAGCCGGTAGGTGACGCGCACGCCGTGCTCCTTGGCGCCGACCAGCGCCAGGGCGCTGGCTTCCTCGATCAGCTTCTTCAGGCTCTCGACATGTTTTTCCGTCTCGCCGCGGGCGACGAAGTCGCGCAGCCGCCGGATGATCTGCCCGGCGCGCATCGCCTGTTCCGCCGCCTTGTCGAGCGCGTCCCGCAGCATGGCCGCATCGGCGTCCTCGCTGCGCTCCAGGATCCGCCGCGATCCCTTCATGTAATGCGCAATCGCCGACAGCGGCTGGTTCAGTTCGTGCGCCAGCGCCGAAGCCATCTCGCCCATCGCGGTCAGCCGCGACATATGCACCAGCTCCGCCTGCAGTTCCTGCAGCCGCGCCTCCGCCTTTTGGCGCTCGGTCAGGTCGCGGATGAAGCCGGTGAAGAACCGCTTGCCGCCGGAATTCACCTCGCCGACGCTCAACTCCATCGGGAAGGTCGAGCCGTCGCGGCGGCGCCCCACCACCACGCGACCGATGCCGATGATGCGCCGCTCGCCCGTGCGCAGGTAGCGTTCGATATAGGCGTCGTGGTTCTCGCGATGGGGCGAGGGCATCAGCACGCTGACATTCTGGCCGATCATATCCTCGGCGCGAAAGTCGAACAGCCGTTCCGCGGCGGTGCTGAACGACTGGATCAGGCCGGCCTCGTCGATCACGATCATCGCGTCCGGGATTGTCTCCAGGATCGATTCCAGATGTGCCTCACGCGCGCGCAGGTCGCGTTCGGCCCGCTTCAGCCCGGTGATGTCGTTGCTCACGACGGTCACGGCGCGGCCGTCCTCGCCCGACAGCGACCATTGGCTCAGCACCACGATCTCGCTGCCGTCGCGGCGGTAATGGCGCAGCTCGCCGCTCCATTCGCCGGTCGCCGCCAGTTCCGCTTCGATTTCCGCCAGCGGCTTCGGGAACACGGTGCGCAGCAGGTCGTGCACGTTTCGGCCCACCGCCTCGGCGGCGCTGTAGCCGTAGAGCCGCGTCATGCCCCGGGCCCAGAACGTGACGGTCCCGTCGCGCGTGCGGATCAGCGTCGGCGCCAGATCCAGCGCCTGCAGCCGAGGGTCGGCGGGCGCCGCGGCAGTCCCGCTGTCCGGGGTCTCGAGCGCGGCGTCGGTGTCGGGCATGGGCAGGGTGGGGCGGACGTTGTGTACCGCACAAACTAGGCGATGGCCGGGCGGATTCCTACCGCAAAAGCGGCACGGCGGGCGATCGGTCGCAGCGTCAACGGCCTGCCGGAAGGTCGCGCCAGCCGGCCCAGTCGTGGATGGCCCCGCCGGCGAAGGCTACGTGCGCGGCCGCGGCGGCGGCGATCCGCGCGAAGTCCGCGGTGACGGCGGCGCGGTTCGCCTTTTCCGGCGTGTCGGCATAGGAGACGTTGCGCCCGGCGCCGCGATGGGTCTCCAGCGCAAACAAGATCCGCGGCGCCGCGTCGCCCAGCGCATCGGCTTGGCGCAGTTCGCCGCCGATCCGCGCCAGCACGTTCGCCGGTTCGGTGTTGTAAGACATGATCGCGTACTCGTCGACGGTGCGCATCAGCAGCGGCAGCAGCGGCACGCGGGCGCCGTTCTGGACGATGCGCACCGGCTCGCCCTCGTAATCGTCGACCCAGCTGGGCACCGCCGCGCCATAGGCGAGCCCGGCGGCGCGCAGCCGCGCCCGCGCTTCGGCGTGCAACGCCAGCCACTCGTTCATCAGCCCGTCGCGGTCGGCGCGCTGGCGCGGCGTCAGCCGGCTGTCGGGAAGTCCGTTATGGAAGCGGTCGACCCCGTCCCCCTGACCGTCCTGTGGCTCGAGGTCGGAATGGAAACCGACGAAGCCGCCGCCATTGCGCGCATTAAAGGCGATCATCCCTGCGATTGCCGCGAAGAAGCCGTTCGGTCCCTCGGCATCGGAGAAGTAGCCGCGCCAGCCCTCCATTCCCCAGGCCCGCACGCCTTTCTTGGCCAGCGCGCCGAGCAGCGTGCGCAGCCCGTCTTCGTGGCGCCGATAATCGTCGGCTCGCAGGTAGAGATAGACATCGCTGATCTGCGCCTGTGCCAGCGCGTCGAGGAACGCGCGGCGCGCGTCGGGCGCGGCGAGCAGCTCCACGGTGGTCCAGACCCACATCGCCCGCACCGGGGTCCGCTGCCCGCCGGCCATGGACACCGTCGCGAAAGCCAGCACCAGCACCAGCGCCGCCGCGGCACGCCTCATCCCTTGCCACCGAAGGGCAGCAGGCTCTCGCCGCTGATCCGCACCTTGGCGAACAGCGGGAAGGTCGCCGGATCGTCGAGCGCGATCTTGGCGACCTGTCCGCGCGAGGCCGGCCTGAACGTCTTTTGGAACTCGCCCGGCAGCGGCACCGTGATCGGCAGCACCTCGCGCACGGTACCGCCGCTGCTGAGGAATCCGTAGGTGATCGCCACCCGGTCTCCGGGCACGACCGTGTAGAGCGTCCCGGTTTCGAGATAGGCGAGCACGAATTTTTCGCCGACGTGAATCTCGGCCAGGTATTCGCCCGATTTCAGGACGTCGCCCGGGCGGGACACCTGCGCGCCGACCACGCCGTTCGCCGGCGCCCGCACGATGCCGTCGTTGTAATGGGCGCGGATGTCGTCGAGCGCCGCCTTCGCCTCGGCCTGCACCTTGCGCAGGTTCTCCAGCTGTTCGATCGAGCTGCGCCGCTCCGCCTCGCGGGAGGCTTTTTCCTGCAATGCCGCGTAGCGTTCGCGGATCGCGTTGCTGATGAAGGCGTCGCTGATAAAGCCGCTCGCACGCGTGGCGCTGACGCGCCGGAAATTGTTCTCGGCCTCGTTCAGCCGCTCCTGCGCGCGCTCGATCACCGCATTGGCGACTTCGACGCGGATCATCAGTTCGGCCTGGCGGGCATAGGTCTCCGCATAGCGCGCCGTCAGATTGGCGATCGTGTCCGCCACCTGTGCCGAACGGACCGTCGCGAGCACGTCGCCGCGGCTCACCGTCTGGCCGGGCCGCAGCGCCACCTCCATCACCTCCGCCTCGTAGGGAAACGCAACCGCCACGCGCTCGGCGCTGACGATCCCGTCCGCCTGCAGCCACAGCAGCGGGCCGGCGAACAGGTTGCCGAGATAGGCGAGCAGGACCGCGACCGCGGCGAGATAGACGTAGCGGCCGTAGCGCGGTCGCCGGCTGCGGACGTCGTTCCGGAACCGGTCGGCATTGGTGTAAGTCCGGAGCTGGCGGATCATGGCGGACCTCAATAGCGGTCGGCGACGTCGAGCACCCGTTGCGGCACATAGGCATCGCGATACGACGTGCGGAACACCCATTCCTCGAAATAGGCCCACAGCCGCACCGTGCGCATCACGTAGCCGTTGAAGAACCCGTAGGTGACGACATAGGGCAGCAGCGCGGTGATGGCGCGCAGGTCGTAGCGGCGCGAGACGATGGCGGCGAGGCTGAAGGCGATGGCGTCGAGCACTGTGTAGATCAGGCCGACTGCCACCAGCAGGATCCAGGCGTCCGCGCCGAACACGAAGAACAGCCAGCCGATATAGGCCGGGAAGATCAGCGTGACGATCAGGTTGAGGAACAGGAACTCGACCTGCTCCCAGGTCTCCATTGCGTTGAAACGGCCGCGGCTCGACGTGAACACGTCGCGGAACTTGCGCAGCCGGATTCGGATCGTGTCCCGGTCCCAGCGGCGGCGCTGCCGCACCAGTGCCCCCAGCGTATCGGGAACATCTGTCATGCACCAGGAATCGCCGACGAAGCGGATCGTCCAGCCGGCCCGCCGCAGCCGCATGGTCATGTCGAAATCTTCGCCGGGGCCGGGCACGTTCGCGCCCACCTGCTGCAGCGCCTCGCGGCGGAACGCGGCGAAGGCGCCGGACGCGCAGACGACGAGGTCGAACATGTCGAGCACGCGCTTACCGAGCGAAATGCTCACCAGATATTCGACGGCCTGATAGGACGTGACGACAGAGGCGGCGGCGTTGCGCACGCCGATATTGCCGCAGGCGGCGCCGACGCGCGGATCGGCGAACGGCTCCAGCAGTTTCGCGATCGCGTCGCGATCGTACGAACAGTCCGCGTCGACATTGACGATGATGTCGCCGCTGGCAATCCCCATGCCGAGATTGCACGCCGCGGCTTTGCCGCAGCGGACCTGGTTGCAGAGGGCGATGTGAATGAGGCCGTCGCGCCGCAACTCCTGCAGCACTTCGCGCATGCCGTCGGTCGAGCCGTCGTCTACCGCGATGATCTCGTCGATCCGGCGCGTCTGCTCGGCGAGGGAGCGCAGGCACTTGCGCATCGCCTCGGCCTCGTTGTGGCCCGCGATGACCACGCTCACCCGCTGGCGCGCCTGTGCTACGCCCCCCTTGCGGCGGCCTATGCCGGTGATTTCGCTGCCTGCGACGACGACGAAGGAGAAGGTGTAGCGCGGGACTTCCAGTAGAACCATGTACCAGAACATGGCGAGCCAGACGTGCCAGTCCATTTGCTGAAGCAGGGCGATGGGCGCGGAGAGGTCCGTCATCGCGTCGTCAACCCCGCAACAACGGTTCGATCGCATCGGCGGGCAGGACATCCAAGCGATAGACAACGTCGTCCTGGAGAATCTCCGCCAGGCGCACGCGGATGTGGGCGATCGCGGCCATGGCTTCGGCATCGCCCGCATGCGGCAGCAGAACGAGAAAGCCCTCCGGTCGCTCCGCGATCGTGTCGACCGGGCGCAGGGCGCTGCGCAGGCCGTCCAGGATCAGATGCAGCACCTGCTCGTGCCGCCGGCTTCCGTCGCCTTCCGCCTGCGGGAGTTGCAATTGAAGCACGCGGAAAGGCGTGCCGAAGCTCGCCTGCGCGCGCACGAGATGTTCAAGGAGGAGCCGGAAGGGCGCGGCGGGGCGCGCGGGGCCGTCCCCGGAGATGCGGCCGAGCAGCAATTGCTGCGTGCCGAGCGCGGTCATCACGTAGGAATACCAGTCGCGCCGTGGCATCTGCTCGGAGTCGCGATGATGCCCGCAGTTCAGACAGACGAAGCCGACCGCGGGGATGTCGTCCACATGGCCGCAGGCGCGGCACTGAACGACGGAGCCGGGCTTGTCGTAGTCGAGGCCGATATGCCGGAGCGCGTCGCCGCATTTCGGGCATTGCAGCGCCGTTCCCGTCCTGAAGCTTTCTTCGTTAGCCTCGTGGCCGCAGCGGAAGTGATGCACGATCGACTGCTCGACCAGGTTCGGCGAGCGGCACGCGCGGCATTCTTCGCGGACGGACAGCAGCGAGGCGCCGCAATCGGCGCAGACATGCATGCGCTCGAAGAACCGGCGCGCGAGATGCCCGGTCTCGACCAGCCGGTTCGCCGCCTCCGCCACGCCCTTGAGCAGGCCTGCGACGGGGTAACTGATCAGCTCCGGAACGGCGGCGTTGTAGATCGGATCGAGCGGGGCGTTGCGCGAATACATCCGCGCCAGCAGCAATTCCTCGGTGCTGCCGCCGTTGCGGATGGAAGGCGGCAGTTCGGCGAGCCGCCGCAGAATGTCCTCGGCCTTTTGCCAGGCATTCCAACTGCCGCCGCGGGCCGAGGCGTCGAGCCACCAGCGGTCGTCGTCGACGAGGCTGATGACCGGGATGAGCGGGTCGCCGGTGCGGCGGACGAGCTGCTCCAGCACGTCGTCGGACAGGTGGCGCGTGGTGATCGCCAGCGCATCCACCCCGTCGGCGAAATGCACGGCCTCCCAGCCCGGCGGCAGTTCGTAGGCGGTCGGCAGGCGAGGATAGGCAAGGATCGCGCGCGGGGCGCGTGGCTGGACGAGCGACAGGGCCTCGCTCCGCATCGGCAGCACCTCCGCAGCGGACCCTCGTCGCGGTCCGCCCTTGACGCGCCTCGGCCGCACGGGCCGCGCCCGGTACGGCATCGCCTAGCCGCGATGCGCCCGTGCCGCCGATAGGCCGATTGAGGCCCCCCGGACATCGCCTCCCGCCCCACCGGCGCAGCCGGCGAGGGGACGCGATGTTTCCCTGTATCCGTACCTCATGAGTGTACGCGCCTTGGCGCCGCGCGGACCTTAGCCAATGGCGGTAGCGGATGCGGTGGATAGGCTTACGAGCCCAGGCTGCGCCGCTGCGTCAAAAGACAACCGCTCGCGCGGAAGGCGGATGCCGGCTGGGCGGCAACCGGGCGTGCGCGGGGACTCAAGCCACGCTGGCGTCAGCGCGGGCGCGGGCCCTGGCCGCCATTTGGCACGGGTCCCAGATCGGCGCGCCGCCGAAGCGCTCGACCAACAGGTCGATCAGCACCCGCACCTTGCCGGGCAGCAGCGGGCCGGGCGGGCGCACCACGTAGATCGCGCTTTCGGGGGTCTCGTACTCGGTCAGCAGCGGCACCAGCGCGCCGCTGATGATCGCCGAAGAGGCGAGGAATGTGGGCAGCGCCGCGATCCCGTGCCCGGCAATGGCGCTTTCCATGATCGCGTCGCCGTTATCGGAGCGGATCCGCCCTTCGGGCCGGATCGTGGTCCAGCGCTTGCCGACCCGGAACCGCCATTGCTGCTGCACCGACGCGCCGGTGTAGATGATGCATTCGTGCGCGGTCAGCTCTTCCGGCGTCTGCGGCCGTCCATGGGCGGCGAGATAGGCCGGGCTCGCCACGACCGCGACGCCGACCGGCGCCAGCCGCCGCGCCACCAGGCTCGAATCCGGCAGCTGGCCGATGCGGATCGCGGCGTCGAACTGCTCGGCGATCAGGTCGACGAAGCGGTCGCTGTAGGCGGCGTCGATCTCGAGCCGCGGATGGCGCGCGGCGAGCTCCGCCAGCACCGGCGCCACGTGCCGCACGCCGAACGACAGCGGCACCGACACCCGCAGCCGGCCGATCACTTCGCCGCCGCGATGGGCCACCGCCTCGCGCGCCTCGGTCAGGTCATTGAGGATGCGCGCCCCGCGTTCCTTGAATTCCAGCCCCGCCTCAGTCGGGCTGATCCCGCGCGTGGTCCGGCTCAGCAGCCGCGTGCCGAGCTCCGCCTCCAGCCGCGCCACCCGGCGGCTGACGATCGATTTGGCGAGGCCGAGCCGCTTCGCCGCGCGGCCGAAGCCGCCGCATTCCACCACCGCCACGAAGCTGCGGATGTCGTCCAGCTCGGACATGGGGCTGTTCCCTCAGGAGCAACAGATTGGTGCGCAATATGGGGGTTATGGTGCGGATTGTGAACCACTAGCTTGTCGGCATCCGATTTCACCGCACCGCAGGTCCGGAGGCCACATGTCCACCATC
>Ga0182741_1003423_pt1 | contig 16933 bp, 10 predicted proteins | sample eDN5th37CBELigOP_FD_128874 | JGI IMG/M metagenome (GOLD analysis project Ga0182741, IMG submission 128874) | Enriched Organic Plus compost microbial communities from Emeryville, California, USA - eDNA 5th pass 37_C BE-Lig OP (version 2) (version 2) ...
AGGCTGGCCCGGGCGTCCCTCCCGCGAGCAGCCCGTTGGCGTAAGTCGGATGGTGTGTAGTCCTGGCGGATCCGGAGGGCGGCCATGCTGATCCCCTCAAAAGCGCCCCTGCTCCGGAGTGAATCACGTCAGGCACCCCGACGCACATCCGAGTCAGCAATTCCCTGGGCGAGTATAATGCTATTTCTGTTTTATTGCCGTCAATAGTGAATCCCATTGTGCCAGCTCAATCATCGCTTTTGCATGACGCCAAGCTTGGTGCAATTATTGGGCTCCGAGATTTTCGGGTGCAAGCACTCCTTCGGACACGCCGAATATTAGAATAGATTCTTCCAATCGCAGCAATTTGTTAGCAATCGCCGACGAACTGCGGCTCGACGCCGAGCAGATAAGTTGTCATCTGCCGGTCAGAACCTTAAACGTCGTGGGTACCAGAGCCGTCTGCATGCTTAGGCTGAGGTTATTGTGACGCAAATAAATGCCCTCGACCGCGGATTGATCGATTGTTACAAGCGCAAGGCCTTGGCAGCAGCTTGACCACTCAACTGGTAGGAGAGAGCAATAAGCCCCTTGCTCATTGCGCGGCTCTTGTGACAGGATGTTCTTGAACGATGTGCGGACTTTTTGGGTCTCTTGGATTTGCGCCTGAGCGCGCGCGGAGCGATATCGTGGCCCATCGCGGGCCCGATGGGTCCGGGTGGCAGGAATTCCGATCTGCCGCTGGGCCGGTGGCGCTCGGTCATCGTCGCCTCGCGATCATCGACGTCAGCGATGCGGGCCTCCAGCCCATGTCCGACCAGTCAGGGCGCCTTCATCTCGTCTTCAATGGTGAGATCTACAATTACATCGAGCTGCGGGAAGAGTTAAAAGCCAAGGGCCACGTCTTCCATTCGAATAGCGACAGCGAAGTCCTGCTCGCATCCTATGCCGAATGGGGGGAAGACTGTCTGCGGCGATTCCTTGGCATGTTTGCCTTCATCATCTGGGACCAAGGCCAGCAGCGTCTCTTCGCAGCTCGAGATCGCTTTGGCATCAAGCCGCTTTACGTGGTAGTGAACCAGTGCGGTCTGGCTTTCGGATCGGAAATCAAGCAACTCCTGGGTTTGCCAGGGCTTTCCGGCTCCATGAATCTTCCCAGAGTCAGGGATTATCTTGTTTCGGGTATCACGAACCACACCGCCGAGACTCTCTTTGACGGTGTTCTTCAGGTGCAGCCCGGATGCAGTGTCACCATCGATGCACGCCGCGCTTGGGTAGGCAGTATCTCTCCTCGGCGATGGTATGCGATTCCGGCATCGTCTGGATTGGATTTGTCGGAAGCCGCGGCGGCTGAACGGTTTCGCGAACTCTTCACGGATTCGGTCAGGATGCACCTGCGCTCCGACGTGCTGGTCGGCTCCTGTCTCTCGGGCGGCCTCGACTCGTCCGCCATCGTCTGCCTGATGTCTAAGATACTTGGCCATGAGGGCAGTGGCGCAAGGGTCAATACAGTTTCGGCCTGCTATTCGGAGAAATCGGTCGATGAAAAACCCTTCATGGAGGAGGTGGTCGCTCGAACAGGGGCCTTGCCACATTATATCTTCCCGAGGCCGGAAGACGTTTTTGCCCGTGCCTCTGACATTACGTGGCACCAAGACGAACCCTTTGGTTCCACTTCAATTTTCGCCCAGTGGTGCGTTTTCGAGGAGGCAAGGCGCGCCGGCATCAAGGTTATGCTAGACGGGCAGGGAGCTGATGAGCAGTTGGCCGGCTATCATTCGGCCTATGCCTACTACATGTCGGACCTAATTCGTCGCGGCGACTATGTCACGCTGCTGAGGACTATGGTGGAGCGAAACTCCTTCCACGGTGTCTCCTTTCCGGCGCAGCTTTCCCGTTACATGGCACCCCTATTACCGCCGAAGGTACGGTCCTTTCTGACCCGTCAGAGGCAAAGCGTTATGCATCATGACTGGGTTAATTCGGAGGTATTCCGGTCCCTCGGGCCGACGAGGTCGGTTCTTGAGATTGCTACCGAGGCGAATGGTTTGCCGGCCATCACTGACATAGCCAGCTATTGCCTTGTTCTAACGATGTCATCGAACCTCCCAATGCTTCTCCATTGGGAGGATAGGAATTCCATGGCCCACTCGATTGAGGCTCGTGTGCCGTTCCTTGATCATCGCCTTGTCGAGTTCAACCTCGCGCTCGGGGGGGCCCATAAGATCGTGCGCGGCGACACGAAGCGCGTTCTCCGAACGGCCATGAAGGGAATTCTGCCCGAGTCAATTGGGAATCGTCGTGACAAGCTCGGTTTCGCGACACCAGAACAGGATTGGTTCCGCGGCCCTTTGAAAGGTCTGATTTCGGATGGGGTCGAGAATACGTTAAAGCGCTTTCCAGGGCTTCTAAATCCCAAAGGCACCCGTGCGCTGACCCGCAGCATGATCGAGGGCCAGCAGAACGTGGATCCGTTGCTATGGCGGATCGTCAACCTTGGCCTTTGGGGGCAGCGCTTCGGTGTGAGCGTCTGAATGAGCAAAGCTTGCCCAGGTGCGGCCCCGAGGGGACTGCCGCGGCAATCTGCACCTTCGGGTTCCATCTTGGCCAGGCGCGGCCGTCACATGCAATAATGGGAACTCAAGTTGCAATTCCTTAGTGTCAATACTGTTCCGATGCTAGAATTGCGACGATCTGGGTTAAGCATCCGGCAAAGATCAAGGCAGCAGACCATGCAGTATACTTGATACGTAAGGCTGAAGGATCATTTAAGGAAGCGATCCAGCTACCGTGATTTTCTTCCAGAAACCCGTAAAAGCTTTGGAACTGGGATTCTTGAAGGATATAGTCCGATTCTTTGAGCGCCAGGGAGGGTTTGTGTTTGCGAATTTCGTCTAAGGCATGCGCAAAGCGATGTTTATTCAATGAATACTGTGTGAATACAGTTCTTGTATGGTCGTTGTCAAATAGATCTGCGATATGCCGTGAGAATTTAACCACCCAAACAAGCCTGTTTTTGCGTCTAGCGCGCTGATATACAGGCCAAATGCTGTAAGCTAATATAGCGAGGCCAATGATCTGGCCGGCGGATCCGGCCAGAACTAATGCATTTGCCGCCATTTTTGAAATCCTCTTTGGCTTCGCTCGTGTCTATCGCGAGAGAGACGAGAGGTCAAAGATCCAAAGCGTCTCGGAGCGCAGTGTGGTCTAATTTCCCATAGCCACAGGTCTCCAGGTTATTATAGAAACTGGCCCAAGACTTAGTTATCAATCCGGGGATGAGACGTTAGACAACCCGGCCCTCCGCTGCAAAAGGCAACGGAGCTAGGATCTTCTTAAGTGTTGCAACAGGGGCTTTTCATTGGATCAAACCAAGCTCAATCCTGGCGCCCCCAATAGGGCTATCGCGGAACAGCCACCTGCCGCGTCTGATGCGAAAGTGAGCATCGCGGTCCTGTCGTTCTCGCGGATTTCGCGTGACCGTCGTGTGCTCCGGCAATGTGCGCTATTAAAAGAGCTTGGCTATTCTCCTGTGGTTATTGGGTATGGCGATCAAGGTGAGGCGATCGGGCATGATTTCGAATCGTGGCCAGTTCCCCAGCCAACCACTTGGCACCGAATCAGGACCGTAGCCCGGCAACTTCCGGCCCACCTTGGGGGAGGCGCGGCAAAGCTTGGTTTCTGGATGGAACCGCGCCATCGCTGGGCTCTTGATCGGCTGCGCCGACACCGCTGTTCGCTTGTGCTAGCGAACGATTGGCCGGCATTGGTGGTTGCTGCCGCGTGGAAAATCGAGTCCGGAGCCAAGCTCATATACGATACTCATGAGTTTGCGACCCTCGAATTTGACGAGCGAGCGTGGTGGCGAGTGGTATACAAGCCATTCGTGACGCAGCTTGAGAGGGCGTATATTAGGGAGGCCGATGATGTAATCACTGTCGGTCCCAGCCTTGCCCGAGCCCTCGAGGCGCAATACGGTCTTCTCAAGCGCGTTCTTGTGATCCGCAATACCCCCAATCGAATTGAGCTTTCGGAGACATCGAACACCCGCTGGCCGCTGAGGGTGCTCTATCACGGTGCAGTCCTGCCAGACCGAGGTCTCGAGGCCCTGATTGATAGCTTGCCCATGTGGCACGAGGCGCATCAAGTGACCATTCGTGGTGATGGCAGTCAGGGCTACATTCGCAAGCTGCAGCAGCAGGTTGCGGCCGTCGGTTGCGAAAGACAGGTGACGTTTGAGTCCGCAGTCAGACCAGAGGAAGTGATGCCACTGGCAGCCCGCACGGCCGATCTAGGGGTCCACTTTACCCCCCTCGATACTGAGCAGCGGCATTTCAGCTTACCTAACAAGTTGTTTGAGTACGTTGGGGCCGGGCTAGCGGTTGCCGTTTCGCCAGGGGCGGATCTAAAGCGGGTGGTGGAGCGCCATGGTTTTGGTGTTGTGAGTTCGGGCGCCAAACCCCAGGCGATCGCCGCAACTATCAACGCATTGAGCCAAGCACGCGTCGTGGAACTTCGTGCTAACGCACGCGCCGCGGCGGCTGACTTATGCTGGGAACAGGAACGGGTCGCCTTGCGTGATCTACTTGGAGTATATCTCGGCCAGTCTCACTGAAACTAAGCCGACAGCATTTTTAGTTGCTGTTATCGTGCATTGTTCATTGTGTGAACAGCGTTGACGTTCATGGAATGAACATGCTAGCCACAGCCACATGTCTGGATTGGATCAAGGCGTCACTACATCGGCCGCCAAGCCGAATGAGCCCAACGAGCGACTGCTCGCTGATCTCTTGGCGCGTGTGGATCGTGAGGCCCATGTTTCGCAACGACAGCTTGCGCTGGATCTCGGCGTCGCCTTAGGGTTGGTCAATACATATATCAAACGCTGTGTCAGGAAGGGGCTTATCAAGGTTCGCCATGTCCCGTCCCGGCGCTATGCCTACTATCTGACGCCCAAAGGATTCGCAGAAAAGACTCGGCTGACGACAGAGTATCTATCCTGGTCGCTCTCGTTCTTCCGCAGCGCGAGGGCCGAATGCACCTTGCTGCTACAGGAGGCTCTTCGCCGTCGTATGGCCACAGTCGGTCTTTATGGCGCCAGCGACCTCGCTGAGATTGCCATTCTCAGCGCCACCGGACAGGATGTCAAAATCATCGCAATCGTCGATGCCGGCGCTGAGCGGGCCGAAATCGCCGGCATACCCGTCTATTCTGCGATTGATGCCATAAGCAAACAGCCGGACGGCTGGCTTCTGACCAGTCTGACGAACCCTCAGGCAGCGTACGATGTCGTTGTCGTGGCTGCCGGTGCTGACAAACTCCTCGTTCCATCCATCCTGTCGGTGCAGAGCAAAATGAGGGATAGGTTGTGACAAGTTCCCTTCGAAATTTGCGCGGATTTGTTACTGGCTCTGGGCCCGTTGCGTACAGGCAAGAGAGCGCATCTGCAGTTCCGTTGGCCGCCTGGTTTCGGACCAAGAGTGTGTGGACCTTTTGCCGGTTCAGAAATCGCGAGGCGGTTCATCGGGGTGCCGGATCGCAAAGGTTAAGTTGCTTTTGCGTCCAATCTCGTCGAGAAGGCACCTGTCGCAGTGGCGCTCACCAGCCGAGAAGGCTACCGACTAGGGATGCACGTTGTCCCGGGCACCATCCGCCTGAAATCAGTCAGTTAAGAAGTACGTCGCGGGAACCATCCGCGCAAACAATGTGAAGAGGACCAAAATCGTGGAACTGAAGGGAAAACGCGTCGTCGTGATTGGCGGGGCCGGCTTAATTGGCTCTCATGCGGTCGATCTCCTGGCCAAGGAAGATCTCGCCGAAATCGTCATTTACGACAACTTTGTACGTGGTACGCATGAGAACCTTGAAAATGCGCTAAAAGATCCCCGCGTCAAGATTTTCGAGGCGGGCGGGGATATCACGCAAACCGATATCCTGGATGCTGCATTCAAGGGCGCCGACGGCGTGTTTCACTTTGCAGCCCTTTGGCTTCTTCAGTGCCACGAGTACCCTCGCACGGCATTCGAAACGAACGTGCGCGGCACTTTCAACGTGCTCGATGCTTGCGTCCGCAATGGTGTGAAGAGGCTGGTTTGGTCCTCATCGGCATCTGTCTACGGAGATGCCGTCGAAGAACCGATGACCGAGGACCATCCGTTCAACAACAAGAACTTCTATGGCGCGACCAAAATCTGCGGCGAGGCAATGGCTCGCGCCTATCATTATCGCTACGGTCTCGATTACGTCGGTCTGCGCTACATGAATGTCTACGGCCCGCGGCAGGACTATCGCGGTGCTTACATCGCGGTAATCATGAAGATGCTTGACGCGATTGACCGGGGTGAGGGACCGACCATCCTGGGCGACGGCTCGGAAGCTTTCGACTTTGTCGCCGTTGAGGATTGTGCCCGCGCGAACCTCTGTGCGATGCGAGCCGAGGCAACTGACCGCTTCTACAATGTCGGCACCGGAAAACGGACCTCGCTTAAGGAGGTAGCTGAGAGGCTTCTCAACCTCACAGGCTCCAATCAGCCGATCAACTACGCGCCGCGCAGTCAGGCAACGCTTGTGCGCAACCGCATTGGATCGCCAGTTCGGGCTAAAAAAGAGATCAGTTTCGAGGCCGAGATCGATCTCGATGAGGGCCTCAAACGTCTGATCGAGTGGCGCAGCAGCCATATTGATCAGGTTGAACAGCGTCGCCGCAAGGCTCAGATCTGACGCCAGACTACAATTCTGGAAAGAAAAGACATGTGCGGCATCGCAGGCATTCTTCACCGTGGCGGGCGACCCGCGTCGGCGGTCATTCTCAAAGGAATGACGGACGCCATTGCCCATCGCGGACCCGACGGTGAGGGTCACTATTGTGACGGCCCCGTTGGGCTTGGACATCGCCGCCTGTCGATTATTGACCTCACCGACGCGGGTCGCCAGCCGATGGCGACCCGTGACGGACGCTATGTGCTGACCTACAATGGCGAGATCTACAACTTCCACGAACTCAAGGCGCAGTTGCGGGCAAGGGGACACTTGTTCAACTCCACGGGCGACAGTGAGGTTTTGCTCGCCGCCTTCGCCGAATGGGGCCTGTCCGCTCTTCATCGCCTGAATGGCATGTTTGCGTTTGGCATCTGGGACTGTGTCGAGAACACGTTGACGATCGCCCGCGATCGTTTCGGGGTCAAACCCATCTACTATACCTTTGTTGATGGCGCGTTCCTCTTCGCCTCTGAGATCAAAGCATTTCGGGCGTTTCCCGGTTTCTCCTCGCGCATGGATGTGCGCGGACTTACGGAGTATCTGACCTTCCAAAACTTCTTCACGGACAGGACACTCTTTGAAGGCGTGCGCCTGCTGCCGGCAGGCTGCTTTCTCCAGGTTCGGCTTGGTGGCGCCCCGGTTGAGCCGCAGCGTTACTGGGATTTTCATTTCCAGGAACCTGAAGGGCCAGTTGACGAGACTGAGGCGCTGGAGCAGCTGGACTTTCTGTTCCGTCAGGCCGTCAATCGCCAGATGATCAGTGATGTTGATGTCGGATCCTATTTGTCAGGCGGCATGGATTCAGGATCGATCACGGCGCTTGCTGCGGCGCAGTCGCCGTTCATGCGGACGTTCACGGTCGGATTCGATCTCAATTCAGCCTCTGGTGTTGAACTGGGTTACGACGAGCGCTCGAAGGCCGAGCACATGTCGTATCTTTTTAAGACTGAGCACTACGAAATGGTGCTGAAGGCCGGCGACATGGAGCGTTCGCTGCCCCGTCTTACTTGGCATCTTGAGGAGCCGCGCGTCGGGCAAAGCTATCCAAACTACTACGCTGCAAAGCTGGCATCGAAGTTCGTCAAGGTCGTATTGTCGGGCACAGGGGGCGACGAACTCTTCGCCGGTTATCCATGGCGTTACTATCGTGCCGTCGTTAATGACGATTTCGATCATTATGTCAGTAAGTATTTCGGCTTCTGGCAACGATTAATCCCAAGTGAGACGCTGCCAAAGATTATGGCACCGGTATGGGATACGGCGAAAGATGTCTCGCCACTCGACATCTTCAAGGGAGTGTTTCAGGATCACGCGTCGCAACTCACGCGTCCGGAAGACTACGTCAACCACTCGCTCTACTTCGAAGCGAAGACGTTCCTTAACGGTCTCCTGATTGTTGATGACAAACTGGCGATGGCGCACAGCCTTGAAGGGCGCGTGCCGTTTCTGGATAATGATCTGGTCGACTTCGCGATGCGTTTGCCGGCGAGGATGAAGCTGGGAAATCTCACTGAGGTACTGCGCCTTAATGAGAACGAGCCAGGTGGAAAGGCCCAGCGTTACTTCGAACGCACCAAGGATGGGAAGCTCCTTCTACGTCGGATGATGTCACGACATATACCGGGCGCTGTCGTTGAGCGGGAGAAGCAGGGCTTCTCAGCACCGGATGCGAGTTGGTTCAAAGGCGAGAGTATCGACTACGTGCGGCATCGTCTGTTCGGCACGCAAGCACGCATCTACGACTATCTCGACCGTGAGACAGTTCAGTCTTTGATAACTGACCATTTGGAGGGGCGTCAAAATAGACGCCTCTTTATTTGGTCACTTCTTAATCTTGAACAATGGTGTGAGAATTTCCTGTGACCAACGCCATCCCAGCTTTTCGATTATTACGTTCTGCGATCGACCCGAGAGCCAATGCCCTTGTTGCTAGGGAGGCAATTTTAACACTTTGGCGCCACCGTCAGCTTTGCGGTGAAATGACGAAGCGCGATCTTGGGGGCCAGTTTGCCGGCCAAATGTTTGCAAGATTTTGGGTCTTCGGTCACCCGCTCTTGTTGTTTGCCGTCTACATCTTCCTCTTCGCAATAGTACTCCGTGTCCGGATTCCCGAAACGGCGTCGATGCCACGAGATTACACGACCTATATCCTCGCAGGATTGGCGCCCTGGCTTACAATCCAGCAGGCGCTAGCCCGGACCTCATCATCGTTGATAAGTCAGGCGAATATCGTGAAGCAGGTAGTCTTTCCTGTTGAGGTTCTACCTTGCGGGGCAGTTCTGGTCGCATTTGTTCCATTCTGTATCGGAGTGACAATGCTGACCATATACACCTCAATTACTGGATCCGTTCCGCCAGCTACATATTTACTACTTCCTCTGGTTGTATTCCTGCTTTTCTTATTCTTGACCGGGTTGGGATTTTTGCTTGCTGCGCTGACGCCATTTTTTAGGGACCTAAAGGATATCGTCGCCGTACTGACTATGATCGGTGTCTATATGGTGCCAGCATTCTACTTGCCCCAATGGATTCCGCCATTCTTTAAGGTGTTCTTGTATATCAACCCTTTTAGCTACGTGATTTGGGTATTCCAAGACATACTCTACTACGGCTCTATAGTGCATGTCGCCGCATGGATAGTGCTTTTGATAATATCGCCAGTCTCATTTGTTGGTGGGTATCGTGTTTTTCGCGCAGTCAGACCTTATGTTGCTAACGTGCTCTGATCAGATGAATTGAGGAAGATTCATGCTCAATATTTCAGGTGCCTCTGTCCAGTCAGATGTCGACAGTCGCGAGGCAGTCGCCATTCACGTTCAGAACGTTTCCAAAGTCTATAACATATACCCTGAGCCGATTGATCTGCTTTATGAGAAACTCACCGGCAAGGTGAGACACAAAGAGCACTGGTCACTTAAGGACATAGACTTCGAAATCAGGAAGGGAGAGGTTGTCGGCATTGTTGGCCCGAACGGAGCCGGAAAGAGCACGCTGCTCAAGATCATCGCGGGAACCTTAATGCCAACGCACGGCAAGGTTGACGTTTCCGGACGAATGTCGGCCATTCTTGAGCTCGGAACTGGCTTCCATCCGGAATACACAGGACGCCAGAACATCTTAACAGGCGGGATTTGCCTTGGAATGGCTCGCGAAGAAATCGAGGCGAAAATTCCTTGGATCATCGAGTTCTCAGAACTCGGCGACGTCATTGATCAGCCGTTTAAGACCTACTCAAGCGGCATGGCGGCCCGTCTGACATTCTCGACTGCAATAGCTGTCGATCCAGAAATCTTTATCGTTGACGAGGCCCTTGCAGCCGGCGACGCCTACTTCGTCGCAAAATCTTTCCGGCGCATAAGGCAGATCTGCGAGAGTGGCGCGACTGTCCTTTTCGTAAGCCACGGCACTGCGCAGGTTGCCCAGCTATGTAATCGTGCTGCCTGGCTTGAGAACGGAAAGATTCGCATGATCGGCGATGCTCGAGAGATCGCAAAGCGCTACGATTATGAGATGCATATTCGTGCCTCTGAGGGGGCCGGGGAAATAATTGAAATTGAAGCCTATCCCGAGGAGACGTTCGAGGCCGTCGGTCCAACGAAGACCAATACGCTCGTTTTCGACGATATGCTGACGGATCCTACTGCAGTAACAGACGTCATCGAGCAGTTGACGGCTGAATCCATTAATGGCGCACCAGATGTGGATAAGAAGTCGATATCGGGGCACTCGGCTGTCCAAGTTTACCGAAAGGGCCCAATTACGATCGAGAACGTCAGATTTTGCGATGCTTCTGGGCGCGCTTGCCGTGTCTTCCGTACTTGGGATGATCTATACATCGAAGTGAGATATCAGTGTCCCGAAGAGGCCATTCCGATTGAAACACTTGGAATTGCTGTTGGGATCGAGCGGGAGCGGGACCTGACACTAGTAGCCCAGTTCAATACTGTGCGATATGCAGGCCACGAGACCCCAGAAACGGACTTCCCCTATAAGAAGCGGGCTGCAGTCAGGGGTAAGATTGGCCTGCGACTGCCGAAGCTGCAGCTCCTAGATGGAGACTACATTTTTTCAGTTGGTATTCTTCCCAATGATTCGCACCAACCTGAGTTTTACGAATACCATCACCGGACCTATAAAATTCGGATCGCTCCAGCCGGGTTCTCATCCGGCGCGGTTTTCTATCCCATCGTCGAATGGTTCCACGAAACAGGCGATTGCAAGCGCGATATGATCAGCCAATTGGCAATGCCAGAAAGTGTTGAGCAAAAATGAGGGACATACTCAAGAAACTTACACTCCGAGACTACAAACAAGTCGTGAATAGTGATGAGCTTGGACGGCATATCGCTGAACAAATTGATAGCTTAACTGCACGTGCCATGGAAGAGTTGAATAACGCTGTGGCACTAAAATTGGATCCCGTTGTGGGATCTCTGAATGAAGTTAAAGGCAGCTTAGACAATCTTTCGGGTTCCGTTATGGGATCTTTCGATGAAGTTAACGGCAGCTTGGAGAATCTTAAGGACAGCCTTAACGTCCGCACCACTCAGCTCGACGGTGCGATTGCTGCCCTCATAGCACAGACTTCGTCTGTCGAAAGTAACCGCAAGCTAAATGCTAGGTTGCTTACATTTCGTTACCACCTCAAATGGCTTGAGGATCGTCGTCGTGTATTGGCGCAGGAGGATAAGCCCCCTCGTCAGGCTGAAGCTACCGATCTTGCCGCGCAATTCGCACAACTAGAAAAGATGTTTCCGCGGGTTTTCCCAATTTGGAAGTCGCTTTTCGACGCTGGGGCAGAAGAGTACTTGCGGCGACCTGTGGCGAATCTCAGCTTGGAGGGACATCCGGAAGCGGAGGCATTTCGGAAATTTGTGTATGCGTATGCTGAAGGGCATGTCCTTGATATTGGATGCGGACCTCAGCCGCTGCCAATATATCTTCGAGGCCTTCCGCTTAAGCGCGTGGCAGGAATCGATCCGCTGCCGGGCACTGGAAAGCGTGAATTCGAGTTCGTTCAATCAGTCTGTGAATTTCTTCCTTGGCCGGACGCAGAGTTCGATACCGTTATCGTCGCGACGTCATTGGATCATGTATTTTCGCTCGACATAGCACTTGCCGAGATCAAGCGCGTCATGTCTCTGCATGGCGTGCTGTTGTTATGGATGGGCTTTGTTCCAGGAGCGCAACCATATGATCTTAATGCACCTAACCTGCAGCCAATCGATGAACACCACTTGTTTCACTTTGACCGGCCTTGGTTCTTGGAGCTCATACGTCAGCATTTCGATCTGATTGAGGAGGTTGATTGGGACGGTGTCAGTCACTTCTACGCGCTGGTGAAAAAGTGAACATAAATGCCGTTCTTGTCGCGGCACGAGCCTCTTCAGGGAAGGTGAAAATGACGTATCGAAAAGACTATGTGCTGGACCCGTTCGTGAATTTTTATGGCAGACCTCGCATGAGCACCCGAAATGGGAACTCAAATGGCCAGAACTATCCTTCCAGGTAAGCGGTTGAAATGTGTGGAATTGCAGCTCTACTCGAATTTCGGCAACCTGAAGCATCATTGGAGACAATCCGGCGGATGGCGGCGCGCCTGCCTCATCGTGGGCCGGATGGACAGGGCGATTTTGTCTCTGGACCCTGTGCATTGGGACACCGCCGCCTTGCGATACAAGATCCTGCTCTTGGCGCCCAGCCAATGTCGGATTCCGAAGGTATCGTACACATTACTTACAATGGTGAAATTTATAATTATCCAGAGCTGCGGTCTGAGCTGTTAAGCAAAGGTGTCCAGCTCAAAACACACTCCGACACTGAGGCAATTCTCTATTGTTATCTGCTGGATCCAGAGAATTTCGTTTCGAGGCTTTCCGGAATATTCGGTTTTGCGATTTGGGACACTCGGAATCAAATCTTAACTGTAGCGCGCGACTACATTGGGGTTAAACCAGTCTATCTTTATGCCGACAACGATTTTGCTGCTATCGCATCGGAAATCAAGGCACTTTTGGCCGATCCACGTGTACCTTGCCGGCCAGACATGCCAGCGATCGCAGAAGTTCTCAGTTTCCAGAATGTCCACGGAAACCGCACTTGCTTCGAAGGTATTGAACTGCTGTGGCCCGGTGAAATTGTTCGAATTTGCAGAGACGGTCATATAAAGCGCTCTCGCTATTTCAAGTTTCAGCAGCCGCAGCGATTGATGTCTAACCGGCGCGAGGCGACCGACACTCTGCGTGATCTCCTCCCAAAAGTGATCAAATCCCAACTTCTTAGCGATGTGCCGATTGGTTCCTTTTTGTCGGGAGGGATGGACACCGGTGCGATCACGGCCCTAGCATCATTACAACTCGGGCGGCTGAAAACGTTCAGCGGCGGGTTCGACATACATGCTGTCGATTCTCACGAGAAGGCATTCGACGAGAGGGCCGCCGCAGCGCTCATGAGCGCGCGATTGAACACTGAGCATGAGTTTACAGAAGTCAGGTCACAAGATCTACTTGATAACTTCGGCCAAATCTTATGGCATCTTGAGGAGCCCCGTGGAAGCACTTGCTATGCTCCTTTTGTAATGGCGCGCCAAGCGGGTGCTCAGGTTAAAGTCGTACTGTCAGGGCACGGGGGAGATGAACTCTTCTGCGGGTATCGTGGACGATACCAAGCAGCGAAGGACTATGGCGCCGATTGGGAGAGCAAGTGGCTCAGGCAGGTGAACCATGTCATCTCTGCAGAAAAGTTGCCCGAATTTCTTAACCCAGACGCATTCGACTTTGACGCAAAATCACACGTCCTGGAAAGTTATGCTGCTGCAATACGTGACAGCCATGGACTAACACCAGTCTCGCGAGCGCAGCACTATGATCTATTCACTTATATGCAGGGCCTCTTGTCTATTGAGGATAAGCTCTCGATGGCGCACAGCCTCGAAAGTCGGGTTCCCCTCTTGGACCGTGCCTTGTATGACTTTGCATGGTCGCTTCCCGAGGAGTGGAAGCTGTCGGACGAACTTGGGAAAGTCATACTTCGCGATGCTCTGACAGATATCTTGCCGTCAGAGATTTTAGGCCGCGACAAGATGGGTTTCGGCCCGCCCGACAACTCATATTACAGAACCGATCTCAGGCGATTCTTTGAAGACGTCCTCTTGAACGGCCTCGCAAAGCGCGGGATCGTGCGACGATCAATTATTGAGACCATCCTGGATGAGCATCTAGCAGGCGCCCCAAGAGCAAATGTGCTTTGGACGCTTGCGTCGACTGAGATGTGGTTTCAAACGTTTCATGATCGCATCGGCGCCCGAGCGGTTGATCAAGGTCCGGTCTCCGTATCAACGGCACTGGCGGATGTTGGACAAGAAGAGCTGGATGCCTCCGGCGACAGCGATGGTAAGGACTTCCAGCAGCCAGCTTTGGGTTCTACAAGGAAGACGCGTGCCATAGACTTGGCAAAGAGAGGCGTGCTGCGCCTCAGATGGGTAGCTGGAAGACTAATCAAGCTGTCTCGCCGGACCGCCGGGGCAGCGGTTAGAAGTGGGCACAGTGCAGCGGCGAAGTTGAAGCGACGGGCCGTGACCGTAGCTAGACGACTGATCAGGTTCCCTCACCGGATCGCTGAGGGAGCAGCTAGAAGGGGGCACAGTGCAGCCGCGAAGTTGAAGCGACGGGCCGTGACACTGGCGATTCCGCCAGCGTTTAGAGTGTACATGCGAACAGCGCTGCGTCTTTCCGTAGGGCCGTACAACCTTAACCTCCGTGCGAAGCTCAACCCGTTGCTCAAGGAAAGAACAAGGCGTTCGTCGGAAAGCGAATTGGCCGTGTTCCATGGCCTATACTCCACCGTGCAACCACATATGCTGAGCAACGAGCTTCGCAGGTTTGGCTGGAGGTCTCGATATGAGACTGTCGATCACAATCCAAACTTCAAGCAGGCTGATGCCATTCACAATGATATCTATCACCCAGATTTTTACTACGAGCACGTGAAGATTACGGGAAAAGGCATTCAGCCGCGGCTTCCTGCTCTTACTGACGACTTTAACTTGACGAACCTTGAGCGCTTTTTTCTACAACGTTGGGGGAAATATGATGTGTTCCATTTTAACTGGTTTTTAAGTTTCCTCCCGAATCAGATCGATGTTGAATACATTAGAAAGAGCGGGAGCGCCGTCTACTTTCATTGGCGTGGCTGCTTCATTCTGACCAAGCTGGCGCCAGAATTTGCAGCTAAAGGTCAGAGTGTAGCCGACGCTTGTGCAGCCTGTAAGGCTCGCGGATGGCGGCGCGAATACTTCGCTCGTTTTGCACGCGGGATCGAACATGCGAGCCGTGTTATTGTATCGACTCCTAACTTGTGTCATTGCGACGAGCGGTTTGAGTACGCGCCCTTGTCCCTCGATCCAGCACTCGCATCAGTCCCGATTCGGAAGTCCCGCGTCCTTCCGGACAATGCGCCCGTAGTTGTGATGCACGCCCCTTCTTCCTCTGCAATGGAAGAGGTTAAAGGCACGGAGCATGTGCGGGCCGCCGTGGAGCACCTAGTGAGCGAGGGCTTCAATCTCATCTTGCAAATGGTCCAGAACCTCCCACGTCAGGATGCCATTATGAAATTCCGTGATGCAGACATATTTGTCGAGCAGCTTACATTGGGTTCATATGGCAACACTGCTATTGAGGCGATGGCGCACGGCGTACCCGTCATCTCAAGTCATCATCCAGATCATGCGCATCTGGCGCCAGGCTGCCCTATCGTTCATGCCGACCCGACAACTCTTGTAGATCGGTTACGTGAGCTGATCGCTGACAAAGAGGCCCGGGAACGTATTGGCCGCCAGAGTTACGAATTTGTCCGGACATTTCATGGTAACGGGCAGGTGGCAGGCCACTTTGATCGTCTATATCGCGAGGACCTCGGTAGGCTTGAAAAACGCCCTCCGAATACTCTAGCAAATGGAAATCCGCACTATGGTCCAGCGTAAGCTGCGTATATACCATGCTCCGTTCGATGTTGGAGGCAATGCCTATTATCTCTCACGTGCGGAACGCAATCTTGGCCTGATCTCCAAGACATTCGTATATTTCAAGCAATGGTTTGGCTATCCAGTCGATCGGGACCTCAAAGTAGGTGCCGGTGGAAATCCGTTTCGTTCGTGGCGGTGGTGGCTCGGAATGGGAGAGATTCTTCTCCGTGCCGATGTGGTCCATTTTAATTTTGGCACCAGCCTTTTGAGCGACTTTGGACGTAGATGGGTCATGGCTGATCTTCCCGTCTTGAAGGCGGCTGGGATCTCGACATTCGCAACATTCCAAGGATGTGACAGCCGATTAAGCGACTATGTGGTCGACTCTTTCGAAACCAATGCCTGCCTAAATTGTCGAAGCAGGACACTGTGCGAGACAGGATACAACGACTACAAAAGAGAGATAATATCTGCAGCTCGGACGCATCTCGATGGAATTTATGCCGTCAATCCGGACCTTTTGCACAATGTAAAGAGCGCAAAATTCCTACCGTACTCGAATTGTGACACAGATAAGTGGGTCCCGCCAGCAGAGGCTCAATTGAATGGAGAAAGCAAGGACCTGGCCCCAGTCCGGATCCTGCACGCGCCGACTTGGCGGGAAATCAAAGGAACGGACTATGTCATTGAGGCTGTCGAGGCTCTGAAGGCCGACGGCGAGAACGTGGAACTCGTTCTTGTCGAAAACGTGCCCCACGCTGAAGTCCGTGCGCTGTATGAAACAGCTGATCTGCTGATAGACCAAGTTTTAGTTGGCTGGTATGGCGGATTGGCTGTCGAACTCATGGCATTGGGCAAGCCCGTGGTTGCCTTCATCCGGGAAAGCGATCTGAAATTTGTCCCTGAAGGAATGCAGAGCGATCTGCCGGTCATCTCAGCGACGCCTGATAGTCTCCAAGAAACAGTGCGGGAGTTGGTTCGGGATCGGGCCAAACTTCGGATGCTTGGCTGCAGATCTCGCAATTTTGTTGAAAAGTGGCATGCTCCGGCCCGAGTTGCTGAGGTCACGACAGCAGCCTATAAAGACGCAGTTGCGAAGAGAGGCGGGCCAGTATCGACCTGGAATCGCGTTAAGAATCTGGCATCGTATGGCGCATCCCACGCCAAGTTTGCTACTCGAACATACTTAGCTGTTTGGCGTAGCCGCCTTTATACGTGGATGCGATCCTGCGG
>Ga0182741_1003427_pt1 | contig 16915 bp, 11 predicted proteins | sample eDN5th37CBELigOP_FD_128874 | JGI IMG/M metagenome (GOLD analysis project Ga0182741, IMG submission 128874) | Enriched Organic Plus compost microbial communities from Emeryville, California, USA - eDNA 5th pass 37_C BE-Lig OP (version 2) (version 2) ...
CGATCCCGGCAACATCGTCTGCGCCTGCTTCGGCGTGGGCGAGACCACGATCCGCGCCGCCATCGCCGCCGGCGCCAGCACGCCCGCGGCCGTTACCCGCGCCTGCAAGGCGGGTGGGAACTGCGGTAGTTGCTTGCCGGAGATTCGGCGCTTGATCGGACGGGCGGGCGAGGGTTAGAGGCTCAGCGCCAGGATGGTGGTCATGAGACCGGCCGCAACAGGGGGGGGGGGCCGGCGTTTTCGCGGCGGAGCCGCTCCCACAGAAGAAGAACCATTTCCACCTGTGGGAGACGCGGCTGGCGTCCCTCCGCCCCGGCAAGCCCTTTCTGACCTGCCGGGGAGAAACATACAAGCGGCTCCGCCGCGAATGCCTTTCCTGCCTTTATATAGAGCGTTTCCCCCGCTCAATACCGCCGCATCTGCCCGACCACCACGCCCTGGATCCGCACCCGGCGCGGTTCGTAGCGCAGCGGTTCGTACGCCGGGTTGGCGGCGTGCAGGATCACCGCGTCCGAGCGCTGCTCTAGGCGCTTGAGGGTAGCCTCGGCGTCGTCGATCAGTGCCACCACCAGTTCGCCGTTGCGGGCCTGTTCGCGGTGTTCGACCACCACCCAGTCGCCGTCGAGGATGCCCTCGTCGATCATGGAATCGCCGCGCACTTCCAGCACGTAGCACTCGCCCTTGCCGCGCAGCGCGAGCGGTACCTGCACGCGCTGGTCGCCGCCGATCGCCTCGATCGGCCGGCCGGCGGCGATGCGGCCGAGCAGCGGCAGGCTGTCGATCTCGGCCATGGCCTCGGCGGTGAGGTAGATGCCGCGGCCGCGCCCCTGCGACGGCGCCACCAGTCCGGCCTCGACCAGACCCTTGATGTGCTTGTGCAGCGAACCGGCCGAGCGCAGACCCAGCTGGGCGCACAGCTCGCGCAGCGAGGGGGCGTGGTCGTTGGCGGCGTGTTCCTTGAGCAGGTCGAAGATGCGCTTCTGGCGCGGCGTGAGCTGATGCATGTTTCCTTGTTCTCCTTTTGTTCTCTGATTTAGCATGCTGCTCCAGCAGAGAACGAATGGAGAGCAAGGGTGACAGAGCTCGCCGCTACGATCCAGCCCGATGCCGAGCAGCCGGTGCGGCGTCTTGTCCGGCGGCTCTGCAAGAAGTACCGCGGCCGCATCACCGGCGAGCTGGTGATTCCGGCGCGCGCCGCCTCCTACGCCGAATTGCCGGCGCAGCTCGACCCGCGGCTCGCCGCGGCGCTGCGCGGCCGCGGCGTGGACAAACTCTACAGCCATCAGCGTCAGGCCTGGGAACGGATCAGCCGCGGCGAGCACACGGTGGTGGTGACGCCCACCGCCTCGGGCAAGACGCTCTGCTACAACCTGCCGGTGCTCGACGCGGCGCTGAAATCCGGCGGCAAGGCGCTGTACCTGTTCCCGACCAAGGCTCTGTCGCAGGACCAGGTGGCCGAACTGATGGAACTGAACGAGGCCGGCGGGCTGGGGATCAAGGCCTTCACCTTCGACGGCGATACCCCCGGTGACGCGCGTAAGGCGGTGCGCACCCGCGGCGACATCGTGGTTTCCAACCCGGACATGCTGCATCAGGGGGTGCTGCCGCATCACACCAAGTGGGCGCAGTTCTTCGAGAACCTGCGCTTCGTGGTGATCGACGAGATGCATACCTACCGCGGCGTGTTCGGCTCGCACGTGGCCAACGTCATCCGCCGCCTGCGGCGGGTGTGCCGCTTCTACGGCGCCGATCCGGTATTCGTATTGGCCTCGGCCACCATCGCCAATCCGCGGGAACTGGCCGAGGCGCTGATCGGTTCGCCGGTGAGCGCGATCACCGAATCGGGCGCGCCCAGCGGCGAGAAGCACCTGCTGCTGTGGAACCCGCCGGTGATCAACGCCGACCTGGGCATTCGCGCCTCGGCGCGCTCGCAAAGCACCCGCATCGCCAGGTTGGCGGTGCGCAGCCGGCTCAAGACCATCGTGTTCGCGCAGTCGCGGCTGATGGTCGAGGTGCTGACCAAGTACCTGAAGGACGTGTTCGATTCCGACCCGCGCAAGCCGCCCAAGGTGGCGGCCTACCGCGGCGGTTACCTGCCCACCGAACGGCGCCGCACCGAAAAGGCGCTGCGCGCGGGCAATGTCGAGTGCGTGATCTCCACCTCGGCGCTGGAACTGGGGGTGGACATCGGCGGCCTGGACGTGTGCGTGCTCAACGGCTATCCGGGCACCATCGCCGGCACTTGGCAGCGGCTGGGCCGGGCCGGGCGGCGCAATCGGCCCAGCCTGGGCGTGCTGGTGGCATCGAGTCAGCCGCTGGATCAGTACATCATCCGCAACCCGGAATTCTTCATGGGCTCCTCGCCCGAGCACGCCCGCATCGATCCCGATCAGCTCTTGATACTGCTCGACCACGTCCGCTGCGCCGCCTTCGAGCTGCCGTTCAAGCAGGGCGACCGCTTCGGCAAGGAGAATCTGGAGGAGCTGCTGGCCTATCTGGAAGAGCAGGGCGTGCTGCACCGCGAGGCCGACACCTGGCATTGGACCGAGGACAGCTACCCGGCGCAGAGCGTGAGCCTGCGTTCAGTGGCCGAGGGCAATTTCGTGGTGATCGATACCACCGGCGGCGCCAAGCGCATCATCGCCGAGGTGGACTACTCCAGCGCGGCCGAGACGCTGTACGAGGGCGCCATCTACATGGTCCAGGCCCAGCCCTATCAGGTGGAGAAGCTGGACTGGGTGGGGCGCAAGGCGTTCGTCACCCAGACCGAGGCCGATTACTACACCGACGCCATCGACTACTCGCGGCTGAAGATTCTCGACAACTTCGAGAACGAGCACACACCGCGCAGCGAAACCGCGCGCGGCGAGGTGCACCTGGTGCGGCGCATCCCCGGCTACAAGAAGATCCGCTACTACACCCACGAGAACATCGGCTACGGCAACATCAACCTGCCGGACCAGGAGATGCATACCACCGCCGTGTGGTGGCAGCTGGCGCCGCAGGTGCTGAGCGAGTGCTTCGCCAACCGGCAGCAGGCGCTGGACGGTTTCCTGGGCGCGGCCTACGCCATGCACCACGTCGCGGCGCTCACCGTGATGTCCGAGCCGCACGACTTGGGCCGGGCGGTGGGCGACGGCGACGGCAAGTGGTTCGCCACGGTGGGCGCCAACGGCCGCGGCCAGCTGCGCTCGGCCGACGGCGCCGAGCGCGATCCGGAAGGCGAGACGCGGTTCCGGCCGGCGGTGTTCCTGTACGACAACTATCCCGGTGGCGTGGGGCTGTCGGCGCCGCTGTACGATCGGCGCGGCGAGGTGATCGAGGGCGCGGCCAAGCTGATCCGCTCCTGCGATTGCAAGTACGGCTGCCCGGCCTGCGTCGGACCGATCCTGGCCTCGGACGAGCAGCGCGGCTTCTCGCCGAAAGCGGCGGCGCTCACCGTGCTGGAGCAGTTCACCCGCGATGGCCGCTGAAACTTCCGCTGTACGGTGCGCTGGGTTCACCCTGTTCGGCGTCGATTGGCGGGGAGGTGAAAGGCATTCGCGGCGTAGCCGCTCCCACGGGGAAAGCCGCCTCCCCCCCTGTGGGAGCGGCTATGCCGCGAATGCTTTCGCTCGCCAAGCGGAGCGGATCGACCATGTCGCTTAAGAACCGCCTCGACACCTTGCGCCGGCAGACCGGCACGGCGCCGCCGGCCCCGGCGCCCGATGCCGCGGCGTTGCGCGCCAGGCTGGAACGGCTGGGTGGGCGCGCCGCCGCGCCGACGACCGCGCGCGGCCGCGGCCGCGAAACGCCGGAACAACTCGCCCAGCGCCTCGGCGGGCAGTTGCTCGACGAGCACCTGATCCTGATCGAACGCCGCCTGCCGCTGCATACCCCGCACGGCCGCTGGACCCTGGCCGTCGGCCGCGAGCCGGCCGAGCCGCTGGTGCGCCTGCCGCGGCGGGTGGCCTACGTCGACACCGAAACCACCGGCCTGGCGGGTGGCACCGGCACCCTGGCCTTCATGGTGGGCATGGCCGAGATCGTCGACGAAACGGTGCGGCTGCGGCAGTGGCTGATCACCGCCTTCGCCGGCGAGGCCGCCATGCTGGCCGAGGTGCGCCGCGCCCTGGCCGAGACCGAGATGATCGTCAGCTACAACGGCAAGTCCTTCGACGTGCCGCTGCTGCGCGACCGACAGCGCCTGCATCGCGCGGCACTGCCCGAGCCCGAGCATTTCGATCTGCTGCACAGCGTGCGCCGGCTGTTCGTGCGCTGCTGGCCCGATTGCCGGCTGTCCACGGTGGAGCGGATGCTGCTCGGCTTGCAGCGGCAGGACGACCTGCCCGGCGCCGAGGCGCCCCAGGCCTGGAAGGACTTCCTGGCCGGGGATCCGGGGCATGCGCTGCATCGCGTGGCCGCGCACAACCTGCTGGATCTGCTGTCGATGCTGGTGCTGCCGCCGGCGCTGGCCAAGGCCATGCACGCGCCGCTGGATTTCGGCGCCGACCCGGCGGGCGTCGCCGCCGCCTGGACCCGGCTCGGCGCGGCCGATGTGGCGTTGCAGACGCTGCTGCGCTGCCGCGAGCGCCTGGACCGGCACGGTCAGCTGGTGCTGGCCGTCGCGCTCAAGCGCGCCGGCCGCTGGGATGAGGCGGCGCTGTTGTGGGAGCGTCTGGCCGAAGCTGGTTGCGAGCAGTCGCTGGAATACCTAGCGAAGTACCACGAGCACGTGCGCCGCGATTGGGCGGCGGCGTTGGCTTACGCCGAGCGGTTGGGCGAGTCGGCGCGGGCCCGGCAGCGGCGGGAGCGGTTGGTGAGGCGCCTCGGCGGGTGCGAGCCCTGACCGGCGGCCCGGACCGCTCGTGTCTCGGTCAGCGACCGGTGCCCCAGATGTCGGTCTTGCGCCGTGCCGGCGCATGGTCCTCGGGCGCGACGTACCACGGCAATCCGGCGCGGGCGCTGCGCTCCAGCTCGGCGATGACCTGCGCGCCGAGCAGCAGGATGATGGCGCCGATTTCCAGGCTGATCAGCAGCACGATGATGGTCGCCAGCGAGCCATAGATGGCGTTCACGAACGAGATGCTGGCGAAGTAGTACATCAGCAGCAGCCGCACGGCCTCCCACAGCGTGGCCGCCACCAGACCTCCCACCAGTGCCCTGCGCAGCGACACGTGGACGATGGGCAGCACCTTGTAGATGGCGCTGAACAACAGGAAGATGCCGACGAAGCTGATCACGTAGAGGATGACGCCGGCGTTCTCCTGGAACGAGTGGAGCGCCGCGGCGACCACGGTCAACACCAGCAGGCCTACCCCCAGCACCAGGATGAAGGCGAACGGCAGCACCGCCGATACCCAGAAGCTGCGCCCCGGTGGATTGTCGGGCCGGTGGAAGATGATCGCGATCGACTCTTCCAGCATGCGGAACGCGAACGAGCTGAAGAACAGCAGGGTAGGGATGCCGATGATGCCGATCAGGTCGCGCGAGGCGAGGAAGGCGCGCACCGCGTCCAGCAACAGACCGGCGTGCGCCGGCGCCAGGTGCTGCGCTTGCACGGCCATCACGCCCAGCAGCTCCTGTTCGTCGACCACGTGGGTCAGCGCTACGCTGAGCAGCGCGAGCAGCGGCACCACCGACAGCAGCACGTTGTAGCCGACCCCGCCGGCCAGCAGGACGCCGTGGTTGTTGAGGAAATCGCGCAGCACCCGGTGCGAGAACGACAGCAGCCGCCGAATGGTCACGTGGGCGGGAGTTCTCGTGGGTGGTGTTTCCGGCATCGGAGCATGGTATAGCCCGGCCGGGCGGAGTTAAACCAGCCCCCGCGCGCTATCCGCATGGGGCGGAGATGCTGCTACCGTAGCGTCTTCAGTCCCAGCACAAGGAACCGGCACAGTGGCTGGCAGTAGCCTCCTCGCATTGCTCGACGACATCGCCACCGTCCTCGACGACGTTTCGGTCATGACCAAGGTCGCGGCCAAGAAGACTGCGGGGGTGTTGGGCGACGACCTGGCCCTCAACGCCCAGCAGGTCGCCGGCGTGCGCGCCGAGCGCGAACTGCCGGTGGTGTGGGCGGTGGCCAAGGGTTCGACGGTGAACAAGCTGATCCTGGTGCCGGCGGCGCTGGCGATCAGCGCCTTCGTGCCGTGGCTGATCGTGCCGCTGCTGATGCTGGGCGGCGCCTTTCTCTGCTTCGAGGGCGTGGAGAAGCTCGCCCACAAGTTCCTGCACAAGCCCGAGGAGGAGGCCGAGCACCACCGCGAACTGGTGACGGCGGTCGCCGATCCCGCGGTCGACCTGGTGGCGTTCGAGAAGGATAAGGTCAAGGGAGCGGTGCGCACCGACTTCATCCTCTCCGCCGAGATCATCGTCATCGCCCTCGGTACGGTGGCCACCGCCTCGTTCGGGGTGCAGGTGGCGGTGCTGGCGGCGGTAGCCGCGCTGATGACGGCCGGCGTGTACGGGCTGGTGGCGGGCATCGTCAAGCTCGACGACGCCGGACTCTACCTCAGCCAGCGGCCCGGTGCCGGGGCGGCGGCTCGCTTGCAGCGGGCGCTGGGGCGCGGTGTGCTGCGCGCGGCGCCGTATCTGATGAAAACCCTATCGGTGGCAGGAACCGCCGCCATGTTCCTGGTCGGCGGCGGCATCTTGGTGCACGGCATTCCCGCGGCCGGCGAGCTGCTGCATGCCGTGGAGCACGCCGCGGCGGCCGTGCCCGGCATCGGCGGGGTGCTCGCTACGCTGGCTGCGGCGCTGTTCAACGCCATCGCCGGCGTCATCGCCGGCGCGGTGGTGCTGCTCGGCGTGAAGGCGATCGCCAAGGTCTGGCGCGGAATTCGTCCCGCGGCACAGGGCTAGCCGGCGTGGATGAGCCTTGGGGTTGGCTACGCCGCCGGGCGTAGCCAGCCAGCGCCGGTGCTCGACCGGCGCGCGCGCCGCGGGCAGTCCGCGGCGCATTCCTCCCCGAATCGTTTCTCCCAAAGCCGCGACCGCCGCATCCACCTGAAACGATTCCGCAATGCGGACATAAGTGGCGCTATCCAATCGCCCTGCAACGCTGCCGGAGCACTGTTCAATGCGGACGGATCGCCAGCCAATCTTGTGCGGCGCAAGAATGAATCGTTGCAAAACGTCCTTGCGCACTCGTAGAACTCTACTAGAGTGAAATTTGACAGCACCACTATCTAAATGCAGCTTGGAATCCGCTCGCCGTGGTTGCCGAGGGCCGGCGCCGGTGGGCGTGAGAACATGCTGAGGTGCTTATATATTTCTCGCCGGGCGCGGCGTGGAGGCGAGCCGTTCGTCCGGTGTCGCCGGAATTGCATCGATATCTCCCGATAAATAAGGAGCGGGCCCGCGGGCCGTACTCCATTGCGAACGCCAAGGAAGGTCTGAGTAATCCCATGAGTGGTAACCCCGGCGGCCGACATGGTCGTGGGGCGCCCTCGGATGAGCAGCGCAACGACAAAGGCGCGTTACGGCTAAGGGCCGTACCGCGCTAATAACGAAGGAGGAGAGGAGAAGATGATGGGATTCACCAGCAGGGCCCGTACCGTATTGGGCGGCGCGATGGCGGTGGCGCTCGGCGCGGCGTCGGCGACGGCATGGGCCGCTGACGATGCGCCGCAGTTGGGCGGCACGCTCAACATCAGCACCATCTACCGTCCACTGGACGCCATGACCTGGGACATCCAGCGCTGGGCCTGGAAAACCAACCACGACAACCTGCAGCTGGAGTCGCTGCTGCGCGGCGATCTCAAGCGCGGCCCGCGCGGCAGCAAGGAATGGACCTTCACCGCCGCCGACTACATTCCCTTCGACCTGCTGGAAGGCAGCCTGGCCGAGAGTTTCGAGCTGCTGCGCGATCCGCTGCGGGTGGAGTTCAGGCTGCGCAAGAACGTGCAGTGGCAAGAGGTGCCGGGGGTGATGAAGAGCCGCCCGCTGGTGGCGCGCGATATCGCCAACCACTTCGAGGTGATGCAGGCCAGCCCGCAGGCCACGCCCACCTTCTGGGACTTCGTCGAGCGCTGGGAGGCCAAGGACGACCACACGCTGGTCATCCACCTCAAGCACTTCCACGCCGGTTGGGACTACCGGCTCGGCTGGGGCTACTACGACGGCGTGGCGCCGCCGGAATGGCACGCGCTGCCGGCGGAGAAGCGCGCCGACTGGCGCAACACCGTCGGCACCGGCCCGTACCGGCTGGTCGACGTGCAGCCCGGCCGGCAGCAGGTGTACGAGGCCAACAAGAACTATTGGGACACCGAGATCATCGCCGGCAAGGAGTACCGGCTGCCACTGAACGACAAGGTCGTCTACAACATCATCAAGGACGAATCGGCGGCGGTCGCGGCCTTCACCAGCGGCAAGATCGACATCCTCGAAGCCGTGCGTTGGCAATTCGCCGATCAGATCAAGAAGGCGGCACCGCAGGTCATCATGCGGCGTAACCTCGCCAACGAGGGCACCTACATCGCGCTGCGCACCGACCGCAAGCCGTTCAACGACGTTCGCGTGCGCCGGGCGATGAACCTGGCGGTGGACCAGAAGGCGATCCTGACCTCGCTGCTCAACGGCGAGGGCGAGCTGCTCAACTACCCGTTCTCCTCGGAGTGGAGAGGGCACTACCAGCCGTTGTCGGAACTGTCGCCCAAGGCGCAGGAACTGTTCGAGTACAAGCCGGACGAGGCCAAGAAACTGCTAGCCGAGGCGGGCTACCCGAACGGTTTCAGTTTCGACCTGCAGGTGTGCTCGTGCAGCCCCTACCACATGGACGTGGTGCCCATGCTGCAGGCGTACTACCAGCGCATCGGCGTGACCATGAACATCAAGACGCTGGAGTACGGCGCCTTCCGCTCCATGATGCGGCACAAGGACATGGCCGACGGCTACCTGATGAACAACGCCTCGGGGACGCCGTTGGCGGTGCTGCGCAAGAGCTTCCAGACCAATCAGACCTGGAACGCGTCGCTGCTGTCCGATGCCAAGTTCGACGCCGATCTGGAGAAGGCCATCGTCGAGTCCGAGCGCGACAAGCGGGATCAGATGTTGCGCGATCTCAACCGCTACATCATCGAGGACGTGGTGCCGCACGTGTGGCTGCCGACCCAGACCTACTACAGCGCCTGGTGGCCGTGGGTGAAGAACTACCACGGCGAGTTGCGCAACGGCGCCATGAAACCGAACTCGATCTACGCCCGCATCTGGGTCGATCAAGCGCTGAAGAAGAAACTCGGCCACTGAACCTCCGGGGGCAGTCGGGGAGGGGCTCGACCGCCGCTTGAAGGAGGGGGTTCGCGGCGTTCCTGCCGCGAACCCGAAGATCCGGCGAAGCCTTTGTTGTAAGTATGAATTTTGGGTGGGAGAACGTGTTCTTAGAGCAGGCGATGGGCCGGCCCGGGGCGCGTCCAGCGTGAGCGCCCTCGGCCGTCCAGGATGGTGCGGTGCAGCATGGAAACGTTACAAAAATACTTTGCTTGCTACCGAAGTTCGACTAGAGTTGGCGTCGACCTCACCTGGGCCAGCGCGGCGGCGCCGCGGCTGATCCGGTGCAGGCACCCGCCTTGCGGGGGCTTGTCGGGAACCGAACATCCCGGGGTTGTTCGGAGGAGAGCTAGAGCATTTCTAGCGAACTAATAACTAAACGGATCCGGTTAGGACGGATGTCCAGGCCGGGTCGATAAGGTGTTCGCAGATGGGCGTGTACTTTTTGCGTCGACTATTGGCGCTCATTCCTACCTTGTTGATCGCCAGCGTCGTCGCGTTCTGCGTGGTCAGGCTCGTTCCGGGTGACGTGCTCGACCTGATGCTCAGCCAGAACGCGCATTCGTCGGGAACCATCGAGGACCGGGTGCAACTGGAAAAGGCGCTCGGCCTGGACAAGCCGATGTACGTCCAGTACGTCGATTGGGCCGCCAGCGCGCTGCGCGGTGACCTGGGCTCCTCGCTCTGGCGCAACACGCCGGTGCTGGAGGAAGTTGCCTCGCGCCTGCCAGTGACGCTGGAGCTGGGCCTGATGGCCCTGCTACTGGCGCTGCTGATCGGCGTCCCCACCGGCATCTATTCGGCGATTCGCCAGGAAACCCTGGGCGATCACATCGGCCGTAGCTTCTCGATCCTCGCGCTGGCGGTGCCGAACTTCTGGCTCGGAACGCTGGTGGTGATCCTGCCGGCGCTGTGGTGGGGCTGGTCGCCGCCCAATCAGATCCAGCCGTTGTTCGAGGCCCCGATCGAGAACCTGAAGGTGTTCTTCATCCCCGCCTTGATTCTGGGCGCGTCGCTGTCCGCGGTGATCATGCGGATGACGCGCACCATGATGCTCGAGGTGCTGCGCCAGGACTACATCCGCACGGCATGGGCGAAGGGGCTTAAGGAGCGGGTGATCGTCATCCGCCACGCGTTGCGCAACGCGTTGATCCCCGTGGTGACGCTGGTCGGCATCATGGTGCCGATCCTGTTCAGCGGCACCGTGATCATCGAGCAGATTTTCCGCCTGCCCGGCATGGGGCAATTGCTGCTCGAAGCGGTGGTCAATCGAGATTACCCGGTCATTACCGGCATCTTCCTGGTAACGGGCGTGCTGGTGATGCTGGTGAACCTGCTCGTAGATCTCTGCTACGGCTATCTCGATCCCAAAGTCCGCTACGACGCTTAGGGAGTTACCTCGACATGACCCAAGCAATTCAGCCGGGCAGCGCGCCCGGAGCCGTAGCCGTGCCCGCCGCGTCGGCCCCCGCGAAGCGCCGCAACCGGGTTCTGCAGTTCGTGGTCCGTCTGCTGCGGGAGCGTCCGATGGGCGCGGTGGGCGGCGTGATCTGCCTGCTGCTGCTGTTCACCGGCATCTTCGCCGACCTGATCGCGCCCGAGGGCTACAACGCCATCGACCCGATCGCGCGGTTGCAGCCGCCGTCGGCCGAGCACTGGTTCGGCACCGACCAATTGGGACGCGACGTGTTCGCCCGCATCGTGCACGGCGCGCAGTTGTCGGTGATCGTGGCCTTCGCCGCGACCACGCTGTCCATCGTCATCTCGGCGCTGATCGGCATCATCAGCGGCTACGCCGGCGGCCGTACCGACCTGACCGTGCAGCGCTTCGTCGACGGTTGGATGTGCTTCCCCGACCTGATCATCCTGATCGTGGCGGTGGCCGTGCTCGGCCCAGGCACCTGGCAGATCGTGCTGATCCTCGGCCTGCTGTTCGGCGTGGCCGGTTCGCGCATCGTGCGCGGCGCGGTGCTGGCGGCCAAGGAAAACGTCTACGTGCATGCCGCGCGTTCCATCGGCGCCTCCACGCCGCGGATCCTGTGGTTCCACATCCTGCCCAACGTCATTCCGCCGATCATCGTGCTGTACACCACGCGCCTGGCGGCGGTGATCCTGGCCGAGTCCGGCTTGAGCTTCCTCGGTCTGGGCATTCCGCCACCCGCGCCGAGTTGGGGTGGAATGCTGAGCCTGGACGGCCGTTCCTACATGTTCCAGGCGCCGTGGCTGGCGATCGTGCCGGGCGTGGCTCTGACCGTGGCGGTATTCGGCATCAACATGTTCGGCGACGCGTTGCGCGATCTGCTCGATCCGCGCATGCGCGGCGGCGGCGGGCGCTACGTGGCGCGGGTGCGCCGCAGCGCGGGAGGTAAGTGATCATGGCAACCGTGCAAGCAGAGATTCCTTCCGCGGCCGAAGCCAAGCCGCTGCTGCGGGTGCGCGGGCTGAAGACGGTGTTCCGCCAGCCGCACGGCCAGGTGAACGCGGTCAACGGCGTGACCTTCGACGTGCGCCACGGCGAGACCGTGGCCATCGTCGGCGAGTCCGGTTCCGGCAAGAGCATCACCGCGATGTCCATCCTGCGGCTGATTCCCAGCCCGCCGGGCGAGATCGTCGACGGCGAGATCGAGTTCGGCGGCCGCGACCTGCTCGGGCTGAGCGACGAGGAAATCCGCCTGGTGCGTGGCAACGAGATCGCCATGATCTTCCAGGAGCCGATGAGCTCGCTCAATCCGGTGCTCACCATCGGCCGCCAGTTGGCGGAACCGCTGATGGTGCACAAGCGCGTGCAGGGCAAGCAGGCGATTCGCGAGCGCTGCCTGGAGCTGCTACGGCAGGTGCGCATTCCCGACCCGGAACGCCGCCTCGATGCCTATCCGCACGAGTTCTCCGGCGGTATGCGGCAGCGCGCGATGATCGCCATGGGCCTGGCTTGCGAGCCGCGCCTGATCATCGCCGACGAGCCGACCACGGCGTTGGACGTGACGGTGCAGGCGCAGATCCTGGAACTGCTCAAGGATCTCACCCGCACCCACGGCACCTCGATGATCCTGATCACCCACGACCTCGGCGTGGTCGCGCGCTATGCCGATCGCATCAACGTGATGTACGCCGGGCGCATCGTCGAGCGCGGCACCGCGCACGAGATCTTCAACAGCCCGAAGCATCCGTACACGATCGGACTGATGGAGTCGATGCCGCGCCTGAACCAGCCGGCGGGCACGCGGTTGCAACCCATTCCGGGCCAGCCGCCGGATCTGTCGAAGCTGCCCCAGGGCTGTGCGTTCAGCCCGCGCTGCCGCTTCGCGACCGAGCGCTGCCGCCAGGAAGCGCCGCCGCTGGAGCAGCTGTCCGAGGAACACTGGAAGGCCTGTTGGGTGGATGTCGATGTCGCAGTCTGACGTGTTGTTGCAGGTCACCGACCTGAAGGTGCATTTCCCGCTGCACGGCGGCTTGTTCAATCGCCGCCCGACCGGCACGGTCAAGGCCGTCGACGGCGTGAGTTTCCATATCAAGCGCGGCGAAACGCTGGGCCTGGTGGGTGAGAGCGGTTGCGGCAAGTCCACCACCGGTCTGGCCGTGCTGCGCCTGGTCGAACCGACCTCCGGCCGGGTTCTGCTCAACGGCCAGGATGTCACCGCCATGGACCGGGGCACGCTGCGCCGGGCGCGGCGGCAGATGCAGATGGTCTACCAGGACCCGTTCGGCGCGCTCAACCCGCGCATGCGGGTGCTGGACATCATCGGCGAGCCGCTGGTGGTGCATAAGCTGACCCGCAACAAGGCGGAATACCGCGAGCGGGTGCACGAGCTGCTGCAGCTGGTTGGCCTGAACCCGAACATGGCCGACCGCTATCCCCACGAGTTCTCCGGCGGCCAGCGTCAACGCATCGGTATCGCCCGCGCGCTGGCGGCGAGCCCGGAACTGATCGTCTGCGACGAGTCGGTGTCGGCGCTGGACGTGTCGATCCAGGCGCAGGTGATCAACCTGCTCGAGGATCTGCAGGAACGGCTCAATCTCACCTATCTGTTCATCGCTCACGACCTGGCGGTGGTGCGCCACATCTGCGATCGCATCGTGGTGATGTACCTCGGCCGCATCGTCGAGGTGGCGACGCGCGACGAGTTGTACGAGAACCCCAAGCATCCGTACACGCAGGCACTGCTGTCGGCGATCCCGGTGCCGGATCCGGATCCGGCGGTGCAGCGCGCGCTCGACCCGTCGCTGCAGGGTGAGGTGCCCAGCCCGCTCGATCCGCCGAGCGGCTGCCCGTTCCACCCGCGCTGCCGGTTCGCCCGTCCCGAGTGCGCCACCGTCGCGCCGGCCACCGTCGACATCGGCGGCGGGCACGCGGTGGCTTGCCATCTGTATGAGCCGGCCACGGCCGGGGCGGCGGTGGCGGTCTAGTCACAACCCATTGGGGGAGATGCCCGGCCCGTTGGGCCGCGGCCACCCCGCAAAGCTTCGAGAAGAATGGCCTGGCGCCGCATCGCGCAGCGTCGGATCGATACAGCGGAGGAGAGTTAGAATATGGCGATATACAAAAGTGTATTCCGCACCGCACTGAACGCCGCGGCGGCAGCCTCGCTGGCGGCGGCGTCGGTGTCGGCGACGGCCGCGGAGCAGGCCCCGCAGCTCGGCGGCACGCTCAACATCAGCACCATCTACCGCACGCTCGATCCCCTGAGCTGGGACGTGCAGCGCTGGCCCTGGAAGGGCAACCACGACAACCTGCAGCTGGAGTCGCTGCTGCGCGGTGATCTCAAGCGCGGCCCGGGCGGTACCAAGGAATGGCCGTACACCGCCGCCGACTACCTGCCTTTCGACCTGCTTGAGGGCAGCCTCGCCGAGAGCTACGAGCTGCTGCAGAATCCGCTGCGGATCGAGTTCAAGCTGCGCAAGGGCGTGCAGTGGCAGGAAGTGCCGGGCGTGATGCAGGCCCGGCCGGTGGTGGCCGCCGACTTCGTCAAGAACTACGAAGCGAAGCGCAACAGCCCGCAGGCGATCCCGACCTACTGGGACTTCGTCGAGCGCTGGGAAGCCAAGGACGACCACACGCTGGTGGCCCATCTCAAGACCTTCGACGCCAGCTGGGACTACCTGATCGCCTGGGGCTACTACGACGGTCTGGCGGCGCCGGAATGGCACGACCTGCCGGCTGAGAAGCGCGCCGACTGGCGGAACGTCACCGGCACCGGCCCGTACCGCCCGACCGAGGTTCAGCCGGGACGGCAGGTGGTCTACAGCGCCAACAAGAACTACTGGGGCACCGAGACGATCGCCGGCAAGGAATATCAGCTGCCGCTGAACGATAAGGTCGTCTACAACATCATCAAGGACGAGTCTTCCGCCGTGGCCGCCTTCACCAGCGGCCGGTTGGACATCATGGAAGCGGTGCGCTGGCAGTTCGCCGATCAGATCAAGAAGGCGGCGCCGCAGGTCATCATGCGGCGCAACCTCGCCAACGAGGGCACCTACATCGCGCTGCGAACCGACCGCAAGCCGTTCAACGACGTGCGCGTGCGCCGGGCGATGAACATGGCGATCGACCAGAAGGCGATCCTGAAGTCGCTGCTCAACGGCGAGGGCGAGCTGCTCAACTACCCGTTCTCCTCCGAGTGGAAGGGCTACTACCAGCCGCTGTCGGAGCTGTCGCCCAAGGCGCAGGAGCTGTTCGAGTACAAGCCCGAGGAGGCCAAGAAGCTGCTGGCCGAGGCCGGTTATCCCAACGGCTTCAGCTTCGATCTGCAGGTGTGCTCGTGCAATCCCTACAACATGGACGTGGTGCCCATGCTGCAGGCGTACTACCAGCGCATCGGCGTGACCATGAACATCAAGGCGATGGAGTACGGCGCCTACCGCTCCATGATGCGGCACAAGGACCAGGCCGACGGCTACCTGATCAACAACGCTTCCGGCACGCCGCTGGCGGTGCTGCGCAAGAGCTACATGACTGGTCAGACCTGGAACCCGACCATGCTGTCGGATCCGAAGTTCGACGAGGCTTATCAGGCCGCCGCCACCGAGCTCGACCGCGCGAAGCGTGACGAGATGCTGCGCGCGCTCAACCGCTACATCATCGAGGACGTGGTGCCGCAGGTCTGGTTGCCGACGCAGAACTACTACAGCGCCTGGTGGCCGTGGGTGAAGAACTACAACGGCGAGATCCGCAACGGCGCGATGCGGCCGAACTCGATCTACGCCCGCATCTGGGTCGATCAAGAGCTGAAGAAGAAGATGGGCTACTAAGCGGATAGCCCCTGCTCGGCGCGGCGGATCGCCGCGCCGGCGACGAGGTGCGCCGTATCGGCCGACAAGGCTTGGTGCGGCGCACCTTTTTCTTATTCGAGGCAGGCGGAAACAAGTTTTAGTAGCCGACTAACGAGTTTCATTGCTACTGTCTGAAGTTTGCCGGCGCCGGGGGCGAGCACAACGGCGCATGACCAAGATCATTTCCGCGCGACATGGCCAGGGCCTTGCCAAAGCCGCCTATCGCGCGCCCGGATCCAGAACCTTAGCCTGAGGAAACTGCATGATCCTGACTCAATTGCCGGAGCAGAACCTCGCCAACTACGGCGAGTATTCGTTTCTCTTCTACAACGATCGCACCTACAGCAACCGGGAGGTGCTCGAGCATGCCAACCGGCTCGGTGCGCTGCTTCAGCAATACGGCGTGGCCAAGGGCGACCGGGTCATGGTGTGTCTGCCCAACTGCCCGGAGGTGTTCTTCTCGTATCAGGGCATCATGCGGGCCGGCGCCATCGTGCTGCCGGTGATGTACCTGCTGCACCCGAACGAGATCGCCTATATCGCCGGCGACTCCGAGGCCAAGGTCATCATCACCTCGTCGGCGGTGCTGCCCAGCATCCTCAAGGCGACCGCGGAACTGGCCAACAAGCCGCTCATTCTGGTCACCGACGCAGCCGCCAACGGCGTGGCGCAGGAAGGTGTGCGCGATCTCCACGAAGAGCTGGCGCAAGCGCCGGCCCAGCCGCGGCGGGCAGAGCTCGACGCCGACGACGTGGCGGTGATTCTCTATACCTCGGGCACCACCGGCCGGCCCAAGGGCGTGATGCTTACCCACAAGAACCTTTACAGCAACGCCGCGGCGGCGGCGTCGCTGGCGGAGGTCGAGGAAGACAAGGGCCGCGGCACCACCATCGGCGTGCTGCCGTTGGCGCACATCTACGGCTTCACCATCGCCAACGTGCTGTACATGCTCGGTAGCTCGGTGGTGGTCATGCCCAAGTACGAACTGCGCGCGCTGTGCGCCGCGATCGAAAAGCACAAGGTGAAGCGCTTCAGCGCGGTGCCGGCCATGATCTACAACATGGTCACCGACCCCGCCACCGACGAGTACGACCTCTCCAGCCTGGAATCGGTGGGCTCGGGTTCCGCGCCGCTGCCGGTGACCGTGCTCAAGGCGTTCAAGGCCAAGTTCGGCGCCGACATCTACGAAGGCTACGGCCTGTCCGAAGCCGCGCCGACGGTGTCGGCCCACCGCCGCGGCGAACCGATCAAGCCCGGTTCGGTCGGCCGCGCCTTCCCCGGCGTCGAGATCCGCATCGTCGACGATGAGGGCAACGACGTCCCCACTGGCGAGACCGGCGAGCTGATCGTGCGCGGCGACAACGTCACTCCCGGTTACTACCGCAACGAGGAAGCTACCCGC
>Ga0182741_1003428_pt1 | contig 16902 bp, 14 predicted proteins | sample eDN5th37CBELigOP_FD_128874 | JGI IMG/M metagenome (GOLD analysis project Ga0182741, IMG submission 128874) | Enriched Organic Plus compost microbial communities from Emeryville, California, USA - eDNA 5th pass 37_C BE-Lig OP (version 2) (version 2) ...
GGGCCGCAGGCGGCGCGGTCGCGCGCTTCCAGGGCAGCCTGCACATCATCGGCCGTCCAGCTGCCTTCGCCAACCTTCTTGAGGGTACCCACAAGCGAGCGCACCTGATTGTGAAGGAAGGACCGCGCCGAGGCCCGGATTTCGATTTCCTCGCCGAGTCGCGTGACGTCGAGCCGGTCGAGCGTCTTCAGCGGGCTTTTCGCCTGGCATTGGACGGAGCGAAACGTCGTGAAATCGTGCTTTCCCACCAACCTTTGCGCGGCGTCGTGCATGGCCGAAGCGTCGAGCCTCTTCGCCACATGCCATGCCCGACCCCGCTCCAGAGCAAGCGGCGAGCGCCGGTTGGCGATCCGATACAGATAATGCCGCGCCGTGGCGGAGAAGCGGGCGTCGAAATCATCCGCAACTGGGGCGGCTCGGAGAATGGAAACAGCCTCGCTAGCCAGATTGAGATGGGCGTTGAGCGCGTCCCGCACCGTATCCGCCTTCCACACGCGTGAGAGTTCGAAATGGGCAACCTGCTCCAGCGCATGCACACCCGCGTCGGTGCGGCCTGCGCCTCTGATGGTTACCTCTTCGCCCGAGAAGGCGGCAATTGCATTCTCGATCGCTTCCTGGACGCTGTGCTGGCCCGCCTGGCGTTGCCAGCCGGCGTAAGGTCCGCCGTCATACTCGATGTCGATGCGGTATCGGGGCATTCTCAACCAAGATCTGCGAAGGCTGGCGCATAGTCGAGCTTGCCAGTCGTGGGTGCTGCATCGTCCCAAGCAAGCGCCTGAAGATAATCGCCTTGATAAGTGCTTTCGAAGCCCGCCGCGCGCTCGGCGCGATAACCGAAGCGGCTATAGTAGGCGGGCTCCCCCAGGACGATCGACAGCTTTTCGCCCGCAGCATGAAGGCGGGTATGCGCATCCTCCACCAGGGCGCTGCCTATGCCCTCACGCTGATGGCCGGGGTGAGCTGCGAGCGGTGCCAAGGCGACTGCCGGAAAGCCCTGGCCATTGCTGCGCACCCAAAGGCGCGAGAAGAGGATATGGCCGCGGATCTCGCCGTCGCGCTCGGCCACCAGCGAGAGCACGATATCGCCCGCAGACCTGAGCTCGTCCACCAGTTTGGCTTCGGTCTCGCCGCCGAAGGCGTTGACGAGGAGCAGACGGATCGCTGTTTCGTCGCCCGCTTCCTCCGGGCGGATGATTACCGCGCTCATGTAAGCCTCATTCCCACGCCCAGCTTTGCCCCGCGCTGGAAGTCCTGGGCGGCCATCGGCTTGCCGCCGGCCCGCTGAAGTTCCCGAAGGCCCACCGCACCTTCGCCGCAAGCGACTGCAAGAGTCTCGGCGTCGGTGATCTCGCCAGGCGTGCCGCTGCCCTCCGAAAGCATGGAGCGCAGGAGCTTCACGCGCTCCGCTTTTCCACCGACATGCATCTCGCACCAGGCTCCGGGAAAGGGCGACAGACCGCGGATATGATTGTGCACATCCTCGGCCGGGCGGGACCAGTCGACCCGCGTCTCCTCCTTGCTGATCTTTTTGGCGTAGGTTGCCCCTTCTGCCGGTTGAGGCGTAAGGGCCAGCTCGTCTCTTTCAAGCGCAGCCATGGCGGCCACCATGAGGCGGGCGCCGGTCTCCTTCATGATGTCGTGCAGCTCGCCGGCCGTCATATCTGGCCCGATCGGAACTCTCTCGGTCATGGCGACCGGGCCGGTATCGAGGCCCTCATCCATCTTCATCACCATCATTCCGGTCTCGCGGTCCCCCGCCATCACCGCGCGCTGGATAGGGGCTGCGCCACGCCAACGGGGCAGGAGCGAGGCATGGCCATTATAGGCGCCGAGCCGCGTGCCTTCCAGGATCGGCCTCGGCAACAAGAGGCCATAGGCAACAACCACAGCGGCGTCAGCCCTGAGGGCGCGGAATGCCTCCTGTTCCTCTGGACCTTTTAAGGACTGCGGTGTGTAGACGGTGAACCCCAACGCCTCCGCCGCTTGATGGACAGGCGATTTGGTAAGCTCCAACCCGCGCCGGCCTGCAGGACGCGGCGGCTGGGTATAGACAGCGGCAATCTCGTGCCCCGCCTCTGCGAGCGCATGCAGTGTCGGGACGGAAAAATCCGGCGTTCCCATGAAGATGAGGCGTAGGGGCATTGCGCCTCCCTTCGGCTGGCGACGTGCCTACCCCACCATGCGCGCGGGCGGGCGGTCCTTGGCAAGCTTCTTGAATTTGCGCACCACCATGTCCCGCTTGAGCTTCGATAGGTAGTCGATGAAGAGCACACCGTTCAGATGATCGATTTCGTGCTGCAGGCAGGTGGCGAGGATACCATCGGCCTCCACGACCTGTTCCTTGCCGTCGAGATCGAGATACTTCACCGTCACCTCGGCAGGGCGCTCCACTTCCGCGTAATAATCGGGGATGGAGAGGCAGCCTTCCTCGTGCACGTTCAGGGCCTCCGAACGCGCGACGATCTCCGGGTTGATGAAGACTTGCGGATTCTTCGGGTCATCCTTCTCGGCCACGTCAAGCACCAGCATGCGCAGCGGTTCGCCAACCTGGATGGCGGCAAGCCCGATGCCTGGTGCGTCATACATGGTTTCCAGCATGTCGCCCGCGAATTTGCGCAGGTCGTCATCCACGCGTTCGACGGGTTTGGAAACCTGGCGCAGAACTGGATCGGGAAGAATTACAATCGGGCGAATGGTCATGAGCGTCAGGTAATGGCTTGGCGTCGGAGCGTCAATACGGGACAAGTGGGGAACAACAATTTTGTTCACGTTTTGATCTTATCGAGCGAGACAGAATCAATTAAGCTGTTCTCATGAATGATGTGAGTCCTCTGTTTTCGCTCCCAATCCTTCGGCTTGGAGCAACGGTCATCACCCTCGGCGAGCTGTTGTCCGCGGCGGGTTGCCTCGTGATTCTGCTTATCGCCCTGCTTGCGGCGTCCCTTTGGCGCAGCAGCCGAATCCGATTGGCCAACGAGGCGGAAGCAGCCGCCCGGGCGAGGGAGGCGGAGGCACGCCTGGCGGAACTGGCGAGAACTCAAGCCGAACTCCAAGGCCGCATGGGCACGATCGCGGAAATCTTCGGCAATCGGCAGGCCGAGCTGACCAAAGCGATTTCCGAGCGGCTGGACGGAATGACGTCTCGGCTCGGGCAGTCCATCACGGAGCAGACGAAATCCACGCACGAAAACCTGGCGAGGCTTCAGGAGCGGCTCGCCGTGATCGATACGGCTCAGAACAACATCCAGTCGCTGGCGGGGCAGGTGGTTCAGCTGCAACAGATCCTTTCCAACAAGCAGACACGCGGCGCTTTCGGGCAATCCCGCATGGAGGCGATCATCGCCGACGGGCTCCCGCCTTCTGCCTACGAATTCCAGGCAACTCTCTCCAATGGCAGCCGGCCGGACTGTCTGGTGAAGATGCCGAACGGCGCGCCCTCGCTCGTAATCGACGCGAAATTCCCGCTGGAAGCGTGGAACGCCATTCGCGCCGCCTCCGAAGGGGAGGGCGGGCCTGAGGCACGGCGCTTTGCCGAGACCGCCTTCCGGCGAGACGTGGAAGTACACGTCAAGGCTATCGCAGAGAAATACCTAATACCGGGCGAGACGCAGGACACGGCCTTCATGTTCGTGCCCTCGGAATCGATCTTCGCGGAAATCCACGAGAATTTCGAGGCGCTGGTGCAGCGCGCGCACCGCGCACGAATCGTGATCGTTTCGCCCTCGCTGCTGATGCTCTCCATCCAGGTGATCCAAGCGGTGCTCAAGGATGCGCGTATGCGTGAACAGGCCCATTTGATCCAGGCGGAGGTGGTCAAGCTGATGCAGGATGTCTCGCGGCTGGATGATCGCGTGCGCAAGCTGCAGGCGCATTTCCTGCAGGCCAACAAGGATATCGACCTGATCCTCACTTCGACCGATAAAGTCACGAAAAGAGGCGCCAAGATCGAAGCACTGGAACTGGGCGCTTTGGAGGGGAACGCCGCTGCGACGAACGCGCCTGAGGGCGATGAGGATGGCGGGAGGAGTGCGGCGATCGGCGGGCAAGGCTCCCTGCGGTTGAGGGTGGTGGAGGAGTAGGACTAGGTCGCCTCTTCGCTGCTTAGGGAGCGACCCTCTCTTGCATTGACACTTAGTTTCGTGCACTCGGGTTGAAAGGTTGACCGCTATCCACCGCAAGGGGAGAGATAGCCGCGCCTGCGCTATCGGAAGTCGTCGACGCTTGCGTTGGCACGAGTTGACGCTGTCGACATCTCCCGCTTTGCGGGAGAGATAGCATTTTCCTAGCCTTGTGAGAGACGTTTTTCCCGCGCAGGCGCTTGGAAAGGCAAAAGACGCGAGATCGTCCGGCTATCGCCCCACCGCGTCAGCCAGTTCCGCGATCAGCTTCGTATCCTCAGCCGGTCTCTGCTTCTTCGCCGTCACGAGGCAGGCCTGCGAGCGCAGGATGACGCCGTCATCCAGCACCTTCAGGTGATTGGCCTTGAGGGTGGAGCCGGTCGAGGTGATGTCGACGATGACATCGGCCGAGCCGGCAGCCGGTGCTCCCTCGGTGGCGCCGAGGCTTTCGACGATCCGGTAGACCTGAATGCCGTGCTTCTGCGAGAAGAACTGCTGGGTCAGACGCCAGTATTTGGTGGCGATCCGCAGCCGCCGTCCGTGCCTATGGCGGAAGTCCGCCGCCACATCGTCCAGATCAGCCATGGTCGAAACGTCGAACCAGACTTCGGGGACGGCGACCACGACGTCAGCGTGACCAAAACCAAGCCTCGCAGAAATCGCGACGCGGGATTCCCATTCCGGAATGGTCTCGCGCACCAGGTCCTCGCCGGTGACGCCAAGATCGATGCTGCCGCGATCGAGCTCGCGCGCGATTTCGGAAGCGGAGAGAAAGGTCACCTCCAGCTGCTCGTGACCCTCGACCGCTGCCCGATAGCGCCGGTCGTTCTCCGGCAGGCGGATGGGATAACCCGCTTTTAAAAGCCGCTCGATCGACTGGTCCTTAAGCCGCCCTTTTGAGGGAAGAGCCAGCGTGACGGTCATTGCTTCTCTCCTCTGAGAGCCGCCACACGGTCGAGCCAGATCGAAAAACCGACGCCGGGAATGGGCTTTTCCGCCCCGAGCAGCGTCAGCAAGCGGTCGTAGCGCCCACCGCCCACCAGGGGCTGGCGCTGGTCTTGCAGCCCGATCTCGAAGATGAAGCCGGTGTAATAGTCGAGCGGGCGGCCGAAGCCCGCATCATAGCGAATGTCATCAAGCGGCAGATCGTAGGCCTTGATGCGCTCGACGCGCGCGCCGAATTCGCCGAGCGCGTCGTCCAGCACAATGCCGGCCTCTTCTGCAAAACTCGCCAATTGATCGCCAGCACGCTCCAGCGGCGCGTTGATGGCCAGGAATGTCTTCATCGCATTGAGCGCTGTGTCGGAAAGGCGGACACTGCGCAGCCTTGCCTTTTCGAGGAGACGCTGCGCGATTTCGCCGGGCTCGCGGCCGGCTGTCGGCGAGAGCCCCATGGCCTGCATCGCCTCTTCGATGTGCTGAGTGAGGCGCTGCTCGTCCCCGCGCGTGACGAGGCTTGCGACTTCGCGTGGTAGGTTGGCAGCGCCTGGAGGATTGGTAAACTCCGCAATGGCCGCTTCGAGCAGGCTCGGCGAGCCGAAAGCGCGCGCAAGTCGCTTCTGCCAGCCGCGTGGAAGACCGAGGGCGGAGAGCACGGCTTCGAAGACGGCTTGATCCCCCAGCGTGACCTGAAAAGCCGCGTTTGGCAGGATGCCCGACAGGATGACATGGGCATCCGCAAGCGAGCGGGCGTCGGCGTCGGGGTGATCCGCCGTCCCCAAATCCTCAATACCCGCCTGGAAAAACTCCGCACCGCCCTCGCGGCGCTGGCGGAACACCTCGCCTAGATAAGCGTAACGGCGCGGCGTGGAAGCCCGCTTCTCGATATGGTCGAGGCAGACGGGAATGGTGAATTCCGGACGCAGGCAAAGCGTCTGGCCGGTTTCACTCTCGGTGAGGAAAATCCGCCGACGCAGGTCCTCACCGGCCATGTCGAGAAAAGGATCGGCAGGCTGGATGATCGAGATATCCGTCAGCGCCGCCTCGCGCTCGGCAAAGAGGTCGAGGATCTCCGTCGCGAAGGAGGGATAGCGGGACGTCATGGCTGGAGCGCCTTGCTGGAGAGCCCTCCATCTGGGCCGCCTACCATCTTCCGCGCAATGCAGGAGGCCAGCGGACGACCCGCCCGATTCCCGGCCCTCAGCAGCGTCCGCTCGGGTGGGGTCATTCTGGCGGCGTAATCTCCCCCTTTGAGCGGGAGATGCCCGGCAGCGCGGAGGGGGCTATGCCCCGCATTGGCGAGCAGGAACATGCGGCTTATGCGCTCCGCTCGCTCGCCTGTGCTTCCAGCACGCGCCTTACGGCCGCTACCATTTCGCCTTCAGGCACGGAGAACTGCGCCGGACGGGATTCGCGCCAGGTCACATTGTCTTCGATCTCTTCGGAGAGACGTTTGCCCTCCACAAGATCCTTGATCTGCACCTCGCCCTTCTCGCGCTCGTCGCCACCCTGGATGATGACGCACGGACTGCCGCGCCGGTCGGCATATTTCATCTGCGCCTTCATGCCAGCGCCGCCGAGATACATTTCCGCGCGGATGCCGGCTTGGCGCAACTCGGAGACTAGCCGCTGGTACCGCCCGAGGCTTTCCGTGTCCTTGTCCATCACGAGCACGACCACCGGCGCAACCGCCTCGACCGTTTCGAGCTTGCCGAGATTCTTGAGGGCGGTCATGAGACGGGAGACGCCGATGGAGAAGCCCGTCGCAGGCACCGGCTCGCCGCGGAAACGCGAAACGAGCCCGTCGTAACGCCCGCCGCCGCCGACCGAGCCGAAGCGTACCGTCTCGCCATCTTCGTTGACGACCGGGAACGTCAGTTCCGCTTCGAAGACCGGGCCGGTGTAGTATTCCAGGCCACGTACGACAGAGGGGTCGATGCGGATGCGGTCCTCGTCGTAGCCCGCTGCGGATACCAGAGCAGCGATTTCCTGCAATTCGCTGATGCCTTGTTGCCAGATCTCGTTTCGAGCTGCACTATCCGAACCATCTTCTGTGCCGAGGCACATTGCGAGTACGGTGTTCTGTTGCTCCTCGTCGAGTTCGGCACCTTTCGTGAAATCGCCGCTCTCGTCCAGGCGGCCCTTGCCGAGCAACTGCTGCACGCCTTCCGGGCCGAACTTGTCCAGCTTGTCGATCGCGCGCAGCACTGTCAGCCTGCGTCCGGCATTCTCGTCGCCGCCGAGGCCGATCGCCTCCAGCACACCGTCGAGCACTTTCCGGTTGTTCACCCGGATCACGTAATCGCCGCGCTTGATGCCCAGTGCCTCCATCACATCCGCCATCATCATGCACATCTCGGCATCGGCCGAGACATGTGGTGCGCCCACCGTATCGGCGTCGAACTGCATGAACTGGCGGAAGCGGCCGGGGCCGGGCTTCTCGTTGCGGAAGACCCACCCTGCGCGGTAGCTGCGATAGGGTTTCGGCAGGCGCTCGAAATTTTCAGCCACGAAGCGGGCGAGCGGCGCGGTTAAATCGTAGCGCAGCGACAGCCACTGCTCGTCGTCATCCTGAAAGGAGAAGACGCCCTCGTTGGGGCGATCCTGATCTGGCAGGAATTTTCCCAGCGCATCCGTGTATTCGATGAGCGGCGTCTCCACGGGCTCGAAGCCATAGAGTTCGTAGACGGAGCGGATTTTCGCCATCATCTCATCGACGGCGCGGATGTCGGCCGGATGGCGGTCGACAAGCCCGCGCGGGAGCCTTGCCTTTACCTTATCCGCCTTGTCAGCCATGCTGAAAATCCGTCTCTTCTTGAATGGAAACCGCGCCCGCATGCGAGCGCGGCTGTCCTAACCGATAAGCATGGGAGCGGCAAGGGCGCTCGGCTGAAAGCGGGTGACATGCGGCGGCACTTCGGCTAATTCCTCACGGCGTTCCAGGCCATGAGCCTGCCCATGCCGAATGTCCCAAGGAGAATTCATGCCGCAGCAGCCGGCCATGGTCGACAGCCTCGACGCGTTAGCACAGCCCTACAGCGTGATCCTCTGCGATGTCTGGGGCGTCTTGCACAATGGTGTGGTGACCTTCCCGCCTGCCGCCGAGGCGCTCGTGCGGGCACGCCAGGCAGGCAAGGCAGTGGTGCTCGTCACCAACTCGCCCCGTCCGAGCAAGTTCGTGAAGGAGCAATTGCGCCAGATCGGTGTTCCAGACGAGGCCTGGGACGAGGTCGTGACCTCTGGCGACGTGACACGGGATTTGATCAGGAATGGGCCGCGCCGCGTGTTCCATCTGGGCCCAGACCGAGACCTGCCCATCTATGACGGCCTCGATGTCGAGCTGGTGGAAGAGTTCGAGGCGGCGGGCGTGGTCTGTACCGGGCTTTTCGACGATGAGACCGAAACGCCGGAGGATTACGCCGAAATGTTGCAGCGGATGCGTGCCCGCGACCTGCCTTTCATCTGTGCCAATCCGGATATCGTGGTCGAGCGGGGCGACCGGCTGATCTTCTGTGCCGGCGCGCTGGCGCGTGACTACGGCCAGCTTGGCGGCCGTACGCTGATCGCGGGCAAGCCGCACCGGCACATCTATGAAGCTGCGCTGGCGGCAGCGGCCCGGAAGCTTGGGCGGGAAGTGGCCCCGCACGAGACACTCGCCATCGGCGACGGAATGCTGACCGACGTGAAGGGGGCAGCCGGCATGGGCATGGACGTGCTGTTCGTGACCGACGGCATTCATGTATCTGAGTACAAGCAGGATGGGGCACTGCATCAGGCGCGGCTGGCCGCTTTCCTGGAGAAGCATGGCCATCAGCCTGTGGCGGCGATCGAACGGTTGAGGTAGGAGCGAGGGTGGAGCAGTTCCTGCGGCTTTCCGGATACCAGGACATGCCCGCGCATCTGCGCGGGGCTGTCATCGCCATCGGCAATTTCGACGGCGTGCATCGCGGGCACCAGGCGGTGCTTTCGCGCGCGCTGGAGATCGCGGATGAGCGGCGGGTCCCGGCGGTGGTGCTTACCTTCGAGCCGCATCCGCGCACGATCTTCCGGCCGGAAATTCCTCTTTTCCGACTGACGCCTGCTCCCATGAAGGCGCGGCTGCTTGCCGGCCTGGGCTTCGATGCCGTGGTGGAGCAGCCTTTCACGCGCGAATTCTCCTCCCTTTCGGCGGAGCGCTTCGTCGCCGAGGTGTTGGTGGGCGGGCTCGGGGCATCGCATGTGGTCACCGGCTTCGACTTCCACTACGGGAAGGGAAGGGGCGGCACACCGCAAACATTGATGGCTGCCGGACCGACCTATGGCTTCGGCGTAACGGTCCTGGATGCGTTTTCCGACGAGGGAGGCGATGTGGTCTCCTCAAGCCGCATCCGCGCCCTGCTTGCCGAAGGAGACGTGGCGGAGGCGGCCGGGCTCCTCGGCTATCGCTACACGGTGGAGGCCGAAGTCACTGGCGGCAAGAAGCTCGGGCGGACGCTCGGCTTTCCGACGGCCAATATGTCGCTGCCGCCTGAGACCGAGCTTCGCCACGGTATTTACGCCGTTCGTCTGCGCCGAGCAGACGGCACGCTCCATGACGGCGTGGCGAATTTCGGCCGCCGCCCGACGGTGGACGAGAACGGCGCGGCCCTCCTCGAAACGTTCGTGTTCGACTTCAGTGGCGACCTCTACGGCGAGACCTGCGCGGTGTCCCTCTTCGGCTTTCTGCGCGGAGAGGAGAAATTCGACAGCCTCGACGCGCTTGTCGTCCAGATGAAGCGGGATGAGGAGGAGGCGAAGGCGCTGATCTCAGGCGTCCGGCCGTTTTCCGAGCTGGATCTCAGCATTGCGTTTCAGGGGAAGTAAAGCGCAATAGAAGATCGTCCGGGTTTCTTCTCACCGGCGGTTTCGGCGAAATTCCGCTCGCTATTCACGATTCACCATTGACCTCTTTATTCCCAGGTCCGTCTCGGCTAAAAGCCCACACCATGAAGACGAGCGCCGGTTTCACGCCGTTTGCCATACGAATTATTGGCCCGGCTTTCCGCGCGGCCTGAGGGTCGCCGGAAGGTCCGGGTTTTCTGCGCTCGGCTGAGCGCCATATCCGTCACTTCAGATGGTCATCGGCGAGGCCAAAGGGTCCTCGCATTCTTACGGCGATACAATGAGCGAAACCACCGAAAAGCTGGATTATTCCAAGACCCTCTATCTGCCGCAGACGGATTTTCCGATGCGTGCCGGGCTGCCGCAGAAGGAGCCGGAGATCGTCGCCCGCTGGGAAGATATGGATCTCTACAGGCTTTTGCGCGAGGAAGCGAAGGGTCGCCCCCTCTTCGTGCTGCATGACGGTCCTCCTTACGCCAATGGGCATATCCATATCGGCCACGCCCTCAACAAGGTTCTGAAGGATGTCATCACCCGCTCGTTCCAGATGCGGGGCTATGACTCGAACTATGTTCCAGGTTGGGACTGCCACGGCCTTCCGATCGAATGGAAGATCGAGGAGCAGTATCGCGCCAAGGGCAAGAACAAGGACGAGGTGCCGATCAACGAATTCCGACAGGAATGCCGGGAATTCGCCACGCACTGGATCAAGGTACAGACCGAGGAGTTCCAGCGGCTCGGCGTGGTCGGCGATTTCAAGAACCCTTACACGACCATGGCCTATCATGCAGAGGCCCGCATAGCCGGCGAGCTTCTGAAATTCGCCATGTCCGGCCAGCTCTACCGCGGTTCGAAGCCGGTGATGTGGAGCGTGGTGGAACGCACGGCGCTTGCTGAAGCCGAAGTCGAGTACCACGACTACGAGAGCGATACGGTCTGGGTAAAGTTTCCGGTAATGAGGGCTGCTCATACCGAAGCGTTCTGGGGACTTGATTCGGAGGCTGATCTTCAGGCAGCAACGGACATTCTAGCCGATAAGCAAGAGGCACTCCGCAGTGCGGCAGTGGTGATCTGGACCACGACACCCTGGACCATCCCAGGTAATCGCGCCGTCAGCTTTTCCCCTCGCATTGCTTACAGTTTGTACGAGGTGATCGCGGCTGAAAACGATTACGGCCCGCAGTCAGGTGAGAAGCTGATCTTTGCCGATGCGCTGGCTGAGGAAGCTTTCGCAAAGGCTAAGTTGACTTACCGTCGATTGTTCGAAGTGCCAGCTCGTACTTTGGCGACTATTTTGCTCTCGCATCCGTTGAAGGGTCTCAACGGCGGCTACAATTTCCCCGTCCCGCTGCTGCCCGGCGAGCACGTCACTGATGACGCCGGTACCGGTTTCGTCCACACGGCGCCCGGCCATGGCCGGGAGGACTTTGACGTCTGGATGGACAATGCCCGGGCTCTCGAGGCACGCGGCATCGACACCGCGATCCCCTTCACGGTGGACGATGCCGGCTTCTTCACCAAGGACGCGCCCGGTTTCGGCCCGGACCGCGAGGGCGGGGCCGCACGCGTCATCGACGATTCCGGCAAGAAAGGCGACGCAAACAAAGCCGTCATCGAGGCGCTGATCGCGAAGGACATGCTCTTTGCGCGGGGAAGGCTGAAGCACCAGTATCCGCATTCCTGGCGTTCGAAGAAGCCGGTGATCTTCCGCAACACGCCGCAATGGTTCGTCTATATGGACAAGGACCTGGGCGATGGCACGACACTTCGCAGCCGTGCCCTGAAGGCGATCGATGAAACGCGCTTCGTGCCGGCGGCTGGCCAGACCCGGCTGCGCTCGATGATCGAGGAACGGCCAGACTGGGTGTTGTCGCGCCAGCGCGCCTGGGGCGTGCCGATCGCCGTCTTCGTCGACGAGAACGGCGAGGTGCTGAAGGACGAGGCGGTCAATGCGCGCATCATGGAGGCCTTCGAGAAGGAGGGCGCGGATGCATGGTTCGCCGAAGGCGCAAAGGAGCGTTTTCTGGCTGGCCGCAACGACATGGAGCGCTGGACGCAGGTACGCGACATCCTCGACGTGTGGTTCGATTCGGGCTCCACGCATGTCTTCACGCTGGAGGATCGGCCGGACCTGAAATGGCCGGCGGATGTCTATCTGGAAGGCTCCGACCAGCACCGCGGCTGGTTCCATTCCTCGCTGCTTGAGTCCTGCGGCACGCGCGGTCGCGCGCCCTACAATGCCGTCATCACCCATGGCTTCACCATGGATGAGGAAGGCCGCAAGATGTCGAAGTCGCTGGGCAACACGGTGGTGCCCCAGGACGTCATGGCGAAATCGGGTGCCGACATCCTACGGCTATGGGTGGTGACGACCGACTACTGGGAAGACCAGCGGCTCGGGCAGAACATCCTGCAGACGAATATCGACGCCTACCGCAAGCTCAGGAACACGATCCGCTGGATGCTCGGCACGCTCGCCCATGACGATGGCGAGGTGGTGCCTCTCACCAAGATGCCCGAGCTTGAGCGGCTGATGCTGCATCGATTGTTCGAGCTCGATCAGATCGTGCGCAAGGATTACGACAATTTCGATTTCAAGCGTGTCACCCGTGCCTTGCTCGACTTCATGGTCGTGGAGCTTTCCGCCTTCTATTTCGACGTGCGGAAGGATGTGCTCTACTGCGATGCGCCGTCGAGCGTCCGCCGCAAGGCCGCCCTTCAGGTCGTCCGTCAGCTCTTCGACTGCCTGGTGACGTGGCTTGCGCCCATGCTGCCCTTCACCACAGAGGAAGCCTGGCTGGAACGCTATCCTGATGCGAAGTCTGTGCATCTGGCACAGTTTCCGGATGTTCCCAGCGCTTGGCATGACGAAGCGCTGGCCGAGAAATGGCGCAAGATCCGCCAGGTGCGGCGCGTCGTCACCGGCGCGCTGGAGATCGAGCGCAGGGAGAAGACCATCGGCTCATCCCTTGAAGCTGCGCCCATCGTCTTCCTGGGCAGCGAGCTTGCCGGCCTGTTCGACGGGCTCGATGCAGACGAGATCTTCATCACTTCCGGTGCGGAGGTGAAAAGCGGGGATGCTGGATCCGCACTCGACCATGCCGAGGTCAAGGATCCTTCGGCCCTTTTCACCGATGAGGCCGTGGGGTTCCAGGTCGCCGTGAAATTCCGCCGGGCGGAGGAGCTTGGCTTGCGCAAATGTGCTCGTTCCTGGCGCTATACGGATGATGTGGGTTCCGATTCGGAATACCCGGATGTCTCGGCCCGCGATGCCGCTGCTTTGCGCGAGTTGAAGACTCTTGGGCGCATTTAACGGGCGGCGTTGCGTCAACCCTGGCCGTCCGCTAAAAGGCGGCCAAGGTTAACGCGCCATTATCTCGTCCGATTTTCCGGCGAAGAGGCGGGGAATGAGGGGCGGCAACAAGCGTGCCGAGGAGAGTTGACGTTGAAGCATCTTGATCAAGCGGCACGCCGCCCAGAACGAAGAGCAGTCTACAGGTTTGCCTCGGCGGCCACGGCGATATCCGCAATCGTGCTTTCCGGTTGTGCCGGCCCGACCTATGGGACGGGCAAGCCTGCCGACCAGCAGCTTCTGCAAGACGTGACTGGAATTCTTTCGGTCGGTCCCAAGGACAAAGAGGCGATCAATTACAACCCGCGTCCGGGAATCGTGAAGCCGCCCTCCACCACGATTCTTCCGCCGCCGCAGGAAAGCGTCGCTGCGAACAATCCGAATTGGCCGGAATCGCCGGAACAGCGCTTGGCACGCATCCGTGCTGAGGCGACCGCCAACCAGGACAATCCCTTCTATCGCTCGAACGTCATCCGCGATGTGAGCCCCAGCGGGGATGGCCCACGTCTACGGGATGATCTCACCGAGGGCGATAGGGTCAGGCCGGCGATATTGTCCCCCGGCGGCCAGCGCGCACAGCGCCAGGCGTTCCAGGAGCGCCGGCAGATCAGCCAGCAGGGCAGCCCGACGACGCGCCGGTATTTGAGCGAGCCGCCGACTGAATACCGTCAGCCCGCTGCGACAGCGCCGGCCGGGGATCTCGGTGTGGAGGAATACAAGAAGGAGCGCGCCGCCAAACGCGGTGAGGGCAGCCTGCGCCGGCTCTGGCCCTGGTAATGATGCTCCTGCGGACCAGCTGAAGGCCTAGTCCCGCCTCTCCGCGAAAAATGCCTTAAGCAGGGCCGCTGCCTCGCGCTCGCCGAGGCCCTCGTAGAGTTCCGGCGCGTGATGGCAGGTGGGCTGTGCGAAGAAGCGCCCACCATGGATCACCCCGCCGCCCTTTGGATCGCTTGCGCCGAAATAGAGCCGGCGGATGCGCGCAAAGGAAATGGCCCCGGCGCACATCGCGCAGGGCTCCAGGGTTACATAGAGGTCGGCGCCGATAAGGCGTTCCGCCCCTTCCGTCTGGCAGGCGGCGCGGATGGCAAGCATCTCGGCATGGGCGGTGGGGTCATTGAGCTCGCGCGTGCGGTTTCCGGCACTTGCCACGATTCTTCCGTCCCGCACCACCACCGCCCCCACCGGCACCTCGCCGCGCGCGGCGGCGCGCTGCGCCTCCTGGAGGGCTGCATCCATGAAGCTCGCGTAAGCTTTTGGTTGTTGCTCTTCCAATCTTTTTGCTCGCAACGCAGATGACGAATTGATACCTAGGGCGAAACGCGCTCGCACCCGCTCGCGCTTCCGCTCTAAATAATTTGCCGCATTTTACGACGCCGGGTGATTTCACTCGGCCGCAAAAATGCTCTAGCCCGCCTGAGAGGCAGAGGCCATCATGAAGAACAACAGAAAAGACAAAACTGAAAGACCGGCCGCGCCGCAGAGGAAACCGACCGACAAGCCCGCTGCCAAGGGCGGCGCCCGCGAACCGGGTGGGAAGACACCCAAGGCGGAAGCGTTCAAGGGCGAGCGCATTGCCAAGCGCCTGGCGCGCGTTGGGGTCGCGTCCCGGCGCGACGCGGAGACGATGATCGAGGCGGGCCAGGTGAAGGTGAACGGACGCGTTTTGACGTCGCCCGCGTTCAATGTAGGTCCTTCCGACCGAATCGAGGTGAACGGGGAACCCCTTCCCGTTGCCGAGCGGACACGGCTTTTCCTTTTCCACAAGCCAGCCGGTCTCGTGACCACCACGCGCGATCCAGAGGGTCGCAAGACGATCTTCGACATATTGCCGGAGGGCTTGCCTCGGCTGATCACCATTGGCCGCCTGGACATCAACACCGAAGGGCTGCTGCTGCTGACCAATGACGGCGGGCTCGCGCGCGTGCTGGAACTGCCTTCCACAGGCTGGCTCAGGCGTTACCGGGTGCGCGTGCACGGCAAGGTTGATCCTAAGGCTCTGGCGGAGCTGGAGCAGGGGATCGCCGTCGACGGTATATTCTACGGCGCAATCACGGCCACTCTCGATCGGCAGCAGGGCAGCAATGCGTGGCTGACCCTCGGACTTCGCGAGGGCAAGAACCGGGAGGTTAGGAATGTCCTCGGCGCGCTGGGGCTCGACGTTACGCGTCTGATCCGCATCTCCTACGGACCGTTCCAGCTCGCCGATCTGCCCGAGGGCGCCGTTCAGGAGGTGAAAGGCCGTATGCTGCGCGATCAGCTCGGTGAACGCCTGATCGAGCAGGCAGGCGCCAATTTCGAGGCGCCGATCGCCAAGCCTTTCGCGAACAAACCGGTGCGTGGCGATCGGAAGAAGTCCGATGAGGACAAGCCGAGGATCAGCAAGGGAGAGGATTCGGGCAAGGAAAGAAAGCCGGCGGCCCGCAGGAAATCGCCAGAGGAGAAACGTGAGGAGGCTCGCGACAGGCTGCAGACGAAGCGGCCCGAGCGTTTCGAGCGAAAGGACGCGGCTGCTCGCAAGCCGCAGCCCGATCGTCCAACGCGGTTTTCCGGCGACGCGCGACCGGAGAGACCCGAGCGCGAGCGTCCCCCGCGCGGGCCACGCCCGGAGCGTTTCGAGGGAAAGAGTGAGGCCGTTCGCGAAGGCAAGCGAGATCGGCCGACACGGTTTTCGGGGGACGCACGACCTGAGAGATCCGAACGGGAACGTCCTTCGCGCGGGCCGAGGCGGGAGCGTTTTGAGGGAAAGGGCGAGGCTGTTCGCGAAGGCAATCGAGATCGGCCGACACGGTTTTCCAAGGACGCGCGGCCTGAAAGAGCCGAGCGCGAGCGTCCCTCAGGCGGCTCCAAGCCGCGGCGGTCGGCGGACGCTTCCATCGAGCGACGCTCTCGCTCATCCAATGTCTGGATGGCGCCCGGCGCGCGCCCGGTGGGCAAAAAACGGGCCGAGGAAGCCATAGAAGAGGGTGCAAGGAAGAAGCCAAGGGCCGGCCGGTCAGAAGCGGGCGACAATGCCAAGGGCGGGCGCCCGCAGGGGAAGGGGCGTGCCGGTGACAGGCCCGCCAAGCCCGGCAAAGGGCGCCGGGAACGCTGAGCACCGCATGCGCAGGCTAGCTCCCGTTTATCTGCGATTCATCTCCTCACCCACCGCTTCGGGGAAGGTGAGGAGAGGGTGCTGGGCCATATGGCCGTTCCTCTCCCTCGGGGCTCCCCAGACACGTGATATGCGGGGGGCGGCTTGATGCGCGTCGTCGGCGGCAATTTGAGCGGGCGGCGTCTCGCTTCACCAAAAAGTGATGCGATTCGCCCGACCACGGATCGAGCCCGCGAGTCTCTGTTCAACATCCTCAAACATTCCTATCCGGGTGCCGTCGAAGGCGCACGCGTGCTTGATCTGTTTTCCGGCAGCGGGGCGCTCGGCATAGAGGCCGTTTCGCGCGGGGCGAGTTATTGCCTGTTCGTGGAGGAGGCGGCGGGGGCCCGTGCATTGATCCGTGAAAACGTCGAAAGCCTTGGTTTGCAAGGACGCACGCGAATCTTCCGGCGCGATGCGACTCATCTTGGCCCCATCGGCACGATGCAGCCGTTCAATCTTGTCTTCGCCGATCCGCCCTATGGGCGCGGTCTCGGTGAAAA